>Ga0207667_10010050_pt1 | contig 11093 bp, 5 predicted proteins | sample KBSCornC52_FD_184301 | JGI IMG/M metagenome (GOLD analysis project Ga0207667, IMG submission 184301) | Corn rhizosphere microbial communities from Kellogg Biological Station, Michigan, USA - KBS Corn C5-2 (SPAdes) (version 2) | ecosystem: Host-associated > Plants > Roots > Rhizosphere > Soil ...
TCCTGACCTGATTGGCTTGCTCTTGTTTTAACAATGCTTCTTTTTTCTCATAAATAAACTTTGCTTCCAGTTCAACTGTTTTTTTACGGGTATCGTCGTTGAAGATGCTATCTGAATACGCTTTATATAATTTGAAGTACGTAAGACTATTGCGATAGTCTCCTTTTGTTTCATAGAGACCGGCAAGGCAATCCGCTCCGTTTTTTATGCCTTCTTTGTTTTTGATTTCTTTTGCGAGTGCAAGACTTGTCGCAGCATATGAAATGGCTGTATCTATTTGTTGAAGGCCCCGGCAGGCATTGGCAAGAGCATTCATCGTGTTCATTCTGCCTAATTCGTCATGGGTGCGCAGGTAATAGTCCAGCGAAACCCGAAAGTAAGGTACCGCCTCCTGATATTGTTTTTTCTCACACAGCACACTGCCTATATCGACCCGCACAAAGGCGGCAATATATCCGTTCGGATCGTTTATGACCTGCAGCGCCTCGCGGTATAATGCCAGCGCCTGATCATAGTCATGCCGCAGCAGAGGAATGTCTGCGATGTCAACAAGCAGGTATGCTTTCGCAACAGCATCTCCCATATCCTTTGCCATCTTATAGGCCTTATTATAATTCCGCAATGCTTCTGTATCCTTGCCGGTGTTCAAATAAAAATGACCAATATTTCTGAGCATATTAAGCTCAACCTCTTTATCTCTGATCTTTTCAGCCAGGGTCAGGGCCTGCTGATAATAAGATAGCATCTGTGCGTAGTTGCCGGTAAGGGTATAGTAATATCCCATGGCACAAAAACTTTCCATTTCTCCCTTTTCATAATGAATGCTTTCAGCATACCGATATGTTTTTTGCGAATAAAAAAGCAGGCTATCAGGATTTATTTCGTAAAAGCAGGTAGAAAAATTAGCCAGCAGGTTGATATAGGCTGTATCTTTTTCGAATCCTTTTATTTTTTCTTTTTCGGTAAGAAGATGGCGATAGTTCTCTAACCTGTGTGGTTGTGCAAAGGATGTCAGAGCTATCAGCAGGGCAATGAATGCATAAGCAATGCGTGTTTTCATACGGGGTTCGGGTTCTTTTCTATCATCACAACAAGGGCTAAATATAAAAATAAATCATCAAATAACGAATAGTTGCCCACAGTACATTATCCCTGTTCCCCGGTCTTTTATACCTTATTAACAACCAATGGCTTAAAGGTTAAACCTGCAGCACCAGTAAGCTGACAGGCGTGTGCTGCTGATGATCATAAACAGCAATTTCATATTGCTGCCTGCAAAAGGGCAGCAGCTTTTCAATAAAAGGTTTGGCCATTAAGCGTTGAGGAGTAGTTAGCAGAATTATCGCGCCCTGAAGAAGAAATCGCTGTATTACCCGGTGAAGCGGGTCAAACTGGTCGGGATCGTAATTAATATCACTAAACAGCAAAACGTCTGCACTAAGATCATCAGGCAGCAGATTCCAGTCAAGCACCCTGCACGTAACATTGGAAAGTTCTAAATGCTGTGCAGTTCTGGCCATGGTATCAACGGCAGCTTCCAGGTAATCACTGCAGCAAACTGACTTTGCATAACGCGCAGCCACAAAAGATGGCAGTCCCAGCCCGGCAGCCAGTTCCAGCACGCTTTTATTTTGCACAAGTTCGGGATGCTGGTATATAAAATCAGCCAGTGCCAGCGCCGCAGGCCATAGTTTGGTCCAATGCGGAAAAGGAACCTGCACATGTGCCTGCTTTTGCAGCAGGTAGGCGTCATGCACTTCCTGTGCATCGGGCACAAAAAGGTCTATACTATAATCTGCTCTTTGCAGGTGTTGTAAATGCAGTGTCAAAGACATGCGCGATTAATAAGGCTGTAAAATAAGCGCTTTGACTCACATACGGATACAGCCGTTTATACAGGTTCAATAAAAAACCACGCCGAAACGTGGTTTTTTTATTGCTTGAAATCTGAATGTTAGTTCTTAATTAACCGTACTTTGGCAACCCTCCAGTACTGGTTGCCCGAGGTCATGGTAGCTAAAAAGCCAAGAGAAACGGATTGCTGCTGGCTTACAGTGAACGGGAACTGGATAGTTTCTGACACATACCGTGAACTGGTAAATTTGGTATATCCTAACGCACCAATAACATTGCTTACGTCGGGAAGCGTACTGCCTGCAGCAGCTACTACATACACGGGATCCAGCGCTTCGGTATAATCATCTACAGAGAAAATATAATTGCCCGGCGGAAGGGTAACGGTTTGATAAATTTTACCGTTAATGATATTAGCGCTTCCGCTCCAGCCGGATTCCATAACCAATACGCCACCGGCATCGGTTGCATATCCGCCATATCCCGAGTGATTAATTACTTCGGGACTGGTAATCCAGGGTGCGGCCAATGTGCCCCATCTGCCGCCATCGAATGTTGCCCTGGTAAACGGACCGGTGTTGCCCAAATACAGTGCAGTTACATCTGCCTTTACAGTGTGTGTTTGATAAGGAACATAAAAGGTATCAATGGCTGTTGCATTGGGCAGGTAAGCCGTACTGTAACTGATCGCGTTACCCACTTTAAAGATGGGCAATTTGGTTGTGGCATCTGAGAGCACGGATTTAATGAGCGTATCATGCATAACATTATTACTATCCTGATACCTGATCTCCATACTTTGTATACCGGCCTCTTTATTTACGTCTGCCCAACTGATCAGGGCAGAGCCATTATTCTGCATTGAAGCATCTGTTATGGCCCTGTTTACAAGAGAGCTTTGATACAGGGTGCCATATACGTTGGCGGCAGTGTCAATAGGTACAGAACTATGGTTTTCTGCGTCGTACGTTCTTATTTCAAAACTCATCAATCCTTCGGGCAAATTGTTAATGATCACTTTTGCCGTATCTACGCCCGATGTTCGTTTTACAGGTACTTCTATTGAATCCTTATTTCCATTCCAGAATACACGGTATTTAACAATATTCGGATCAGAAGTAAACAAACCGGTAACCATTACCCTGTTGCGGCCCGATAATATTTTTACAGAATCCATTTTTCCTGAATAGATAATGGCTCCGCCCGACATGTATTTCGATCTGTAATCGCCGATTTTAGAGCAGGCGCTGGCTATAAATACCAGCAGAGCTGCTATATAGAATATGTTGATCTTATATTGCTTCTTCATGTTAATAGTCATTTGTGATTTTAACTTAGTTGCCCCATAATGTAAACTCAGCGATATTTATAAAGAAGGAACCCTGCCAGTTCGATAAACTTCTTATCCTTAAATAACGGTAAGCGCCTAATCCGGTAGGAAAATTAAACTGCCACCCATTATACGCCTGGTTCTGGTCATCGGTGGTTTCAGTTTGATAAGGAGACCCGGATGGTTTTATTACATGGCAGGTCGTGAGCTTTGTCCAGCTGGGATCAGATAATATATCCGGTTCGGGGTTTGCCAGGTTAGGCGAGTTGGAACCCCAGATCTCGAAGTCTTTTACATTACCACGCACATAGTAGTAGTTTCCAACTTCCTTATAAGGATTCACCTGCATGCGGCTCAGGATATGCGCCTGCCCCAGGTCGATCGTTACTGTTTGTGATGTTGTGGCGCTTTCTACAGTAAACAAACATTGAGGCCATCCGGGGTGAAAATTATTGTCCCATATATAGGAAACGTTTGTCATGCCGCCATTATTAAGAATGGTAGCATCATTGGGCAACACAAAGTTGCTCCATTTTGTTTTATCGAGCTGTTGTTCAAACAGCGGCGTAAGCGATATAACCAATGTATCGGAATAGTGCAGCCATCTGTCTCTTACGGTAAAAGCATATTTGCGGGTTACAGCAGGCTGGTTTCTTACAGCACTTTGAATAATCGGCAGCTTACTGTATACATTATCCATACCTGTTGTTTGAACCCATTTTCCATCGCCTGTTGTATCTACCAGTGGAATAATGGCAAGGTTATCCTGCACCGGATTGGTACAGCTAAGGTCAAACCCACCGAAAGTAGCCTGTACCTGCAGCGATCTGCGGGCAAGAATATATCCTGGTGTTTGAGGGTTTACCGTAACGGTAACAGGATCCGACATTACTTCTGAAGAACTTACTGCATACAGTTTTATGGTATGTGCAAGTGTATCGCCAAAGCCATCAACCGTCATGGTGTTTGTATAGTGAGAAGCTTCCACTTCCGCTACAACACCGGGAGAAGTTTCATAAACGGCTTTCACATAAAGCAGGTCTTTACTGGCCGGTAATGAATAGGTAAGCACGGCTTTTCCGTTCTGATTGACTACTGTTACGCCCGATACTACACCGGGTGCAGTACCATCGCCGCCAGCAGGCGAATTTAGCGTTTCGCGTTTGCAGCCTGCGCCTGCAACAAAAAACAAAACGATATATAAGTAAGCTATTATTGATTTCATTGTAGGAGATTTTGTTGTTTTAAATATTCCCCTTCACTTTTACCAGTTAGGGTTTTGCACAAGGTTGGGGTTAACAAGCAGATCATTGTCTTGTATCGGCAATAAATAATCACGTGGTGTTACAAAATGTCTTGAATAAAATGTAAGCTCACGATAATATACATCTGCGGTGCGGCCTGTTCTATCCCACCCGGTAATATTACCAGCCAATTCCTGTGCTGCTGTTTTCCACCGCAGCAGGTCCCAGTAACGTTGTCCTTCAAAGCAAAGCTCTATACTCCGCTCTCTTTGAATGATCGACCGCATGCCGGCCTGTGTTGTATATTTCGTTGGGTTGTTACTGAAGTTGCTCCACGAGTTCTGAACGGTTGGTAACCCCGCGCGCGCCCGCACCTGGTTAATATAGAAATATTCATCAGCGGTAGGACTGGCATTTGCCTCGTTCAATGCCTCGGCATATAATAAGTATAAATCGGCCAGCCTCATTTCAGGGAAAGGATAAGGAGGAAAGGTATGGGTATTCCAGTCCATATGCCAGTTCACAACCTTCTTCATAAAATATCCTGCAATGGGTACAATGGAGTTTTGTCCGAATTCACCTGCGCGTGAAAACAGGTAAAAAGTATTCTCATCACTTTTAGAGGGACTGTTAGCCATGTACCAGATGCACCTGTCGAAACCCAGGTCGGCATAAAATCTTGGCTCTCTGTCGAAGTTGAGACGGGCGGTCTGTTCGCTTTCTTTCAGGTTAAAACGTTCATTGTGGGTGACTGTACGCAATGCAGCTATGTTTGAAAAGTCAAGTGTTTTATCTTCATCGATGGGAACACCGTTCTTAGTATAAAACATTTTAGCGGCTTTAATGGTAGGTCCCATGGCAGCGCCTCCATAAGTTACCCCGTTATTGGCTACAAAGGCCCTATCGAAGGGAGCGGCGCCCATACGTTGGAAGAAGGTATTAAAGCCGCCGAGGTTATTTACAGTAAGGCCCCAGATCAGTTCGCTGTTCCATGGCTCGCTCATAGAGTTGCGAATACTCATTTGCGTCATGGTAGTATCGGAAAGATGATATGCCTGTGCAGGGAATGTATATAACTGAATGCCCTGCGATGCGCACAGGTCTATTGCGGCTTTACAGGCATCGGCGGCTCTTTGCCATTTGGCCACACTATATGTGGGATTAAATAAAGCCACACCATCCTTGTCTCTGAATGCGCTGAAATCTGAATTACCATTGAATAAAGGGCTGGCGGCTGTTGCCAGTAACCTTGCTTTTAAACTCAATGCAATGGGTTTGGTAATGCGGCCCAATTCAGAAGCGGTATTATTAATGCTTAAAGGCAGCTTTGTGGCAGCCGTATCAAGTAGGTTGGCTATATAATTCACCACACTGTCAACCGGTTGCCGTTTAACCCGCACCTCGCTCAAAGAAGCATCAATGGGCAGGTTTTTATCGATAACGGGAATAGGCCCATATGCCCTGAACATCATAAAATGATAAAAGGCTTTCAGAAACTGGACTTCACCGATCCAGCGGGTGCGTGTATCTATATCAAGATCATGAACTTTATTTAAGTCGCTTATATTTTCCAAAAATACGTTGCAATCTCTTATGCCTTTGTAATTGGCGTTACCACCTCTTGAGCCATCCATATAATTAGCAATGGGGTTCGAGGTGTTTTGTCCGCCTCTCGGTAACTGCACCACATCGTTTATATACATGTTAATGGCATTGTCTTCAATCCAAACTTCATCGCCTGCGGTAAGTCCCACGTTATACGTAGGGTCTACATCAATAGGCAGATAAGAGTAACAGGTGAACAGATATTTTTCCGCCTCTGTTTTTGATGTGAAGGCATTGTCTATGGTAGCCACGTTATCGGGCACCACATCGAGGAAGTTCTTTTTACACGAAGCAGTAAATAGAATTGTTAGTATAAGAAATAAGGGGTAGCTCAATAATGCCCCGGGGCGGATATATTTATTATGGAACATATTTAATGAATTGTTGTGTTAGAGTTTAGAATCCCACCATCAAACCTGCATTGATTACCTTTTGTATGGGATAACCTATTCCTGAAGCTCCCATTTCAGGATCCCATAATTTAAAGGCGCTTACAGTTAGTAAATTGATTCCATTTACATAAAAACGGGTACTGCTGAGATGCAGCTTTTTTAAGTAGAAGAAGAAAGGTTATATCCGATCTCTGCTGATTTAAGCCGCATAAAGGCTCCGTTTCTTAACCACCAGCTGGATGACATATCATTATTCTCAGAGAAATTATTATTGAACCGGGGCCAGAAAGGCATAAGAGTTTCTGTTGTTTTCAGACCAATGGTCATTAGCAATGGTTTTCAGCAATCCGTTCTGGTTACCGAAAGGAGTAATGTCGGCAGGGTTGATCATGAATGATGTTCTGGCAGAACCCTGGAAAAATGCGCTGATATCAAAATTCTTGTACCCTACTGAAAAGCCAAATCCGAATAGTATTTCGGGGGTAGTGGGTAAACCCAGCGGTACAACATCTGTTACACTGATCTTGCCATCTCCATTAACATCGCGATATTTGATATCACCTGCCATGATATTGCCAAATTGCAGGGGTGAGTTATTCACCTCTGACTGATCAGTAAATAACCTTTCGGCTACCAGTCCGTACATCTGGTTCATCGAGTTGCCAACTCTTGTAAGGTTTTTGTTGTTGTCGGCGTACTCGGGTTCTTCATTAAGCACAACCTTACTTGTTGCATATGTAAATGTGCCGCGTGACTGGATCCATAGATTGTGTGAAAATGATTTATGATAATCCAGTGCTACATCAATGCCTTTGCTGCTGGCCTGGCCCACATTGGAAGAAATATTTGCCTGTAATCCCATAGATGTTGGTATGGTGCTTCTTACCATAAGAATATTGCTACGGAATTGTTTATAGGCATCTACCGTTATCTTCAAGTCGTGCAACAGCATCAAATCCATTCCCAGATTTGTTTGTCTGGATTTTTCCCAGGTAATATTTCTGTTTTCGTATCTGCTTATAGAAACTGTTGGTCTGCTATAGGTAAAGTTGGTGCCAAAACCTCCAACGCTGCCATTATTCAAACTAACCTGTGAGAGATAAAAGAAGCGATCGTTGGGGTTACCTATCTGATCGTTACCCACCAATCCATAAGTGAACCTGAACTTAAGCTGATCAATGACTTTCAGTAACGGATCAAAGAATTTTTCGTTAGACACTACCCATCCACCGCCTATTGAGGGAAAAAAGCCAAAGCGGTGATTGGCGGCAAAACGTTCAGAGCCATTATATCCGAAATCATATTCAAGCAGGTAACGGTTATCGTAACCATAGGTGAACCTTCCTGAAACGCCTTCATTTCTTGCCGGCAATGATAATTGTAATGTAGAGGCATTACCCGTAAGATAATTCCTGATCGTACCGATCACCATACCACCAATGCTGTGCTTGTCGCCAAACACCCGTGAATAGTTAAGAGCGGCTTCGCCATAGGTAGTGCTGTTAACATAGTTTGCTCCGGGGTTATAGGTTAAGTACTCTGTTGGTACGGGAAATGGGTTACCGCTGCTACCATCGTTGATCAGGCTTATACCCAAAAATTTACCATCGAGTACATTGGGGGTATAGTAATACGGGCTGATTTGCCGGGCAACTGAAAAGTTTGCGTAGCGGGTTGTATAGGCCATTATTCTGGCAGATAAACCCTGCGTAACCATATCAAGATTCTGGTTTAATCTTAATTGTGCGGTTAGCGTGCTTGTGTTGGCCGACTGAAAGCCGGAGAGGGATTGAGCATACGGATTATTATATAAGGCGTTTATTGTGCCTGGCATAATAGCGTTGCCGAACAAAGGATGTTTTGCATAGGGTAACAGATCAGCCGGATATATGGCCGGAAAAGCCACGGGATTGCTCCATATGGCGCTACGATAAACTGCGGCGCCTCCGCCTATAGGCCCTTTATAATCGTCAGATTCGCCTTTGAGGCTTACGAGCGCTTCGGTGCTTTTGGTAAGCGACAACGTAACGTTTGATAAAATGTAATAAGATTGCAGTTTGATATTGTTGCTAAAGCCATTCAGTTTGTTATCCTTTAAATTACCATTATCGAGGTTATAACTCATGGCCAGGTAATACTTCATTTTATCGGTACCACCGCCAATATTTACATTGGCCCGTTGGTTGTTTGTATGGCTTTTTATCAGCTGATCGATCCAGTTATTATTGGGATACAGCATTTGATCATCGCCATTGGCTGTATGGTCAATTTTGTTTTGAGAATACAGCAGGGCGCCCAGCGGATTTCTTGTGAGCACGCCCTCATTGGCAAGCGTCATAAACGACACGTTATCGGCAAGATCAATATTTTTGGTATTGGATGATGATGAATTTTCCACACGAATGTTGAACCTCATTTTGCCCAACTGCCCTGTTTTGGTAGTAACAAGAATAACGCCGTTGGCGCCTCTTGCACCATACAATGAAGTAGCAGTAGCATCTTTTAATATTGAAAAGCCTGCAATGTCATCGGGTTGCAGCCTCGCAAGGTCTGTGGTATTGGATTCAATACCATCAATTAAAATAAGGGGATCTATTTTGCCTGCTCCGAATGTGCCTACGCCTCTGATAAAAAAGGATGCATTATCCTGACCCGGCTCGCCACTGCGCTGATAAGAAATGAGGCCGGCTATTCTGCCTGCCAGCATGGTAGTAAGGTTGCTTGAAGGCCCCTTAAGTTCTTTAACCTCGATAGAAGTGACAGAACCTACTACCGTTGTTTTTTTCTGGGTACCATAGGCAACCACCACTACATCATCGAGGTTCTTTTGCAATGGGGCTAACTTTATTTCGATAAAATCACCTTTACCAATAGCTACTTCTTGTGAAACATATCCGGTAAAGGAGATCTGCAGCGTTTTGTCATTATCTTCAATCAGCAGCCTGAAATTTCCGTTTGCATCGGTTGTAGTGCCGCGGGAACTTCCTTTAACATTAACACTGGCTCCCTGCAGCGGCTTTCCGTCGGCAGAGGTTATTCTACCTTTGATTGGCCGCGGGGGCGGAGGTGAATACAGAAAATTATAGCTGACCGGTTTTATTTCGTTATCAGTCAAGGGAAAAAGCAAGATCTGGTCGTCAAAGACTTTATACCCGATATTGAGGGGAATTAATACTTCTTCAAAAAAATCAGACAATTTTTTATCGGTCGCCTCGCAGGTTATTTTTCTTTCCGCTTTGATCAACGCCCTGCTGAAGATAAATTTTATTCCCACCTGCTTTTTCAGGTCGGCAAGAACAACCTTTATTTCAGTATTATGGGCATTGACAGAAACCCGCTTGTCTAAAATCTGCGCATCGGTTTTGTTGGCATACGCCGAACAAACAAATGATACAATCAGGCTAATCTGGACAATCGTTATTCTCATTGCAGTAAGTATATGGGCAGCAAATCGCTTTTTTTTCATAAATTCAAACCAATTTTGTTCGTTAAACTAATAGTGTTCGGACAAATTCATAACCACGTAAGTGGTTATGCAGCCAGCAATACTGCGAATATTGCTGGCTCTTTTTTTTAAATTCGTTGTTAGCTCGTAAGCATCGGTTTAGTTTTGGTTAGAGAATGGTTTTTGGTTACGATGGGCCTATGGGCAGTCAATTGCACCCCTCCCCTTTTAGAAATACCGTTGTTTCTTTTACTTCATAAGTTGTTTTGGTTGTTTGACATATAGCATCGAATTTTCTGTGCAGGTTTTGTTCTGAAATGTCGCCCGTAAAGGGGCAGTTCAGAATGGCTTCGTTCTCCACTTCCACCTTAATACCATAAATTTTTTCTATTGCCTGTATCACCGTTCTGAGTGGTGCGTCTTCAAAAACAAAATCTTCTTTTGCAATTTTTTTATTCTCTTTCTCTATCGGCACAGGTTCTTCTACAAGGGAGGTTTTAAAAACATTGTTTCCGCCTGAATAAACCACTTTCTGGTTAGGCGTAAGGATCACTCCGCCGTTTTTACTTTGATCTGTTTTTGTTGTGGCTGAAGCGGGTTGCTTATATACTTCTACCCGCCCTGTTACTACTTCTACAGATACGCCGTTCCCGGCCAGGTCGGTTTGCACTTTAAAACTGGTACCAAGCACTTTAGTGATGATGCCATTGGCATGTACCATAAATGGCTTCAGCGGGTTTTTGGTAATCTGAAAAAAGGCGTTCCCGCTCAAATACACTTCCCTTGTTCCGGTATTTCCAAAAGAAGGTGCGTAACTGATTTTGGCGCCCCGGTCGAGGGTCACCTTGCTGCTGTCGCTCAATACTACCATGAGCGGAGCAGCCGATGTATTAACTGTTTCGGCCAAAGCAACGGAAGATTGCTTTACCAGGTTATTGTAGGCGTAATCGGTATTTTTATTCCTGTTTGTTTTATTTACCAAAAGCCATATGCAGGCTACAGCCAGCAGCGCGGAAGCGGCAATGGCAAAGCTGTAACGCATATATCGCCTTTTAAGAACAGGCCGTGTTGAAAAGGCAACAAACCCGGTTGTATCCGATTCAAGCCGTTCTAAGGTCCCGGCGATAATTTCTTTTTTCTTTTGTTCACTTAATTTGTTCATTGTTACAGTAAGTGATTTAACCACCTCTGCTGCCTGCTGAACAATTCCTTCCTTTTCAGGA
>Ga0207667_10010059_pt1 | contig 11087 bp, 19 predicted proteins | sample KBSCornC52_FD_184301 | JGI IMG/M metagenome (GOLD analysis project Ga0207667, IMG submission 184301) | Corn rhizosphere microbial communities from Kellogg Biological Station, Michigan, USA - KBS Corn C5-2 (SPAdes) (version 2) | ecosystem: Host-associated > Plants > Roots > Rhizosphere > Soil ...
GGCGGCACGGTCCACGGACCTCAGCCGCGCAGCTACGAGTATGCCTTCCCGCAGAAGAAGCTGATGGGCGCGCTGCGCTCGGCGCTCAATGCGAAGCTCGCGGACGGCAAGCTGACCATCGTCGATTCGTTTGATGTGGCCGAGGCCAAGACCAGGCTCTACCGCGCCGCGCTCGACAAGCTCGAAGCCGGCAAGACGACGCTGCTGGTGGAGACGAGCCGCAAGCTCGACGAGAAGCTCTACCTCGGCTCGCGCAACCTCGAAGGCGTTGAGCTTGTGCTCAGCTCCGAGGTCCACCCCTACGACCTGCTCCGCTACGAGCACGCTGTCTTCTCGAAGGACGCCATCGAGGCACTGCAGGAGACGCTCAAGAAGTTTGTATCGAAACGCAAGGCCGCTGGCGCTGCGCAGGCCAAACAGAAGGAGGTTGCGTAATGCCAACCCTCTACACCGTCATTCGCCGCCCCCTCATCACCGAGAAGGGCATGAGCTTCAAGGAAACGCAGAACACGCTGGTTTTCGAGGTTGCCGTGAAGGCCACCAAGACCGAGGTCAAGCAGGCTGTCGAGTCGCTCTTCAAGGTCAAGGTCAGCGGAGTCCGCACCTCGACCGTCGAGGGCAAGGAGCGTCGCCGGGGCAAGTTCGCCGGTTACCGCCCCGACTGGAAGAAGGCTTATGTTCGCCTCAAAGAAGGCGAAAAGATGCCGGAGTACATCAACAGCCTGTAAGAGTACCGTTAGCTACCAGCTAACCACGAAGTGCAACGAGCAGGACCTAAAGATTGAGAACTAGCTAACAGCTAGAAGCTAGCAGCTAGGAGCTAAGAAGACGATGCCGATCAAATCATTTCGACCAACGACCCCATCCCTCCGCTTCGCGACGAAGCTGGTCAACGACGACCTGACGACGGACAAGCCGCACAAGCCGCTGCTTGCCGTCAAGCAGCGCACCGGCGGACGCAAGAACACGGGCGCGCTCAGTATGCGGCACCACGGCGGCGGCCACAAGCAGAAGCTCCGCATCGTGGACTTCAAGCGCGACAAGTACGGCATCCCGGCCACGGTGACGACGATCGAATACGATCCCAACCGCAGCTCGCGGATTGCCCTGGTCAGCTACGCCGATGGCGAGAAGCGCTACATCATTCAGCCGGTCGGCCTGAAAGTTGGCCAGTCGATTATGAGCGGCCCTGATGCCGATATTCTCGTCGGCAACGCGCTTCCGCTCAAGAACATCCCAGCTGGTACAACGGTGCACAACATCGAACTTCGTCCCGGCAAGGGCGCGCAGATGGCGCGTTCGGCTGGCGCGCAGGTTCAGTTGGTCGCCAAAGAAGGCGACTATGCTCTGCTCAAGCTGCCCTCGGGCGAGACCCGCAAGGTGCTGGTTGAATGCATGGCAACCATTGGCCAGGTCGGCAACACCGACCACGAGAACGTGACGATCGGCAAGGCAGGACGCAATCGCTGGAAGGGTATCCGTCCCTCCAACCGTGGTGTTTCGATGAACCCGGTCGATCACCCGCATGGCGGCGGCGAGGGCAAGACCTCGGGCGGGCGTCACCCGGTCACTCCCTGGGGCCAGCCGACACGCGGATACAAGACCCGCAACAACAAGCGGACGGACGTGTTCATCGTCAATCGCCGCAGCAAATAGGTTTTTCACTTTCGATTTCGCAACAGAGAAACACGGAGCTTAGCAAATGGCACGTTCAACGAAAAAGGGTCCCTTCATCGACGCCCACCTGATGACCAAGGTCAACGTCATGAACCAGACCAACGACAAGAAGGTCGTTCGCACATGGTCGCGCCGGTCCACGATCCACCCGGACTTCGTCGGCCACACCCTCGCCGTGCACAATGGACGCAAGTTCATCCCGGTTTATGTGACGGAGAACATGGTGGGCCACAAGCTCGGCGAATTCGCGGCCACCCGCACCTTCAAGGGCCACTCCGCGCGCGCGGCAGAGACCACGGCAAAGCCAAAATAATGGCTTTTCAGCAAAAGTTTTTGCTTTTGTTTTTATAGGAAGAAGAAGTTATGGCGAACGCAACAGCAGAAAAAATACGAGAGTTCCGCGCTGAGGCAAGGTTCCAGCGCACCAGCCCGCAGAAGGCGAAGCTCGTGCTTGACCTCATCAAGGGTCTGCGCGTGGAGCAGGCGCTCAACACGGTCCACTTCAGCAGCAAACGCATCGCGCCGGTTGTCGAGAAGGTGTTGCGCTCGGCGATCCAGAATGCGAAGTATGCCAGCGACGAGCAGGACCTCGACGTGGATGTCGACAACCTCTACGTCCGCACGGCCATTGCGAATGAAGGCCCGCGCATGAAGCGGATCCGTCCTGCGCCAATGGGCCGCGCCTTCCGCTACCAGCGCAGGTTGGCGCACATTATCGTCACCGTCGCGGAGAAGAAGCCGCTTGCCGCTGTGACAACCGCCGCCGAATCGACAGCGGCCCCAGCTGCTAAGGCGAAGAAGACGGCCACCAGAATCGCGGCGAAGAAGCCCGCTGCCAAGAAAGCTGCGGCGAAGAAGGCAACAACCAGGAAAGCCGCCAAATAAGCGGTTTCTTGTAAACTAAAGGTTTGCACTACAGCTCGCCGGCTCAACCGGACGGGCACGGAGTAAAGGGAAGCTATGGGACAGAAAGTCCATCCGTATGGGTTTCGCCTCGGCATCAACAAGCCGTGGAAGTCGCGCTGGTTTGTCGAGCGCGGCTATGACAAGCTGCTGGTCGAAGACGTCAAGCTCAAGGCTGAGCTGCGCGACAAGCTCAAGGCCGCCGGCGTCAGCTCGGTCGAGGTTGAGCGCCCCGGCAACAAGCTGCGTCTGATCATCCGCACCGCGCGTCCAGGCATCATCATCGGCCGCAAGGGCGCCGAGATCGACAAGCTGAAGGCGGACATTCAGAAGCGCTCGAGCCGCGAGGTCTTCATCGACATCCTCGAGGTCAACAAGCCGGAGCTGGATGCCCAGCTTGTCGCCGAGAACATCGCCCTCCAGCTTGAGAAGCGCGTCAGCTTCCGCCGCGCGATGCGCAAGAGCGTGGACTCTGCGCTGCGCTTCGGCTGCAAGGGGATCAAGGTCCGCGTGTCGGGCCGCCTGAACGGGAACGAGATCGCGCGTTCGGAGTGGTATCTGCAGGGCCGTCTGCCGCTGCACACGCTGCGCGCCGATATCGACTACGGTTTTGCCGAGGCACAGACGACCTACGGCATTATCGGAGTCAAGACCTGGGTCTATCGCGGCGACATCTACGAGCAGAAGAAACGTCGCGACCAGGGGCTGACGACCGGCGCGTTTGCGTCGTAAGGGTTTCCCGGCAGTGCCGGGGCATGAAGGGATCGAGACGTCCCTGAAGGATTGAAGAGGGTTTCATTATGTTGATGCCAAAGAAGGTCAAGTTTCGCAAACAGCAGCGCGGCCGCATGACGGGCAAGGCGTGGCGCGGCTCCGATCTGTCGTTCGGTGATTACGGCCTGAAGGTGATGGAGTGCGGTTACATTACGGACCGTCAGATCGAGGCAAGCCGTATTGCCATGACCCGCTTCATCAAGCGTGGCGGCAAGGTCTGGTTGCGGCTGTTCCCGGACAAGCCGATCACCAAGAAGCCCGCTGAAACCCGTATGGGTAAGGGCAAGGGCGCGCCCGACCACTGGGTCTGCGTCGTCCGTCCCGGCCGGATTCTGTTCGAGATGGAGGGCGTCAGCCCGGATCTGGCCAAAGAGGCGATGCGTCTTGCTGCGCACAAGCTTCCGCTCAAGACGAGCTTCGTCCAACGGCATGATGTCAAGGTCGCCGTGGCTGCCAAGTAACGCTGTCGATCAGGAATTGCAGGTTTTGAAGGATAAGACAATGGATTTTGAAAAGATTCGCAACCTCAGTGACGGAGAGCTTCTAGCCGAGCAGGCCAAGACGGCAGAGCAGCTCTTTCGCATCCGCTTCCAGAAGACGCTCGGTAACACCGAGGGCCTGAAGAAGCTGCGCACGCTCAAGCTCGACATCGCGCGCATCAAGACCGCCCAGCGGCAGCGCGAACTGGCCGCCGAGAAGGCCGCCAATCCCGCCGCAGTCAACGCAGCACCGGCGAAGAGCACTCGCACCGCCCGCAAGAAAGCGAAGAAGGACTAATCATGGCAGACTCTACCAAGAACACCGCGACAACCGAAGCTCCGACCTCGCGCCGCAACGAGAAGGTCGGCCTTGTCGTTTCGACCAAGATGCAGAAGACAATCGTCGTCGAGATCGAGATGCGCAAGGCCCATCCAAAGTACAAGCGCGTGATGAAGTCGAACAAGAAGTTCTACGCTCACGACGAGCAGAACTCGGCGCGCGTGGGCGATGTCGTCCGCATTCGCGAGGCGCGTCCTTTGTCGAAGCTCAAGCGCTGGTCGCTTGAGGAGATCGTTCGCCGGTCTTCGCTTGCTCTGGCCGACGACAAAGCGATCGAAGTCGCTGAAGTGAAGTAGTTTCAAAGGGACCTGGTCCCCGGGTAATAGAAGTTCAGGAGCCGAACGATGTCAGTACAAATGAGAACAATCCTTGACGTTGCCGACAACTCCGGCGCGCGCAAGCTCCAGGTCATCCTGCCCCTTGGCGGCGGGCTTGGCAAGAAGGCGAGTCTTGGCGATGTGGTCACCGCGGCCGTCAAAGAGGCGTCGCCCGACGGAACGGTGAAGAAGGGCAAGGTCGTCAAGGCGGTGATCGTCCGCACCCGCAAGGAGTGCCGGCGCAAGGATGGCACCTACATCCGCTTCGACCAGAACGCTGCGGTCGTCATCAACGACACCAACGAGCCCGTCGGCACGCGCGTCTTCGGCCCCGTTGCCCGCGAGCTTCGCGAGAAGAAGTTTCTCAAGATCGTTTCGCTGGCACCAGAGGTCATTTAGTCCATTATTTTGCCGCTCATGCGGCGACCAACCGGGTTCCGGCTCCGGGGCAGTACAGATCGTCGAGGCAGAAGAGGTCAACATGGCAGGGAAGATCAAGATCAAGCGCAACGACCGGGTCGAAGTAATCGCCGGTAAAGACAAGGGCAAGCAGGGCCGCGTTCTTCGCGTTATCGCCGGCAGCGACCGCATTCTGGTTGAGCACGTCATGGTGGTCAAGAAGCACCTGAGGCCGAACCCGCAGCGGAACATCCAGGGCGGCATCGCCGACCAGGAGTCACCGATCCACATCTCGAACGTGATGCTGATCGACGGCGAGGGCAACAGGACCCGCGTCGGCTCCCGCGTTGAAGGCGACCGCCGGGTGCGCTTCTCGAAGGTAAGCGGCAACGCGATTCCTGACAGGAAGAAGTAGTCAATCTGTTTCAACGGTTCACCCCACGCATCGGTACACGGGCCAAAACCCAACCCGGAGACCGTGGAGAAAGAGAAGAACAATCATGGCAGCACGAGTTCCAGCACGACTCAAAGAGAAGTACGAGAAAGAGATCAGACCGGCGTTGAGCAAAGAGCTCAGCATCACCAACCCGATGGCGATTCCGCGGCTCGAAAAGATCGTCGTCAACATGGGCCTGGGCGAAGCGACCCAGAACGTCAAGATCATGGACCCGCTCGTGGCCGATCTCGCCGCCATCACCGGTCAGAAGCCGGTGACGACCCGCGCGAAGAAGTCCATCGCCGCCTTTAAAGTGCGTGAAGGAATGCCCATCGGCGCAATGGTCACACTGCGCGGCGACAACATGTATGAGTTCCTCGACCGCCTCATCTCAATCGCCCTTCCGCGCGTCCGCGACTTCCGCGGCGTCTCGTCGAAGAGCTTCGACGGCCGCGGCAACTACACCCTTGGCCTTCGCGACCAACTCATCTTCGCCGAGATCGACTACGCCAAGGTCGATAAGCTCAAGGGCATGAACGTCACCATCGTCACCACTGCGGCGGATGACAACGGCGCCCGCGCTCTGCTCAAGGGCTTCGGTATGCCGTTCCGCGCCGGAGCGTAGATTTACGAAAGCGGGCCAGCGCCCACAAATGATTCACCAAGTTTGCAGCAAGGATAGAGAGTAAATATGGCAACGACCGCAAAACGTGTCAAAGATGCAAGAAAACCGAAGTTCAAGTCCCGCCAGCACAACCGCTGCCAGCTCTGCGGCCGGCCGCGCGCCTTTCTGCGGAAGTTTGGCGTCTGCCGCCTCTGCTTCCGCAATCTTGCGCTCAAGGGAGAAATCCCAGGCGTCGTGAAGTCAAGCTGGTAGAATAAAGCTGTCCTCCCGCACACGGCTTGGATGGTGTGCCTACTCCAGAGACCTCATCAGGGCGCGAGCTTTTGATGCAGAAGTCTGGCGTACAACCTGAAACAGACATTTCCGCTGGTTCTTGCGAGAGACGCTCGTGAGCGAACGGGGAATGAAGGAGAATAAATGAACCTTACCGATCCAGTAGCAGACTTTCTGACCCGCATCCGCAACTCTATCCGCGCGCGTCACCAGAAGCTCGACGTGCCTGCCTCCAGGCTCAAGAGCGAGATCGCCCGCATCCTCAAAGAGGAAGGCTACATCGCCAACTACAAGCCCACCGAGGAGAATGGCCAGAAGGTCCTGCGCGTCTATCTGAAGTACGGCCCGAACAATGAAGCGGCCATCCGCGACCTCCAGCGCGTCTCGCGCCCCGGCTGCCGGGTCTATCTCGGCCGCGACGAGATCCGCCGCGTGCAGGGCGGTCTGGGTATCTCAATCATGACCACCCCCAAGGGCGTTATGACCGGCCGTCAGGCCCGCCGCGAAGGCGTCGGCGGAGAGATTCTCTGCGAAGTCTGGTAAAGAAAAATAAACCAGATCTTTTGTTTTTGCATTTAGCTATAGGCTCACCGGCTGCAGTGGAACTTAGCAATCCTAAGCGACTCGCAAGCCAGCAAAGGAATTGAAGATGTCACGCATTGGCAAAAAGCCGATTACTCTGCCGGCCGGTGTAAAGTACACCGTCAACGGTAATACCGTCCTGGTTGAAGGCCCCAAGGGCAAAGTCACCGCGCTGCTTCCCGGCGGAATTACACTCGTGCAGAAGGACGGCGACATCGTCGCCGAGCGCCAGAGCGACAACCAGGCAGCCTTCCACGGTCTCGCCCGCGCGCTCGTCTACAACGCAGTGACCGGCGTCACCAAGGGCTGGACGAAGGAGCTCGACATCGTCGGCATCGGCTATCGCGCAGAGTTGAAGGGCAAGGGGCTGGTCGTCTTCACGCTGGGATACTCGCATCCGATTGAGTTCCCCCTGCCCGCAGGCATCGAAGTCGCCATCGACCCCAAGCAGACGCACCTGACCATCTCTGGAATCGACCGCCAGAAAGTCGGGCAGGTTGCTGCCGACATGCGCTCTCTCCGCAAGCCCGATCCATACAAGAACAAGGGCGTTCGCTACACCGGCGAGAAGCTCAAGAAGAAGGTCGGAAAGACCGGAGCCAAGTAACAGAGTGTAGGGAATAGGGTGTAACAAGCATCCGCCCTCTACACCCTACACCCTATACCCTGCACCGCCGAACGTCGCCAGGCATTGGCGCCGCCATTAGGAAGGAAAGCACACACCATGATCAATCCCCGCCAACGCAACGTCATCCGCCAGCGCGTGCACACGCGCATCCGCGAGAAGATGTCCGGCACCGCCGAGCGTCCGCGCCTGAACGTCTACCGCTCGCTCAACCACATCTACACCCAGCTCATCGACGACCTGAACGGCGTGACTATTGCGTCGGCGTCCTCGCAGGGCAAAAAGGGCGAGAAGAAGAACTACGGCGGCAACGTCATGGCCGCCGCTGAAGTCGGCAAGCTGATCGCCGAGCGCGCGAAGGAAAAGGGCGTCAAGAAGGTCGTGTTCGATCGCGGCGGTTATCTCTATCATGGCCGCGTCAAGGCCCTGGCCGACGCAGCCCGCGAAGCCGGACTGGAGTTCTAACGTTTCTCGAAGGCGCCGGAAGCGGCTGCCAGAAAGCTGGATTAGGAAGATATGGCAATGAAAAAGAAGATCGACGCGAACCGGCTCAACCTGAAGGATGAGGTCGTCTCCATCAATCGCGTGACGAAGGTCGTCAAGGGCGGCAAGAACATGTCGTTTGCGGCGCTGGTCGTCATCGGCGACCCCGGCGAAGGTGTCGTCGGATACGGCTCCGGCAAGGCGAAGGAAGTTCCGCAGGCCATCCGCAAGGGGATCGAATCCGCCAAGAAAAATCTGCACAAGGTCAACCTGACCGAGAGCACGATCCCGCACCAGGTCCTCGGCCACTACGGCGCAGGCCAGGTAATGCTGAAGCCCGCCCCTGAAGGCACCGGGGTCATCGCCGGCAAGACCGTGCGCGCCGTCATGACTGCGGCAGGTGTGCAGAATGTTCTCACCAAGAGTCTCGGCTCGGCGAACCCTCACAACGTCATCAAGGCCACCTTCGACGCTCTCACCCAGCTTCGCAACAAGGCCGAAGTCGCCGCCCTGCGCGGCAAAGCAGTAGAGGAGCTCTAGTCTCATGGCTACCAAGAACGCAACCATTAAACTGCAATACTTTCGTTCCATGATCTGCACCCCGGTCAAGCACAAGTCCGTCATCAAAGGGCTTGGCTTCACGCGGCTGAACCAGGTCGTCGAGCGCGAAGATACCCCGTCGATCCGCGGTATGGTGGCGAAAGTGCCCCATCTCGTCCGCGTGGTCGAGTAAGTTTCACTGGCAACCAGGTGTTAAGGGTATGGCTTCAGCCGTGCCGCACAATTCAGGACACGACGGGGCTTTAGCCCCTGAGCTCAAATTCGAAAGCGAGTCGGACAGCCAATGAGCTGACCGGCGTTAAGCGAGGAAATCATGGCTATCCGCAATCTCTCCAATCTCCGCGCCCCCAGGAAGGCGAACGAAAACAAGAAGCGTGTCGGGCGCGGTATGGGCTCGGGCATGGGTAAGACCTCGACCCGCGGCCACAAGGGGCAAGGCTCCCGTTCCGGCTCGTCACTGATGCGCGGCTTTGAAGGCGGCCAGATGCCGCTGCACCGCCGCCTGCCCAAGCGCGGATTTACGAACATCTTCCGAGTCGAGTATCAGGTGCTTGGCCTTGACCGGCTGGCCGAGATCGCCGCCGCGCAGAAGATCACCGAGTTCACCCTCGACAAGATCGTCGCCCTCGGGTTGCTGCGGAAGAAGAACGGCCTGGTCAAAGTATTGAATAATGGCGAGATCAAGACCGCCGTCACCGTCCACGCGCACAAGTTCTCGAAGACGGCCCAGGAAGCCATCGAGAAGGCCGGCGGCAAGGCCGTCCTGATCGGCTAAACTTGAGCCAGGCACGGCTTTCGCTGTGCCGCAATTTCAACAGGACGGGGGCGCGAGCCTCCGAGGCAGGACTCAAAGTAAGCTGCCTGTCGAAGGAATACCAGACCCATGTTCGAGAAACTCGCAAACATCTTCCGCATCCCCGATCTCCGCAAGCGTGTACTGTTCACGCTCGGCATGTTGGCCATCTACCGGCTTGGCGGCCACATTCCAACGCCAGGCATCAATGCTGACGCGCTCGCGCAGTTCTTCAATCAAAATGCGGGGTCTGCCCTTGGCCTGGTCGACCTGTTTTCGGGTGGCAATCTCCGTAAGCTGACCGTGTTCGCACTGGGCATCATGCCCTACATCACTGCGTCGATTATCTTCCAGTTGCTCACCGTCATCTATGAGCCGCTGGCGAAGCTCCAGAAAGAGGGAGAGCTTGGCCGTCGCAAGATCACGCAGTGGACACGCTACGTCACCATCCTTCTGGGCGTTGTGCAGTCGCTTGCTATCGCACTCACCCTGACCGGAACCTCCACCGGTTCGTCGATGGTGACGATTCCCAAGTACTCATTCATCTCTCTCTGCGTTCTTACCCTCACCGCCGGCACTGCCTTCATCATGTGGCTGGGCGAGCAGATTACAGACCGCGGCATCGGCAATGGCATGTCGCTGTTGATCTTCGCCGGCATCGTGGTCGGCCTGCCCGCCGGCATCGCCGACCTGTACACCAAATTCCGTGACGACGCGTGGGGGGCATTCACCCCGATTGCGCTCATTCTGCTCATCGTGATGATGATTGCGGTTGTGGCCTTTATCGTCTACGTCGAAAAGTCCGAGCGTCGCATCCCCGTTCAGTACGCCAAGCGCATCGTCGGACGCAAGATGATGGGCGGCCAGTCCACGCACCTGCCGCTCAAGGTCAACTCCGGCGGCGTTATGCCCGTCATCTTCGCAGCGTCGATCCTCTCCGCGCCGCTGCTCTTTGCCAACGCCACCATCTTCGGAGTCTCACTGCACGACTCGCCCATCTTCGGGCCGCTCTTCCGTGCGCTCGGCCCCGGCGAGCCATGGTATGAGCTGCTCTACTGCATCTCCATCATCTTCTTCGCCTACTTCTATATCTCCATCGTCTTCCGTCCCGACGACATCGCCGACAATATGCGCAAATACGGCGGATTCATCCCCGGCATTCGTCCCGGCAAGCGCACCGCCGACTTCGTCAACGACGTGCTCACACGCCTCACACTGGTTGGCGGCATCTACCTGATCATCATCTCGCTCCTCCCGCAGATGCTCATCAGCGGGATCCACTTCAACCATCTCTGGCTCATCGGGCGAGCGTTCGACAACCTGCCTACCTGGGTCACCAATGGTCTCGGCGTTACCTTCTACTTTGGCGGCACCTCGCTGCTGATCGTCGTAGGCGTTGCCATGGACACGATCCAACAAGTGGAAGCGCAGCTCGTCATGCGCCACTATGAAGGCTTCTCTCCCAAGAGCGGACGGATTCGCGGCCGCAAGAGCTGGTAGGAACTCAAGCGTTGAGCCATTCAGAGACGATGCCGCAATCGGCCCCGGTAGAGACCGGATTTCTGCCTGGGCCGATCATTCTTCTCGGCGCGCCGGGCGTGGGCAAGGGTACGCAGGCCAAGCTCCTGATGGCGCAGTTCGGCATTCCGCAGATCTCTACCGGCGACATCCTGCGCGACAACATCTCCCGCAAGACCGCGCTCGGCCTCGAAGCCAAGGCGCGTATGGACAAGGGCCAACTCGTAGACGACGACATCGTCAACGGCATGGTAGCCGAGCGACTCAAAGCGCCCGACACGGTACGCGGATTCATTCTGGAT
>Ga0207667_10010061_pt1 | contig 11086 bp, 9 predicted proteins | sample KBSCornC52_FD_184301 | JGI IMG/M metagenome (GOLD analysis project Ga0207667, IMG submission 184301) | Corn rhizosphere microbial communities from Kellogg Biological Station, Michigan, USA - KBS Corn C5-2 (SPAdes) (version 2) | ecosystem: Host-associated > Plants > Roots > Rhizosphere > Soil ...
GAAATTGCCGATGTGCGTCGCCGGATCGGTCAGGGCGAGCAGCGCCATGCAGGCGGCGATGATCGCCTGGCCGAGCGCGATCCAGCTCTTGCGCCGCCCGAGGCGCTCGAGAAGCGGCAGTTGGAGTCGGTCGACGACGGGCGACCACAGGAACTGGAAGGAATAGGCCAGGCCAATCCACGAGAAGATGCCGATGGTGGCGAGCGATACGCCGACCTCGCCGAGCCACGCCGTCAGGGTGCCGACGAGCAACGAGAACGGCAGGCCGGAGGAAAAGCCGAATGCCAGCATGGTCGCCGAGCGGCGATTCCTGAGCGCCACGCCGAGCAAGCGCAGTCCTTTGGGACGGGCGGCCTTGGGGTTGGCGTGTTGCGCTGTCGATGCCATGCCTTCGCGTCTCCCTCGTTGGCCACACTAGCGGCGTTGCGCGGCGAAGCTAGGGGCCTGAGCGCTTGCTCCACCGCCTGGCTTTGACCGCGACCGCTTCGCCGCTATGGCGCTGCCATGCCCGAAAGCCCCCGACCCGAAGGTGAACGGATCGCCAAGCTGCTCGCCCGCGCAGGTGTCGCCAGCCGCCGCGAGGTCGAGCGAATGATCGCGGACGGACGTGTCGCGGTTGACGGTAGGGCGCTCGACACGCCTGCAACCATCGTGCCGGACCTCAGGGGCGTCACGGTGGACGGCAAGCCGGTCGCCAGGACCGAGCGCACTCGCCTGTTCCGGTTCCACAAGCCTGCCGGATTGCTGACCGCCGAGCGCGATCCGGCCGGGCGCCCGACGATCTATGCTGCGCTTCGCAACGCCCTGCCGGTGGACACGCCACGGCTGATGCCGGTCGGCCGGCTCGACCTCAACACCGAGGGCCTGCTGTTGCTGACCAACGACGGCGGGCTCAAACGCGAGATGGAATTGCCGGCGAACGCCGTTCCGCGCACCTATCGCGCACGCGCCTTCGGCGACGTCAGCCAGGCCCAGCTCGAGGACCTCATAGAGGGCGTGACGATCGACGGGGTTCGCTACGGCCGCATCGATGCCAATCTCGAGCGCCGTACCGGCCGCAACCAATGGATCGAGATGACCCTGACCGAGGGGAAGAATCGCGAAGTTCGCCGCGTCCTCGAGCGCCTCGGGCTGAAGGTCAGCCGGCTGATGCGCACCGCCTATGGCCCGTTCGTCCTCGGCGACCTTCCCCGCGGCGCCGCCGAGGAAGTGAAGAAGCACGAGCTGGAGCGGTTCGCCAGCGGCCTGCGCAAGGGCGGGCGTCGGTGAGGATCATCGCCGGTGAGTGGCGCCGCCGCCTGCTCAAGGCCCCGCCCGGCGGGGCCACGCGGCCGACGGCGGACCGCACGCGCGAGACGCTGTTCAACATGCTGGCGAGTCGGCTCGGCAGCTTTGAGGGGCTCAAGGTCGCCGACCTGTTCGCCGGCTCCGGCGCGCTCGGCCTCGAAGCGCTCTCGCGCGGCGCGGCGCATTGCCTGTTCGTGGAGCTTGACGCTGCCGCCGTCCGCGCTCTGAGGGCGAATATCGCGGCCTTGCGAACGCAGGCACGTTGTTCCGTGCAGGCCGGGTCGGTCCTCGCACTGGGTCCGGCAAAGCCGCCCTACGACCTTCTCCTTCTCGACCCGCCCTACCACAGCGGGGCGGGCGCCGTGGCGCTCGAGCGCCTGGCGCGCCTTGGATGGATCGGCGAAGTCACCTGGGTTGCGCTGGAGACCGCAGCCGACGAGCCGCCGAAAGTGAAAGCCCTGCAGACCGAAGCGGAACGCATTGTGGGCTCGGCTCGTCTTACGCTCATGCGCACCAGCCGCTGAGCCGCTCGCGGCCTTGCTTCGCCGGCCTATGTTCCCTAGTTGTTCACCGTGAGCGACAACCCTGTTCCCACCTCCGCGGACGCGGCTCCCGAGTGGCTCGAGGGGCTCAATCCGCCGCAGAGGGAGGCTGTGCTCACCACGGAAGGGCCGGTGCTGATGCTCGCCGGCGCGGGCACCGGCAAGACCGCGGCGCTGACCGCCCGTCTCGGCCACCTGATCCGCTCCCGCCTCGCCTGGCCGAGCGAAATCCTGTGCGTCACCTTCACCAACAGGGCCGCGCGCGAGATGCGCCACCGCGTCGGGCAGCTGATCGGCGAGGCGGTCGAGGGGATGCCGTGGCTCGGCACGTTCCATTCGATCTGCGCGCGAATGCTGCGCCGCCACGCCGAGCTTGTCGGCCTTCAGTCGAACTACACGATCATCGACACCGACGACCAGTTGCGCCTCTTGAAGCAACTCATCACCGAGAGCGATCTCGACGAGAAGCGCTGGCCCGCCCGCCAGCTCGCCGTCCTCATCGACCGCTGGAAGAACCGCGGCCTCAACCCGGGCGATCTCGATGCGGTGGAGAACGAAGCCTATGCCAACGGCAAGGGGCGCCAGATGTACGAGCGCTACCAGGCGCGGCTGAAAAGCCTCAACGCCTGCGACTTCGGCGACCTCATGCTGCACATGCTCAACATCTTCCGCCGCGAGCACGACATCCTGAGGACCTACCAGCAGCGCTTCAAGTACATCCTCGTCGACGAGTACCAGGACACCAACGCCGTCCAGTACCTGTGGCTGCGGCTGCTGGCGCAGGAGCGCAAGAACATCTGCGTGGTGGGGGACGACGACCAGTCGATCTATTCGTGGAGAGGCGCAGAAATCGCCAATATCCTGCGGTTCGAGAAGGATTTTCCCGGCGCCAAGGTCATCCGGCTGGAACAGAATTATCGCTCGACCCCGCCGATCCTCGCCGCTGCCTCGGGCCTGATCGCCGCCAACAGCGAGCGCCTCGGCAAGACGCTGTGGACCGAGCGCAGCGGCGGCGACAGGGTGCAGGTCATCGGCGTCTGGGACGGCCCCGAGGAAGCGCGACGCGTCGGCGAGGAGATCGAGCGGCTCGAACGCGAGGGCGCGCCGCTCGAAGGCGTCGCGATCCTGGTGCGGGCGCAATACCAGACGCGCGAATTCGAAGACCGTTTCATACAAATCGGCCTCAACTACCGGATTGTGGGCGGTTTCCGGTTCTACGAGCGCGCCGAAATCCGCGATGCGCTGGCTTACCTGCGGGTGATCGCCCAGCCCGCCGACGATCTTGCGTTCGAGCGCATCTACAACCAGCCCAAGCGCGGCCTCGGCGCGAAAACGCTGGAATCGATGCACCGCCACGCGCGGGCCACCAGCCTGCCGCTCGCGGCCGCGGCGCTGGAGCTTGCCGACAGCGACGAGCTTCCCGCGCGGTCCCGGAGCACGATCGCCTCGCTGATGGCACAGTTCGTGCGCTGGCGGGCCATGGCTGAAGCGGCCACGCCGTCCGACCTGCTGCGCGCCGTGCTCCAGGAAACCGGATACGAAGCGATGCTCAAGGCCGACCGCTCGGCCGAGAGCGCCGGCAGGCTCGACAACCTGGCCGAGCTTGCCCGCGCGATGGAGGATTACGAAACGCTCGGCGATTTCCTCGAGCATGTCAGCCTGATCATGGACAACGACGCGGCGGACGACGGCGAGAAGGTCACCATCATGACGATCCACGCCGCCAAGGGCCTCGAGTTCGACAACGTCTTCCTGCCCGGCTGGGAAGAAGGCGTGTTCCCCAGCCAGCGCGCGCTCGATGAAGGCGGCCTCGCTGCGCTCGAGGAGGAGCGGCGCCTGGCCTACGTCGCCATCACCCGCGCCCGGCGGCGCTGCACGATCATTCACGCGGCCAACCGGCGCATCTACGGCCAATGGACGAGCTCGATCCCGAGCCGCTTCATCGGCGAGCTGCCCGAGGATCATATCGACGTCGAAACCACGCTCACCGGAGGGGCCTCGCTATGGCGCGCGAACTGGAGCGAGCAGGAAGACCCGTTCGCCCATGTCAGCAGCTCGCGCCCCGATCGCAGCCGGGCCCGCGGGCCCGGCTGGCAGCGCGCGCTGTCCGGCGGTTATGACCCCGCGCCCAAGCGCCTCGCCGAACCCGGCCGCAACGCTGCGAGCTTCGCCGCCAAGCCGCGCAGCGACATCGCCATCGGCGAGCGCGTGTTCCACGACAAGTTCGGCTATGGCGAGGTCATCGACCAGGAGGGCAACAGGCTCGAAATCGAATTCGAGACCAGCGGCCGCAAGCGCGTGATCGACAGCTTCGTCAAGCCGGCTTGATCCTCCCCGGGAGGGGGAGGATCGCGCGACCTCTTTTCCCCCTCACCCGTTCTCCCGAGCGAACGCAAAAGCGCCCTGCCAAGCATGCCGCCAAGGCACAAAGGCCCTCGAGGATCACCGCGGCAGCAGCGACTTCAACAGGCGTCAGCAGCAGCCGTCGCGCGATCGGGGCACGAGCCATGCCCGCGACCGAGCCGGCCGCGAGGGCGTCAGCAACGATAAAGGAATTGGCTGGCCTAGGCGGCCGGCGATGCGGCCGTGCGCTTGGTGCGCCGCAGCCAGGCCTCGAACGGCCGCGCCAGTTCCCCGCTCAGCGAGCGGCTCCCGCCAGCAATACCGGTCTTGCAGCCAAGATGCTGCGCGGCGTCGTCGAAAGTGCCGAACAGCCGATCGTAGATCGAAAAGAAGCCGCCGAAGTTTTTGTCCTTCAGCACCTCGTCGTCGATGTGGTGCAGCCGGTGCGCGGCGGGCGACATCAGCCACTTGCCGACCGGCCCGAAAGTCCACGGCAGGTCGGCGTGGATGAAATAGCCCCACCACGTGCGGATCAGCGTCGAGCCAACCACCGCCCACGCGGGAAAGCCGAGCAGGATCAGCGGAATGGAATCGACGACGTTGCCGAAGAAGTGGCTCAGCGGATGCTTGCGCAACAGCGTGAGCCAGGTCACCGTTTCGTCGGAGTGGTGCGTCGCGTGGATCGGCCACAACAAGGCCGAATGCTCGGCCCGGTGGCGCCAGTAGACCGTGCCCTCATCGATCAGCAGGGCGAGCACGAGGAGCGGCAGCTCGGGCAAGCCCAGCCAGAAATCGCCCAGCGCCGGGAAGAGACCGAGATGAGTCTTCATCCCGTCGGTCAGCAAGGTCAGCAGCGAGGCGAGAACTACGCTGTTGATCACCACCAGCGAGAGATTGAGCGCACTTTCGTGGCCGGCTCGCCGCAAGGCGGCAAGCGCGCTTGTGCGCTTGGTTGCGAGCGTCACCACGGCGAACACCATCGCCGCCGGCGCCAGCGCCGCGACCACGCTCCAGGACTGTTGAGCGAGCCAATCCATCATCGGGTTGGATTAGGCGCGGTTTGGCAAACAGGGGGTTAAGGCGCGGCGGCTAGACCAATGCCGAGGTTGCAAGAAATCCTGGGACCGGGCCGTTCCATTCATCGAGGTCCTCGTCGACCGGAGCGGCCTCGTGCCGCCGTGCATCGGCGCGCTCCTCGGGCGCGGGCTTGTCCGAACGCGGCCTTTCACGTCTCGGCCGCCTCTCGCCGCGTCCGGCTTTCTTCTCGGCTGGGCGTTCCTCAGGCCCTGTCCCGCCGAGATCGAACACGGGAATGCTGATCCCGGTGAGCTTCTCGACGTTGCCGATAGCCTCGGCATCTTCCGGGGTGACCAGCGTGAAGGCCTTGCCCTTGGCACCGGCACGGCCAGTCCGGCCTATGCGGTGGATGTAGTCGTCGGGATGCCACGGGGTGTCGAAGTTGAACACGTGGCTGACGCCCTTGATGTCGAGGCCGCGCGCCGCGACGTCGCTTGCAACGAGGATGTTGACCTGCCCCTTCTTGAACAGGTCGAGCTCGGCAAGCCGGCTCGCCTGGTCCATGTCGCCATGAATCTCGCCGCTGGCGAAGCCGTGGCGCTTCAGGCTCTTGTTGAGCTCGCGCACGGTGGTCTTGCGATTGGCGAAGACCAGTGCGCTGGTGACGTCGTCGGACTGCAGGAGTCGCCGCAGCACCTCGCGCTTGTCGCGGCTCGTTGCCCTGACCTTGAACTGCTCGATGTTGACGTTCGCCGTCGCCGGGCGAGCGACCTCGATGGACTTCGGGTTGGTGAGGAAGCGATCCGCAAGCCGCTTGATCGGCGGCGGCATGGTGGCGCTGAACAGCAGCGTCTGGCGATTCGACGGCAGCTTCTCGCAGATGAACTCGATGTCGGGGATGAAGCCCATGTCGAGCATCCGATCGGCCTCGTCGATGACGAGGAGGTCGCAGCCGGTCAGCAGGATCTTGCCGCGCTCGAACAGGTCCATCAGCCGCCCCGGCGTGGCGATGAGCACGTCGACGCCCTCGTCGAGCGCCTTGACCTGGTCGCCCATCTGCACGCCCCCGATCAGCAACGCCATCGAAAGATCGTGGTTCTTGCCGTACTTCTCGAAGTTCTCGGCCACCTGGACGGCAAGCTCGCGCGTCGGCTCGAGGATCAACGAACGCGGCATGCGGGCGCGGCGGCGGCCATGGGCGAGGATATCGATCATCGGCAGCACGAAGCTTGCCGTCTTGCCCGTGCCCGTCTGGGCGATGGCGATCAGGTCCTTCATCATCTGGACCTGCGGAATCGCCTGCGCCTGGATCGGCGTAGGTTCCTCGTAGCCCGCGGCTTCGACCGCTTGGAGCAATTCGTCTGACAGGCCGAGATCGGCAAATTTCATCTGTTTTCCATGTCCGGGACCAATTGGAGCGCCAACACGCCAAGGCTCGGCGCAGGAGCTTGTTCCCGCAAACCGAGGCGCGCCCTATGCGGCAAGTCGTAAAAAAGTCAAGGAAGGCCCCCGCCGAGCCGGCCGGGCTCAATCCTTCAGCGCCACCAGCCGGCTCAGCCGCTCCACTTCGCAATTGGCGCCGGTACGCGACTGGAGCTTGTCGCGGTTGCTGCACAACAGGCCGTCGGCGTTGCGCTCGATGTAGAATCCGAGGTAGAAGTCGTCGGCGTCGCAAGCCCGTTCGAGCGCCGCGCTGAGCACGCGATGATCGCGCATGAACAAGAGCAGGCGGTTGTCTTCGAGAGGCTGCGCTCCGGTGATCTCGTCGACCGCGATGCACCCGCCGAGCTTCTTTTCCCGATAGCGCATCGGCGCGTCGCGGCTCGGAATCCGCGCCAGCATCTCCTCGCGCGCCACGCCGCGGCCGGGCGAGATGCGGATGATGACCCGCTGCTCGATATGGACCTGGTTTTGCGCCTGCGGCCGGTAGCTGTCACGAAAATCGCGGTAGGGCCGCGGTTCCTCGCGCTGCTGGCCCAGCCTGCCCTCCGCCGGCCTTGGCGCGATTTCGTGAGCGGTCTTCGAGAGCGACAAAGGTTGCGCCTGCGGAGCGGCCACAGCCAGGGACAATGCAGCAATCACGGCAGGGACGCTATTCATTCCGGCGGGCTTAAGTCCAGGCGGCCGCAAGTCGGGCCGGTTGCTTAGCTCCTTATGCCCGGTGCTTGAATGTTGGCTTAACTCGCGCTTTGCCCTTTGCAACGCAGCCAATCGGCTGGCAGAGCGTGGCGCAATGGACACACAGACGCGTTCCCAGGCTGTCTTTCTCGACCGCGCCGCAGCGCTGCTCGGCCCCCGCGGGCTGACGCGCGATCCCGAACTCGTCCGCCCGTGGCTGACGGACTGGCGCGGCCGCTACACCGGCCAGACGATCGCCCTCGCCTCGCCTGCCTCGACCGAGGAGGTCGCCGGCCTGGTCCGCCTTTGCGCCGAGTTCGGCGTGCCCATCGTTCCCCAGGGTGGAAACAGCGGAATGTGCGGCGGAGCGACGCCCGACACGAGCGGGACGGCGATCCTGCTGTCCCTGAGGCGCCTGAATGCCATCCGCCGGCTCGACGGCGAGGCGCGCGAGGCGGTGTGCGAAGCGGGTGTCATCCTGCAGACCCTGCACGAGGCGGCGGCGGCCGAGGGCCTGCGCTTCCCCCTGACGCTCGGCGGCAAGGGCACGGCGACCATCGGCGGGCTGGTCTCGACCAATGCCGGGGGCACTCAGGTGCTGCGCCACGGCTCGATGCGCGCGCAGGTGCTCGGCATCGAGGCGGTGCTCGCCGACGGCAGCGTGTTTGAAGCGTTGACGCCGCTCAAGAAGGACAACCGCGGGTTTGACCTCAAGCAGCTTTTGATCGGATCCGAAGGGACGCTCGGCATCGTCACCGCCGCGACCTTGCGGCTGCTGCCGGCGCTGGCCGAGCGCGCGGTGCTGTGGGCCGGGATCGGCGAAGTCGGCGACGCGCCGAGGCTGCTCGCCCACGCCGAGCGGGTCGCGGGCGATGCGCTCGAGGGCTTCGAGATCATGCCCCGCCACAGCCTTGAGGCGGTCCTGGCGCACGTGCCTGGCGCGCGCAGGCCGCTCGAGGGCGAGCACGCGTGGCACGTCCTGATCGAGCTCGTGGCCGACAGGACGCGCGCGGACGCGCTGCCGGCGCTGGCGCGCGAATTGCTCGAAAGCGCCTTTGAAGCGGGTCTCGTCGAAGACGGGACCATCGCCGCCAACGAGAGCCAGGCCGAAGCCTTTTGGCTGTTGCGCGACGAAATCGCGCCGGCGGAACGCGCCTTGGGCCCCGCCATGCAGCACGACATCTCGGTTCCCGTGGCGGCGATGGCCGATTTCATCGAGCAGACCGCGCCGCAGGTCGAAGCGCGCTTCCCCGGCACCCGGGTGGTGGCGTTCGGCCACCTGGGCGACGGCAACGTCCATTACCACGTGCTCGCGCCCGAAGGTGCGGTTCGGGGCACGTGGGAGGACAATGAAGGAAAGCAGATCAGTCATTTCGTGCATGATCTTGTCACCCAATGGCAAGGATCGATCAGCGCCGAGCACGGCATCGGGCAGTTGAAGCGGGACGAGCTCGGCCGCCTCGGCGATCCGGTGCAGCTTCACGTGATGCGCGCAGTCAAGCATGCGCTCGATCCGCGGGGGCTGCTCAACCCGGGCAAGCTGGTGCCGCTTGCGCCTGCGTCCGGCAATCCGTAAAGCCCGCGCTTCGCACGCCGATGGCGGGCAAGACAGACACATCCCCGGAGAGACTCGATGGCCAGCGCGCCGCAGCCCCAGTTGCCTTTGTTTTACAACGACCTCGCTCCGCTCAACAGCCGGGACCACGGAACGTGGGTCGCGAAGTCGGTCGACGCCGCGCTGTGGGCGGTCAACCAGCACGCCATTCCGCTCACGGTCGACGAGTTCACGCTCGCGCAGCGGCATTTCCCGATCGTGTTTTCGGACAGCGACCAGCCCGTGCCGCTGGCGCTCATGGGTCTCAACGACGGCGTCAACGTGTTTTTCGACGACGGCGGTGTGCTGCTCGAGCAGGCGTATGTCCCCGCCTACATCCGCCGCTATCCGTACCTTCTCGCGCGGCTTGCGCCGGAAGCCCAGGAGCTGTCGCTGTGCTTCGATCCGACCAGCGGCCTCGTCGTCGAGGAAGGCGAAGGCGCTGCACTGTTCGACGGCGACCAGCCGACCGAACACACCAAGGCCCTGCTGGCGTTCTGCGAGCAGTTCGAGCAGGCCGGATTCCGGACGCAGCAGTTCGTCGAGGAGCTCAAGAAGCACGACTTGCTGATGGACGGCCAGGTGGCGATCCAGCAGAACGACGATTCGGCAAATCCTTACGTCTATCGCGGCTTCAAGATGGTCAACCAGGACAAGCTGGTGGAGCTTCGCGGCGACCAGCTGCGCACCTGGAACCAGAACGGCATCCTGCCCCTGTCTACGCCCACCTGTTCTCGCTCGACGTCATGCGGGTGATCTTCGGCAAGCAGGTGACGCTCGGCAAGGGCCCGGTCGGGGCGAGCGGCAGCGCGCAGACGGAAAACGTCGAAACGACGGCCTAGGCCAACGCTCAGGGGCGCCCGCAACGCGACAATTTGCGACCTTGCGGCCTCTTGAATTTTTGGGGCTGTTGCTTATTTGCGACTTGTCCGGGCGGCGCTTCCCTCATGGCCCGTCTGGATAGGCGCGCTGAGGCGCGCCTCCTCCCTGAACCTTGGCCACCTCGTGCCCCGTGCACGAGGTGGTTTTTTATGGACCCGTCTTCGCTTATTCCGCGGCTTGCCTCAGGCTGCCGCCAAGGCTCGCGAAATCGCTCGCCAGCCGGCGCACCAGGCCTTCGAGCAACTCGGCGACAGCCTCGAAGCCCCATCCGGGCTCGCGCAGTCGCTCGTCGAGATAGGCCGCCCGGCAAACCTCCACCTGCAGCCCGTGAAACCCGCGCGAGGGCGCGGCGTGGCGATCGAGGACATAGCCGCCCGCATAGGGCCGATTGTGCGCCGCGCGCCGTCCGGCCGCCGCGAAGTGATCGAAGGCCGCCGCGACCAGCAATCCGTCGCACGAGCTGCCGAAGCGGTCGCCGATGACGAAGTCGGCCGACGCGTGCGGCCCCCTCTTGGGCCCGAGCGGCGGCATCGAATGGAGATCGACCAGCAGCACCCCGCCCCAGCGCGCCTTGAGCCTCGCGAGCTCGGCGGCCAGCGCCGCGTGGTACGGCGCATGGATGCCGGCAAGCCGCGAATCGAGCTCCGCCTGCGTCATCCGCCGCTTCCAGATCTCGCCGAGCCCGGGAAGCCGCCGTGGCACGAGCCCGAGACCGCCGCGCGCGCGCCGCGCGGGGCCGGGCGGTTCGCGGCCGTCCTGCTCGCGATTGGCGACCATTTCCCAATCCATTTCCTCGGGCGCGCGATTGAGGTCGATCATCGCCCGCGGCGCCTCGGCCGTCAGCAGCGCCGCCCCGGTCTTTTCGGCAATGGTCCGCGCCAAAAGGTCGACATAGCGGTCTTCCAGCTTGAGACTCGCGCCGCTCGGGTCGCGCATCTCGCCAAGCAGGCTCGGCGGGTAGATCCGCCCGGCGTGCGGGACAGCGATAAGCACCGGGATCGGCGACGGTTCGCGCCGCAGCAGCGTATAGGCCGCGCTGCCCGGCGCGCCGGGTATGGTGCCCCCGCGCCGGACGGAAGAATCGGTGAGCTCGCTGCTGTCGGAAGCCATCTCCGCTAGGTGCCTGTTCGTCGGGTGTGTGTCAAAGCTGGGCAGGCGAGACAACGCGCAAGATTTTTAAGGAGCCATCGGTTAGAGGGCACCCTGACGAACAACGGGGGCAAGCGCGCAATGATCCGTATCCTGCTGGCTGAAGACGACGACGCGATGCGCACTTACCTGGTGCGGGCGCTCGAGAATGCCG
>Ga0207667_10010067_pt1 | contig 11083 bp, 18 predicted proteins | sample KBSCornC52_FD_184301 | JGI IMG/M metagenome (GOLD analysis project Ga0207667, IMG submission 184301) | Corn rhizosphere microbial communities from Kellogg Biological Station, Michigan, USA - KBS Corn C5-2 (SPAdes) (version 2) | ecosystem: Host-associated > Plants > Roots > Rhizosphere > Soil ...
GCTCTTGAAGTTCGAAGCGCCGCCGCACGCGGACCAATCGTTCGTGCTCTACCCAGGGGCTCGAGCCTACTTTGGCTTTCCCTGTCCCTATGGAGATTGCGATGGCATCTACGATCTCAGTCATGCAGCGCAGTCGATTCTCCTGGGCACCGCGCTGCAGGCAAGCGGAACCCTCGAATGCAGCGGCGTACGCTCCCGGCATCGAATCCCGCGGCAGACTTGCGGGCTGCAGGTGAGCTACATCGTGAACGCACAGCGCCTTCCCGGTACCGCCGCGTGAGCCGAATCACCTGAGGCGCCCATGGAGCATAGTCGGTCGCCACCAAGAGAACTTGCGATGAATGACGCCAATCTGCTGGAAGCGTTTGCCAGCTACAAGGTGAAGCCCTCACGACGCTTACGCTCGGCGATGACGCCGGACGGCGCTCTCATCATTAGCTGCTGGTATGCCGGCTTCAAGAAGGCACAGATCGAGATCTTGAGGTATGAGGAGGACCTGTCAGGTCAAACCACGGAAATTGCGCGGGTATTGCGGGCGCATCTGGCAGAGGCGATGTCAAACGAGAGTGAGATCCGCGTTATCGTCGCCGTTGAGGCCCTGGTCCCGAAGGCGGATCCTGCTGCCATCGCCCCGGCTCGCATGACCTATTACGCCCGGAAGGATCTGGTGGGACGCGTCTCTTCGTTCGACGGGGAGCGATTCGTGGTCGAATTCCGTCGGACCCAGATGCCGGTCCAGGAAAGACTCTCCAAACGGACGCCCCGCACGCAGCGAGCGAGTTGACGATTCGGCGACAACCGCAGGTACAACCCGTCCCCACGTCGAAAGCAGCTATGCCCAGGCCCAGTTACCATCAGCAAGTCAGGAAACAGAAGGAGCGCGTCAGGAAGGCCCGTCAGGAGGAGAAGCAGCAACGCCGGTCGGCACGCGTAAACGCTACAGACGAAATGAGTGGCGACACCCAAGCATCAGAATTCGCCGCTCCAGGCCATAGCGTTCCCGAGACCACGTCATGAGACTCTCATCCGGTCCTGAAGGGTCCCGCCAGGAGCGCGCGGATCGGTTGCGCCGCGAGCGTGCGGGATCGCAGGCGCTTCGGGTCGCATTCCCGGCTCTTCAAGAGTTGCGTCTCGAGCTGACGTTCGAAAGCCCATCGCCGAACACGCCAGCGGCCCAGTCGCACGTGTTACATCCGGCTGCTCGGGCATTCTTTGAGTTTTCGTGCCCGTATGCAGACTGCGATGGAGGGTTCGATCTCACAACTGCGGTCAACAGCGCCCTCACGACCGAGGGTGGGAAAGCGTGCGGGGTGCTCGAATGCCCCGGCCATCGACCAGACCGGCACAGCTCGCGAAGGCCCTGCAAGCTGCATCTGACCTACGCAATTGCGGCAACGTATCAAAGTGGCAAATAGGCGTGCACTGCAGGCGCAGCTCACTCGTCGACTCTCCGTCGATGAGGAACGTCACGACCATGCGTACTGGCAAGGCGCCATCCCGCGCGAGGGCCAAGTGCTGCCCCAGCAGCTGAGCATCCTTCAACGCAAGAGGGTCAGTGGAGACCCGATTCTCGTAGCGCAGCACCCCGCGCTCGGGATGTCGAAAACAGGCCTGCTCGCCGTTGAGCACCATGGCGCCATCGGCCGCGATTGCCCAGAGGGCCCCGTGTTTGTTTCCCGGTTTGGCGCCAGACCTTCCAAACGCGTCGATCAGAGTCAGATTCATTGCGGCCGTACTCTTGGGAAACGCAGCGAGTACACAGGCGCGCTTTGCTGCATGCCAGCGTTACGGCAGCGCAGTCACCTGGCACTCACGTTGCCAGATCTCGAAGCAAACGCGATGGAACCGGGCCGACTCGGGCAGAACGCCCGGCGTGAAGTCCACTGCATAGGATGCCTGCGCGGACGTGATGCGCTCCCCGCATCCGTCACATGAAGCACCGCTGCCGTATTCTCCGAGGCAACGCCATAACGACCCGTACGGCAATCTGTGTCCCGTCAACCGAGTACGGATGGCAAGCGTCGCCGCGGCAGGGGTCATCAGATGGCTTCTCCGGCCCGCGCGGGCAGAGTCAAGGTCGATGCAGACTGCGCCTTATTCCCGGGGAACTCAATCAATATGTCGTGTGCCGATGCGACATCGCGTCGCGCGGTGGTGCACTGAGGCATACGGAGGTGGCGTCATGAGCGTGACGAAGATTTCTTCCGTGCGCGCAAAGGTCGCCGACGCCAGGGCCTTGAGCCGACTGCTGTACGAAGTCCCGGATGCGGACGAGATCCGTGAACAGCTCTGCAAGCCGTTCTTTGCCCGGCGCTGGCAGCAATCGATGCAACGCAGTTTCTGGATTACCAGCGATGGCAATACCGCAGTCTGCCTGACACTCACCGGCCTCGACGTCGATGAAATGGTCGCGATCTGGGTTGCCTTCGATGCTTATCGAGCTCGCCCTGGTTTCACTCTCTCTGCCAGCTCGTTGGGGGAAATCATCGAGGCGGAGCTCGAGTTGGTGGCGGAGCTCGAAAATTGATCATCCTCACTTTTCGGCCCGTGCATGGCGAATCGCCGGTAAGCGTGCGCGGCGCCTACTTCAGGATCTGTGCGGATTGCACCCTGAGGGGTCCGGACAATGCCATTGCTGCGAGTTACGACAAGGGACTATGGCAACTCGGTCGGCGGCAACATCGTAGCTTCGAGTGTAGTGGTCGATTCGATCTGCGCGTGATGCATCGCGACGGCAGCAATCAACTGACCGGGCCGTATGAGTTTGTCAAAGCCATCGACGGAGCGCTTTTCACACATACGGACTATCTGGGCGCGTTCGCTTTGCCGCCCTCCGATATCAAACCAATGGAGGTTTGGCGCGAGGTTGCATTCCTGCCCACCGCGAAGGACGACATCCCAGTCCGACCGGTACGTCAATAAAGAGACGCCTGGGCGCGGGTTTCGAAGCCGAGATAGGCTCTCCTGATGTCCGAGATGCGGCCTGCGCCGGCTGCCCGCATGGTCAGGGAGATTTCCTGCGTGAGCTTCTCGTAGACGCTCTTGACGCCATCCGACCCACCGAGCGCCAGGCCATACATGACCGGGCGGCCCATAGCCACGGCGTCCGCCCCCAGCGCCAGGGCTTTGAACACGTCCCCGCCGCGGCGGAAGCCGCTGTCGACGATGATGGGCACGCGTCTGTCGACGGCCTCGGCGATGGGGCCGAGCACGTCGATGGTGGCCGGTACCCCGTCGAGTTGCCGTCCGCCGTGGTTGGATACCTGGATTCCCGCCACACCACGCTCCACCGCCTTCCTGGCCAGATCGGGCGACAACACGCCCTTGAGCAGCACCGGCAGGCCACTGGCCTTCTGGATGAATTCCACATCGTCCCAGTCGAAGCTGTTCTTCGGCCGGCCGCGCTTGATTCCCGCGCCAGGCGCGCCGGCAGTCACCCGGGCCGACGCGGCGGCGAGAGCCCGCCCCACGGGAAAACCGGTGCGCTGCAGTTCTTCGGAATTACCCGCACCCAAGGCGTCGATGGTGAACACCACCGCCGAATAGCCGGCCGCCTTGACCCTCTGCAGCAAGGCGGTCGCCTCGCCGCGGTCTGCGGGAAGATAGAGCTGGTACCACTTGGGCCCCGCGCCCACGGCCTCGGAGATCTGCTCGAGGGTGGCGGTCGAAGCGCCGCTGGCGGTCATCAGCAGGCCCGAGGCCGCCGTGCCCCGGGCTGTGCCGATATCGGCGGTGGCATGGAACAGACCCTGGCCTCCGACCGGCGCGGTCAGAAGTGGCGCGGACAGCTTCATGCCCATCAGAGTAGTGGACAGATCCGGCGCCGGTGCGCCGCGCAGGTATTGAGGCTGGATGACGAAGTGACCGAAGGCCTTGCGGTTCTCGTGCAAGGTCCACTCGGCGCCGACGCCCCCGGCAAGAAACGAGAACGATCCAGGCGTCAGTACCTTGGCCGCGCGCTCTTCCAGCTCCTCCAGGTCGAACAGCTTGATCGGTCCGACCGCCGAGGGCGGCTCCGGCAGCGGCGCCTCCTGCGCGAAGCTCAGCGCCGGGCTGGCCGTCACGGCGCCGGCGGCGCACAGGAACAGGCGTCGATTCCACTCCACAGTCGTTTCTCCCCGCTTTTTTTGTGGTTGTCGGGAGCATGGACCGGCGCGTTCCGCTGCGCCAGTGGTGACGCGGTATCGACCGGTCAACAGGCGAGGAACCTGGCCGTCACTCTCTCCGCCACATGGATGGAAACCGTCACGTGGTCGATGGAGCCCCCTGCGGCGGCGGTTGGCTGCGCCACGGTCCGACTGTTGGTGTTGATCTGCAAGCCTTGTGCGCCGGGTGGTCGTTGCGGGCATCGCGCCGGTAAGTCTATTCTCCCTAGTCCAGTCCCCGGGAGAATTGCATGGATTTCCCAGTCATACGTGCTCTCGTTCCGGCCGTCGCTGCGCTGGTGGTCGCTGGCTTTGCGCTGGCACAGAGCGACCCGCGGGTGGGCACCACCATCAACGATCCAGTGGGCCCGGTCCCAGATCCCACCCACGTTCCTGTGACTTTGCCCAAAGACATCAAGTGCGTGGGCAAGGAAGGCGCGCAGCAGACCTGTAAGCTATTCGGAGACCCGAGCAAGGCAGGCCTGTACGGCGTGATCTACAAGTGGTGGCCGGGTCATTTCTCCAAGCCACATTTCCACGATCAGGACCGCTATGCCTATGTGCTGTCAGGTACCTGGTGGGTGTCCACGAGCAACGTCTATGACGAGCGCACCACCTACCCTGTCCACGCAGGAACGGTCTCTATCGACGTCAAGAACACCGTGCATTGGGATGGCGCGCGCACCGGTGAGAAGGAGCCTGCCGTCCTCGAGCTCGTTGGCATGGGGCCGGTGAAGACCATTCAGGTCGATGAGAACGGCAAGCCCATTTCCAAGCCTTAGTGGCAGGGCTCGCGCAAACTATTTGATTCGGTCCTGGATCTTTGCAAGACCGGCTACTGCGCATACCTCGTCCTTGTCGCCTCCCGGCGCGCCGGACACGGCAAATGTACCGATCAGGTCGGAGCCCGCCTTGATTGGGATCGCACCACGCCGGGCGGTCTCTATCAGAGGATTTGCCTTTATTTCCGCCGCGAACGCCGTGTCCGCAGCAGCCTTGGCCGCGACCTCTCCGCTGGTCTTCCCATATTTGAGTGTCGCCTGAGCCTTGCTCATTGCGATTCTCTGTGTGATGGCGGCTGCACCATCATTGGAGATCAGCACGATCGGTACACCCGCGGAGTCGGTGATGAGGGCGGTAGTCTCATAGCCATTGGCCAGGCATGTGGCATTGGCGGCTGTAGCGGCCTCGATCGCCAGTGCAGTGCTGATGCCGCGGGCACGCGGCGGCCGCGGCTGCTTCTGTTCGTCCCGTGTCGGCGGCGGCGCAATGGTCGGTGCCGGATTCGTGTCGGCCAATACTGGTGCGACCGCGAGCATTGCTGCGACGAATAGAGCGCTCTTCATGATGTACCACCCTTCGGGTTTTCCCGGATCATAGCATCCTCGAGTGCAAAGTCTGTTTACCATCCTGCTTGCACTCGGTGCCCGGATCGCCCTTCCCCGGGCAGCAATCGCCGGGAACGGCAGCATGATTTGCCGAGCTCATCTGTTCCTGGCAGCTGCGATGCGTCACGGTTCAATGACTGCGGGGATCTCGCTCACCCAGGTTGGGGTAAAAGAGTGCGCGATTGGAGAGTGATTCGTTGTAGACCTTGCGCGTCTTGAACAGCCAGCGTCCGCCGCGCTTCACCAGCGTATCCTCATAGTGTCCGAAGTACACGAGCTGCGCATTCTTCTGCGGCGTGTTGTTCGTGATCTCAAACCAATAAGCTACAGTCATGGCGGTATCGCCCTTCACATCGATCACATGATTGAGGATGAAGTGCCGCGAGCGCGGCCAGGCAGTCGCTCCCTGCGGAATGCTCCGATTTCTCGCCTCCGAGAAGCCCACCATAGCCTTGCGAATCGCGGCTTTGCCGTGTTCCGTCCCATCCGCCCACACCAGCTCGCCATCATCGGCCCAGGTGCTCATGACTGTGTCCATGTCGCCCGCATCCACGGCGATCATGTAGCGATTCGAGAGATTCTCGATTTCGGCGCGGTCGTCCGCGTAGCCGGCCAGTGCCGTCCCCGACAGCCAGCAGCCGATGATGGCACACGAGATAGCCAGTGCATGCTTCATGAGTCGTCCTCCGGGGTGGGGATAGTGGTTTCGACGTTTTGATACAGGCTGCGCCCGAATCTGTCCACTCGCCTGCGTAGAAAACTGCGGCGCGCTCTATGTTCCAAGCTCCTCATCAAGGTCCTCGGAATCCAATTCGAACACGTGCTCATCGTAATCGAAGAAGTACAAGGACCTGTCGGAGCGCGCCCTTATGAACTCGCGCCCCATCGCCTGCAGTTTGGCAGCCGTAGCCTCGAGGATCTCCGGGGTGGCGCGAAAGGCAATGTGGTCCCCGGTGCGGGCGCGTTGAACGGTCGCGGCAACCAGCACAATCCGGATGCCTCCCAGGTTGACGAACGTCTCGAGATGACCCTCCGCGTCCTCACGCTCAACCGCTCGGGCGCTGAAGAGATCCCGAAACAGCGCGGCGGTCCTGGCAGGATCTTTTACGATGAGGGCTATGTGGCTAATCGACTCGAGCATGAGTCACCCGGTGTTTAGACGTACGGTGTACGAAAGTATCGTACACTGTACGTCCAGAGTCCAGTAGACTGATAGCGTGTCCAAGCGTGCTGCAGATGCCTCGATATGGTTGCGCCCGGCGCCCGGTGAGCGGTCTGGCCGCCTCACTCGCGAGAAGATCTCCTCCGCAGCGCTGTCGATCGCGGATGTCGAGGGTTTCGAGGCCGTTTCGATGCGGCGCATCGCGGCTCGCCTCGGGGTGAGCACGATGAGCCTGTATCACTACGTCCACACGAAGGCCGATCTCATAGCCCTGATGGACAACGCGCTCATGGGAGAGATCCTGGTCCCAGAGGGCCAGCTGCCACGGCGATGGCGCGAGGCCATATCGGCCATCGCGCGCCGCACCCGCGACGTGTTCGCCCGTCACCCTTGGGCGTTGCTATCGATGCGCAGGGCGCCCCCGGGCCCGAATGCGATGCGGCACTTCGAGCAGTCGCTCGAAGCTCTGCAGAAAGCTCCTATGGGCCCGGAAGGCAAGCTGGCGCTCCTCCAACTCGTGGACGACTTCGTTTTTGGTCACTCGTTGCGTACTGCGGAAACCCGCGCTTGGCGCGACGGCGACTCTAATCTAGCCCGATCCGCCGAGGCGCTCGGCCAACAGCTCTTCAAAACGGGCGCCCTTCCCCGCACGGCAGCACTGTTCGCTCGGGTAAGCTCGCGAAACGCCGCACAGCACCATCAGTGGCTGACGGAAGAGCGGTTCGAGCCCGCGCTGGCGGCGGTGCTTGATGGGGCCGCGCGACGCTTGTCCCGAGCCACGCGGAATGGGCGTAGCCCTATATCGCCGCGCGACAGATGAGGGACCAGGAGAATTCTGCGCGCGTTTCGCGCGCGCCTCGCAAAGTCGTTCCCCAAGCCCAGAAGACGTTCCCCTGCGCTACTTGGGTGCACGGCTTGCGCTCTACCCTTGTGGCGCGCCGTCGCGCTGTGACGGGTGAGCGATGAACATGCCGAGCAAGCCGAAACATCTTTCACGACGTGTTTTGTTCCAGCGGGTGGCGAGCTATGCGGTTGGCGCCTCCGCCGCCTGCGGCCTGGGGTTAAATCGAGCCGGCGCACAGGCCAAGGTGCCGCAGAAAGCCGTCGCGTACCAGGATAAGCCGAAAGATACGCAGCGCTGCGATGGGTGCATCAGTTTCCAGCCGCCGCACAGTTGCAAACTGGTGGACGGAGAAATCAGCGCACAGGGTTGGTGCTCGCTATTCATGAAGAAGACCTGATTCTCTACGCGGACGGCCTTGATGGCGCGAGCTGCCTGAGTCAGGGCGCGCGCGGCGGCCAGATCGCCGGATACGCTGCGCCGCATATGCCCGTTCAGCGATTCCAGACCTTCGGTCAGCTCGCTGCTGAGCTCGAGGTCGGACGCCTCTACACCTCGAGCCGCCTCCGCGGTGCGCAGGCGCAAAAAGCGGGTAAAGCGGTAAGTGTTCGCCCCTTGCGCAACTTCGATAGTCGCTTTCTGTGGCATCGGATCGCCACGGACTGCAACCCGGACACGGACGTCATTCTGTGGGGCGTCGGTATCGCTTCTGAGGCTGACCGCCGCCGGCCGCGCGATCGCGGTCGAAAGCTCCAGGTCGACCGTAACTACCTGAATCATAAGGGACAACTGCGGGAGTTCGGCAATCCCGCTCAGACTCATGTAGTGTGCGGCGGGATCGTGACCTTTGGCACCGCCACCGATGAAAGCGCGGCCCAACGCCGACGCATCGAGTGCCAGGCAGGCTTTGAACGGCACCGGCCTCGCGGGATGTCTCTGAAAGTCAGCGAGGCGCAAGATCGCAGTGCTTCCGGCGGGCGTAGCCGGGGCGTCGGCCCACGGCGCTGATCTGCCGCATCTGTCAGTCGAGCCGCGTCGCTGGTGTGATCCCAGGACGCAGCGGACCGCGACGCGGCGCGACCGGCGCCCTACGCTTCGGGTCGAATCCTTACGGAGAATCCAGCCCATGGCCAAACCCAACTACCAGCAGGTCAGAAAGCAGAAAGAGCGAGCGCGTAAGGCGCGTCAGGAGGAAAAACAGCAACGTCGGTCGGCGCGCGTCGACGCTCCCAGCGACGCGACTGTCGCAGGTAGCGCAGCAGACTCCCCGGCTCCGGTCGAGCCGGCGTCCGGGCCGACGACATGAGGCTCGCATCCAGTCCCGATGCCTTGCGCCAGCAGCGCGCGGAACGGCTACGGCGCGAGCACGCGGCGGCGCGAGCACTGCGCGTCGCCTTCCCCACCGTTCAGCAGTTGCGGCTCGAGCTGTCGGTCGAGGGTCCGGCGGCAAGCACGCCGGCCGCGCAATCGCACGTGTTGCATCCACCCGCGCGGGCTTTCTTCGAGTTTCGCTGCCCCTATGCAGACTGCGACGGAGAGTTCGATCTCACCAGCGCGGTAACCACCGCTCTGGGCAACAAGACGGGAAAGACACGTGGCACGCTGCAATGCTCGGGCCATCGCCCTGAGCAGCACGGCTCACGGAAGCCCTGCAATCTACTGCTGAGCTACGCGATCACGGCAACGTATCAGAGCATCGAGTGAGCCCCGCTCACTTGCGGCCGCTGCGGACACGTACCTCATCCGCCTTCTCTCGCCGCTCGAAGTCGACGGTGAAAAGGTCCCCGTCGAACGTCACGACCCTGCCGACCAGATCAGGCCGCACGTGATAGCGACGAGCGCGGGTTTTCTGCTGCGCGAGAAACGTCACCACCATGCGGACCGGCAACTCACCGTCGCGTGCGAGCGTCAGATGCTGCCGCAGCAACTCCGCATCCTTCGCATCGACAGACTCCCTGGACAGCCTGTCCTCGTAGCGCAGCACACCGCGCTCGGGGTGTTGAAAATGGGTCTGCTCGCAATTGAGCACCAGAGCGCCGTCGGCAGCGATTGCTGAGAGCGCCCGCTGTCGATTGCCCGGCTTCGCGCCGAAGCTTCCGAACGCATCGATCAGGCTGAGATTCACTCTGTCACTCTCCTGTGCTGCATGGCGCGAACAGCGGGAGGTCTCTCCCCTGCGTAGAGAACGCGCTCCGCAACTGTCAACAGTGCACCTCGCTGCCGCGAAACTCAACCAATACATGTAGGCGGCACCAGGAACCGCCGTGTTCTGCGGCCGCTCGCGACAGCGCGACGCGACGGGCGCAAGCCCGCTGTCGACCCTAAGGCAGCATCTCGGCCAGACGCACGCTGCGCAGCTGGGTATGACGAAGGTCACCACGAAGCCGTGCGGCGTGTCACGTCTCAGGCGTCGGCCGGTGCGACTGAAGGGTTGCGTGGGCACTTTATCGTCGGGGTCGATCCACACTTGCCGGTGACCGTAGTCGTCGGTCATGTTGAAGCGACGCAGTGTGGATTCCCCGATGACACCGGCTTGCATATGATTGGACTCGGAGCCGCGGTCAGTCACTCCGACGTTAGCCTTTGGGCGCGCGTGCTCGGCGAACAGGACAGGCATCGACTCCCGTGTCCGGCGCGGGAGTGTCCCAAATCGAGGGGTTGCCTCGAAAATGGACATATCGGGACAAAACGAGCCACTTCACCCGCCTCATTCGCCACCCCACCTGGGTCACAGTTTTCGACATGAGCATTCAACCGAGTCCGACACTGGCCGATAGGGACTGACATCCACGGATCCCGCCCTGAACCGGCGCCATCCGCACTGGAACTCGCCGAGGGATCAGACTGCGATGGGGCGTTCAAACACACCCGCACACTCATCGACATCCTCGTTGTCCGAGGGTGCGCAGAGTCGCGCTGCGCCGGACCTTCCGGGCCTCATCGGCTCAGTCGCTCGGGTTCTGACGAACACCGAGAGCCGCGCGCGGGCAATGGATGACGTTCTTCGCCTCCTTTGCGAAAGCGGCGCGTGCTCCGTGGCTATCTGGTGGGGAGTCGACGAGCGAAGCGGAGTTTTGACGCCGCTCGCCGGCTACCCTGGCGACTCTGTCATGCCGCCAACGCTTCAAAGCGGTGCCTTGCCACCGTGGCTGAACGAGGCGCCGGTCTGGGTTGGAGAGATCGAGGCGGATGAGCTCGCCGCGGCGCATCCGGATCTGTGGACACCGCCCTCTCCTGCCCTTGTCCTGCCAATTCCATCGACCGAACGTCTGTGCGCCGTGTTGACTCTCGGCTCCGGATCTGCAGCGGTACCCAGCGAGGGGCGGATGTCTGCCCTCGCGGCGCTAGGTACCGTCATCGGGCTCGCCTTTGACCAGGCCCTCACGATAGAGCGTCTGCGCGACAGCGAACAGCGCTTTGCGTCGACACTCGCGCTGGCTGCCATCGGCATCGCGCACGTCGACGACTCTGGACGGTTCCTGTACGCCAATCCGCGCCTGTGTCAGATGTTGGGATACTCGGAGAGCGAGCTGTTGGGACTGACCGT
>Ga0207667_10010068_pt1 | contig 11083 bp, 12 predicted proteins | sample KBSCornC52_FD_184301 | JGI IMG/M metagenome (GOLD analysis project Ga0207667, IMG submission 184301) | Corn rhizosphere microbial communities from Kellogg Biological Station, Michigan, USA - KBS Corn C5-2 (SPAdes) (version 2) | ecosystem: Host-associated > Plants > Roots > Rhizosphere > Soil ...
GGCGACTTCCATCAGGTCGGCGGCAGCACGCCCGCGCATTTCATCGCGCTGTGGAACGGCACCTGGGCCGCGCTGGCCGCGCCTCCGGGACAGGGCTTGTTCGCCTCCCCGCTCGCCGCGGCGAGCTACGCGTCCGAACCGTGCTTCGGCGGCTTCGGCGAAATGCACACCGGCACCGGCTCGATCGCCTGCTGGGACGGCAATGCGTGGGCGCCGCTGATCTCGGCGGAGATCCCCGCTTTCACGAACGCGCTGGCCGCCTCCGGCAACGACCTCTACATCGGCGGCTACTTCTATCCGGACCCGGGCAGCTGCTGCATCCGGCGCTGGGACGGTGCGATCGCGCACGATCTCGGCGAAGGCACCGACAGCGGGCCGATGTCGATCTTCGTCGACGGCACCGACGTCTACGCGAGCGGCTGGTTCGGCGGCGCGGGCGGAATCAACGTCAACAACGTCGCGATGTGGGACGGCGTGGCGTGGCACGCGTTCGGCGCCGGCATCGATTCCGCGCCGAACGCGGTCGCCTGGTACCAGGGGCGCCTGTACGCGACCGGCTACTTCACCGATGTCGGCGGCGTGCCGATGAACTATATCGCGGCCTGGAACGGCAGCGCCTGGGTCGACGTCGCCGGCGGTCTCGACGGCCAGGGCATGGCGCTCGCGGTCAGCGACGGCAACCTCTATGTCGGCGGCTACTTCTCCCACGCCGGCGGCGTGCCCGCGAACAGCATCGCGCGCTGGGACGGCACGCAGTGGTCGGCGGTGACCACCGCGCTCGGCAACGGCGTCACCTACTTGGACATCTACCCCGGCTTCGTCACCTCGCTCTCCGCGTCGCCGCGCGGCTTGTTCGTCGGCGGCTCGTTCGACAAGGCGGGCGGCGCGCGCGCCGTCGGCGTCGCACTCGTCGACGGCAGTGGCGTCCATGCACTCGGCTACGGCAACAACGGCATCGATGCCAGCGGCTACGTCAGCGCGATCACCGTACGCGACGACGATGTGTTCATCGGCGGGCTGTTCGCGCACGCGGGCGGCTGGCTGTCGGCGAACGTCGCGCGCTTCGCCCTCGTCGACGACATGATCTTCGCGAACGGCTTCGAATGAGCCCGGCCGTCGCCGGTGTGCTGCCTCACGGTTCCCGTGCCGGCAGTGCGAACGAGAACGGCGCGACGTCGTCGCCACCGTCGAGCACGTCGACGAGGCGCTGCAGGAACGCCGGCAGCGAATCGGCGACCGTTTCGGTTTCCTCGAACTCGGGTTCGCAGCCGTAGACGACGGCACCGCGCCGCTCGCCGTCGAGCACGAGCGCGAAATACTGATAGCTGCCGTATACCGACAGGAGCAGCGGCACGTGCGCGCGCCAGAAGGTTTCGACTTGCGCCTGCGCGAGCGCATCATCGGCGGCCGCTTCCATCGACATGCTTTCGAATGCATCGAACGCGAAGCCCTCGACCTCGCCTTCGCGTTCGAGGTCGGTGCGGATGCCGTCGAGCGTGACGAACCAGGCGCGATCGGCGGGGTCGACGCAACTCGCGAACGCGCCCATCCACGCGACGAGCGCATCGGGCAACGGCGCGACGTAGCGCGTGGCGAACTCCGCCGGCAGCGTCGCTCGCATGGGTGCCTCGATGCGCCAGCCGTGCCGTCGCAACGCGGCGACGACGGCGTCGACCGAAATCGCGTCCGCGTTCACGCGGATGCGAGGGCGTCGCGGCATGCGCGCGCGATGACGATTTCCTCGTCGGTCGGCACGACCAGCACGGGCACGCGCCCAGTGCCGATGCGTTCGACGTTGCGCGTGTTCGCCGCGGCATCGAGTGCGACGCCGAGGAAGCCGAGCGGCGCGCAGACGCGCTCGCGCACGGCAGCCGCGTTCTCGCCGATGCCGCCGCTGAACACGAGCGCGTCGATGCCGCCGAGCGCGGCGGTCATCGCCGCAACCTGGCGCGTGCAGTGGTAGGCGAACAGGTCGACCGCCTCGCGCGCCTCCGCCGCCGGGCTCGCGAGCAGCTCGCGCATGTCCGCGCTGATGCCCGACACGCCGAGCAGGCCGCTGTCCTGGTACAGCATCTTCTCGACCGCGGCCGGCGTCGCCGCACCGGCACGCAGCAGGTGGAACGCGACGCCCGGATCGAGCGGACCGCAACGCGTGCCCATCGGCAACCCGTCGAGCGCGGTGAAACCGAGCGAGCAGTCGATCGAGCGGCCGGCGTCGACCGCGCACACGCTCGCGCCGCTGCCGAGGTGGGCGATGACGACGCGGCGCGCCTTCGGTTCGAGCCGGTGCGCTTCGCCCGCGAGGTAGTCGTAGGAAAGGCCGTGGAATCCGTACCGCCGCACGCCCTCGTCGTGCAGCGCTCGCGGCAGCGCGAAGCGGCGCGCCACGTCGGGCCACTGCGCGTGGAACGCGGTGTCGAAGCACGCGAGCTGCGGCACCTGCGGCGCGCGCTCGCGCAGGTGGCGGATCGCCGCGAGGTTGTACGGCTGGTGCAACGGCACGATCGGATCGAGCGTTTCGAGTCGCGCGAGCACGGCATCGTCGACGCGCACGGGGGCGGTGTAGGCCATGCCGCCGTGCACGACGCGATGGCCGACGATCGCGAGCGTGCGATCGCCGAACTCGGCGTCGAACCAGCGCAGCATCGCGTCGAACGCTTCGGCCTGGCCGGCATCCGCGGGCAACGGCAACAGGCGCGTTGTTTCGCCGGGGCGCACCGCGCGCAGGCGCGGACCGCGACCGATGCGTTCGACCTGGCCGCCCCCGAGCCGCGACAGGCGCGTGTCCACGCCGAACACGGCGAACTTGAGGCTCGAGGAACCGGCGTTGACGACGAGCAGCACGGAACTCACGACGCAGGCCTCCGGGGTTGCGCGAGCAGGACCGCGAGCGCGCACGAAGCCAGGCGGATGCGCACGCTGTCCGCCCGGCTGGTGAGGATGATCGGTACGCGCGCGCCGAGCACGACACCGGCCGCGTGGGCGCCCGCGAGGTAGACGAGCTGCTTGTACAGCATGTTGCCCGATTCGAGGTCGGGCACGACGAGCACGTCGGCGCGACCGGCGACCGGCGAGTCGATGCCCTTGATGCGCGCCGCCTCCTCGCTGACCGCGTTGTCGAAAGCGAGCGGTCCGTCGAGGACACCGCCGGTGATCTGGCCGCGATCGGCCATCTTGCACAGCGCGGCGGCTTCCACCGTCGAGGCGATCGCCGGGTTGACCGTTTCCACCGCCGACAGGATCGCGACGCGCGGGCGTTCGTAGCCGACGCGGTGCATGAGATCGATCGCGTTCTGCACGATGTCGGCCTTCTCGGCCAGCGTCGGCGCGATGTTCACCGCGGCGTCGGTGATGAGCACCGGCCGCGGGTACTTCGGCACGTCCATGAGGAACGCATGCGAGACGCGTCGCGCGGTGCGCAGGCCGTTCTCGCGATCGAGCGCGGCGTGCAGCAGTTCGTCCGTGTGCAGGCTGCCCTTCATGACCGCGTCGACCTTGCACTCGCGCGCGAGCGCGACCGCGGCCGCGGCCGCGGCATGACTGTGTTCCACGTCGACGCGCTCGACGCCGTCGAGCGAGAGGCCGGCCTCGACCGCGAGCGCGTCGATGCGCGCACGCGGCCCGACCAGCGCGGGCACGATGAGATCGGCATCGCGCGCCTCGATCGCCGCTTCGAGCGCCTCGCGACTGCAGGGATGCGCGACCGCGACGCGGATCGGCGGCAATGCCTGCGCGGCGCGCAGCAGGCGCTCGTAGCCACCGTGCGCGTGTTCGTCGATCGGCGATGTCGCCGGCGGCACTGAAGGCATGGACGACTCCGCTGTCCCCGTGGTCACCCATCCTACCGTGGAACGCGGCCCGCGCGACCGCCCCGGCGACCGCGGACGGACGTCAACGCGGCACGCGCAAATGCAACAGGAAGCGCACGAGCCACGTCGCCGCGAGGATGCCGAACGCGACCAGTCCGCCGAACATGAGGCGCTCGTCGAGGTGCGGTGGCGTGCTCGCGTGCGCGCGCACGACGAGCGTGTGCACGTAACAGAGGAACACGCAGAGCAGGATGCCGTAGCCGGCGCACTGGTCGGCGAGCCAGGCGCGCGTTTGCGCCACGCGTTCGGGCGCGAGCCAGTAGTGCTTGTTCGGCAGCGACAGCAGCGCCGCGGGCATGCGCCCGACCAGGCGCATCGGCAGCACGATGAGCAGCGGCAGCACGGTCGCGACGCCGATCATCAGCGTGAGGTACGCGCCGCGCGTCATCGCTCCGTCGGCGGCCCCGCCGGCTCGGAAGTGCGAGGCGACCACGTCCGGCAGCGCGCTGCCGGACGCGAGGATGTAGAACGCCGCCAATACCACGACCAGCAGCAGCACGCGCGTCGTCGTCATCATGTTCGCCCCCTGCCCGCGCCGACATTCTCCGCGCCATGGAGGGTCCGCGCAAATCCTGCGGATGCCGTCGACCCCTGCCGGGCCGCGACGCGCGCTGCGTCGTCCGTGGCGATCATCCGCCGATCGGCGACCTCACCGACGCGTGCACTTCTCGTATTCGCTCTGCGTGACTTCGTCGTTGTGGTTGATGTCGCAGGCGGCGAAGTGCTGGCGCAGCCACGGATCGTTGCGCGCCTGCTCGAGCTTGATCGCACCCGCCTTGTCGGTGTCGAGCATGCCGAAGTCGAGCGGCTGCGGTGCCGCGGGCGGCGCGTTCACGGTCGAACCGGTGGCCGGCAGCGGGTTGCCGTTCGCATCGCGCGGCACGTCCTGCTGGCGGTTCGCGCCCTGCTTGCCGTCATTCGTCGGCGTGCCGATCGGTGGCGGCGTGGTGTTCACCGGCGGCGTCACGGTGTCGACCGGCGGCGTCGACGGCGGCGGAGGCGTCGACGTGTTCACCGGCGGCGATGCGGGCGGCGGCGGTGGCGGGCTCGTCTGCGCGTTGGCCGCGGCGAAGCCGGCGAGCAAGGCGGCCGACAGGCCGAGCGTACGGAAACTCGCAAGAACTGGATTCATGGCATCCGATCTCCGTTTCGTTGGATGGCGAGGCTCGGCCTGCACCTACTCGCGCACGACGACGAGCACGTCGCCACGCGCGCCGCCGGGCGTATCGCGACGCGCTTCGCGCACGTCGAGCCGGTCCGGGTCGATGCCGCGCGCGTCGAGGTAGTCGCGCACGACCCGTGCGTGCGCACGCGGCACGCCACGGTCGCCGTAGGCGACGATGCTCACGTTCGCGCGCGGTTCGTCGTCGAGCGCACGCGCGAGGTTCGTCAGCGAGCGCTCGCCGCTCGCGGTGAGCCCGGTTTCGCCCGGGCCGAAGTTGAAGTCGGCGAGGCGCACGACGAGGCCGCGCTCGTCGACCGAGGATTCGCTGCCGACCAGTTCGCGCTGGATCGCGAACAGGCGCGCGCGCGAATCGGGCAGCGGCGCGCGCTCGCGCATGTCGAGGTGGTCCTGGCTCGTCGCGACGACGCGCATCTCGCCGCGCACGCCGCGCGCGCCGAGGCGGTCGCGCTCGAAGCCGAGCTGCTCGCCGCGCGCCTCCGCATCGCGCGCGAGCGCGCTCGCCTCGGCGACCTGCTGCAGCTTGTCGGTGAGATACACGCCTTGCTGGTACGAGCGCGAATCGAGCGCGCGCGCATTCGCCGACAGGGCCGCGAGCGCGGCATCGGCGTTGGCGAGTTCGACACCGCCGTTCGCGGCGATGCGCGGATCGGCGTGCAGGCGATCTTGTTCCTGCTGCAGCCGCACGATCTCCGGCGACGGCCCGTGCGGCGTCGTCGCGCATGCGGCAACGCCGGCGATCGCAGCCGCGAGCAGCAGGGGCCGGACAGGCCCGATCCGCATCATCGAGGACGAATGTTTCATGGCACACCTCCCGTCTCGGCGCGCAGCGCATCGACGCTGCGCCGGATCTCTTCGGTCGCCGCCTCGGCGCGTTGCTGGCGCGAGCGCGCCGAGGCGAGATCACCGTTCACTTTCGCGCGTTCGGCGTAGTACGCCGCGTCGTTCCACTCGCGTGCGTCGGCCGCGCGCTGCGCGACCTCGAACGTCGCGTGCGCTTCGTCGAGGTCGCGCGGCGCGTAGCGCATCGCATCGTCGCGCTCGGCCGCCTGCACGGCGGTCGCGGCCTGCGCGAGCTCTAGTTGCGCGGCGTCGCGATCGATCGCCTGCGCGAAGCCGCACGATGCGGCGAGCGCGACGGCGAGGACACTGCGTATCGTGTTCATGGGTTCTCCGGACCATTCGTGCCGGGTCGGCGGATCGAGCCTGGAGCGCGCGAGTTGAACGCCGCCGAAACCCGGTCCGCGCGCTTCAGGCTTCGTTTCCTTTCGCCCGATGCGCTAGGCTGCGCCGACCCCCGCGGGAGTCCGCATGCGCCCCTGGTCCCCGTCGCGCCGCTTCGCCCTCGCCGCGCTCGCCTGCACGGCCGCCTTTCGCGTCGCCGGCGCTGCCGGCGTCGCGATCGTCGACGTCGCCGTGGTCGACGTCGACGGCGGCCGCGACGCATACCATCGCACCGTGCTCGTCGACGGCGATCGCATCACCGCGATCGTGCGCGCGAACGACGCGCGCATTCCGGATGATGCCGTGCGCGTCGACGGTCGCGGCCGCTGGCTCGTGCCGGGGCTCGTCGACATGCACGTGCATCTGTTCAACATCGTGTCGCACCGGGCGCCGAACGACTGGGCGCTGCCGCTGTTCGTCGCCAACGGCGTTACCGGCGTGCGCGAGATGAACGCGGACGCCGCGTCGATCGCGTTGCTGCGGCAATGGCGGCGCGAAACGGACGCCGGCGAGCGGATCGCGCCGCGCGTGCTGGCCGCGGGCATCGCCGCGTGGGTGCGCGAGGCGTCGGACGCACCGGCGGCGATCGCCGCGATCGGCGACGGCGGCGCCGACTTCGTGAAAGTGTTCTCCGAGGTCGGCGCGCCGCAATGGCGGGCGATCCTCGCCGCCGCGCAGGAGCGCGCGCTGCCGGTAGCCGGCCACGTGCCGGCCTCGGTCACGCTGCTCGAGGCGGCCGCGCGCGGCCAGCGCACCGACGAGCATCTCATGCAGGCATACGAAGCGTGCTCCTCGATCGAAGGCACGTTGCTGCGGGAGCGCGCCGGACTCACCGGCGACGCGCTGGCCGCGCTGCGCGACGCGCAGGAATCCCGCGCCCTCGACGCCTTCGAGCGCGGCACATGCGCACGTGTTGCGCGGCGCCTCGCGGCGACTGGCCAGTGGCAGGTGCCGACACTCGTGCTGCCGTGGGTGGAAACGCATCGCGGCACGGCGCCGGACGCGGATCCGCGCTGGCTCCTTCTGCGCGCGGACGAGCGCGCACGCTGGTCGCGCATCCTCGGCGACATCGCCGCACATCCGGATCCGCTCGCGCGGCGGCGCTGGGAGGTTTCGCGCGCGATCACCGCAACGTTCCACCGCGCGAAGGTGCCCATCATGGCAGGCACGGACGCGCCGATGCCCGAGGTGTATCCCGGCTTCTCGCTGCACGACGAACTGGAACGGCTCGTCGACGCGGGCTACGCGCCACGCGATGCATTGCGCGCGGCGACGCTCGCGCCTGCGCGCTTCCTCGGCATCGCCGCGACGAGTGGAACGGTCGCACCCGGCAAGCGGGCCGACCTCGTGCTGCTCGCGGCCGATCCGCTGCGCGACGTGCGCAACACGCGACGGATCGACGCCGTGCTGCTCGGCGGACGCCTGCTGCGTCGCGCCGACCTCGACGCATTGCTGCTTCCGGGAGCGCCGCGCGACGAGGCGCGCTAGTCGCCGATCTTCACAGCCGAATCGAACCCCGGGTGGTCGCGCCGCAACGCGACCGCACCCTTCATCCAGCACTGCGCGGAGGCGCGGTTGAATGAAACCGCCTTGCAGTGAGCGTCACGCGCGCATTCCTGCAGGCAGGCGTCGATCGTGCCGGAGACGAAGTCCTTGTAGTCGGATCCGAAGCGGTCGATGCCGCGCTCGATCGCCGACATCGTCGGCGGTGGCGGAGGTGGCGGCGGCCGGTTGCCGAACTTCACGCTGAACACGCCCGGGATGCCGACCTCCTGGATCGTGATCCCGAGATAGGCCTGCCAGGCGACGATGCCGAGCACCAGCAGCCAGACGAAACCCGCGACACGCCCCGTCGACCCGGACATGATCTTCTCCCCGAATCTCCCACGATGCGGGCGCGCAACCCGCTTGGCGCGCGCCCGCAGCATGCCGAGGTTGCATCGCCGCCGCTCGCCGCACGAGCGGTAAATCGCGCGGGCGCATGTACGAAAATTCCGACGCGAGCCCCATCGCCTCGCCCGTGCACGCCCTGGCCCGTTGGCGGCGTATCGCCGGAGCACGTCGGGGTGTAGGATCGTTCCGCGATACGTCGTCCCGCGCGTCCCGACCGACTTCTCTCGTCGTCCGCTTCGCTCCCATCCACGCGTCTCCGCACCGTGCTCCGGTGCGGCGTCCACCTGGAGCGCCCATGCACGACCACGCGACGCGCTGCACCCGCCCTCGCATCGGCCACCCCGCCGCTCGCCGGCAGCGACGCCCGGACGCGACGACGTCATTTCGCTTTCGTTGCTGCGAGCGCACCACGCGCATCCGGCCATGAGCCGCGACCGCAGCGTCCATTGCCACGACTGCGATGCGGTGTGCTGCCGCCTCACCGTCGTGCTTTCGGCAGAGGACGTCGTGCCCAGCGCCTACGTCGTGCACCGCGGTGACCTCGACCTCATGGCGCACGGCGAGGATGGCTGGTGCCTCGCGCTCGACCGCGAGCGCATGTGCTGCAGCATCTACGCACAACGTCCCGCCGCATGCCGACGTTTTTCGATGGGCGGCCCGTATTGCCTCGCCGAACGCGCGGCCTACGCGGCCGGAACGCGGCGCATACCGATCACCCTGATCGGCTGAGCATGTCGCCGACGCGACGGCGTGCGCCGGGCCTGCGGCGAGCCAGCGCGTGCCTGCCGGATACGCGCCATCTCGATCAGGCCGCGCGCAACGCAGCCAGCGCGACGGCGGCAGCTTCCTTCTGGTCCTTGCCCCACGGAGCGCCCGCCTGCTTGCCGAGCGCGGCGATACGCGCGTCGAGCTGCGCCCGCGTCGCACCGAGCGCACGCGCGGCTTCGTCGAGCGCCACCTTCTCCGAGAGCGTGAGCGGCACCCGGCCGCAGGCGCGCGCGCCTGCGACGAGCACGTCGCGGAACAGTTCGCCTTCGGCCTGGTGCATGCGCACGTGCACGGCGAGGATCTCGGCCGTGCTCCAGCCGGGCATGCCCGGCCCCACCAGCACGCCGCAGGCGCGCACGACGTGTCCCGCCGACGCGAGGCGGGCGATCGCTGCGCCAATGCCGTCGACGGCGAGCCGATGCGCGGCGGCGATGTCGCGGTCGATGCTCGCCTGCGCCACTGCGGGCGCGAGTCCATCGGCCGCGTGGTACGGCGCGAACGCGCCCGATGGCAGCAACGGCATCTGCGAGCGCTCGAGCACGAGGCACGCGTCGCCGATCGCGACGAGGATCGCCCTGCCCGTACGCGCCTTCAGTCCGATCGCGGCGTCCATGGTGCGACGATGATGCGCCGCGACCGCCAGCCGCGCAAAAAAAGGCCGTCCGCGAGGACGGCCGAATTCCGAGCAGAACGGCGCACGTCTGCGCGATCGAGGTGACACGGCGGCGACACGCGTGCGGCGTTCATCCCGCTCCGACCACGCCGCGCGCCGTCGCACGCGCGTCGGCGCCTGCATCGAGCCGTGCGTACAGATCCACCACGCGTCGCATGAGCGCGGACGCGCTCCATGCGTGCGCATCGGCCGGCCCCGCCGCCGCGAGCGCCTGTCGCAGCGCAGGCGAGCGCAGCAGTGCGCCGACCGCTGTCGCGAACTCGTCGACGTCCTCGGCGCTGACCCGCGCGCTGCGCGCGCCCTCGAGCACGCTCGCCGCCCCCATCGCCGCGGTCGAGACGATCGGCACGCCGAGCGCCATCGCCTCGATGAGCACGAGTCCCTGCGTCTCGGTGCGGGAGGCGAACACGAACACGTCGGCCGCTCGATAGCAGTCGAGCAGGCCCGCGCGGCGATCGAGGTTGCCGACGAAGCGCACGTGCGCGCCGAGGCCGAACTGTTCGACCAGCGCGGCGAGGCGCAGCGCGTCGGGCCCTTCGCCCGCGATCACGAACACGAGCCGCGGGAATCCGACGACGAGCCTGCGCACGACCTCGAGCAGGAACGCGATGTTCTTCTCGATGGCGACGCGGCCGACGGTGACGAGCACGGGCGCGTCCGGCGCGAGGCCGTGCGCGGCGCGGAAGCGCGCGCCGTCGCCGCCGTGGAACTCGTCGAGGCGCACGCCGGTCGGCACGATCGTCGACGGCGTGTCGATGCCGTAGGCGGCGAGCACGTCGGCCATCTGCTGCGACGGCACGAGCAGGTGGTCGACGTCGGCGCACAGGCGGCGCGAGAACGCGCGCACGGCCCAGCGGCCGAGGCGGTTCGGCAACCACGGCAGGTACGCCGCGACGTACTGCTCGAAGTACGTGTGGTAGCTCTCGACCGTCGGCCGGCCGCTGGCGCGCGCGAGGCGCACGCCGAGCTGGTGCGCTCGGAACGGCGTGTGGACATGGATCACGCTCCAGTCGCGCGCGGCGAGGCGCGGCAGCAGCTCGCGCAGCGCGCCCGCCCTGATCAGCCGGTCCTCGGGATCGAACGCGATGCGGCGCGACGGCAGGCGGATCAGCTCGAACTCGTCGGCGTGCACGTCGCTGCCGTAGTCGGGCGCGACGATCGCGACCTCGTGGCCGAGCGCGACGAGTTCGCGGCAGAACGTCTGGATCGACGTCGACACGCCGTTGACGCGCGGGAAGTAGACGTCCGACAGCATGAGGATCTTCATTCGTGCGCGTGCCCGCCGCCGCAAGTCGCGGCGCGGCGGAGTCTGCGTCGCAGAAGTGTCACGCGTTTGACACACGCGGCGTGGCGATCCGCCGGGCGTCGCGGTACGCTGGCGGCTTCCTGCCGAGGCGAGGAGACCTGCATGCGCACCACGGGCGATGTCTGGCTGGCGGCGGGAGTCCGCACGCCGTTCGCGAAGGTCGACGG
>Ga0207667_10010069_pt1 | contig 11082 bp, 14 predicted proteins | sample KBSCornC52_FD_184301 | JGI IMG/M metagenome (GOLD analysis project Ga0207667, IMG submission 184301) | Corn rhizosphere microbial communities from Kellogg Biological Station, Michigan, USA - KBS Corn C5-2 (SPAdes) (version 2) | ecosystem: Host-associated > Plants > Roots > Rhizosphere > Soil ...
TGCGACCGCAACGAGCCGCTCCTACCGCTATCATGCGCCCACCGGGGTCCCGCAGATTGCGCCGGAAATCAGCGCTTCCGTCCATGGGGTGTTAGGTCTGGATTCACGTCCTCGCTTTCACTCACAATCGATGAGAGCCCCCGCTATACCTCCTGCCGGACGGGTGTTCAAGTCGGGCAGCTCTACCGGGCCCGGCTCGACTATCAATCCTCACGGTATGTTGACCGTAGCCGACTTCACGCAATATTACGACGTCAATCCGCTGTATCAGAGCGGGATTACAGGTGCGAACCGCACGATAGGTATCGTGACACTCGCCGCTTTCACCCCGGGCGACGCATTCAAATACTGGAGCTCGCTCGGACTGACGACGGATCCGGCGCGAATCAAGGAAGTGCAGATCGACGGGGGCTCAGGCCCGTCCAGCGACGCCTCCGGCTCGTTGGAGACCGCGCTCGATGTCGAGCAAGCTGGCGGCATCGCACCGGCTGCGAAAATCGTCGTCTACGAGGCGCCGAACACCACGCAAGGCTGGCTCGACGCTTATGCCACTACGGTGGACGACAACACAGCGGACACCGTATCCACGAGTTGGCTCGATTGGGAGTTCTTCGACTCCAAAGACGACCCAGCGGACTCGACCGTTACGAATCCGGCAAACGGCCAAGCGATCACCATGTTGGATGCCATGCATGACGTACTCACACAAGCGGCAGTGCAAGGCCAGAGCATGTTTGTTGCCGCCGGCGATGGCGGGGCGTACACGGTGACAGGGTTCTTTATCGCCGGGTTCCCTCAGGACACGCTGTCAGTGGGCTTTCCGGCCAGTGACACGCTCATCACCGCTGCGGGGGGCACGACACTCCCCAACGCTCCGCACGTGATCAATCCCGCCGAATGGGCCTGGGGTTGGGACTATATGGCCAGCCCACCTGACTTTGGGTTCCCGACCGGAGGGGGTGGCGGCGTAAGCAGCTATTTCCGCCGGCCTGTGTATCAAATCGGGATCCCTGGGATGGTGGATACCGCCCCTCGACAAACCTTCACCGACTACACTGATACTCCGCCCGACTTCATCGCTACCCTGCCCGCCAATTTCGCAGGCCGCAATCTTCCTGACATTTCGCTGAATTCGGACCCCGAGACCGGCTATACGATCTTCTACACCTCGGATGTCGATGGCTTTCAGGTTTTGACCTTCTTCGGGGGCACGAGCTTTGCGAGTCCGCAGTTGAATGGAGTGACGGCTCTATTTGATCAGGCGCTCGGCACGCGCGTGGGTCTGCTGAATTTCCCGCTATACGATCTGGTGCGCCACCATCAAGCCTACGAGGGCCGCAATCCTCCGCTGCGTGATATCACCGGAGGAGACAACTGGTTCTATGCGGCGAAACCCGGTTACGACCAGGCGAGCGGCGTGGGTGTTCCGGACGTCGCCAATCTACTGCAGGCGCTGAAGCGCAATGGTCTTTGAGAGCGCAGCTCAACTATCCAAGGAGGGAATCGTGAACTCGAACCGACCTGTGCTCGCTGCCTTGGTAAGCGCCGGACTCATCGGCACGGCCGTGACAACCCCGACGTCTGCTGCACCGAAGGCAGTCGATACCGGCGCTCTGGCGGCGGCCGGCAACTCAACGCTCACCGTCGCGGTCCCTATGAAGTTACGGGACATGAGTCAGATCGACTCGCTCTTGCAGGCGATTTACACGCCAGGCGATCCGCAATTTCATCATTTCCTGAGCAAGCAGGAATTCGCGAGGCGCTTCGGACCGAGCGATGCGACTGTTGCAATGTTGACGCGGCACTTTCAGTCCCAAGGTCTGGCGGTAGTGCGTGCAGGGACCGGTGAACTGAAGGTCACAGGCAACGTTGCCGCCATTCAGAACGCTTTCGGCGTTCAACTTCACAGCTACGAAGTGCCGGCGACAGCGAGCACCCTCTCGTATCGATACCATGCGCCGCTCGGCCAGCCCCAGCTCGCAGCGGAAATCAGCGCTGCGGTTCATGGAGTGCTGGGTCTGGATTCGCGCCCTCGCTTCAAATCTCAGGCCGTCCGTGCATCGAAGCCACCGGTGCATGGGGCCAGCTCGCGATCCCAAGTCTCTCCGCAAGTAGGCTCTGGTCCTGTCAACCCATACGAACAGCTGACGGTGGCCGACTTCACGCAGATCTACAACGTCACTCCTCTCTATCAAAGCGGATTCAAAGGCGAGCAGCGCACTGTGGGTATCGTCACGCTTGCCGCTTTCACGCCGAGCGATGCGTTCAAGTACTGGGATTCGGTGGGATTGAAGACGGACCCAGGGCGCATCAAGGAAATACAGATCGACGGCGGCTCAGGACCCGCAAGTGACGCGTCCGGTTCGTGCGAAACGACTCTGGATGTCGAGCAATCCGGCGGCATTGCGCCGGCGGCGAAGATAGTCGTCTACGAGGCGCCGAACAGCGACCAAGGTTGGCTGGATGCCTTCGCCGCTGCGGTGGATGACAATGTGGCGGACACGCTCTCAACGAGCTGGAGCACCTGGGAATTCTTCGAATCCAGCGACGATAGCAAGGATTCGAGTGTTACGAATCCGGTGAACGGTCGACAGACTACGATGCAGAACGCGCTCAACGACGTTCTCATCCAGGCGGCTCTGCAAGGCCAGAGCACCTTTGCCGCATCAGGTGACAGCGGTGCATACGCATCTCAATTCCACTTGGATATTGCTTCGAACACATTGACGGTGGAGTTCCCAGCCGCCGAGCCCCTGATCACCGCAGCCGGTGGCACCACGTTGCCCAGGGCGCTCTTCGAGGAGTTTCCAGACGAGGCGGCGTGGGGTATGGCTTACTTTTTCGAATTTCCGTTCGGCACGGGCGGCGGGGTGAGCAGCTACTTCCCGCGGCCGCTGTATCAATTGGGCATTCCCGGCATGTTGAATACCGAGCCCGGTCAGATTCAGATCTCTTTCATTCGCGGTACCGACGGCCGCTCGACGCCTGGCATCAGGATTCCCTTACCGGCCAACTTCCCGGGGCGTAATGTCCCTGACTTGTCGCTCAATTCAGATCCCGGGACGGGCTATACGGTGTTCTACACCTCGGATGTCGGGGGCTTCGAGGTCTTTACAGGGTTTGGAGGAACCAGCTTTGCAAGTCCACAGTTGAGTGCCGTGACCTCCTTGCTCGACCAGGCTCTCGGCCGGCGTCTGGGACTGCTGAATTTCCCCTTGTACGACCTCGCGCGGCACAATCGGGCTTACGGCGGGGCCGCTCCGCCATTGCGGGATATCACGCTGGGCGATAATTGGCACTACACGGCGCAGACAGGTTATGACCAAGCAACAGGTCTCGGTGTGCCGAATGTGGCGAATCTGCTCGAGGCGCTGAAGCACTGGTAGTCGACAGGCAAGCCGCACCGGCACTCGTGAACGTACGAGGAGACTTTCGCAGGCGCTGCTGACGTTGGCTTGAGCCGCTACGGAGCACCTTGACGCTTCAGAAGTTCGGAGCGGGCACACTCGAATTGCCAGGCGGCGTGGCATAGGAAGTGAAAGCGATACAACACAGCCGCATTGCCCTGAGTACGATCCTCGATTTCGTACTCCACCTCATCACGTGAGATGCTCTTGCCGCAGAGAGCGCATTGCTCGCCACTACCGTGTCCGCCCCATACGTTTTTGGGTGTAAGGCCGGGCAGACGCCCTGAGCTGATGAGCTCGCGCGCGCGTTGACGTAATTCGGTTTCGATCTGTGTGAGGGGCACGGTGCCACCGATAGCACTTCCCATCCAGGGGCGGATTGTCTTCCACTGATACGGCTCAGGTCAAGCCGAGGGCTGGAAAGGGTCGCGCGCGCTCGGCTACTACCGAAGTCCCCTGCGAGAAACACCTACGTAGGTAGGCGATAACCGCCCTGTAAGAACCGTGTGTACGGCGGAAAGATTGGGCATGACCGCTGTCCCCATCTCGCCGCACGAACTCGAGTGCCATACCTGGTACTACGGTGTGCGTTGTCAGTGCATGCGTCTCCTGGCGCTTTGCGAAGATCTCGCCGCAGGCAAGACTGAACGAGCATCTTCCTTTGGCTTCGCTGCCGGCGGTCCTCTGTGAATGCGGCAGGGTCATCCAAGCAGAGCGGCTGGAGAAGTTCCGGACGGCGTAGTCGTAGGTATCCATGTGCTCACCTGGGGGTGGCACGAGATCAGGTTCCCTTGTCGTGAAGGCAGGCCCGCACTGCCGGCCGGAAATCCATTGGCTTCCTCGATAACCAGGCATCGCAGCACCGATTGCAAGAAGATGTACCGGGATCAGCAATGTGCGTCAAGCCTGAGGCCAATAGTACTATCCTGACAACCAGGTCCAAGTCGGGTGAGTTGTGCAGGTCAGCGAGTCGTCGAAGCTCCATTGCACCGGGTTTCCCGTAGCTCGTGCCGCTGTCAGTTGGGCAAACATCGCGTTGCAGACCGCTGGCCCGATGTTGTTCGTAGGGGCGCCAATCTGACAGACATAGAAGACTCCCAACCCGGAGGCTGTCGAGGAGACTGTTACGATACCAGCCTGGTTCAGTGCCACCCAATCAACTGGTCCAGTACACGAGTAGTGGCCCAAGACGCGGTTGACCACAACAGGCCGACGGACGTCAGGGCATTGCGCATCGCTTGTTTCATGAGGTGCTCCTGGGTTTGGCACCGCGTGCCAATCCATTTCGATGATTGTTTGTCAGTTGCTATGCAGATCGTTACGCGATAAGGGCCAGGAGCATTGCTGCCACTTGAGAATCGCTGCGCGCTGTGGTTGGGGGGAAAATGGAGGTCAATCTGGAGCGATCAATTTACGAAGGTTAGAAAATAAACGGGTGGCGGCGTACTTGCATACGTAGGGAGATTGGCACATGTGTACGCATCGCCGCTGTAATAGATCCCGACTGTGATATGGCTTTGAGAGGTTTTCACCGCTGCGCCGTACCAGGCGACGCACGTGCTTGTGTCTATGCCGCCCCAGCCAGTCTAAATATTGCAGATCGTGGTCCAATCATTGCGCCATGAGCCTTGGATCATGACATTCCCGTTGGCGTACATGAGGACACCACTGAGGGTTCCGCTGCAACTGATGTCGGCATGCGCGCCTGTGGAAAGAAGTACGGCGCCGCACAGCGCGGACCGAAAGATGCTCTTGGTTTTCATCATCGGATCTCCATGTAAAAGCATCGCCAACGGGGTTTCGACGTGTTTGCGCATCCGTGTAATGCCCACAGCTGCAGCATCACGCGGCTCGTCCCATGAAACGCCGTAAGCGCGTGGCCGTGGCCCATGGACCTAGGCAATAGCGCTGGCGAGGATGTGCCCACTTAATTTTTAGTGGGCACGATCGGAAGTGTCTACTTGGGGCAGAAGTGGACACGAGTAGCGTGCGAGGATGAGTGAAGGCGAAGCGGTGAGTGTGCGGACCCGCCGGCGCTGGCCAGTGGACGAGAAGGTGCGGATCGTTCTCGAAACTCTCGAACCGGGAGTTTCCGTGCCGGTGGTTGCGCGCCGCCACAGTGTCAACGCCAACCAGTTGTTCATCTGGCGCGGCCAGTATCAGCGCGGCGAGCTCAGGGCGAACGGCGCTGATGCGCACGCGGTGAAGCTGCTGCCGGTGCGAGTGGAGCCACCGGCGGCGCCAGAACCTGCCACAAGTGGGAAAGAGGTCGGTAGCGCAGTTCCTGCCGGGTGCATGGAGATCCAGTTCCCAGGGGGCACGCGCGTCAAGGTATGGGGTAGCGTCGACGAGAAAGTGCTGCGAGCGTTGGTGCGCGAGTTGTCGCGGCCATGCTGAGCCTGCCGGCCGGTGTACGGATTTGGCTGGTAGCCGGCTTTACCGATATGCGCCGTGGGATCGACGGACTCGCGGCCCTAGTGCAGACCGCTTTGTCGTCCAACGCACTGTCCGGAGACCTATACATCTTTCGCGGCCGCCGTAGTGATCGAGTTAAATTGCTCTGGCATGACACGGACGGAATGTGTCTTTTCTACAAGCGACTGCACCGAGGTCGCTTTGTGTGGACGAGCGCCGGTGACGGGGTGGTTCAACTGAGCGCGGCCCAACTCTCAACCCTGCTCGAGGGGATCGATTGGAGGCGAGTACATCGCGGCGGCACTCCCGAGGGTGATGCACCCCCGCCGACAGTGACGGCGTGAGAGAGGGACTCAAGCGGCGATAGGTTGACGTGTTCGCCTGAGTTCGGGAAACATTAGTTTGGAAGACACGTGCCTGAGGCTACAGTGCGCGTATAATCCAACCATGCTCGACATCAACGCATTGCCGGACGATGTGGAGAGGTTCAAGCGCCTCGTCGTCGAGCATCACGCCGCATCGCTGGCGAAGGATGTGCAGCTACGTGAGAAAAGCCGGCAGATCGAGCACCTGAAGTTCCAGATCTCCAAATTGCGCCGCGCCCGGTTCGGCGCATCCTCGGAAGTGCTCGAAGGCGTCGGACAGCTTCCCTTGAGCTTTGAGGAACTCGCGGCGGCCCTCGCCGAAGCGCAGCGCCAGGTGGAACTGATCCCCGGGATCGAGGCGCAGGAAGCTCCCAAGCGCAAGCCCGTTCGCCGCAAACAGCTGCCCGCACACTTCGAGCGTATTCCTGAGGTGATTGAGCCGGAGGATTGCACTTGCCCGGAGTGCGGCGGCTCACTCGGCGAGCTCGGCACAGATGAGGCGGAGGTGTTGGAAGCGAAGACCGTCACCTTTACAGTCAAACGTTACATCCGCCCGAAGAAGCGATGCCTGAAGTGTGCGGGCATCGTCCAGGCGCCCGCGCCGTCGCGTCCGATCGAAAAGAGCTTCGCCGGCGCATCGCTGCTGGCGCTGATTTTGACCTGCTATGTACCCTCCCGGACTATGTCGCGTAGCCGAACTCAAGTCTGAGTTTCCTGCTGGGCCCGCCCGGTCTCAGAGACATAGTCTTGGCTCCTTCAAACCCTGCAAAAGGGGAAGGAGTCAGCCGTGAGATACATTATTGGCAATGATGTGGTTCTGTCCCAGGCTCCGGTAGGTCCTCTTGCTGCATATCTCGAGGCGTTTGCGGAGTTACTTGTCCAACAGGGATACACTCGGCACTACATTCACCGGCACATTCTGCTGGCTGCATGCTTCAGCCGGTGGCTTCTGCAGACAGGAACACCAGTACACCGGGTGATGTCTGAGCATCTGACACGGTACTTCAGACATCGCCATCGGCGTCGACGACCGAACCTGGGGGACCGCCCCGCGCTCGATCATCTGATGTCCTTTCTGCGTCATGAGAGTGTGACTCCCGAAGAGAGCAACGCCGCGCAGCAACCGGGGCCGGCAGAGTTGTGTGTGCTTGAGTACGAGCAATATCAGCGTGACGCTCGCGGTCTGGCTGAAGTCACCATTCGTAATTACACGTTGTACATCCGCAGATTTCTCAAGGACCGTTACGGTGACGGACCCCTCGCGCTCTCACGTCTGCGTGCCAACGATATCCTGGGATTTTTGCTGCGCCAGGCGCCGAGCAGATACAAGAAGAGAACAAAGATTCTGACAACGGCGTTGCGTTCGTTCCTGCGATACATCCGTGCCCGGGGCGAGATTGAGCACGATCTCGCCGCAGCAGTACCGACCGTGCCTAATTGGTCGATGACGTCGATTCCGCGGGGGATCGCGGTCGACCAAGTCCGTCAGTTGCTGGCCGGTATCGATCGGGGCACTGCTACAGGGCGTCGCGACTACGCCATTCTTCTCCTGTTGGCGCGCCTAGGGTTGCGTTCAAGCGAAGTCGTATTTCTGGAACTTGATGACATCGACTGGGTCGCCGGGAAGCTGCGTATTCGCGCCAAAGGTAGCCAGAGTTTGGAGTTACCATTGCCCGCCGAGGTCGGCAAAGCAATCGCAGGCTATTTGCAGCACGGACGACCACAGAGTGCGAGCCGCCGCGTATTTTTGCGCGCCAAAGCTCCTGTCCGGGGGCTCCAAGGTCCGTGTACTCTTGGCTCGATCGTCCGGTGTCATCTCGTGCGCACTGGCGTCAATGCCCCGACCTACGGTGCCCACCAGTTTCGCCATGGACTCGCGACGCAGATGCTGCGGCAAGGGTGCTCTCTCGGAGAGATTGGCGAGCTACTTGGCCATCGCAGTCTGGAGGCAACCAGGATCTATACCAAGGTGCACCTCGATGCATTGAGAAAACTCGCTTTGCCGTGGCCGGGAGGTGCGCGATGAACACCCTGCGGAAAGCTGTTGGGGAATACCTGGCGATGCGGCGCGGCCTGGGCTTCAAGCTGCGCGAAGCGGGCCCTAACCTACTGGACTTCGTTACGTTCATGGAGCGCCATCATGCCTCTTACATCACACAGGCGTTGGCTCTTGCCTGGGCTCGGCGCCCTGGGAACGTACAACCGGCGGAGTGGGCCCGACGTCTGAGGGTCGTGCGTCTATTCGCTCGCTACCGCAGTGCGACTGACCCACGTACGCAAATTCCACAGTCCGGTCTGCTGCCGTTCCAACCCAAGCGGGCACGCCCGTATCTGTACTCAGATGTAGAGATCAGAAGCTTACTGCGAGCCGCACTCAAGATACCTCATCGCCGTGAACGTGAGGCGCTGTTGCCTTGGGTCTACTACCACCTGTTCGGTTTACTCGCTGTGTCAGGGATGCGTCTTGGCGAAGCGCGGAACCTTGAGCTTCGGGATGTGGACTTGAAGGCAGCGGTGTTGACGGTACGAGGAAGCAAATTCGGCAAGGATCGTCTCGTGCCCCTGCATCCCTCCACAGGTGCGGCACTCGCGCCCTACATCAGACGACGCCAACGCCACTGGGTGGGTCGACCGGTGTCTTCCTATCTGTTCGTCTCAAGCTTGGGCAATCGGTTAGATACTGGACAGATCTACCGCGCCTTCCACGCTCTGTCTCGGCAGATCGGATTGCGTGGACCGGCCGACAGGCGTGGACCGCGTCTGCATGATATGCGCCACCGATTCGCAACTACCACACTAGTCCACTGGTATCAGTCCGATCAAGAACCGGAACGCCAACTGCCCATCTTGTCCGCCTACCTCGGACATACCTGCATCGCTCATACACAATGGTATTTGAGCGGCTCGCCGGAACTCATGCGCGAGGCGATGCGGCGCTTGGAGAAACGCTGGGAGGGTCACCCATGAGTACTACGACCACTCTGGCAGTATTGCTGGAGATGTTCTTTACGCGGCGCCTGATGCAGCAGCGTCAGGCCAGCCCGCACACCATCAGTTCCTATCGCGATACGTTCCGTCAGTTCCTGAAGTTCACTGAGCATCGGCTGCGCAAACCGCCTTCGCGGTTGAACTTCGAGGAGATCGATGCCCCTTGATCAGCGCCTTTCTCGATGACCTGGAGAAGCATCATGGTGTCGGTACGCGAAGCCGCAATCTACGCCTGACCGCTATACGCTCGTTCTTCCGCTTCGCGGCGTTCGAACTGCCGACACATTCCGCACAAATCCAGCGCGTGCTTGCGATCCCTGGCAAGCGATTTAAACGAGCGTTGGTCCAGTCATTCACTCGTGCGGAGATCGACGCCTTGCTGGCTGCTGCGGATCAGCACACCTGGTCCGGCCGGCGTGACCACGCGTTCATTTTGCTGGCGGTTCAAACAGGTTTGCGCTTATCTGAGATGACCGGGCTCAAACGAGAGGACATCGTTCTCGGAACAGGCGCGCATGTGACCGTCATGGGTAAGGGGCGCAAGGAGCGCTGTACCCCACTGTCCAAACATACGCTCGCTGTGTTGAGAGCCTGGCTGCGTGAACCCCAGCGAGGGGATACACACTTGCTGTTCCCAAGCGCCAGAGGCGAACAGATGAGTGTCCACGGCGTGCAGTACCTTCTGAACAAACATAGGATAACGGCCTCTTATGCGTGCCCGTCCTTGCAACACAAACGCGTGACGGTTCACCGTTTGAGACACACCATGGCAATGGACTTACTGCAAGCAGGAGTAGATCGCTCAGTAATCGCCCTGTGGCTTGGTCACGAGCGTGTGGAGACTACCCAGATGTATCTCGAAGCAACTCTCGCCATGAAGGAGAAAGCCCTTGAAAAAGTATCCTCGCCACATGGAAAGCCAGGGCGTTTCAAACCCGGAGACCGGCTCCTTGCTTTCCTGAACGCACTTTAGACCTGCATAGGACTATGTCGGGTGATCCCCCGGGTTCTGCACGCCCCCCTCCAGAGTTTTTCGATTGGACCCGTGAAGCTCGTTCATTACCCGATATAGTCCGGGAGGGTACATAGCAGTTGCTATCTCTTCGGGCAGATAGGACCTGGAAGTATGGCTTCCACATACCGCTCTACAGGCAGTGTCAGCTCTTCGCGCACGCGGGACTCACGCTGAGCCGCACGACTCTGATGCAGTGGGTTGGCGCGACGAGTGAGCTGTTGGGACCGCTGGCGGCGGCTTTAGCCCAACACGTGCTATCCGCTCCGAATATCAACGCAGATGATACCTGGATCAAGGTCCTGGCTCCTGGAACGGGGAAGACCAAGAAAGGTCACTTGTGGACCTACGTTCGCGACGGCCGACCGTGGGGATCCACCGATCCGCCGGCGGTGTGGTACCAGTACTCGCCGAGCTGGCACGGGAAATATCCACAGAAACACCTGGCGCACTTCACCGGCAAGCTGCAGGTCGATGCGTACGGGCTTTGAGCCTTTGTTCCTGCCAACAGCCCCTGGAGAAAGAGCGCGCATCGAGGAGATCTCCTGCATGGCGCACGCGCGCCGGCGGTTCTTCGACTTGTACGAGGCAATAAAGTCCCCGCTGGCCAAAGAAGCTCTCGATCGCATTGCTGTGCTTTATCAAATCGAGGATAAAATCCGCGGCTGCGCACCCGATCAACGTCGTGGTGTACGCCAAGCACATGCGGTTCCGGTGTTGAATGCACTGCATGCCTGGATGATGGAGAAAGTCTCGCAGGTCGGCCGCAATACGGATCTCGGATCCGCGTTCAACTACTCACTCAACCGATGGGAATCGCTGTGCCGCTACACGCAGGACGGCCGTTTGGAGATAGACAACAATAGCGCCGAGAGATCCGTCAAAGGGGTCGGAG
>Ga0207667_10010071_pt1 | contig 11082 bp, 7 predicted proteins | sample KBSCornC52_FD_184301 | JGI IMG/M metagenome (GOLD analysis project Ga0207667, IMG submission 184301) | Corn rhizosphere microbial communities from Kellogg Biological Station, Michigan, USA - KBS Corn C5-2 (SPAdes) (version 2) | ecosystem: Host-associated > Plants > Roots > Rhizosphere > Soil ...
CTCCTCGTGAAACCGAAGCGGGCGTGACGCTGTCGGCCGGTGGAGCGGCTGAAACCGACCCGACGTCTGCCAATGCGGATGCTGCCATCGTGGTGACCGGGACCCGGCTCAATTCGGCCGCGACGGCGCCCACCCCCGTAATCGCCACCAGTGCCGAACAGCTGCAGAACACGTCGCCAAAGCTCCTGTCCGACGCGCTCACCCAGATGCCGGCTTTCCGCAACTCGTCGACCGGTTCATCCAATACGGTATCCGCATCGCGCGACGGTGGCGCGAGTTTCCTCAACCTTCGCGGTCTCGGCAAGGAGCGAACGCTCGTCCTGCTCGACGGCCGCCGGTTCGTCGCCAACAGCATCTTCGGCGTCCCCGATGTGAACCTTATCCCCCAGGACCTCGTCCAGCGCGTCGAAGTCGTCACCGGCGGTGCCTCGGCCACCTATGGTTCCGACGCGGTCGCCGGCGTGGTCAACTTCATCCTCGACAAGAAGTTCACGGGCCTGCGCGCCGGCGCTCAGGCAGGGATTTCCACCTATGGTGACGGCGGGCTGCGCAAGCTTACCCTGACCGCGGGCACGCCGCTGGGTTCCAGTGGCAACATCGTCGCCAGCGTCGAATACTTCGAGCAGGACAGGATCGGGATCGGTGCAGGCCGCCGGGTCATGGAAGAGGACTGGGCCATCGCACCGACCGGTCTGGCCTCACCGCGCCTGACGGTGGCGGGTCCCATCGGTATTCTCGCTTCCCGGGGAGGATCGATCGTTTCGGGACCGCTCGCGGGCAACCAGTTCCTGCCGGGCGGCGTGCTCGCACCGTACAACTTCGGCACCAACCGGACGGCCACGAGCCAGATCGGCGGCGACGCAGCCAATCTGGATACCGGCATTTCCTATGGATACCAGCGCAAGACCGCATTCCTGCGGCCCCAGTTCGAACTCGGTGACCTGACGGTCTACGCCGAAGGGCTGGTCGCCGAATCAAAGTCTGTGGCCGATCTCGCCAACAGCTTCAACGGACTGACACCGACCGCGTTCACCATCTTTCGGGACAACGCGTTCCTGCCCGCCACCGCCCAGGCGCTGATGGACAAGGCCGGCGTTACCTCGTTCCCGATGACCCGGGTCAGCCCGGAATTGCCCCAACGGATTTCGACCAAGAGCACCACCTACCGGTTCGTTGTCGGGGCCGACTGGAACGTCAACAACAACTGGAAAGTCAGCGCCTACTACATGCACGGCGAGAACGACTACACCAGCGACACCCACACGACGCTCCGCCGCAATCTGTTCGCTGCTGTCGATGCGGTGGTGAATCCGGCCAATGGCCAGATCGTCTGCCGTTCCACGCTCGCGGGCCTCGACCCGGGCTGCGTGCCGCTCAATCTCTTCGGCGTGGGCGCTCCCTCGAACGCTGCGGTCTCCTATGTTCAGGGCGACGCGATCGCCACCATGAAGCTGAAAGAGGACGTCGCCTCCCTCAGCGCAACCGGAACTCTGTTCCGACTTCCGGCCGGCGACGTGAATGTCGCGGTGGGCGGCGAATATCGCAGGGAGGCGGCCAAGGTCGTCAAGGACCCGTTCCAGGATGCGACGATGGACGGGACTGGCCTTCGCGGCGTTCCGCCAAGCCTCCTCGCCGGCGGCGTGAACAGTTACTACCTGCTCAGCAGCTTCCCCGGCCTGGTCGGCAAGTACGACATTCGCGAAGGCTTCGGAGAAATCCAGGTGCCGCTGCTGAAGGATGCGCCGTTCGTCCACTCGCTGTCCGTCAACGGCGCGATCCGCTATGTCGACTACAGCACGGTCGGCCCGGTTACCACGTGGAAGCTCGGCGCGAGCTGGGAGCCGTTTGCCGACCTGCGGTTCCGCGTGACGCGGTCGCGTGACATCCGCGCTGGCAACCTCGGAGAACTGTTCACTCCGTCCTTCGAGACGATCGCTTCGGTCGTCTACCAGGGCGTGAGCCAGTCTGCCCGCCTGTTGCGCAGCGGCAATCCGAACCTGACGCCGGAGAAGGCGAATACGTTGACGGTGGGGGCGGTCTATCGCCCTTCCTGGCTCCCCGGGTTCACCGCCACGGTGGACTATTACGACATCAAGATCAGGGACGGCATCACCCAGCCGGCCACCCAGGATCTCATCAACGCCTGCGCTGCCGGATCGGCCACGGCCTGCGCCAATGTCCTGCCGCAGCCGGGCGGGGCAACGATCATCATCAAGGCGCCTTATCTCAACCTGGCTTCGGCCAGGGCGCGCGGCGTCGATGGTGAGCTCAGCTATCGTGGCCCGCTCGGCGGGGGCGTCCTCAGCGTGCGCGCGCTGATCAGCTATCTCGACGAGAATTCGACCCAGATTCCCGGCGCGGCCAAGATCGACCGCGCTGGCGACGTCGGCGTGGGTGGCCTCCCCCATTGGTCGGGAAACCTCCAGGTCGGTTATGAGACAGGCGCCCTGTCGCTATTTGCACAGGAGCGCTACATCGGCGGGGGGAAGCTCGATACCACACTCGAAGGGGCCCTCGACAACAATCGCGTCGAGGCAGTCTACTACACCGACCTGACGGCGCGGGTCAGGATCCCCTCGGCCCACAACACGTTCGAGATTTTCGGGACGGTGAACAACCTGTTCAACCGCAAGCCGCCGATCGCGCCGAGCGCACCCTTCGGGATTTACTACTCCACCAATCGGGCGCTCTACGACCTTATCGGCAGATACATGTCCGTCGGCGTCCGGGTGAAGATCTGAACGCAGGGATCGGCAGGCCGGGAACGTTGAGCCATCGGGGAATCATAGGGGGAAACGGAACATCATGAGCGTTGATCGCAATTAAGGAATTTGGCGTGACTGACTTTATCAACGCGATCAATGGCCCGATTGCCATCAATGACTTGAACAAGACGCTGATGCACGAGCATCTCGCGCTGGGACTGGCGGCGTGGGAAAGCGATACATTGGCAGACAATGGCACCCGGCGGGATGTTGTCGCGCGGTGTGTCGACATCATCCAGGAGTTGCAGGGCAGCGGGTATAGCACTCTGCTCGATCCCTGCCCGAACGATATCGGCAGAGACATCGAGCTGATGGGCGAGGTTTCGGCGCGGACAGGCTTCAACATCCTCTTCGCCGTCGGCCTGTATGACGAGCGCCTGGCCGGAACTTACTGGAAGTTCAAAGCCGAACGCGATCCCGATGCCGAACAGTACATTGCCGACATGTACATTCGCGAGATCGAGCGCGGCGTCAGGGATACCGGCTGCAAGCCGGCGGTCATCAAGGTCGCCACCGGCCTGGCGCCGTTTTCTCATTTTGAATCTGTCGCCATGGCCGCCGCTGCCCGGGCGTCCGTAGCGACGGGGGTGCCGATTACCACTCACACCTACGGCGCCGACGGGGAGAAGCAGCTTGCCTATCTCACTGATCGTGGCGTGTCCTCAGACAGGATCATCATCGGTCACAGCTGCGGGTCCAACGATGGTCAATATCACCGCACCATTTGCGACGGCGGCGCATACATCGGTTTCGATCGGTTTGGCCTGGCGCACCACAACAGCGACGAGAACCGGATATCTTCTCTCTTGTCGCTGATTTCGGACGGGTACACCGATCAGGTCATCATATCGCATGATTGTGTGATGAATTACCGGGCTTCGCACGTGGGGCGCGGGAGAAATCCACCGACGATATCGCCGCTGCACTTTTCGAAAGTCATCGCGCCGAAACTGCTGTCCAGCGGCCTTGCTGAAGCGACCCTCGATGCCCTCCTGATCGACAACCCGCGTCGGTACTTTCGCGGTTAGCTGTCCAGCCTGTTTCCGCAGCTCGGCGATGTCTGTAGGCGGTGTGGTAGCCGGGACACGCCGACACCCCAGCGATTCCAGGTTTGATATGCGCCGCGACTGGTTGTGCGACGGGCAAGGCAGAGAAATTGGCGGAGTGTAAAAACAGCAGTTCAAGCTGGTCCAGCGGGCCTAAATCGCGGGATGGCGATGCCGTCATCCATCTCGATTTGCAGCTCCAGCGGCTGGTCGATGGTGAGCGCCTCCGGATCGGCTATGCCAACGATGTTGCTGGCCAGCCGGGGGCCTTCCTCCAGAACCACAATGCCCACCGTGTAAGGGACCCGGGTCTGGTAGGCGGGTCCGTAGGCGCGATGATAAGTGATCCAAGAGTACAGGGTCCCGCGCCCGGAGGCCTCCTCCCAGGCGAGATCCGGCTCAAGGCATTGGGGACATTCCTCCCGACCCGGCAGGAAGGCATGGCCGCAATTGCAGCATCGCTGAAACATGAGCTTGCCGTTGGCCGCGCCGTCCCAGAACGGTTGGTGGGCGGGATTTTTCTCCGGCAGGGGGAGGAGCGAGGGATCGCGGGTCATGGTCATCGTCCCACGATCAGGGTGCCGTGTGTCTGCATGATCCCTCCTTGCGTGCTGATGATCGTGTTGCGGACATTCGGCACCTGATTGACAGCCGTGCCGCGAACCTGGCGGACGCCCTCGAGCACCAGTTGCATGCCCGGCATACCCGTTTCCGAGAGCAAACCGCCCGCAGTGTTGAGGGGGATTTGTCCATCGATTGCGACAGCGCCATCTTCAATGAATGCGCCGGCATGGCCCTTCTTGCAGAACCCATAGTCTTCGAGGGTGATGATCGGCACGATCGAGAAGCAATCGTACAACTGCGCGGTATCCATGTCCTTTGGTCCCAGGCCAGCCATCCGGTAGGCCATCGCGGCCGACGTTGAAGCCAACGTGGTGGTCAGGTCGGTGCGCAGCTCGACATTCCAGCTTTCCTGGCCTGCACCAAACCCCAGAAGGGGAACGGGATCGGGCACGCCGAGCTGGCGCGCGCGTTCGGCGCTGGTCAGGACGACGGCAGCGCCCCCGTCACTGACAAGGGAGAAGTCGTCACGACGGAACGGTGAAATGAGGAAAGGCTTTTCGAGGTAATCGTCGATGGTCAGTGGGGCTTTGAGCTGGGCGGCCGGATTGGTTGCGCCATTGCGCCGGGCATTGACGGGGATCGCGCCCATCTGGCGTTCAGTCAGGCCGAACTGCTGCATGTAGCGGCGCGCCACCATGGCGTAGCTCGCAGCGGCCGAGACGTAACCGAACGTGGCCGTATCGCCCAGCGCCGCGGTGTAGGCGTCGGACCCGCCCGACTTCGGATTGTCCGAGAAGGCGACCACCGCGACATCGCACAGCCCCGCGTCGATCAGGAAGGCGGCATAGGAGATGCAGCCGACCACGGCCCCGCCGCCCTGGTCCCAGGCCATTCCGAACTTCGGCTTCAGCCCCATCGCCTCGGCGATTTTCTGGCCGGTCATGAGTCCGGGACGGGAGGTCGGCGGCTTGATCAGGAGAGCATCGACCCGCTCCTTGTCGATGCCGGCGTCTTCGAGCGCCCGTCGCGAGGCTTCGACGACGAGCGACACCGTCGAGCGTCCGGGCAGACCACCAAAAGCGGTCTGCCCGATGCCTGCTATGACGACCTTTCCCCGCATCCCGGCCTCGCTCTCTTCACCAGTTTCACGCTTGAACGCATCATGTTCAACCCTTCAGGGTTTACCTGTATATCCCCAAAAGTGGAATTTTATTCTGTATAATGGTAATACCTTGGTATGCAAGCGCATTGAAAACGGTGGTTGGATACCCCGGCAACGGTCGCGTACGCCGCGAGGGGATCAACCACCATAGGCGGGGTCCAGGGCCGGTACGGACAGGATTGCGGCTTGGGCGCCGGCCGGGCCTGCCGTGATCGCCGCAACGGCCTCATCAGCAGAAAAGAACGCGCTCTCCCAGAGGTCAAGGGATGACCCTGCCGCGGCGATCGAGCCGGCCAGGACGACGACGAAGGTGCCTTGCGCATCCGATGGTGGCGAGAGAGGAAATTCCGCACCGGGCGGCAAGAGGACAACGTCTGCGCGCAATCCGCGATCTCCCTTGATCGCGGTGACGACCTTCGGCTCGTCGATCTGTGCAAGCTCTGCCTCGGCCATGACCAAGACCGGTTTGCTGGTTGCGTGAGCGCGCGGTCCGTCGGGCCATTCGGCCTTCGGTGTGTCGGCCACGATGTGAAGGCCGCTCTCAAGCACCGCACGGATCGTGAAGTACTTGAGCCCATCCGCGCCGGCGGCGAGCGGGCCGTAGGCGGTGCACGCGCCGGCATAGTGAATTGTCACCGGCTCCAGCCTGGTCGGACCGATCTTGCCTGATCCGGCGACCACCAGCTGGAACTGGTTGTTGCGGTGGAAATGCGCAGGCAGGACCATTCCGGCGGGCTGCTCGACGAGGAAGACCGTGGGTGAGAGCAGCGGGTCGGCATCGCTGACCATCCACTCCGCCTTGACGCCGTGCAGTTCGGGAGAGTGGACCTGAACTCGCCTGGTGCGGTCCGCCGTGGCTCGTAACCCCAGTCTTATCATGCTCGCGCTCCACATGGCTGAATCGGTCCTGCGGCCTGGTGGGGAACCGCGTGACCGGGGTTGCAAACGGGAATTCATTCACATATACCGAACGCATATCCGAATAGCAGAAAGTTTAAAAGGTGTTCGAAGGGGGAGCTGCAGACCAGAATCTGCCCTTGGCCGGCATCCGGGTGATTGATCTCGGGCAGGTCTACCAAGGCCCTTATGCCACATTTCTCATGGCCAAAGCCGGCGCCGAGGTGATCAAGGTGGAACCTCCTGGCGGCGATGCCCTGCGCCTGCGGGCCGAGGTTGGCGGCGGGGCCATGCTGCCCTTCGAGATGCTCAATGCGAACAAGCGCAGCATCACCCTCAACCTCAAATCCGCAAATGGGCGAGGGCTGTTGCAGGATCTGGTGCGCACGGCCGACGTGCTGGTCGAGAACTTCGCCCCGGGAGTGATGGACCGGTTGGGGGTCGGCTGGGAGAAGCTCCACGCAATCAATCCGCGGCTGGTCTACGGGTCGGGCACCGGCTTTGGTCTGTCGGGTCCCGATCGCGACAACCTGGCGATGGACATCACGATCCAGGCGGTATCCGGGGCGATGAGCGTCACCGGCATGGAGGATGGACCGCCGGTCCGGGCGGGGCCGGCGATCGCCGATTTCCTCGGCGGGATCCATCTCTATGCCGCCGTGCTCACGGCGCTGGTCGAGCGCGGGCGCACAGGTCGGGGCCGGCTCGTCGAGGTGGCCATGCAGGAAACGGTTTTCCCGACCCTGGCCTCGTCGCTGGGTATGGCCTACGAAACCGGCGAAGCGCCCAAGCGGACCGGCAACCGGCACAGCGGCCTCGCGGTCGCTCCGTACAATGTCTATCCAACGAGAGACGGGTTCGTCGCGATCATCGCCCTCAGGGAAATACATTGGGACGCCGTGCTGAACCTGATCGGCCGAGAGGATCTGCGCGGGGATCTGCGCTTCCAGTCAAACGCGACCCGATCGGCCCACATGGACGAGACGGATGCACTGATCAGTGCCTGGACGCAGGAACGTGACAGCGCCGAGGTATTCACCTTGGCCAAGCAAGCCCGGGTTCCCTGTGCTCCGGTCCGGGAGCTGATGGAGGTCTGGCACGACCCGCACATGCTCGAACGGGGGATGCTCGAGTGGGTCGATCACCCCCGCCTGGGCCGTGTCGTACTGCCGAACAGCCCCTTGCGCATTCACGGCGCGGATCGGGTAGCCCAGATTCCGGCTCCCGAACTGGGCGAGCATACCGCCAGCGTCCTCGCAGGTACACTCGGCCTTTCGGATGCAGAAATCGCAGAATTGCGCAGCGCGCAGGCCATTTGATCGCTTTGCGGGCCACACCGGCCCCGCTGCGCAGACGGTCGCAGATAAGGAAACGCAGATGAGTGAGATGGGTTCGTTCGGCGCCTGGGAACTTCCCGAAGAACTTCGTGCGCTGAAAGACATCACCCGGCGCTTCATGGTCGACGAAGTCCAGCCCCTCGAAGACAAGGTGCCGCACGATACCCACAAGTTCCCGCCCGAGCTCCTGAAGCCGCTGCAGGACAAGGCCCGCGAGCTTGGCCTGTTCGCCTTTCGCTCGCCGGCCAAATACGGCGGTGCCGGTTTGAACCTGCTCGCTCAGGCCATCGTAGCCGAAGAAGGCGCGCGCTGCCGGATGGGCTCCTATACCTGGGGCGGTGGGGCGTTCGGCGACGATCCGCCGGACATGATCTGGGCGGGCAACGCGGAGCAGATCGAGCGGTGGGGTGTGCCCACCGTGCAGGGCAAAAAGAAGTCCTGGTTCGCGATCAGCGAGCCCTCGGGAGGATCTGATCCGGCCCGGGCGATCAGGACGCGCGCGGTCCGGGATGGCGACAGTTATGTCCTCAACGGCAGCAAGACCTGGATAACCGACGCGGCCAATCGCGACTGGGGTATCGTTTTCGCACGAACCGGCGAAGCCGGCGACCGCAGGGGAATCACCGCCTTCATCGTCGAAAACGGGACGCCGGGCCTGTCGTTCAACGAGATCAAGGTGATGCGCGCCTATTCGCCCTACGAGGTCTATTTTACCGACTGCCGGATTCCCGCCAGCCAGCGGCTGGGGGAGGAGGGGGAGGGCTTCCAGATCCTCGACCGGTTCCTCGCCGACAACCGTATCGCCTACTCCGCCAACACTCTTGGCACGGCTCAAGCCGCGCTCGAACTGGCGATCGACTGGGTCAAGCAGCGCCATGTGTTCGGCTCGGCCCTGGCGGACAAGCAGGCGATCCAGTGGATGATCGCCGACAGCGAGATGGAAATCCGCGCCGCGCGCCTGCTGGTCTACCAGGCGGCCTGGAAGGGCGATCTCGGCCAACCGTTCAAGTTCGAAAGCTCCATCGCCAAGGTAACGGCGACCGAGACCGCGGGCCGCGTCGTCGACCGGTGCATCCAGATGTTCGGTGGCCTTGGCGTCACCCAGGCCATGCCGCTCGAGCGGTGGTACAGGGAATTGCGGATCAAGCGGATAGGAGAAGGCCCATCGGAGGTGCATCGCATGGTGGTAGCGCGTGAATTGCTGGGAAATAGGCGATGAGCCCGACGTTGATGCGTTGACATTTTGCCGCTGATGCCTTTGGTCGCATTCCATCGGAGGGCGGAATGGGTCAGGTTGAGCAAGACGAGGATCAGCAGACCACGGAGCGGTTGGACACCACTCTGGTCAAGGGGCTGCGCATCCTTGAGGCCCTGTCGCTCTCCAATGAGCCGCTGGGTGTTTCATCGCTCAGTGAATCGCTCGGTATCGGGCGCAGCAACACCCACCGCCTGCTCAAGACCCTCAGCGCCACAGGCTATGTCAGTCAGGAGCCGGGTACGCGTCGTTACCTGCCGACGCTAAAGACCTGGGAGCAGGGCTCACTCATCGTGGAGCGTAGCCGCCTGCGCCGGGCCGCTCAGCCCGTGCTGCGCCGCCTCCATGACGAAACCGGCGAGGTGGTGTTCCTGGCGGTGCTGCATGGGGGAGAGATCCTCTATGTGCTCAAGATCGATCCTGTCGATCACCTCGCGACGACTGCTCGCGCGGGGCAGCGGGTGCCCGCCGTCTTCACCGCCAGCGGAAAGGTGCTTCTGGCGAACCAGCCCGACCCCGAGAAACTGATCAACGCCATCGTTGCGCGAATCCCGTCGTTCGATGGCCAGCGCAAGGCGCGGCTGCTCAAGGAGATGGAGGAGATCCGCGCCGAGGGGTTCGCTTATTCGGCCAGCGGCTGGACGGCTCACGCCAATTCCGTTTCCGTGGCGGTCCCCAATGCCAGCCTGCCACCGGTTGCCTCGATCGGGCTCGCCACCCTTGGGGCCGAAGTGCCGCGTCGCCAGCAGCGCCGTTTCCTGTCCCTGCTCCAGCGATCCGCGGCCGAGCTGGGCGCGGCCGTGGCGCCAATCCTCGATCCCACCTGAACCCGTTTCGGGTAACGCCTCGGCAAAACCGATCCCGCCCCCCAAAAAGCGCTCCGGCGCAGCCAGTCAAAACCCCAGCATTCCCGGCGCCCGAAGCGGCTCTACCGGGCGTGGATCGTGCTCGTGCGCATGACACCTGCTGAATGCCGGGTCGGGTTGCCACGCTTCACGCGGTGATTGGCCCTGTTTCACAAAAAGCGCATCGTTTCATAGGCATCCTTTCGCCGCAGCACCGGCGCTCTCCTCCAGCGTCGCAAAATTTCGCCGCGCGAGCGATTGACGACCGCCTCGTATCCCGATACACAGAATGAAATTCTCAATAATGGGATAAGAGGGGGTGCGGATATGAAGCGCGCAGGAGCCTTGCTCAGTGAAGCCTCCCTTTTGATGGTCCTCGCCGCGCCAGCGGCTGCGCGCGCGGAGGCGCCGGCGCAGCCGGCGGAGTCGAATCCAACCGTTTCTGCCGAAGCTTCGGCGCTCCCGACAGCGCAGTCCGGGGGAGATGGCGAGATCGTCGTTACCGGTTCACGATTGCGCTCCGGACTCACCGCGCCGACGCCGCTGGTCGCGGTGTCGGCGGATCAGTTGCGGACTGCGAGCCCGCAGCAGGTCAGTGACTCCCTGAATCAGCTGCCGATGTTCAAGGGTTCTTCCAGTCCGGCCAACGGAACGGGCTCATCGAGCCGCGACAACGGCGGATCGTACCTCAACTTGCGCGGGCTGGGGAAGGAGCGCACGCTCGTCCTGGTCGACGGCCGTCGCATGGTTGCGGCCACCTCGGGTGGCGCCACTGACATCAGCCTGATCCCGCAGGACCTGATCCGGTCGGTTGATATCGTCACCGGCGGCGCCTCGGCCGCCTACGGCTCGGATGCCGTGGCGGGTGTCGTGAACTTCCGCCTGGACACCGGCTTCAAGGGGCTGCGCCTGAATGTCCAGAAGGGCATTTCCAAGTACGGTGATGCAGCGACAACTCGCGTAGCGCTCACCGGCGGAATGGACTTCGGAAATGGCGGCCATATAGTCGCCAGCCTGGAATATTTCCGGTCGGACGGCCTCGGGCGGGATCCCACGGGGCGACCAATCACCGACCTCCCGTACGGGCTGGGGCCGACCGGGCTTTCCAGCCCGACCAGAGCGATCGTCTATCCTTCCCTCTACAGCGCGGCATCTGGCGGCCTGATCAACACCGGCCCACTGGCAGGCAACCGCTTCTTGGCCGACGGCAC
>Ga0207667_10010072_pt1 | contig 11081 bp, 10 predicted proteins | sample KBSCornC52_FD_184301 | JGI IMG/M metagenome (GOLD analysis project Ga0207667, IMG submission 184301) | Corn rhizosphere microbial communities from Kellogg Biological Station, Michigan, USA - KBS Corn C5-2 (SPAdes) (version 2) | ecosystem: Host-associated > Plants > Roots > Rhizosphere > Soil ...
ATGGCGGGATGCCGCCTTCGCCCTGCTACTCGAAACACAGGCGCTCCGCTCGGCCGTCGATGCCCAAACGACTGATCGGATTCACTACCCCCGCCCCGGCTTCGACACCACCGCGCCCGAATAACCCTGCCGTTCGCCCCGTCCGGCAGGACGTCCGGCTGAAAGCCCGCGAGACACGGATTTTACATCCGCGGTACCGTAGACCCACGCGACATGCATTTCACATGTATATCAGGCCAAATCGAAAATCGAAAATCCGAATTTCATTTCAGGTACTCGGGCGGAACGGGGGCGCTGTCGGTCGTCTCGAAGATGACCTTCCAGTCGCCATCCTTGCGGAAGAGCGTGAGCGTCGCGAGGTAGTCGCCCTCCTTCTCGGTCTTGCCGTGGCGGATGAGAAACGTCAGGTTGGCCGTGTTGGCACCGATGAATTGAATGGACGCCTCGTCGAAGATGGGTATCACGCCCTTCACGATGGTCTGCTTGTCCTCGTCGGGCGTCTTCGAAGCCTTCAGCCGATCCGCGAACCCGGCGAGCAGCGCGCGCGCCGCCTTCTCATCGCGAGTCGTCACCACGCCGTCGCGCACGACGTAGAGGGGCATCCGTACTGACTTCAGGTGTTCGTCCGCCGCGCCCAGAAGTGTCGTCACATAGTATTGGAAGCCCGCGCGCCGCACCTGCGACTCCATCGCTTCCGCCGCCTTCTTCTCCTGCGCCCACGCCCACGTCATCGCTCCCAGCCCGCAAACCGCCAGCGCCGCGCCCATCCTCCATAACCGCATAACCGCACCTCCATTCACTGTCGATCGAATTGCGCCGAGTATCGCACAAAGCCGCGCCGCTGTCAAAGGGCAGCAGGCCCGTCAGGTATCCTATTCACGATTCGACAAGCGGATGTCGCGAAAGGGAGACCATGACTTACGACGTCTTCGGGATGTGCAACGCGCTGTACGACATTCAGGCGGAAGTGCACGACGACCTGCTGGGCGAGCTGAAGGACTTCGGCGTCGAGAAGGGCGGAATGTTCCTGATCGACGAGCAGCAGCAGCGGGAGATCGTCGGGCGCGTCTACACGTCGCTCGTGAACGCCGAGCCGGGCGGATCCGGCGCCAATACGATGATCGGTCTGGCGCAGCTCGGCGGTACGGGTTGCTACACGAGCCGGGTCGGCCGCGACGAGCACGGCCAGCTCTATCGCGACAAGCTCGCGGAGCGCGGAATCAAGCCGAACCTCGGAGTGGGAGAGGGCGAGACCGGAATCTGCGTGGTGCTGGTGAGCCCGGACGCGCAGCGCACCATGTGTACGTATCTCGGCCTCTCGAGGGACCTGCGGCCAGACGACGTGAATCTCGACGACCTCCGCCAGTCGAAGTACATCTACGTCACTGGCTATCTCTGGGACACGGACAACCAGAAGGAGACGGTCCTCCTCGCGATGCGGGAGGCGAACCGCGCTGGCGTGAAGGTCGCGCTCAGCCTCTCCGATCCCTTCTGCGTGAATCGGCACAAAGAAGATTTCAGGCGGATTCTCCGCGACCATACAGACGTGCTGTTCGGCAACTACCACGAGGCCCAGGCGCTCACGGACACGGACAACCCGTATGACGCCGTCCGCGCGCTGGCCGAACACTGCGATGTCGCCGTGGTTACCATGGACGACAAAGGCTCTCTGATTCAGGCCGGCAGCACGCTGCACGAGATCCCCGTCTATCCGGTCACCGCAATCGACACCACCGGCGCGGGCGACATGTATGCCGCTGGCCTGCTCTATGGCCTGACGCGGGGTCTTTCGCTTGACGAGACCGGCCGCATCGCCTCATACGCGGCGGCGCAGGTGGTGGCGAAGCTCGGCCCACGCCTCGAATCGATCGACCGCGAAGCCGTCGCGGCGCTCCGCTGGTCGCGGGAGCCTTGAGATGACCTTTCAATTCGATCACGCGGCGCAGGTCGTGGACGACATTGCGCAGGCCGTCGCCTGGTACCTGGAGACGATTCCGGGTGCGCGGGCGCTCTACCAGGACGAGAGCTGGGCTCTGCTCGACGCCGCCGGTGTCAAGCTCGCCTTCGTCCGCCCGGATCAGCACCCGAGCCACCTCGCGTGGCGCGTCCCAACCGCCGAGCTGGAGCGCCTCGCAAGACAGCACGGCAAACAGATAGCTACCCACCGTGACAAGACCCGCTCCTTCTACCTCGAAGGCCCGGGCGGTCAGTGCGTCGAAATCATCTCCACCGAAGGGACCGCATACGAGAAGCTCACCCCCATTGAACCGTAGTCAGGGAGCCCGCCCAACGCCAGCAATCGCCGCATTCCTCAGCTCGCTTAGCCTCGCATCAGAATGACGTCAAGAGCCGCGCGCTTCCGATTTTTCGGCATCCCGCCGACGCAGGTCGGCGTAAGGCCGCAGGCCAGGCAGCCGCAGGGTTCCAGCCTGCGGTCTCACGGGCAGCCGCAGGGCTTCAGCCTGCGGTCTCACGGGCAGCCGCAGGGTTCCAGCCTGCGGTCTCACGGGCAGCCGCAGGGCTCCAGCCTGCGGTCTCACGGGCAGCCGCAGGGTTCCAGCCTGCGGTCTCACGGGCAGCCGCAGGGTTCCAGCCTGCGGATCACCCCGCCCCCTCCGAAGCGACTCGCCACCTGCACGCACATAAAGCCCCCTCTCCCGTTTTTGGGAGAGGGGGTTGGGGGTGAGGGAGGTCCCTCGATACACGCTGCCGAATCGTCATCCATGACACGATTCACCCTCTTCCTCGCCCTGGCCTTCAGCGCCACCCCAGCCTTCGCGCAGCTCTCACCGCCCACGGCCGTAGAAGCAATCGCGTTCAGTCCGCACGAGATCCGCGTCTATTGGAATCCCGGAAGCGACGCGGCGAAGTACTCCATACGCCGCGGTGGCGCCGAAATCGCCACGCTCGCATCCGACGCCCGCACATTCACGGACACCACCGCGCAGCCCGGCAGAACATATCGCTACGAGGTCGCCGCCATCGGCACGGACGGGACCACAAAGCCTGGCCGCCCATACGTCGAGCGCGCTTTCGATTCGCTGCCGGATCGGACGGATTGCGACGTGCTCGTGGTGGGCGCGACGACCGGCGGCGTTGCGGCAGCGGTTACGGCGGCCCGCTATGGCCTCAATGTCGTGCTCATCGAGGAGACGCGGCGGCTCGGCGGCATGCCCGTGAACGGCCTCGGCGCGACCGACCTCCGCCGCCTCGACCACTCCAGCGGCCTCTTCGAGGAGTTCCGACGCCACGTGCAGGCGATCTACGGCTCCGGCGACGGGCTGAAGTACGAGCCCCGCGTCGCGCACCAGGCGATGAAGGAGATCGTCTGGGGAGAGCCGCGCCTGATCGTGCACAGGCAGGTCCGGCCCATCGCCGTGAAGACCACGGGCGACCGAATTACGGAGGTGACCGCGGAGACCGTCCCGGATGGCCGCAGGGTCCACTTCCACGCAAAGGTGGTGATCGACGCTACCGACTGCGGCGACGTCGCGGCATGGGCGGGCGCACCCTTCCGCGTCGGCCGCGAGGCGCGCTCAGCCCGGGAGCCCCATGCCGGCCACATCTATTACGACCGGGCGGGAGACAGGCCGCTCCCCGGTTCCAGCGGCCGGGCCGACCGCCGCGTCCAGGCTTATGCCTACCTGATGACGGTGCAGGACTACGGTCCCGGCGCGGACAAGACCATCCCGAAGCCGCCGGGATACGACCCGAACGACTACGTCCACGCCCCAAAGTGGACGCAGAGCTGGGCCGTGTCGAGCGGAACGCTACCAAACCATAAGTTCGAGGTGAATCAACATCCACAGGGCAGCGATCTCCAGTTGGCCAACTACCCCTATCCCACCACGACGTACGCGGAGCGCCGCCGAATCGAGACCCTCTACCGCAACCGCGCCCTCGGCTACCTCTACTACATCCAGACGGTCGAGGGCCGCACGAACATCGGCCTCTCGGAGGATGACTACCGCGACAGCGGCGGATGGCCGCAGCTCCTCTACATCCGCGAGGCGCGGCGGTTCGAGGCGGACCGCGTGCTCGACGAGACCGACATCAGCACGCGCCCCGTCCAGCCGGACGTCATCGGCCTCGCCGACTACCCGATGGATTCGCACGCGGTCGAGCCCAAGACCGACTGGTCCACGCCCGACCTGGGCGAGGGCGAGTTCTACCTGCCGCAGTACACACCGTGGCACCAGCCGCCCTTCGACATCATGATCCCGCGCGGCCTCTGCAATGTCTTCGTCCCGACAGCCGTCTCCGCAACCCATGTCGCGTATGGAACACTGCGCCTGGAGCCCGTCCGCATGCATTTCGGAGAGGCCGCCGGAATTGCGTCCTACATCGCTCTGGAACACGGCGTCGCGCCCCGCGACGTTCCCGCCCGCCAGATCCAGGACGAGCTCTCCAAACTCCGTCCCGCCTCGCCGTCCCGCCCTGCGAAGGACGGCTTCGGCGCGCCGGGCCCGAGCGCGCGTCCGGCGCTCCTCTATGCCTTCACGGACGTGAATCCCTCGCTCCGCAAGTTCCGCGCCATCGAGTGGCTCGCCGCCCGCGGCTTCTACCCCGCTCCGCCGCCCCCGGCCCCGCGCACCCCGAGCGGCGGCCTTTCGGCGGCTCCGTTCGCCCCGAACGAACCGGCAACCACCGCGGAAGCCGCCCGCCTCCTGAACCTGCTCTCCGCGCGGGCCGCCCTGGAGACCACGCTCCGCCCGCCGAAGATGCCTGCATCGATTCCGGTCCCGTCCGCGGCCGAGCCGCTCACCCGAATCGCCGCCGCCCGCGTGCTGGTCCGCGCGATGGGCTGGCAGCGCGATCCGGCCTCCCGCGACAGCCACTACGCGGACCTGTCCGCCGCCGATTCGCAGCCTGCGGAGGTTCTCCACGACCACTGGATCGACCCGCGTCTGTGGGATAGCTGGCCGCAACACGCCGCCGACGGCCGCCTCCTCTTCCGCCCGAATGAGCCGGTCACCAATCAGCAGCTCGCCGAGCTGGTCTGGTTCGCGCACCTCTACGCCGGCCCCCTCTGGGAAGACTTCGCCGCGGACCGCATCCCAATCAAAGAATCATCCGTCCGCACGACGTCTGATTGGCGCGAATCGATAATGGCGTTTTCCAGGCGGACGTGGCAGTAGTGCGGTCACCGCGCCGCGCGAGCGACTGTACGCTGTATCTTAACCTCGCGTCGGGAAGATTCGAGGCCGGCAGTGACCGGACAGGTTCTCGCGGATGCGATATAAGGCCTCCCGGGGCGCCGGTTGTCGGCTTCAACGGCGACGGCTGGCGGGACATCCGCACAGCAGACGGCCACGCGGACGATGTCGTAAGTACGCTCGATTACATGGTAACCTTCAAAGAACGGCCGCTCTTGTCTCACAACGAGCTAAGCAGGTTCAGGCTCTGGCGCGATGACCGGCGGCCGCGCGATGGAGTCCGGCGGACACGGATCAGGCGGAATGACGATCGGCGGCAGGTAACCCGGCGAGCGCGCTTGCCGCTGGATGATTCGAGCGACGCCTTTCGAGGACGCTGCGACGAATGATATACGCGATTGGCGACATTCACGGGCAGGTATCGGTTCTGGGCGGATTGCTCGAGACCCTGGACGGGCTGCCACTTGCGCCAGAGGACAGGCTCGTCTTTATCGGCGATTATGTCGACCGCGGCGAGGACTCCAGAGCTGTCATAGACCTGCTGATCGAGATCGGGGAGCGTCGGCCGAACACCGTGTTCCTTCGCGGGAATCACGAGCAGCTCATGCTCGATTCACGCGACGGCCCGCGGCCGGAGCCCAGCCGGATTCCGGGCCTCATCCTGCATTCGGATATTACGCTCAACTGGCTTCAGAACGGAGGCGTGGACACGCTCCTCTCGTACGGAGTCGACGACTTCCTGCGCTGGTGGGAGTTCGTGCCGGAATCGCACTGGCATTTCATAGAGAGAACCCAAATCGAGTTTGTCGGGGAGCGGCACCACTTCGTCCATGCGGGGCTCCTGCCACCGCTCCAGACGTGGGAGGGAACGGGCACGAGCTACGACCCGCGCCTCTGGATTCGCGAGCCCTTTCTGTCGAGCGATCACGACTTCGCGCGCATCGTCGTGTTCGGCCACACGCCGCAGCGGAACGGCAGCCCTCTTGTCCAGGGGAACAAGATCGGCATCGACACGGGCGCCGTCTACGGCGGCCCTCTCACGGCGGTACGGCTCGATGACACAGGAGCGGACGAGCCCACTTTCTATCAGGTGACGCCGGATTGATCGAATCCCGGAGAGGAGGGCGGGTGACGGACAAGGTCGACATCCTCGCCATTGGCGGCCATGCCGGCGACGCAGAGATATCGTGCGGCATGGCGCTCTGCCACCACGTCCGGCAGGGGAAACGCGTGGCGATGCTCCACTGCACGCTCGGCGAGCGCGGCCATCCCTCCCTCTCTCCAGCCGTCTACGCCGAGCAGAAGCGCGACGAGGCGAAGGCGGCCGCCGCCGTTCTCGACGCCCCGGTCTACTTTCTTCCCTGGATGGACGGCGAGCTGCCAGCCGATGACGCCGTGAAGCTCGCCATCGCCGACGTCATTCGCGACTGCCGTCCGGACGTGATTCTCACGCACTCGCGCGGCTCGATGCACAAGGACCACGCGAACACGCACCTCTCCGTTCTCGACGCGGTCTTCTATGCCGCCCTCCGCACCTTCGAGCGCGAGCTTCCCCACCACTGGGCGCGCGGCCTTCTCTACGCCGAGAACTGGGAAGACCCGTATGGATTCGTGCCCGAAATCTACCTCGAGGTGAGTGAAGAGGATGTCGCGCTCTGGGAGGAGATGGCCTCAAATTACGGCCTCTTTCGCGCGGAGTGGAAGACGTTCCCCTATGTGGAGTATTACCGGTCGCTTGCCCGCGTGCGTGGCATGGAGGTCTCGGCGAAATATGCACTGGCGTTCGCGGTCCCGGAGAACTCCCGCCGCCGCAGGGTCGCAACGCTCTTATGATGGCGGCGGTACTCGTGGCGGGATTGTGCCTCCCGATTCTGACCACCTGCGCCCGCGTGCCCGTTAGCGACAGGCCGGGCACCCTCGTTGACGTGGCGAAAGTGTGTCCCTCCATCCGGATCGAGCTGCGGTATGGCACCGCCCGAAACGGCGTCGGGCGGGCGGTTTATCCACGAGGCGCCCGCTGCCTTCTGCGACGGGACGTTGCCCGCAGACTCTGCCGGGTGCAGGGGCGCCTGCGGGAGAAGGGCCTCGGCCTGAAGGTCTGGGATGGCTACCGCCCGCCCTCCGCGCAGCGCGCCCTCTGGCAGGTAAAGCCCGATCGTCGGTTCGTCGCGCCTCCCGCCAAAGGGAGCAAGCATAACCGGGGCGCTGCAGTGGACCTGACGCTGGTAACCTCCGATGGCCGGGACGTGCCGATGCCCTGCGATTTCGATACGTTCGACCGTCGCTCGCGCCCGACTTATGCGGGCGGAACACGCGAGCAGCGGGCCAGCCGCGACACGCTCCGCGCCGCCATGATCGCCGAGGGGTTCCTCCCGGATCGCAACGAGTGGTGGCATTTCAACGCGCCCGACTGGCGACGGTACGGAATCATCGATGTTTCCTTGAAGCTGTCGGGAAGGTGAGCATGAGCGATTCTTATGGCGCCGGTCCCGGCCGCGACGCGGACGCCCCCTCTCCGCGCGAGCGGCTCGTTCGCCACGGACCACAGGCGCTCTCCACCACCGAGCTGCTCTCCCTGCTGCTTCGCGGTTCGGATGAGCAGACTCCATCCGGCGCCGCGGAAGCGCTCCTGAAGCGATACCACGGGCTGCGCGGCATCGCGCGCGCCACGGTCAAAGAGCTTTCGAAGGTAAAGGGAATCGGGCCGGTGAATGGCATGCATCTCGCGGTCTGCGTGGAGCTTGGGCGCCGGCTCGCCGCCCGCACCGCGGAGCCCAACCCCATCGTCCGCTCGCCGGAGGACGTTGCGGACCTTCTGCTCCCCGAGGTTATGGACGCGAAGAAGGAGCACTTCTTCGCAGTCCTGCTCGACAAGAAGAATCGTGTTCTCCGGGTGCATACGGTGTCGATTGGCATCCTCGACGCGAGCCTTGCGCATCCCCGCGAGGTGTTCTCGGAGGCCATTACCGCATCCGCCGCGGCGGTCATCGTGGCGCACAATCACCCGAGCGGTGACCCGGAACCGAGCGAAGAGGACCGCCATCTGACGAATCGGCTCATCGAGTCGGGCAGGATTCTCGGCATTCCCGTGCTGGATCACCTTGTTCTCGGCGATGATCGGTGGGTCAGCCTGAAAGAGCGTGGCTGGATGCAGCCACGCTCCGCCTCTACGTCAGCCGCCCTGGGGTAGCCTTTGACGCCGGTGAGGGTTTCGCCCTCAGATGAACGTGCGCCGGGCGAGGAAGAAGGCGACGATGATCGGGAGGGTTACGATGGTGGAGGCGGACGATGGCGTCCGGTCGGTGCCCTTCTAACACACGCTTCTGGCTCGTCTGGAGGAGGGAACCCTGCGCATCGTGCATGCCCCGCCAACTCCATAGATGGGTAATGCCGGTAATGAAGGTCGATTGTGTGCATCGGAAGAAAGACTTGATAACCGTGAGATCCGGGACACAACCGTTACCGATGTACCCGGTCTAACGTGTTACCTGTCTACCCGGCTGCACAAAGGGGGTCCGGGACAAATTCGGCCGGCGCGATTCGCTTCGCGCCGGCCGACTTATGTCAACACCATGCGGTGATTTGGGGGACCGGGTAAGGATGCCATCCCCGCGCGCGACCAGTGTCGCCGCGGACCGAATTCACGGAGGCTGTGGGCCCGCAGCCGCCCTCTCCGGCAAATTCCCTGCCTGTCCTGCCAATTCAAACGCGGAGCGGTCACGAATGTGACAATGGTCCGGGCAGCGCGACGAACCGACCGCTAGCGGGAGCTTGTCCGGGATGTGGGGTGCGATGGTCCGTCGGCCTGAATCTGGGTCTTGGCGCCGCGCACCAGCGTGATGAACAGCCATGCTCCCGCGCCGAGCGCCGCGACGACCAGGCAGAGCCACAGCCACGATGAGGAAGACGCTGAGGAGCCGGACGGCAGGTCACGCTTACGCTGCGCCCGGTCACGCCCCTCATCGATTCCATAGCGCTTCGCGCGGCTTCCGCCCTGCTCCAGCTGCCAGGTCTCTTTCAGGTACTGCTGCTTCTCGGCGGAGAGCTTATGATAATCGGGGAGGGTCAGGCCCCGCTCCATAAGGAACTGTGGAAAGTCCTGCAATCTGATGCCTCCGGTGATCAACGGGGATCGAGCACGCCCTTCCACATGGGAGGGAGATCGGCCGGCCATTCACGTAATGGGCCCGTTTAACGATGACCCCACAGGGCTCGATGAGCCGAGCGGGCATCCGCTTAAATACATCATACAGAAGTTAGTCTGTTCGTGCAGAAATACCTCTGTGTTTTCGACGATGCGCGCGCTTATGGGGTTCCCAAAGTCAGCCACGCCTCGTCGAACACCGCATGCCGGACGATGGTGCGCTCGTGCGAAGTGAATACTACGTGTATCTTACCGTCCTTCGACTGGATCGCGAACGGGTAGGCGTAATCATAGGGGCCGGTGGCGAGATTCTTCTTTATCGGCCACGTCTTCCCGCCATCCGACGAGACCGCGACTGTCAGGGGCGTGCGGTCGTTCATGCTGTCGTTATAGACGAGGAGGAGCTTTCCGCTCTTCAGCCGGAGCAGGTCGACCGCCGCGTTGGGGTTCGGGAAGGGCGAATCGGCGCCTTCTGACCAGGTGCGGCCGCCATCCAGCGACTCCGCCCGGACGATGTACCCGCTCGTGGTCGGCTCGTAGCCGCCCGCGCGGCGGCAGTAGGCAATCAGATGGTCCCGCGTGAGCTTCGCGACCGCGGGCTGTATGTTCCCTTTTGGCGAACGAATCTCGCCGCTCGCCGACCACTTCCGCCCTTTGGGGTCGAACCGGAGGAACTTCGAGGTACTGTCCGCGCCGACGAGTTCGGGGTCGTGGCCGGTCTCATGGTAGATCGGCAGGAGATATTCCCCCGAATCGAGCACGATTGGGCGGCCACGGACCATGTCCCCTTCCGTCTCCGAGACGACGAAGCTGTCGGACCAGGTGCGCGCGCCGTCTTTCGATATCTTCGCCTGGATGCGCGACGTCGACCACGTGCTGCCCCAGCGGACGACGTAGAAGAGCCAGACAATTCCATCGGGCGCCTGCCACACGACGCCGTTGCCCACCGAGCGGAAGGGGTCATGCGCGACGAGGCGGGGGGCGGACCATTTCGATGTGCCGTGAGTCTGGCGCGATCCGAAGACGCCGGTATCGACCGCATATTCGCCGGTGCCACCGTAATATACGAGGTAGAGGTCCCCGTTCGCGAGCTGGGTGATGGAGGCGGGGTGCTTGTAGCGGCCGGTCGGAATCTCGGGACCGAACACGCGCTCAATCGCGAGCGTACCGGATGGGGTGGCGGGGCCGGTCATCGATTCCAATCCGTCCATCGCGTCAGCGGAATGGACCGCTCCGAGCAAGGCAGCGAACAACCACGCCGCCGCGCGCCAGCCGCCGCCTCCCAACTTGCTCCTGCCAATCGTCATGAAATCCTCCCGAAACGTTGGACGGTTTAGGTCGTCCGATTGTTTCGGGAGGAAGTGTGCCTGGTCCTGCAACGTAAGCGCTGGCCGGGCGACTATTGACCGCGGCACCCCGCCAGCGCGCGGCCCTTCGGAGTGGGCGATACGGTTTGCACGTCGGGCTCTTCGGCGGGCGAGGCGGGACGCGCGAGCGGAATGACCACCTGGACGGAGGCGCCGCCGGCCGGTCGATTCGCGTAGATGGAGTGTCCGCCGAGGTCCCAGCGGGAGAGGTTTTCGACCAGCTCGAGGCCGGTATTGGCGGATTTTGTTGGCGAGAAGCCCTGTGGGAATCCGGGCCCGTCGTCGCAAACGGTCAGGACGGCCTGACCTTCGCCGACCTCGAAGGCGACCTCGACGCGGGAGCGGCCGTGCTTGATGGCGTTGCTCACGAGCTCGTTGGTCACGAGGGCCAGCGAGGTGGCCTGGCGCGCCGGC
>Ga0207667_10010079_pt1 | contig 11079 bp, 9 predicted proteins | sample KBSCornC52_FD_184301 | JGI IMG/M metagenome (GOLD analysis project Ga0207667, IMG submission 184301) | Corn rhizosphere microbial communities from Kellogg Biological Station, Michigan, USA - KBS Corn C5-2 (SPAdes) (version 2) | ecosystem: Host-associated > Plants > Roots > Rhizosphere > Soil ...
CAGTGGGCACTGTAAAAAGCTGAGTGGTCTGGTCAGCGCTGACCGGCCGCAGATTAACATTATAAATATGCCTTGAGATGGCTGCGCCGCCCGCCAAAATTATAATCAGGGCCGCGACTAACCACCAGACCCGCTTCGGTATACGCTGTCTAGCCCTCATTCAGGAAATCCTCCAATATATAAGTGGCGGCCAAAGCGTCAATGTCTTCGCGGCGATAAGCCCGCCCCCTGGATTGCAACTCGTTCTCGGCTTGCCTGGAAGTCACGGCTTCGTCCTGAAGCTGTATCGGCAGATCAATCTGTTGTTTCAGTTCAGCTACGAACGTCTGTGTAGCCTCGGTTTGCCCGGTCGAATCACCCGTGAGGCTACGCGGTAACCCGACCACCAACTGGCCGATGTTTTCCGATTCTATAACTGCTTTTAACTTCTCAAAGAATGAATCGTCGCGCTGTAAGGTGGCCAATGGCTGCGGTAGCCGCGCTGCCGCAGAAGCCATGGCTATTCCAACCCGCCTTGTCCCCACATCCAACGCTAGGATGTTAGGGCTTACTACCATTCGTGCTCGCTTTCACGGTCGTCTTAGGCTTGGCGATATGGACGGTGATATGGCTGGTTTTCTTGGGAGCGGTACTTATCCAGAATGGACTGAGACTGACTTTTACATCTGTTACATCCGGATTATTGCTCAATTGCCCCTTGATAGCGCCTACCCGTTTGCCGGCAGCCTGCTGTTTGATGTCATTGACATCCAGGTGCGGCCCGGCGGTGGCCTTAGTGCTCAGACTCAGCTGCGCAGCCGTAGCTGATATGGAATTGACATTGAAAACTGCATTACTGAGGCCGGTATCAAGCACGCTCTGCTTAGCCGTATCAATCTGGGTGTTAATCTGATTATCAATCAGAGTCGTAAGGTCAGACTGCTTAACCCCGAACATGGAATACGTCACTGCCTCCGTCACCGTAACGTTACTGGCAATCTCACCAACATTGGCACTAGAAGTTACTATCGGCGTACCGGCGACATAAGTAGCCAAAATCGGGTACAGGCTCTGCCCTTTCAGCTGGTTCTGCAGATCTGTCTTAAGCTGGCTGTCGTTAGGTACTATCTTGCCTTTGGCATTATTAATATCATTCTGATTCACAGTCTGCACGATGCTATCCGTGCCGCCGGAGGCTGAACCAGTCCCAGTTACACCCGAACGAACAGAGAAATTAGTATTACCAGGCAGGTTAAAACTAGAACCACCGCTTTGTGCTGTTATTGAAGTTGGACCGTTAGAATCAAAATAAAGGCACCCTCCCTTTGGTTTTCCGCTTGAACTGAAAGAAGTTACATCTTGTGTTATATATGTTTGGTTATTTGCACTAATACCAGCTCCTGCAGGCACGCTGTCGGGTGGGCCGAAAGGAATGGATCCACAAACTTGGGCAGTCATAGTGACAGAGCCAGTAGCTTTGGCGCCGTTGTTTTTCTGGCCGGTGGTGGCGACTTGCTGGGTGTAGGTCTTTTGTTCCTGGACCAGTTTGGCTGGGACGATGTTATTGACCGGGTCCAGGTTCTTAGCTGTGGTGGATAAGCCTAAGGTGAGGTTGGTATTCACATTGGTAGCGTCGGTGGAAATGTTGATGGTGGCCTTGGCGCCAATGGTAGCAAAGATAAGTGCAAGAATCAGCAGCAAGAGAATGGCGCCTCCGATTACTAGGGTCGCGCGGAAACGGTTGAAGTTAGGGATTTTTAATTTCTTGTTCTTCTTGATTGGCGGTTTGAAGTCTTTAGCGCCAGGCTTGGCAGCATCGGCTAACTCATCGTCCGGCAGAGTCAGCGTTTCTACGCCGTCAGCAGCTGGTTTGGCAGCGGCGCCGACCGCGGTAGCACCGGCTAATTGGCCGATCGGAGCCTCTTTGTCCGGCAACGGTTCGTCTGGTTCCACTGTGGCTGATTCCGGGACGGTTTCGGCGGCTTCGTCAGCTGTCGGCGCGACTGGGATTTCCGGTTTGCTTGTCAGCGTCTTGGCAACATGGATGCCTGCGGCACCGGCCAGGGGTAGAAGACCGGCTTCGGCAGTAATCAGGACCAGGTTTTTCTTGCCGCTGTCAGCTGCGCGCTTGAGCAGTTTCATGTTGACGATGCTCTGGAACTGGGCGGCGCGCTTGGGTAGTACCAGGGCGACGACTTTGCCCGGGCTGCCCTGCAGCTTATCAATGATGCCGGTTATCTCGTCATCAACGTCTATGTAAATGGTGTCTTTATCTTTTGTAGGCATACTATACGCTTAACATCTTATCAATTTTATCCCGGATAGAGCTACTGTCACCGGCGAATTGTTTGGTATCCATGCCGACCCGGAGCAATCCCATAGCAGTAATGAAGGTGTGGTCATTGACGTCGCCTGTAGAATCAGTGATACCGGAAACCTGGCCCGGCCGGATGTGGTGCACGCTGGGACGGCGCGTAAAGGGCAGTTCTTTGTACCAATCGGCATGCTCCAAGCGGTCCATCAACAGATCCAGCGATGAACCGCCGCCGCAAAGGAACATGCGGTGGGGCAGGTGGTCCAGCTTGGTGAATTCGCTCAGCGCCAGTTCAATGCCGCCGATCCAGACGTCGGCCGTCTTGCCGAGGGCGGCTTCAATCGCCGGACGCTGGCTAACCGGTGCCTGGTTGGTACTGAGCCCGACCTTGAGCTCCTCGGCTTTTTCAAAATCCACGGCCATGTCGCGTTCAATCGCCCTTGTGTAGGCCCGGCCGCCGATACCAAACATCTTGGTGCCCTGCACGCCGCCATCGGTGATAACTGCCATATCGGTAGTGCCGCCGCCAACGTCCATAAGGATGGCGCTGAGGCTCTGGTTAGGATTATTGCCGATGACGGCCCGGGCTACGGCAAACGGCTCAGCAGCGACCGCTAACAGGTCAAGGTCAAGCTCCTGGGCGGTCTTTTCCAGCGCGCCGATATGTATCAGCGGCGCGAATGCGGTATATAACTGGACTTCTACATCCTTACCCTGGAACCCGATAGGGTTGGTCACCGGATAACCGTCAATCTCAATGCTGACCAAGGCGCTGTTGACCAGGCGCACATCCACGGATTTGCCGCCCAGCTCCCATGCCAACTGCTGTTTGGCCTTGGTCTGGGCCCGGTCCTGCACGAGGTTGATAATCTTTTCCATCTCAGCGATATCCAACGGCTTTGTAGATTGGTTACGGCTGACTCGCACAGTGGTGGTGGTGCCCTTAACCAGCTCGCCGGCAATACCGATGATGGCGGTGCGCACGCTGACGCCTGCCTGCTCCTCGGCCTGATGCAAGGCCTGGTCGCAATTCTCTACGACGGCGGCGATATCGGCGATGGCGCCGGCCTGCATGTCGCTCAAACCCTGATGCTGGCGTCCGACGCCGATGATATCCACCGTCCCGGCAGCACTGTTGACCTTGCCGATCAGCGCCTTGACGAACTCCGTACCGATATCCAGCGCCACCAGATAATCGTCGGTCTTTTTGTTAGACCGGTCGCGCACCCGCGCCGAAGCTTTCGCAGCCACTGGACCAGCTGTCTTGACAACGCTGTCGCCAACGCGCTTTAACTTCTGAAGCATATCCATTATTTTAGCACAGCGAACCTTAAGAATGGCCTAGTCATGCCGGCGTGTTAGAACAAGATATTGGACAGATGTACAAATTTCTGTACTATAATTAGAGTTAGGAGCTAATTATGGCTGAATATTCTATTGAAATAGGTGCTACAGATGGTTTTCGATATATAGGTATTGAACCGCCACTTAACAATGTACTGATCGAACAAATTTTCAGTGTTCTTGGATCTGAAATTGAAATGGAAGCTGTGGGGAATGGCAGGGCCTTAAGTAAAAATACACCGTATAAAGGACCTGCTCATTCTGAAATTGCACTTACGCAGAGACAAGCTGATTTTAGTGAAGAAAGAGTAAGAGACATTGTAAGTAAAATCCGTGTCACACTTGAAAGAGATGGTCATACTGTTATGACAGATCCAGAAATTAAACTTATTGGTTTCGGAAGACATTTGTTCGGTGGAGAAGATAGATATTTAGGTTAGGACGGCTTTGATGCGGCGAATGCCGGCTGAGCTGGATTCTTCCTTGATAATTTTGAACTTCTTGCCGCCTTCAGCCAACTGGGTGGTATGATCCACATGCGGACCGCCGCAAATTTCAAAACTGAACGGCTTGTCAGCACCATCGGCAATCATTTCATAAACTTTCACGGTGTCGCCGTATCTGTCACCGAACTGGCCTAACGCACCTTTTTCTTCTATCGCCACCTTCGTGGGATATTCCTTAAACGACACCTTTAGATCCTTAGCAATCTGCTCATTAACGATGCCTTCTACTTGCCTGATTTCCTCAGATGTCATCTTTTGAGGATGGCTGAAGTCAAAGCGCAGCCGTTCCTCAGTAATATTGGAACCATTTTGAATAACATGGTCTCCCAGCACATCTCTTAACGCTTGGTACATCAGGTGAGTAGCCGTGTGATATTTCTTGTGTTGCAAGCTATGGCCGCCAAGCCCGCCTTTGAAAACGCCCTTGCCAGCAGTTTGCGACCTTTGGCGTTGCTCAGTCATTAAACTATCAAATTGCTCCTGCCAGTTAGGATCAAGCTTCCAGTTGTCATGCTTAAAAACTTCTTCAGCAACTAGTTCGGTTGGAAAACCGTACGTGTCATAGAACGTAAAGAAATCACTACCATCAACTACGTGTTCTCCATCGCCTACTAACTTTACGAGATTCTGGAGGCCTTTGCGAAGGGTTTGGCGGAAGACTTTTTCTTCTTTTACGAGAGTTTCAATGACATGGTCATTTTGTTCAGCTACCTCTGGGAAATCGTCGTGGTAGAGTTCGGTTATGACCGGCACGACCTGCTCCAGGAAGTTCTGTTCAATGCCGAGCTCAAAAGCGAAGCGGATGGCGCGGCGCAACAGGCGGCGCATGACGTAGCCCTGCTCCTTGTTACTTGGTACGACGCCGTCAACCGCCAGGAAGGTGGCTGCGCGCAGATGGTCGGCGATGACGCGCATGCTCTCTGTATGGCTTTCGTAATTCTTGCCGGAGATTTCTTCTAACTTGGCGATTATCGGCTGTAGGAGACTGATCTTAAAGACATCGGGCGAATTTAGTTGGGCGGCGGCAATACGCTCCAGTCCTCCGCCAAAGTCCACGTTCTGCTTGGGCAGTTTGTCAAAGCCGTCAGCCGTCTTGATATATTCCATGAACACGCTGTTACCGATTTCCAGAAACCGCCCGCAATCGCAGTTAGGATGGCAGTGCTCGCCATACTTGGTGTCGTGCTCAATGAAGTCAAATTCGTAGAATAGTTCGCTGTCAGGGCCGCCCGGCTCGCCCTCCGGCATATCGTCAATCCTGCCGGCCCGGCACCACCAGTTCTTGCTGGCATCATAATAGAAAATCCGTCCGCCTTGCATGCCCTTGGCATAGCCGTCAGCCTCGGAACCGATCTCTACTTCTTTGGCATCAATATGCTTAGCCTGTAATAACTCGCTCCATATCCGGCCGCTCTCCGTATCTTTGGGGATATTGTGCGCTGTATCACCGATGAAGCAAGTAATGTACAATTTGGCCGGATCCAGCCCGACCTTCTCTGTTAGGAATTCCCAGAACCATGGCAGCTGCTCCTTCTTGAAGTAATCTCCCAGCGACCAATTGCCGAGCATTTCAAAGAAGGTAGTGTGACGGTTGTCACCGACTTCTTCAATGTCCTGGGCGCGAAGGCAAGTCTGGGAATTAACCAGCCTGACTCCCTCAGGATGATTCTCGCCTAACAGGTAGGGAATCAACGGTTGCATGCCAGAGCCTGTGAAAAGTGTTGTGGGGTCGTTATAGGGCACCAACTGAGCACGCGGAATCACCTTGTGGCCCCGCTCCACAAAAAAATCCAGATAAGCCTTACGAATCTCCTGCGCTGTCATCTGTTAGCAGTATAGCAAACCATTGACTTAATTAATTTATTGTTATAGAATCGTAATATGTTGGAGAGGGTTAAATCAAGGCATTTACAGGGAGACGAAGTCACTATTGCTTCCACTTGCTTATATTTTAAGTCAAAATACGGTTTCGTAAGAGGCGGTGAGGTAGGAGGGGGTGAACCTAATAGATATGACAAGTTACGTGCGAAATTAGGGGAATTATCAACTTCACCTGAAACTGCTTCGTTCGAATTAAGCTTGAAGCAAAGACTACTAATTGGTCGTGCGGCAAAGTATGTTATTGGTCATTCCTATGCCGTTCTAATGGACTATATCCACGAGAGTGTAGGAAAAGGTAACCTTTTTCAACAATCCCGTGATGAACTAGAAAATGATGCTGCCCTCGATGCACATAATTTAATTTCCGGGGCGAGAAATTTAGTTGGTGCTCCTATTGACGATCCCGCCGCCGATGAGTTGTTCGCCAGAATAGAGAACAGCAGATTGTCCGGCGGCTAGACCGCGCTGGGGTTCGTCCAAACTTAACTTGTTAAGTTTAATGGTGCAGGGGACTAGGGGACCTCTGTAGCGGAGGCGGGCTTGGTACTTTTTATTAGCGGTTGGTTTTTGGTTGATCCAGTGCACGTTTTGGAGAGTGATTTTTTGTGACCATAGTTCCCTGTCATCCAGGTCGGTGGTCACATATACGGCGTTAGTTTTCATATCCTTATGCGTGACATAGTATGGCAGGCCGCCGCCGACGTTAAGACCATGGCGTTGGCCGATGGTGTAAAAAATAGCGCCGTCATGCCGGCCGATTTCCCTGCCCTGCTGATTAATTATCGGGCCAGGTGCTTGCGGACCGAGCTCATGGAGTAGGAATTCCTTTATGCCGACCTTGCCGACAAAACAGATGCCCTGGCTGTCCTTTTTGGCGGCTGTGGCTAAATTTAGTTTTTTGGCTAACTGACGGACTTCTGTCTTTTGGAGTTCGCCGAGCGGCATCAGGCTTTTGTGCAGGGCTGCTTCTGTGACACGGTAGAGGAAGTATGACTGGTCCTTGGACTTATCCAAACCTGTATAAAGTTGGCCGTCCTTGATCCGGGCGTAGTGGCCGGTAGCGATAAGGTCAGCGCCGTCTTCCAGGGCTGTCTCAAGGAAAAGTTTGAACTTGACCTCCTGGTTGCACATGATGTCCGGGTTCGGGGTCCGGCCGGCTTTATATTCTTTGACCATGTAATCCACCACCTTATGTCGGTATTCTGTCTCAAAGTCGTACATCTTGAAATCAATGCCCAGCTGCACGGCGACGCGCTTGGCATCCTGGTAATCTTCTTGCCAAGGGCATGTGAAGCCGGGCAGATCCTGCGACCAGTTCTTCATATAGACGCCCGTGACGGCATAGCCCTGCTGCTTGAGCAAGGCCGCTGTAACCGACGAATCAACGCCGCCGGACATGCCAACATAGACTTTCTGTGCCATAGGTATACTATTTTAGCAAACCGGGGCGCTCAAACGTCCAGGAAAACGATGACGCGATCGGCTTTGACGTGCATGATGCCGCCGGAAATGCGGATTTTCTGGTCGCCTTTGCTAACGGTCCGCACCACCAGGTCGCATGGCAAGAGCAGCGAGATAAAGTTATGGTGCTTGGGCAGGATGTCAAAAGGACCGGTGGCGTTCTCAGCGCTGACGCTGAAAGCCGGACCCTCGTAATACTCGCGGAACGGCGCCGATACATGGACGTTCATACTCAGGCGGTCGGCATTCCTGGTCTGGCTGTAATCCTGGACAGCAGTCTGCTCATCCTGCTCTGTCCGGCTGGCAATCTGATCGTCGTTCATACGATGATTTCCTCAATGCTCTTAAGGGTTTCCTCGCGAGTAAAAAATTGGCCGGGAATGCCATTCAGCCGGGTCATTACGAACATGTTCTGCGAGAAGTTCTCAATCAGTTTCTTGGCCTTGGCGTAATCGGACCGGTCGGCCGGACTCAGCTCATTCTCGCCAATGATGGCGATGATGCCCTTGAGCGATTCGTACTTTTGCAGTAGTGCCTGGACCTGGATGCTTAGCAAGTAGTGGCGGTCGCCGACGATTTCCGGCGTCAGTAACGAGGAGGACGTCAGGTTGAGGTCCACGGCCGGGCGGATGCCCTGCTCCGCGACTTTACGGGACAGGATGATAATGGAATCCATTTCGTGCTGTATGAACTGGACAGCCGGGTCGCTGATGTCGTCCGCCGGCACGTAGATCGTCTGCACCGATGTTATAGAGCCGTTTTCGTTAGAACTTAAACGGTCCTGAAGCGTCTTGACATCGGAAAAGATAGTCGGCTCGTAACCGCCTTCGTTAGGCACTTCGTCCAGGATGGTGGACAGTTCGTTGCGGGCCTGGACAAAACGGTACATATTGTCCGCGAAGAAAAGGATATCCTTGTGTTCCTCATCACGGAAGTATTCCGCGCCGGCCGTCGCCGAAACACCCACCAACGAACGCTGCACCGGGTTCTCGGACATCTGCGCGAAGAACAGGCAGGTGTTCTTTAGCAGGTCGTTTTCCTTGAGTGTCATATACAGTTCGTGGCCTTCGCGGATGCGCTCGCCAATGCCGGAGAAAAAAGACAGTCCGCCGCCGCTTTTGGCGATGTTGTTGATCAGCTCCATGGTCAGCACCGTCTTACCGACGCCGGCGCCGCCGACGATGCCGATCTTACGGCCTTTCACGAAAGGCGTGAAAAAGTCTATCACCTTGACGCCCGTTTCCAGGATTTCCGGCTTGGCAACCGTGAAATCAGTGGTCTTTCCGGGCAGTTTTAGAATATCCTTGAAGCGCAGCTGGTCGGTCGGGATAGGACCCAGCCCGTCCAATGGGTCGCCGAGGGCGTTAAGCACCCGGCCGATGGTAGCCGGACCGATCGGAATCTCAATGCCTTTGCGGGTCCGCAGCGCCGGCATACCCTTGCTGAGGCGCAGGTCGCCGCGCACATTTAGGCAGTAAGCGATGCCGCCGGGCTCCAGGTGGTCCACCAGCAGTTGGGTATCGTGGCCGTTCTGGACGGTAATCAGTTCGTGCACGCCGGGCAGGTCGTCGTCAAACTGGGCCCGCACTACGATTTCTTTGATGGATATTAGGACGCCGGCCATCAGTTGGTACCTTGCTTGACCTTTTTGAGGCCGTTCACGATTTCCTTGAGCCGTTCGTCCTTGATGCCGCGGCGGGCCCGGTTATAAGCCAGGTGCAGATCGCTCTTGGACTCATCGGCCCGCTTATGGGAGGCGCTCATAGCACGGAAACGCGAGGCGTACTGGGCCAGTTTGGAGTCCAGGATTAGCTGGCTGATGGCAATCTGCATCATGGAGCGCTCCAAGTGGGCCACCACTGCGAAGGTGCTCGGCTCAAAGATGTAATTGGCCTCGCTGATGATGTCTTCGGCTTGCTGGCCGTCCTCTACCCGGTCTTTGACGATGCTGGACAGGTCCAGCCGCTTGACGTCCTGGACCATCAGGGAGACATATTCCTGATAGAACAGCTTGGTGGAGCGGTATTGCTGGACCTGGCGGATGATCGGCGCGGCGTTGATGTTGCTGTCCTTGCTGGGCAGTTTGAAATATTTTTGATAGCTGATGCCCTGCTGGGCCAGTTGGACGGCGCCGTGATGGCCGATAACGACTATGTCATTGGCGTCCTTGTCATAGGTCTGCAGCATCAGCTGGACCAGTTTCTGGTCAATGTCGCCGCTGAAGCCGCCTTCGGCCGTGATGATGACGTATAGTTCCTTTTCAATCAGCTGCTGTTGCTGCTGGTCCGTGGCCTCACGGCCGAACCGGAAGGAATTGTCCACGCGCAGCTGGCGGTAGATGCTCCACAGTTCGTTAAAGAACTTGTTGGACTGCAGGACCTGGTTCTTGACCTGGGCGATGCGCATGCTGGCGATGCCTTCAAAAGCACTGGTCAGCGATACCAAGGTGGCCATGGCCGCTTCTTCGCGGGCGATTTCGTTGGGACGTCTCATCGGCGCGGCTCCCCGGCGGCGATAATGGTGGCTGGGTTGTGTTCCTGAGGCTTAGGCGGTTCAGCCGGCGCATCGGCGGGCGGTTTATTGGCTTTGGGGGGGGCGCCTTTCAGCTCAATCATACTGACGACTTTTAGCTGATCGCGGATCTTATCATAGTCCTTGTCATCCTTGATCTTGTCAGCGAATTTAGGCGCATTCAGTCTCAAGGCATTAAGGTCCAATTGTTCGTTGTCGGTGCGGTTGATGACGACATCCAGCATCAGCTGCTGGGCCATCAGCGAAAAGCTCTCGGACGGGCTCTGGGTCAGCAACTCAAAGATCTGCCGGCCGGTCAGCAGAGTCTGCTTGGCGGTCAGGGCCAGCTCCGAGCCGAAGTGCGCGAATTCCTGAGCCTGCCGGTAATCGGCCAGTATTTTGAGAGACTTGGCGGCCAGCTCTTTTTGGCGTTTATTATGGCCGGTGCCGCCAGCACGGGTCACGCTGAGTCCCATGCTTAGGGCCGGGCGGACGCCTGAGCGGAAAATCTCCATGTCCAGAATCCACTGGCCGTCCGTGATGGACATGATGTTAGTTGGCAGATAAGCGGTGATGTCGCCATTGGCAGCGTGGACTACCGGCAGGCTGGTCAGGGCTTTGCCGGTCTTATCCAGGCGGCCGGCCCGCTCCAAAAGCGAGGAGTGCGCGTAGAACATGTCGCCGGGATAGGAATCACGTCCGGGACTAGTACCGGATAACAGGGAAATCTCGCGGTGGGCGTGGGCGTGGCTGGTCAGGTCGTCATAGATGATGATGGTGTCCTGCTCGCACTCCTGCCAGAGATATTCAGCCATGGAACAGGCTACGTAAGGCGCCAGGTAGCTCATGATGAGCGATTCAAACATAGTGGAGACGACGACGATGGCTTTTTCCAGGCCGCCGTTCTCCTTGAGATGGGATAGCAAGGTATCCACATCGCTGCGGCGCTTGGCAATCATGCAGTAAACGACGATCTGGTCGGTGTTCTTCTGGTTGATGGTCAGCTGGGTCACCAACGTGCTTTTGCCGGATTTGCTGTCCCCGAGCAGCGCCATGCGCTGGCCGCGCACCACCGGAAAAAGG
>Ga0207667_10010080_pt1 | contig 11077 bp, 5 predicted proteins | sample KBSCornC52_FD_184301 | JGI IMG/M metagenome (GOLD analysis project Ga0207667, IMG submission 184301) | Corn rhizosphere microbial communities from Kellogg Biological Station, Michigan, USA - KBS Corn C5-2 (SPAdes) (version 2) | ecosystem: Host-associated > Plants > Roots > Rhizosphere > Soil ...
AGCCTCAAAGGCGGGATAAGGCCGAATGAACTGTAGCATTGACTTGAGGTAGTGTGCCCGAAGATGAGGAATTTGCTGCGGAAAGAATAGCTGGGAACAAAAAAACACGATGCCAGAACACGCAATTGATTCAATAGCAACCTGGGATGTACGGTTTCCATTATCCGACGGCGCAGGCAGGGATGCGCTCCATACCAATTCCGAATACTGCTTCGCCGTCACGCTTCTAAGCAGTCGTGACGGTCTGTGTGGAACGGGAATCGCGCTCACCTTGGGAGAAGGGAATCGTCTCGTCTGCGAAGCCATTGAGCTGCTCGCTAGACCGCTCGCCAAGAAAGCTATTGAAGAAGTGATGTCTGACTTTGGTTGCATTTCCAGAAGTTTGGCCGATGATCCTTCACTCCGCTGGCTGGGTCCGCACAAGGGAGTCATTCATCTGGCGCTTGCATCCATCACGAACGCGTGCTTCGATCTTTGGGCGAAGAGTCGGAACGTGCCGCTCTGGAAACTACTACTTGATTTAGCTCCGCAACAAGTCGTGCGTCTACTGGACCTGAGCTATCTGGAAGAGATCCTTTGCGAGCAAGAAGCTCTTAACCTCGTAGCCGCCAACGTGGCAGGGCGGCATGAGCGGACTGCAGTTCTGAAAGAAGGCTATCCCGGGTATGACACATCAGTAGGATGGATTGGGTACGACGACGAAAAGGTGCGTGCACTCACGGCACGTGCCATTGATGAAGGATTCAGGGCTTTTAAGCTGAAGGTTGGTTCCGCTGAGCGAGAACGCGACCTACGTCGCGCCGCGATAATGCGGGAGTGCATTGGCGACTCCGGCATACTCATGTTCGACGCCAATCAGAGTTGGAGTCTGCCGGTCGCTATTCCCGTTTCTCGTAGCCTCGCAACATTTCGGCCTTTATGGATCGAGGAACCGACGCATCCCGATGATATCTTCGCGCACGTCAGATTGGCAGACGAGATCGCGCCGATAAAGATCGCGGCGGGCGAGCACATTCCTAACCGGGTCGTATTCAAGAATTTTATGCAATCCGGTGCACTTCACTACGTTCAGGCTGACTGTACGAGATTAGGAGGAGTGAGCGAATTTCTCACCGTCAGCTTACTGGCTAGGAAGCTCGGCCTGCCCGTGGTACCTCACGTGGGTGATATGGGACAGTTGCATCAGCACTTGGTATTGTTCAATCACATTGCCCTGGGACAGGAAGTCTTGTTCCTTGAACACATACCGCATTTGCGAGGCCAGTTTGTTTTTCCGGCACAGCTGAGGGATGGCTACTATCGAACCCCGGAAGAACCAGGTGCGTCCTGCGATCTGAAGCTCGTATCCGTGAAAGGCCGAATGACGAGCAACTTCTGCAAAGGGCATCCCGAAGACCATCCTTAGTTTTCTAACGCGATCAGGACGTTGTCGTGGGAATCCAGTTGCAGTACCGGTTGCATAAGTAATTTGGACCACCCTGTGATTGTGCAGCTGGCAAGAAATATCCTTCCTCGGCGAAACGTCCAGCAAAGTCTCCACCGCTCTCCACGAATCAGGTTTCGGTAGATTATGTTCAACGGCTAATCTTCAGAACCCACGCAGGTTGTGCGCGAAGTTCCGCGGGTAATTCGGAGAGTTCAATACTCAAGCCCGCCTTCGAGGGCCTGAACTTGAGTGGTGCCTCCGAACCGAGCAGACTAACTGACCTGGCATTCTCTACGTTTTTGATAACCAAATTGTGCCCCGACCATTGAGGCAGAATCGCGTAGAGGCTATCGCCTTTGGTGGTAAAGAACGCCTCAATGGACGCCTTCCCGGCGGCCGCCTTTTCGATCAACCGATTCACGTCATAAGCCGACGAGTATTCCTTGTTGTATTCAACCGTGGGAACTTCGCCTGCTGTCCACTGGCGCGTATTTTGCCAAGGCCGTGTGCCGTAGATTGCTTCCCCGTTGATCTTCAGCCAATCACCGATTTCCTTCAGCCGTTGTTCCATGATGACTGGAATCGCACCGTCCGCTCTCGGCCCTATGTCGAGCAACAGGTTGCCTCCCCTGCTGACGGTATCTACGAGTATGAAGATCAATTCTCTGCCGGAATGATAAACGTTCAGGTCCTCGGCGCGGTTGTAGCCATAGCTCACCCCCATTCCGCGGCTTTCTTCCCAAGGATGATCACTCCCGCTCATGCCGGCCGTGTACTCTGTCGTCCAATAACCTCCGTGCTTGTGGCGGGTATCGCTACCCCAGCGGTCATCGATAACGACCTCGTCTTTTACGGGAGAATCATTAAACAACCACGCAAGCAGCTCCGGACTATGCCACTCGGCCGAAGTCATTTCCCATTCGCCGTCACTGAAGATGATCGAAGGCTTGTAGTGGGTGACGAGGTCCTTAAACTGGGGAAACATGTGTTCCTGAACATAGCGCTGTTTGTTATAAAGCCAGAGCGGGTTGTACCACTCATAGAGCGAGTAGTAGTAGCCCATGCGCACTCCCTTGCGGCGGACAGCTTCGGATAGATCGCCCAGCAAGTCACGCTTGGGCCCGATTGCAACCGCATTCCACGGACGTCCCCAGGTTGCTGAGGCTTCCTTGCTGGGCCACAAGGCGAAGCCCTCATGATGCTTCGAAGTGAGCACAACGTACTTGGCGCCGGAACCAGCGAGCACTTCAGCCCAGTGGTCGGGATCGAACAATTCAGCCTTGAACTGAGTAGCAAAGTTCTGGTAGTGGAAATCACTCCCATAAACCTTTTGATGGAAAGCCCACGTCCCCTTCTCAAGCTCATCGGCTTTAGCATCGGATCGCCCATTGGTCAGGGCATGCCAGTACCACTCGGCGTAGGCAAGTTTGCCGGGGATTACCGGAGCATAGGCCGGGACCGAATAAGTGCCCCAGTGAATGAAGATTCCAAACTTCGCGTCGCTGAACCACGCGGGCGTGGGGCGTTTGTCAACCGACTCCCACGTGGGCTCGTATGTTTGTGCAAACAGACGGCCGCCGAGACAATAACACAAGAACAGGGAGACAATAATAAGGTTGCATTTCCTCATTAGATCCTCACTAACGATGAAGACTGCGTTTAAGGTGGCGTCGAGATCGCCTTGCCGCCCCGTCCCCGCACGACTTTTCCGATAGAACAAAGCCCGCTTCCATTGGGAACAGAAGCGGGCATCATTTCGCTTACGTCAATGACACTCAGAACATAAACCTTAGTCCGAACTGGAGAACCCTCGCGGAGTTCGCGGTATCGGTAACTTTTCCGAAACCACCGCTGTTGCTAACGTCGCCGTTGGGAGCAGCCCAAATAACCGTGTTGAAGAGATTGAATGCTTCAGCGCGAAACTCGAGTTTCCGTCCTTCACCCATAATTGGAAATCCTCGAAAGATAGAGAAGTCGGCGTTCCAGTATCGCTGTGCATGAAATGCGTCGGGGCGAATGTTGCCAAAAGTTCCCAACGCCGGGGCTTGGAAGGCATTGGTATTGAACCAACAGGTTTGCGTGTGTACGGCTGCTCCACTCGTGCAGCTACCTGAATCGGGGTTACCGACTAGATTCGCCTGCTCATACCCAGCCCAACCCACGTTGCCGGTGTTTGCCGGATCTCCGTTTTGGTCGGTCACACTGTAGCGCTGACCCGAACGAATCGTAATGATTCCGTTAACTTGCCAGTTCCCTACAATGTAATCGACGGCGTGATTTCCGCTTGAAAACCGCTTTCCCTTACCAATCGGCAACTCATAGGTAGTGTTGACGACAAAGTTGTGTGGGATGTCAAACCCCGCAGGACTCAAACTTGCCCGGGGATTGTAAGGATCCGCCACATTTTTGCCTTCCGCTCCGAACCAGCCATCGTTCTCATCCAGTGCCTTCGAGAAAGTGTAGGCCACCTGGTACGACAGACCGCTCGAGAGTCTCTTGTCCAGAGACAATTGGAACGCATGATAGTCGGCAAAACCGACGCTGCGATCATAAAAAGTTGAAATCATGTAGGGGTACAACGAGCGCGACTGCGGGTTCGGTAGCGGACTGGGCTGCAAAGCGGTGTTGTACATGCCACCGATATTGGCGCGATGCGTCAGCGCACTGACGTAGCTGGCGGTGAGGGTGGTTGTTTTGTTGATCTGGTGTTGAATCCCAAAATTGAACTGATACGCATAAGCGTTCCTGATATGCGGATCATAGTGCCAGTTCACACCGCCTGCGAAGAAGGGCGTGGGAGCGGGCAACCCAGCGCTACCGCTTCCCGCGAATGGATCCTGCGCCGAAACCAACGGCTGGCCCTGAGAGTTGGTTGTAGAGCCGCCTGGCTGGTTGAGGTTATTGGCGATCAGTTGACCGATACCCGGCCAGTCGCCTTCGATGTTTTGCGACATCTGGCTGACCGCTGCCCAGTTGTCGTAGACGATCCCTGCTCCACCGCGAACCACGGTGCTTTCAGTGGCGCGGTACGCGAAGCCAAGGTGTGGTCCAACGTTGGTGTAGGTGTTGTGAGAGATGCGACCGCGCGGATCGATTACCACATGAGGCGGTAGTGTTCCCGCAGGCAAGCAGGCCTGGGTTGATGGATCACAAGCAAGTGCGTTCCCTTGGGCGTCGAGCATGATGCTGGGAATGCAGGGAGCCGCCAGCCGCACGGTGCAGGGTGGCGGGGGATACTGCAGAACGTAAGTTCCGTTGGAGAAGTCAAAGTCCCCGGTTTCAATACCGCCCTGTTCGCCAATTGTATCCTTGGTGCCATAGGGAGGTATCAATGTGAGGTCGTAGCGAACGCCGTAGTTCACCGTCAGTTTCTGTGTGGCCTTCCACGAATCCTGGAAGAAAGCGCTGAACAGCCCACCTAGTCGGGTTTTTTCGTTCACATCCCGACGATTGGCGTTGTTAACAACCCCCAACAGGTAGGAAGCTAAGCTAAATCCGCCATGGCCGGTCGCGGGATCGCCCGTTTCCGTGTCTGCGAATCCGAGACTGTCATAGGCGATAGGGCTCGAGAACCTGCTGCTGATATAGTTGCTGCCAAACGAGAAGGTGTGGGTCCCCTTGAGCTTATTGATCGTAACTGACCACTGCCAATTATCAGTCGCTTGCGGCGTATTCTGGAGAATCTCGCCGCCGTTAGCGAACCCATCAGCAAGACCGAGAGAAGGAAGTAAGCATCCCTTGGTTCCCGAGAAATTACAGGCAAAGCCAGAAGCGAACCCTGCACCGGGGACCACACTGTCTGCGTCCACGCCATTCATTTTTGTAAGGGCGTTATCGGATACCTTGGTGCGCGAGAACAGCGCCTGCAATTGCAGGGTCGGACTGAAAACATGCACCCAATTTCCGCCCCAGTTGATGCCGGGAATTTTGTCGTTCTTCAGCAGCCCTGGCAAATCGCCATTGGGCGTCGCCGTTATGCTGTCGATTTGGCTCCAACGGAACCAGACCGAATCCTTATCGCTGAAGGTGTGGTCCAGTCTACCGTTGAACTCATTTTGATGCTGGGTGTTTGGATCATTGTTGAAAGCGTTGCTGTTAGTAGCTGGATCGTAAGTCCCAGCCTGCGGATAGACAGCCTGGATGAATCCGACCAAACCCGGATTGATGAGGTTGGAAGGAATGATATTTCCAGCAAAGGGCTGTCGGGTGAAAGTCGACCCGGACGGGGTAGTGGTGAACGGATTGTAGATTTGCTGGGCCAGATTATTACAAACTCCGCTGCCATTGAAGCCTGCCGTACACAAAGCGCTGAAGTCACCGCTGAGCTGCGCTGCGGTTGGCACGAGGATGTTATTGCCAATTGGTTGCGAGTAGCGAAATCCCTGGTAGGCGAAGTAGAAAAACGTGTTGTTCCTCATACCATGCAGAGGAATTGGACCGCCGATCGCCCCGCCGAACTGATTCTGGTGAAACAAAGCCTTACGTTGGCTGGCGGGCAGGAAGTGAGGGCGCGAGTCGAACGCGCTATTGCGCATGTACTCCCAAGCCGAACCATGGAAGTGGTTCGTTCCAGACTTGGTCACGACGTTCACCACTCCTCCAAGGACCGATCCGAATTCGGAGGAGTCGGTGTGCGAAACCACCTTGAATTCCTGAATGGCATCCACGATCGGAGGTACGGCGTAGGTGCTGAGGAACGCCGCGAAGTTATTCATGCCGTCGGTCAGGAAGTAATTGCTACGGTTGGTCGCACCGTTGATCGAAGGGAATGAGAACGCCGCTCCTTCGGCGATCGGTGCCGCGAAACCGCCCGTCCGGCCGCCCATCGCGTTTTGTCCCACGCTGATCGGCGCGACGCCCGGTGTCAGCGAAAGCAACTGTGTGAAGTTGCGGCCGTTCAGAGGAAGATCATTTACTTGCTTCGTGGCGATAACCGTCCCAAGTTCCGCACTGGATACCTGCAACTGCTCTGCCTGGGCCTCCACGCTAACAACTTCGGTTTGTGCACCAGCGACTAGCGAGATATCGATCGTAGCCGTTTGGTTTACGGCTAGCACGAAATCATTTACTTGCTTAGTGCTGAAGCTCGAGGCGCTCACTCTCATGGTGTAACGGCCGGGGTTGACATCGAGAAAGGCATAAGCACCGCTGTCGTTGCTGACAGTAGTGTGCTCGACGGCGGTGTCAGAGTTGCGAAGCACCACCGAAGCTTTGGGGACCACAGCACCGGTTGAGTCGCGCACCACGCCATTCAGTGACGCTGTCGAAAGCTGAGCGAACAAAGGTGTGGTTGCGAGGGTGAGGACGGCGCCAAACAACAGCAAAGAAAAGAAGCGGCTATCCCGCCTGTCGAGAGCAGTCATGGATTTCCTCCGGCCGATTCGTGCAACAGCTTTTGATAAAGCGTTCCCAACCATTCACGAATTGGCCGCCATTCTGCGTGGGCGAGTTGGTACTTGTCAAGAACTATTTGAGCGCTTGACAATCAAGCTTTAGCGGTTACTTACCTTGATTTCCGGGCGTGGGGCTGAGGATACAAGCGCTCAAAATGCAACTTCAATGTATTCTGTGGCTTGTCCGAGGCCGGGGGCAAAAACCCCGGGGAGACAGGAATCAAATCGTGAACTTCTGGGGTCTACCAGCTGGTAAACTGCCGTCCCTTTGGCTTGACGGTGCCCAGTTTTTCACAGACATTAGGCCACGACAAGTTATGAGACGTGGTCACGTAACATTGCAAGCTCCCGACGCTCGCTCAAACGTGTGGCTGGTCGGTTCAGCATTCATCGCCGCGATGGTTCTCTGCTCGGTCTCCAGTGGGCAATCCGCGGCGACACCCCCGTCCGATCGGACTGCTGTGTCCGAGTACGTTGGCTCTCGGGCATGCGGGGAATGTCACAAGGAGATTTATGCCAGCTACTCCCATACTGCCATGGGAAGATCGATGTCGACGATTACGCCGGACTGGTTGAACTCAAATCGAACGTCAGGTTCGGTCGAGGACAAAAATACCAGTCTGAACTTCGAAGTGTACGCGCGTGACGGAAAGCTCTACCAATCCGAATATCAGACGGATTCAGACGGCCATGGGCTGTTCCGGGACGTCCGACAAATGCAGTGGATCATCGGCGCGGGCGAGAACGGATTGGGTGCGCTTCTCAAAGACGGAGATTTCATTTTTCAGGCGCCATTGTCGTTCTACTCGAAGGCACAACGATGGGAGCTTTCGCCAGGCTATGAACTGGGCAATGCTGGTTTCAATCGTCCAGTTTTGCCCGGCTGCATTTCCTGTCACAGTGGTCGCCCCAATGCCCTGCCTGAGGGAAATGGTCATTTCGGGAACCCAGCATTCGCTGAACTCGCCGTTGGATGTGAGAATTGCCATGGTCCCGGACTCACCCATGTGACGTCTGCCCAGATGCACACCGAGAATTACGAAGGACACGACCATACGATCGTGAATCCCGCCTCCTTATCGCCCGTGCTGGCGGACAACGTTTGCATCTCATGCCACCAAACTGGCGACGTTCGCGTGCTGAAACTCGGAAAGCAGATGAGCGATTTCCGTCCGGGAACTGCGCTCGATGACACTTTGACAATTCTGATGGTCCCTCCCCGACGCGAAGATCCACCCCATCAGGACCTGCTCGAGCACTACTATTCGATGACCTTGAGCAAGTGCTATCGAGCCAGTGGTAACCGTCTGAGATGTATCAGTTGTCACGACCCTCACGTTGAACCGACACGCGAACGGGCACCTGCGTATTTCAAGGAAAAGTGCCTGGCGTGCCACAGCGAGAAAAGCTGTTCTCTGCCATTCGAGATCCGGCAGCATCGGCTACCAGCGGATGATTGCGCCGGATGCCACATGCAGAAACGGGAGGTCACGGAAATCTCGCATTCAAGCATTACCAATCATCGGATTCTAGCCAAGCCAGACGAACCGTTCCCCGACGTTGCCTTTCAACAAACAACCTCTGCATTACCCGATCTAATTCATCTGAATCCTGCTCCCGGAAAAGAACACACCACGCCTCCGCCGATCGTGCTGCTTGAAGCATACGGTGAGTTGATGGAGAGTCATCCAGAATTCGCGAGCCGCTACTTCGCGGTGCTCAATGAATTGGAACGCTCGGACCCCGCGAATGCTGTTGTTCAGGGTGCAGCGGGCAATCGCGATTTGCATCAGGGTAAGTATCAAGAGGCGGCCGATCAGTTGCGACACGCAATCCAAGGCGGACTGACGAAGACGATCCTGTATACCGACCTCGCGGAAGCATTGATCAAGTTGAATCAAAGGAGGGAGGCAGTTCAGGTTCTTCACGACGCAACCGCCGTGGATCCATACAATGCGGAGCTTCGGAAACGACTAATCGTGGAATTGATTCAGGTGAAGGATTACGGTACCGCGAAGGCAGAGATGGAAGACTACGTTCACCGCTTCCCGGCTGATGGATTCATGCGTGCGATGTTGACGCGAGTACAGTCGATGGAGCGATCGAGATGAACCATGCAACTGGTCGGAAAGGGGTTGAGACACTTCTCTCAGCCGCCTTGATGGTGCTGCTCCTTCGGTCAACCAGCGTGTGGGCTGCGGAATCGGACCACATTCAATTCGAAAACCGGCAACCGAGATCCGGAGTCGATTTCGTTCTCGACAATGGCACTCTTCCCGACAAGCCGATGATTGACGGGATCCCGGGCGGTGTGGCGTTGCTGGACTATGATGGTGACGGATACCTCGACATTTTCTTCACCAACGGCGCTCATCTTCCGGACCTGGTGAAGCACGAGGGCAAGTTTTCCAATCGGCTCTATCGCAATAATCACGATGGAACATTCATGGACGTGACGGATCGCGCGGGGGTGAGTGGAGAGGGCTACAGTGTGGGTGCGGCGGCTGCGGATTACGACAACGACGGCCATACGGATCTTTACGTCACCGGCTTCAACCGCAATTTTCTCTATCACAACAACGGAAACGGCACGTTCAGCGATGTAACCGAAAGAGCTAGGGTGAGCGGGACTTTCACCACCGGGAAGAAACTCTGGGGAATTTCCGCTGCCTGGCTCGACTATGATAGCGACGGGAAACTCGATCTGTTTGTCACAAATTATCTCGACTGGTCGTTCGCCACTTCGAAGGTCTGTGGCGCGCCCGGTAAACGCCTCTCTTGTTCCCCGACCCTCTACAAAGGCCAGCCAAACATTCTCTACCACAACAATGGTGACGGGACATTCAGCGACGTTTCGGAATCCATGGGGATCGCCCAACACATTGGTAAAGGGATGGGGGTAGCGGTCGCGGACTATAACGGGGATGGCTGGATGGACATTTTCGTGGCTAACGATAACGATCGAAATTTCCTGTTCAGAAACCGCGGCGGGAAAGGCTTCGATGAAGTCGCGGCTGAGTCGTTTGTGGCGTACACCGACAACGGTGTGCCAGTTTCCGGCATGGGTGTGGACTTTCGTGATTGGGACAACCATGGCCAGCCCAGCCTGATCGTCACCGCTCTCGGAGGGGAGACATTTCCGCTATTGCACAACGAAGGGAACGGATTTTTTAGTGACGACAGCTATAAAGCTGGCATTGGATTCAGCAGCTTCAGAATGAGTGGATGGGGAACCGGCATTCAAGATCTTGATAACGATGGCTACAAGGACCTTTTCACGGCGAATTCCCACGTTAGCGAAAATGCCGACATCGAGGGACAACAACGTTATCGTCAACCGAATGCTGTCTTCCGCAATATGCACGACGGGAGCTTTCGCGATGTAACCAGCGATTCGGGCTCGGCGATGCAGGTTCGCGCTGCTCATCGCGGATGCGCTTTTGGCGACCTTAACAACGATGGAAAAATCGATGTCGTCGTCTCAGCGATTGGCGGCCCTGCTGAACTGCTGTACAACACCACCGCCGGCGATCGCCACTGGATTCTAATTCGCACCGTCGGTACCAAAAGCAATCGTGATGGAATCGGTACTCGCGTTAGGATCGTCGGCGCTTCTGGTTTTGTGCAGTATAACCATGTGACCACCGCCGGGAGCTATGCAAGTTCGAATGATCCACGCGTTCATTTCGGCCTGGGCGCTGACGCAGCGATCCAGGAAATTGAACTGAGATGGCCGAGCGGAACGGTACAGGTGCTGCATAACGTCAGGGCCGATCAGATTTTGACGGTTACTGAGGAATAAGCGATGAGAGTCGCGATTTTATTCATGCTATTCGCGAGCTGTGGCTCGGTGGAGGTATATGCCGCGCCTTGCACTGGCGCAGAGACGCAACTGGCGCAAGTCTCGCATCAATTGACTCTGAACTCTCCCGAGGCTGCGGAGAACAGTCTTCGAGCGCTCAGCCTCTCCTATCCTGACTGCCCTGAGATCATCCTGCAAAGGGCGAGGCTTGCGCAGGTGAAAGGCGACGCCAATCAGGCTGCGGAACTCTACTATCGCTATACGGACGGGGATCCTGACGATTCGCGCGGACTCGCGTACTTTGGGCGTTTTTTTCTCGAGCAACGCGATTACATGCGCGCGGATGCGTTGTCGGCTGCAGCAGTTCAAAAGAATGCAGTTGATCCTGTGGCGCTCTCCTTACGAGCACAGATTCTGGTCATGAAAGGCCAGCCGCACGAAGCACAGGAGCTGCTG
>Ga0207667_10010081_pt1 | contig 11076 bp, 9 predicted proteins | sample KBSCornC52_FD_184301 | JGI IMG/M metagenome (GOLD analysis project Ga0207667, IMG submission 184301) | Corn rhizosphere microbial communities from Kellogg Biological Station, Michigan, USA - KBS Corn C5-2 (SPAdes) (version 2) | ecosystem: Host-associated > Plants > Roots > Rhizosphere > Soil ...
CCCATGTCCGCCAGCGCCAGCTCCGTCTGGATGACTTCGATGTCGTCGATCGGGCTGACCTTGCCGGCCACGTGGACGACGTTCGGGTCTTCGAAGCAGCGAACCACGTTGACGATGGCGTCCGTCTCGCGGATGTGCGACAGGAACTGGTTACCCAGGCCCTCGCCCTTCGACGCGCCGGCCACGAGGCCCGCGATGTCGACGAACTCGACGATGGCCTTGACGACGCGCTCCGGCTTGACGATGGCGGACAGCTGGTCGATGCGCGGATCCGGCACCTCGACGACGCCGACGTTCGGTTCGATGGTGCAGAACGGGTAGTTTTCAGCCGGGATGCCGGCCTTGGTCAGGGCGTTGAACAGGGTGGACTTGCCGACGTTGGGCAGGCCGACGATGCCGCATTTGAGACTCATGGGAAGCTTTCTGGGTCGAATTGACTAAACCCCGTATTGTACCTCCGCTTGCCTGCCGGGACTGCAAACCGCCTCCGGAACAGGCCTTTTTCGTGCTTTAAAGCGCGGTTCGCGTCGCTTAAAGCGGACGAATCCGCCCGACGTCCGGCCTGTCCACGAACGCCGCGAACGCGTCGCGCAGCCGTTCGCCCTCGTCCATCGCCTGGCGCCATGCGCGGATGCGGGCATCGTGGTCGAGGCCGTAGAACTTGAAGTCGCTGCGGTCGATGAGCTTTCCGCGAGGCATCTTTGCCAGAAAGTCATGGCTCGGCGCCACGATCAGGACGTTGTCGAGCCAGCCACGGTTCGGCCCGCGCGCGGCGCGGCGCCATGGCAGCGCCTTGTCCAGCCAGCCCGGCACGATGTGCTCCGAGAAATGGGGGTACAACACGATGTCGCTGGACGCCTGCTGTGCCATGCGGGCATACGGCAGCGCCAGGTTGTAGTCGATGATGCCGCCGTCCCAGTAATGGCCGGGCGGCGCGCCGGCGATGTCGCGCACCGGTTTCATCAGCATGGGCAACGTGCCCGAGGCCAGCAGGCCGGCGGCGAGATTGTCCGGTGTCAGCGCCGCAAAATGCGTGGCGAAACCGTCGAAACGGTCGCGCAGCCAGGCCGCCTGCGTGCGGCGGTCGCCGAGCACGACACGATCCATCAGGTGTGCCAGCCTGTCGCGCGAAAACAGATTGTGCAGGGCCGCCGCCGCGAACCCGCGCATCTCGGCATGGCGGTGGCCGGGTGCCGCGAGGGCACGCTTGCCGCGCACCGTCAGCACGTGCAGGCGGTGGTGCGGGTGGTTGACGATGTCGTCTTCGTGGCCGCGCACGAACTCGTTCAGCAGGCCTTGCACGACAGCGTTGATCTGCTCCTGGCTCGGTTTCGTGCTCGTATAGCGCTGGCCGCTGTAAAGCTCGCCCAGGCGCGCGAACGCCTTGACGGGATCGCGCTGGCACGCGGCCGCCATGCGCCAGGCGCCGATCGACGCGCCGATCAGGATGCGCTCGCGCGGCGCGCGCGGGAACCAGTCGCCGAACACCCATTGGTCGAGCGCGCGGAACACGAGGCCCTTGGGACCGCCTGCCGCGGCGGGCACGACGGCGACATCCCGCGCGCGCAGTCCATGCGCGCGGATCCGGGCGAGGGCCAGCGAGCCGGCGTGAAAGGTCAGTGCGCTCATCCCTGGATTATCGCAGGAGGAGCGCGCTTGCGCAGGCTCAAGGGGCAACGGGTCGCCCTCCGTAACATGGACCGGTCGTCCTTCCGGTCCGTATGCCTGGAGCCTGCATGACCAGTAGATATTGTGCCTTGCTAATGCTGATGATCGCCACGCTGCTGGCGCCGTTCGATCACGCATGGGCGCGCATCGCCCCTGATGACGGCACGACCCCGCCGGTCGTCATTGAACGCCACGTCCGGCATTACGTGGTCGAGCCGGACGGCACCTTCCGGCTCACGGTGGACGACGCGCGCACCATCGCCGGACAAGGCGCGATACGCGACAGCGGCCGGTTCGCCATCCACTACAACGCGACGCTGGACGAGGTCGTGTCGGTGGAGGCATGCACGCACAGGCCGGACGGACGGCGCGTGCTCGTGGCGCCGGACGGCATCCGGGACGATGTCGTCGCCGACACACCTCCCGGCGCGCGCACAAGAACCGTCGTGTTCCGTGACGTGGCGATCGGCGACCAGCTCGTCGTGCACTACGTCGTCCGGCGCCACGCGCCCGCCTTTTCCGCCCAGTTCGAAGACCTGGCCGTCATGCCGCTCCAGGTCCACAGGAACACGATGGTCATCTACGACATGCCGGCATCGATGCCGCTGCATGCGGATGCCGTCGGCTTCGTCCCCGTGCCTGGCGACAGCCCGCCGGGCCGAACGCGCTACCAGTGGCATTACCAGGGGAGCCTGGCCGGCGGCGGCAATGACCGCGTCGAGGCCGATGCGGTCAGCGTCATCGACGACGGCCGGCGCCTGGCCGTCTCGACGTTCGCCGACTATCCCGCCCTCGCCACCGCCCTCCGCGCCGCGATGGCCGGCAAGGCCCTGCCCTCCCCGACCGTCCTGGCACTGGCGCACCAGTTGACCACCGCCCTGCCGGCTACGGATGCGCGCGCCCGCGTGCTGGCGCTGGCGGAATGGGTACGGCGCCACATCCACCACGTGGATGCGCATGGCAGCGCCGGCGTCGTGCCGCATCCCGCGGACACCATACTCGCCATGCGCCGCGGCGACGACAAGGACCACGCAATGCTGCTGGAAGCGCTGCTGGCGGCCGTCGGCATCGCCGGCACGCCCGCCCTCGTCAACGGCGGCCATGCCTATACCTTGCCGAATGCGCCCGTGCTGGGCGTACTGGACCACATGCTCGTGTACGTGCCCGCGCTGGACCTGTTCCTCGACCCGGCGGCGCCCACCATCAGCGCGGGCTACCTGCCGCCGGCCCTGCTGGGCAAGCCGGCGCTGCTGCTCAAGACCGGCACCTTCGCGATGACGCCCGTGCTGCAGCCCCAAAAGATCCGCAGCGTGGTCACGGTCGATATCGGCCGCGACGGGCGCGGCAGCTTCACGGGCTACCAGGCCGTGTCGGGTGCGCTGGCCGAGCCCCTGCGCGCGCCGGCGCATGGAAACGTGGCAGCCGCCTCCCTGGTGGCAGGCAGCGCCGGCGACAACGACGACTATCGCCTGCCGCTGTCCGGCACCAGCATCGAACCCGACACGCGACCAGGGCCACGCGCAACGTTCGCGCTCGGCGACCGTGCCTGGAGCCCCGTGACCGCCGCCGTGGCGGACCTGCTGCGCGAACGCGAGCGGCAGCACGATTTCGTCTGCCCGGCCATCGACGCCGAGGACGAGATCCGCGTACGCCCGCCGCAAGGCCTGCGCTTCGCCGCGCTGCCCCGGCCGGCCAGCGTGATCGTGGGCGGGATCTTTTACCAGACCACGTATGCACGCGAGGGCGATGCCGTGCTCGTCAGGCGCCGCCTGACATTCCGCCACGGCCGCGCGACGTGCACGCCGACCGACGCCCGGGCGATGCGGCCTGCGCTGGACCGCATCCGGCGCGACCTGCTGGGCCGGATCGCCGTCACGGCGGGCAGGTCGGACGCGACATCAGGCGCGGTCGTCGTGCGCAAACGCATCGCGCCACCCTCGCGCGCGCAACGCATCCACGGCCTCGTCCGTGAGGTCGAAGCGCAGGTCGACGCGGTCGCGCCCGGAGCGGTAGCCGGCGGGCCAGCGGGCGATCTCGACGAAGCCGCAGCGCCGGAAGAAGCCGGCCGTATGCGGGTGCGTATCGACCGTCACGTAGCGGGGCCGCAGCTTGCGGTCGGCCATGTGCAGCAGGCGATAGGCCAGCAGGGCGCGGCCGATGCCGGTGCCGTGGCGGTCCGCCCGCACGAGGCCGAACACGAGGGTGCCGAGGTCATAGAACTCGGAGAGTTCATAGCCGCCGAAGCCAACGATGCCACTGTCATCCACGACGACGAACAGCGGGCCGTCCGGGTCGTCCAGCGCGGAACGCAGCCATGATTCTTCCGATGCCGGGAAATGCGCCGGCACGTTGGAACGGAATGCCGCCAGCACGGCCTTGCGGTCGTCCGGTCGGTAACGCCTGATATGTAGTTTCATGGTGTCGTGTCGCTATGTGGCGTTGTTTCGCCGGATTGTCATTCAGAACAGCCGCAAAATAAATCGCGAAATGATTAGGTGAATCCGCACAAGGCCTGTATATTCAATCGGGCACAACGTCAAGTCCTCGTCATTGCTGGTTTCTTTCCCGTCTCGCCTTTCCGGGCATTCCCGTTTGATCCCCTTTGTTACATCTCTTGTTCGCCTGTGCGTATCGGGCATTCGCTCTCAATATTTATCTCAAAGGTATGTAAATCAATGGCTACTCAAACCGGCATCGTGAAATGGTTCAATGACTCCAAAGGCTTCGGCTTCATCGCTCCCGATGCGGGCGGTGACGATCTGTTCGCGCACTTCAAGGACATCCAGTCGGAAGGCTTCAAGAGCCTGACCGAGAACCAGCGTGTCTCGTTCGAACGCGCTTCGAGCCCCAAGGGCGACAAGGCGAGTAATATCCGCGCGATCTGACCTCTGGTCCAACGACCGGTTCGCACCACGCAGATAGCATGGGCGTTCCGGTCTCAGGGACCAGATCACGCAGCTCAGTCAAGCCCGCCTCGTGCGGGCTTTTCGTTTTCCGGCCGCAGCGCGGCGCCAGGACGGGCAATGCCTTTTCGATGGACAGGCACATAACGAATCGTTCTTCTTGTCCACTCTTGTGATGGCCGCTACATTATGGCCATGCAACCCGATGAAACCATTACCGTCGAGGACGCCGTTCAGGTGCTGGCCATGGTCGGCGACCTGTCCATGGGCCTGCCGCCGGATCACTCCATCCGCACGGCACGCCTGGCCGCCCGGCTGGCGGAGGAAAACGGCGACGGGGCCGACGCCTGCACCAGCACGCGCCTCGTCGCGCTGCTGCGCTGGTCGGGCAGCACGGCGACGGCGGCCGGATTCGCGCACCTGCTGGGCGACGACGTCCTCGGCCGGCACGCGATGGTCACGCGTACGCTGTCCGGCCACAGCGGCCTCACGTTCGCCAACGTGCTGCCGCTGGCGCAGATGCAGTGCGAAGTGGCGGGCGACATCGCCGTTTTGCTGGGGTTGCCGGGCGATGTCGAGAACAGCCTGCGCCACCTGTTCGGCAGCCATCACCGCGGCGACATGCAGGACGTGCTGTTCGCCCCGAACATCCCGCGCGCCGTGTTCTACGTGCGCCTGGCCGGCGACCTGGAAGTGCTGGCGCCCGCGCACGGCACGGATGGCGCGCTGCGCCTGATCGGCGAGCGCGCCGGCGTGAAATATCCAGCCACGTTGGTCGAGCGCCTGTCGCCGCACGCGCAGGATTGGCTCGCCATGCTCGATGAACCGTCGTGCGCGGCCGACTATCCGGGCCACGACCGGCGCGTGCCGTTGTCCATCGTGGCCGACGTCATCGAACTGAAACTGCCGTGGCTGACCGGGTATTCGCGCCGCGTGGCGGCGTTGGCGCGGCGCAGTGCCTCGCTGGCCGGCATGCTGGCGCTGGAAGAAAGCCCGCTCGTGCGCGCAGCCCTGCTGCACGGCATCGGCAAGGTCGCGGTGCCGAACGTCGTGTGGGAGCGCCCCGGCAAGCTCACCGACACCGACTGGGACCAGGTGCGCAAGGTGCCGTTCTGGACGGCGCGCGCGGGGACGCAGATTCCCGCGATCCAGGGCGAGGCGACGCTCGCCTCGTTCATCTACGAACGCCTCGACGGCAGCGGCTATTTCCGCAAGGCGCGAGGCGATGCCATGGGCATGCAGGAACGCCTGCTGTCGGCGGCCGCCGCGTTCGTTTCGCTGCGCGCGCCGCGACCGTGGCGGCCGGCGCATGGCGAGGCGGCGGCATCGACGTTGATGACGGCGCAGGCAGCCGCTGGACGCTTCGACCGGCGTGCGGTGGAAGCCGTCCTCGCCGCGGTGCGCGCGCCGGCGCCGTCTTCTCCCGTGCGCGACCGCCTGCTGTCCGAGCGCGAACTGGAGGTGCTGCGCCACATCAGCCAGGGCGAGACAAGCCGCGAAGCCGCGCGCGCCATGCGCATCAGCCCGGCAAGCGTGCGCATGCACGTCGACAATATTTTCCAGAAACTGGAGTCGGGGTCGCGCCCAGCCGCCACGCTGAAGGCGCTGGCGCGCGGGCTCATCTGAAATCGGCCGACGGCTCAGGACAACAGCACGCTCGCCGCCGCGCACAGCAGCAGGGCCGACCACAGCCCGGCCGTCAACAGCGCGTCGCGCGGGCGGGCAGTCAACAACAAGTGATGGCTCAGCACGATGGTGCGATCGGCGCCGCATATGAAGCCGGTGGCCGCCGCCAGCGCGGAGACGGCCGGTCCCCAGTGTGCAAAGCTGGCATACAGGTCGAGGAGTCCGATGTAATGATTTCGGAGAAAGATAACGACGGCAAGTGGTGCGAGCGCGGCGAGGAGGGCCATCGCACAGCCGGTCAACAGCGCCGTGATGACCCGGTTCACAAGCGATACCGGCGCGCGGACGGCGCCACGTGAACCGAGCGTCACGCGGCTATCCATCAGTCCGTATGCAACTGCATCGTCGCCGCATTCATCTTGCCCTCGCACACCATCGGAATGATGCGCAGGCTTTTGTCGATGGCGTCTTCAATGAGCGTCTGCTCTTCGCGGCGCGGGCGATGCAGCACGAAGTCGGCGACGGCCTGTTGCAGGTTCAGCGTCCGCGGATGGCCGATGCCGAGACGCAGGCGCCAGTAATCCTGGGTGCCGAGGGCGGCCGTGATGTCCTTCAGGCCATTGTGCCCGCCCGAGGAACCACCGCGCTTGAGCTTGGCGGCGCCGGGCGGCAGGTCGAGTTCGTCATGTACGACGAGGATTTCTTCCGGCCCGATCTTGAAGAAGCGCGCCAGCCCGCCCACCGACTGGCCGGAGCGGTTCATATAGGTCAGCGGTTCGAGCAGCCAGACATCCTTGCCCGAAATCGAGGTCTTGGCGACCATGGCATTGAAGCGCGACTCGCGCTGCAAATGACAGCCGGGCAAGGAGTTGGCGAGGTTGTCGACCAGCCAGAAGCCGGCGTTGTGACGGGTTTGTTCATATTCCGGGCCGGGGTTGCCGAGGCCGACGATCAGGCGGATGTGCATAAAGCGTCAATTCAGTGCGTAAAGCTCGATTATCGCGGAAAACGCGACCGCCCTGCCCCGTTCGATGACGACAAGCGCGTTCGGCCGCCTTCGCCGGCGTCCACGGACCGCCGCGCCGCGACCGACACCGACCCATCGGCGCCCGCCGCATCCGCATGGATTCCGCTTACTTGCTGGCCGCTACCGCGTCCAGGATCACGTTGGCGACGTCGGCCGGACGCGACTGCTGCGGCACGTGACTGGTCGGCAGTTCCGTTGTCTTCGCGCCGATGTCCTTCGCGAAGCTGCGCTCCAGGTCGGGCTGGATCATGCGGTCATTCTTGCTGACGATGTACCAGCTCGGGTGCTTGCGCCATGCGGCGACCGTCGTCTTGTCGCCGAACGCCTTGACGGCGATCGGGCCCTGCGTGGCGGCCATGACGGCGGCCTGGGGTGCGGGCACGTCCTGGGCGAAGTCTTCCTTCAGCACGAGCGGCGGCAGGCTGGCGAAACCGGCCTTGTCGACCGCCAGCCTGGTGATGCCCGGCGCGGGTGGCAGGTCCTTGCCGAGGTCGCTCGTGGCCTGGCCGGCGTCCGGTGCGAAGGCGGCCACGTAGACGAGGCTTGCTACCTTGTCGCCGGCGCCCGCTTCCGTGATCACAGTCCCGCCCCAGGAGTGGCCGACCAGCACGACCTTGCCCGGCTGGTTGTCGATCGCGCGCTTCGTCGCGGCGACGTCGTCGGCCAGCGAGGTCAGGCTGTTCTGCACGGCCGTGACCTTGATACCGTGGGCCTGCAGCAGCGGGATCACCTTGGCCCAGTCGGACCCGTCGGCGAAGGCGCCATGGACGATGACGACGGATGGCTGCGCTGCATTGGCGGCCCGGGCGAATCCGGTACCGGCAGCGACAATGGCGGCCGCCGCCGCCAGGGTGCGCAGGCCGTTTTTAAGGGTGGAAATCGATGCTTTCATGATGGGCTCCTTTGTATTCGTGGTTCGGTTGTCGATGGAGCCAGTGTAGAGAGGAGGACCCGGCTGCGGTATCGGTCAATCGACCGACCCCGGCCCCTATCCGAAATCGGGGCGGCGGCCAGCCGCGCTTGCCGCCGCCAGGCATTGTCACTACAGTATCGAGATGCAGATCGACAATACCGTCACCGTCGAAGAAGCCGTCCAGGCCTTGGCCATGGTCGGAGACCTTTCCATGGGCCAGCCGACCGATGGCTCGATCCGCGCGGCACGACTCGCGGCGCGCCTGGCCGCAGCGGACGGCGCTACGCCGGAGGCCTGCTGCCATGCACGCCTTGTCGCCCTGCTGCGCTGGTCCGGCTGCACGGCGAACGCATCCGGCTTCGCGACACTGCTCGGCGACGACGTCGGCGGCCGCGAAGCCATGCTCGCGCACACGCTGCCGGCCGGTCATCCGCTCACCGTCACGAGCGTGACGCCGCTGGCGAGAATTCACTGCGAGGTGTCGGGAGACATTGCCCGTCTGCTGGGACTGCCGGCCGAAGTCGAAACCGGCTTGCGTCATGTCTGGGAACATTACGACGGCAATGGCTTGCCGGAACGGCTACGCGGGCCGGCCATCCCGGTCGTCGTCTTCACCACGAGCCTGGCCGGCGACCTCGAGATCCTCGCGCGGACGCACGGTCTGGACGAAGCGTTGTGCATGATCGCGGGGATGGCCGACCGCAAGTATCCGGCGCCGCTCGTGCATGTGCTGACGGATCAGGCTCGGACCTGGCTGGACGAACTGGACCAGCCCGCCCAGGTGCCGGCCGATGCGGTGCTGACACGACGCGTTCCCTTGAGCATCGTGGCCGACATGATCGAACTGAAGCTGCCCTGGCTGACCGGATACTCACGTCGCGTGGCCGAGCTCGCGGAAACCGCGGCCGCGCTGGCCGATCTGCCGCCGGCCCAGCAGCAATGCCTGGGCCGCGCCGCCCTCATCCACGGCATCGGCCGCGCGGCGGTGCCGAACACGGTGTGGGAACGAGATGGCCGGCTCAGCGCAGCCGACTGGGAAAAGATCCGGCTGGTGCCGTACTGGACCGCACGCGCGGGCGCCCAGATCCCCGCGCTGCGCGCCGAGGCCGCGCTAGCCTCGCACGCCTATGAACGGCTGGACGGCAGCGGCTATTTCCGCAACCTCGATGCCGACGGGCTCGGACAGCCGCAGCGCCTGCTGGCGGCCGCGTGCGCCTACGTGGCGCTGTGCATGCCGCGGCCGTGGCGTCCGGCCTATCCGCCCGACGAGGCCGCGCGCGTGCTGGCGGAGCAGGTCGGCGCCTTCGATGCCGACGCCATTCGCAACGTAATCGGGGCGGCCGGCGTACCGGCGGCCGGCGTCCCGGCGGCCGGCGTACCGGCGGCCGGCGTACCGGCACCGGCTGCGCCACCCCGCAAAAGCCTGCTCTCGGACCGCGAGATCGAAGTGCTGCGCCGCATCAGCCTGGGCGAAAGCAATAAGGAAGCGGCGCGGATTCTGCAGATCAGTCCGTCAACGGTGCGCACGCACGTGGAAAGCATCTTCCGCAAGCTGGCATGTTCGACGCGCGCCGCGGCCACGCTGAAGGCGCTGAACCTGGGCCTGATCTAGACGACAAAAAACCCGCCGGACTCGCGTCGCGACGGGTTTGATGGTGTCCGCCGGACGAGCCGGCGGTCAGCGCAGGAATTACTCTGCAGCGGCTTCGGCCGTTGCGGCACCGCGCGGGATCGACGAGGTGGCGACGGTCTGGTCCTGGCCGTGGGCGACCACGGTCACGCCTTCCGGCAGGTTCAGCTGCGACACGTGGACCGACTGGCCGGCTTCCAGCGTCGACAGGTCGACGGTGATGAATTCCGGCAGTTTGCCCGGCAGGCAGGACACTTCCAGTTCGTTCAGCACGTGCGACACGATGGCGCCGCTCAGCTTGACGGCCGGCGAGACCTCGGCGTTGACGAAGTGCAGGGTGACCTTGGTGTGGATCGGCTGCGAAGCGTCGACGCGCTGGAAGTCAGCGTGCAGGACCAGTTGCTTGTATGCGTGCATCTGGAAGTCGCGCAGCAGGACTTTCTGGACTTTGCCGTCCAGTTCCAGATCCAGGATCGAACCGTGGAAAGCTTCTTTCTTGAGCGCGTGGAACAACGCGTTGCCATCCAGGGCGATCAGTTCCGGGGCAGCGGCGCCACCGTAGATGATGCCCGGGGTCTGGCCAGCGTTGCGCAGGCGGCGGCTCGCTCCGGTCCCCTGCTGAGTGCGGGCAAATGCGACTACTTTCATGGTGTTACTCCAAATGTGTTGGGCCCGAATGCCGGCATCTGCCGGCCCGGTTGCCCGGGTTGTGATGTCCCCGCGACCAGGGACATCGATAAAAGAGCGCACTTGCGCGCGCTCAAGAAATTCTGTGCAGCTTATGTGTCAACGGCGCGCCGGCTTTGACAGCCAGGCGCGCCGTGCCTGAAACAGGTATCGGGTCAGTCGACGAACAGCGAAATGACCGAATCGCCCTTGACGATACGCTTGAAGGTCTCGGCCAGCAGCGGTGCGCAGGTCAGCTGGCGGATCTTGCCGCAAGCCTGGCCGGCCGGGCTCAGCGGGATCGTATCGGTCACGACCAGCTCGTCCAGCGGCGAGCTCGAGATACGCTCGATTGCGGGGCCGGACAGCACCGGGTGCGTGCAGTAGGCAACGACTTTCTTCGCGCCACGCTCTTTCAGGACTTCGGCGGCCTTCGTCAGCGTGCCTGCGGTGTCGACCATGTCATCCATGATCACGCAGTTGCGGCCTTCGACTTCGCCGATGATGTTCATGACTTCCGACACATTCGCCTTCGGGCGGCGCTTGTCGATGATCGCCAGGTCGCAGCCGAGGCGCTTGGCCAGTGCACGGGCACGCACCACGCCGCCGACGTCCGGCGACACGACGAGCAGGTCGTCATAGT
>Ga0207667_10010082_pt1 | contig 11075 bp, 7 predicted proteins | sample KBSCornC52_FD_184301 | JGI IMG/M metagenome (GOLD analysis project Ga0207667, IMG submission 184301) | Corn rhizosphere microbial communities from Kellogg Biological Station, Michigan, USA - KBS Corn C5-2 (SPAdes) (version 2) | ecosystem: Host-associated > Plants > Roots > Rhizosphere > Soil ...
CCGTGACATCGCTCGGCGCGATGCGCGCCAAATCGGCGAACAGTTCGCGCATACGCGGCGAGCGGCCGAGCAGATCGCAAAACCTATCGCTCACCGCTTGTTCGCGCGCCACGACTTCGGACAACGGTTCGACGTTGAGCGTCGTGTCACCGAGACGCAGTTGAAAGCTGCCGCTCACGACGGCATCGAACACCCGCGAGTTGGCCAAGAACACGCCGTTCATCGAGCCCTCGTCTCGGATCCGGACCCCCGCCGGCAGCGGCTCGATCGCGCAATGGTGTCGAGATACCGTGTTGTCGGTCAGCGCCAAGTCATTGTCGAGCGCGGTACCCACGCGCAAGGTGCTACTCACGAGCTCGCGCACGGCGCCCGTATCCGGCCCATGGCTCACGGTAACGCGAACCTTGGAATAGCTCACCACGATGGGCAGCGGTCGAGCGAGGGTATCGATCATGAGAAATACCGGGGCCGGCTTCGACGATTGTACGCCAAAGCGACCGCTCTCGCTCGTTTCCGGGCCCGGCGCAAGCCTCCGCGCCGGCGCGGGGTTCTTCGCCGCCCGTGGCGGAAACCGACTTAGCCCGTCGAGCTGGGGCGCACGCGGCCGGCGACGCGCTCGCCGCTCGGTCGCGCTAAGCGCCGAGCCGAGCCGTCACTTCCCCTCTAAGTTACACCAATTGGGCTGCGTAAAATCGAGCGGCTTGTCGTTCTTCCACACGATGCGCTGTTCTGACGCCGAGTAGTAGCTGTCGAGCGGCGGATCGAAGGTGACGCCCGCGCCTTGGGCGCGCAAGCACCACATCGCGATGTCGCTGATCGCTTCGCCCGTATCGGTGTTGAAATCGAGTGGACCGCTCGCGCCTTCGAAATCGATGCACTTGGTGCTCGCTGCGAGGCCGAAGAGAGTGTTGAAATCGGTGCTGGGCCCGGCGTCAACGGTCGTCGTGCCGCAATGCACGTGTTTCAGCGCCTCGGCGAGCTGTGGACCCGTCGGTGAGGACTGCCCGCTGATGGCGGTCGCGTAGAGCAAGAGGTACGCCGCGTCATAGGCAAATTCAGCCAAATTTCCGGGCTGGCGGTGATCGAAGGTGCCGCTGAAGCGCCCCGCAAACTGCGTGTAGAGCGGGGATTTACGCGCCCCGGGCGCCGTCCCGATCACGCGCGACGGCAGGTTCAACCCCGGCATCGTCGCGACGTACTTCGTCAGCTCGACCACGCGATCGCCTTCTGGAAGTAAGTACCAGGGCGGCGAGTTGCCATTCCACTTCGCCTCGATGGGCGGCATCAAGTATTGCGCGAACTCGCTCGTGCCGAGGGCCAAGATCACATTCGGTTGGTCATCGATCACGCCGTTGACGTGCGGCGTCCAATCCACGGTATCGGGTTCCGAACTCGGGTACTTGTCTTGGTACGCGTTCACCACCGCGGGCGCGGCACCCGGCGCGTCTTGCATCGTCGTGGCGGCTAGCTGCAGGCCGCGGCCCGCGCTGTCGTCCTTGTACAGCAGAGCGACTCGCGGCTCGGCGTTCATCGGCACCACTCCGCTCGTATGTAGCGAGTCGCCTACGTTGACGAGCAAAGATTTCAACAGCTCGGCTTGCACCACGTCCGACGGACACGTTCGCCAGAACAGGCCATCGTCGGCCACGTCGGTCAGCGCGGGGCTGGTCGCGGACGCCGAGATGAGCAGCGTCTGTGCGGGCACGGTGACATCCAGCACCTGCAGGGTGACACCACTGAAAGAGGGGCCGATGATCGCCGGCACCTTCACGTCCTCGGTCAAATGGCGCGCCACTTTTTTCGGATCCGCGCCGTGATCGCAGACCAACATGCCCACGTGACGCTGGCCCTGGTTGCCCACGCCGGGGATGCCGTTCAACGACGTCTCGACTTCCTCGAAGGCGAGCTGAGCGCCTTCTTTCGTCGGCGTACCGTAGCTCGCAAAGTCGCCCTTCAGCGCGCCCATGAAGCCGAAGAGAATGACGTTGTCCTTTTCGAGCACGCCCGCGGGCAGCACCTCCGAGCATTCTTCACTGAGCAGCTTCACACAGCTCGACTCGATGCACGCACTCGGCTCGCCGAAGCGCTGCGTGCACTCGGCATGCGTGGCACAGGGCGCGCGCTTGGAGGTGTCGACGATCGCGTCACAGCCCAGCACCGGAAGCAACGTTGTCAGCAGCGCGAGCAGCGCCGCTCCCCGCGCCCAGCCGAGCTTGCGCGTGGACGCGCGGAGCACGGCCCGCTCGTCGCCCGCGTGAAGCGATAGGCCCCGAGCAATCACGCGCGTAGCCTCGCTGCTCGAGCTCACTAGAACGCCGCCTTCATGCTGATGCCGCCCAGGCCAAGCCCGAGCACTAGCGGCTTTCGCGCGGTCTTCTCGGCTGGTTGCTGATTTTCCGAGCCGCTCTTCGTCGAGCCGAGCGTCAACCAAAGGCTCACACTTCCGGCCACCAAGGCCGCCGCTGCGAGGGTATCGGTCACTACCGCCAGCGCGCGCACTTTGGTGGCCTGCGACGCGACCTCGCTCGAGCTCACTTCGAGCCGCTCGTCGCGATCGCGTTTCAGGCTGGAGTTGGCGGAGAGCGCGAGGCCGCCCGTGACCGCAGCGCCCGCGGTGAAAGCGCCGGTCAGCACCCAACCCAGCCAAGGCACCGAATGCGCGGTCGCGGCCGGGCTAGGCTGGGTATCGGCAGTCGTTTTCGGCGGCGCACTCGGCGCGCGGGGCGGCGCAGTCACGGCGGCTGGCGGAGGCTGAGCGGCGTGCGGCTCACTGGTCCCAGGACTGGCCGGCGCGGGCGGTGCAACCGTCGCGCTGGGATTGGCGAGCGCAAAGCTCACTCGCTCTTGCACTCCACCCGCGAGGTTGACGCGTCGACTTTGCGAAGCGTAATCGGGGTGACGCACGGTCACGCGCCGGATGCCGGAATTGACGACCAGCGGGCCCGCGAGCGGCGCGCTGCCGACGACCACGTCATCCACCGAGATTTCCGCGCCGGGAACGTCGACTTCGATGCTCAGCTTGGCCACCCGCTGCGCCAACGTATTGAGCTCTTTTTGCACCTGATCTCGGCGCGCTTGCGGGATCTTGTCGCCACCTTTATCTAGATATTGGCGATAGGCGTCGCTGGCCGCCGCGTAATCGTGCATCGCAAAGCGAACCTGGCCAATATTGTAAAACAGCTTGTACGACGGGCGAAGTTCGGCCGCGCGATTGAGCTCCACCAAGGCCGCATCGTACGCGCCTTCTTCGTACAGCTTCACCGCGGACTCATAGCGATCGCGCGCCTCACGCTCTGGGTCTGCGCCGAGCGCGTGCCCACCGTGCAGCAGCGCCGCCACGACGATCAAACTGCCGAGCGTGAACGGTTCGAATTTTTCCATGTCGCCTGAGCCCGAAACTGGGAAAGTGCGTGACCGAAATCAGCTCACCAAGGGGACTCGCTGGTGTCAAGCGGCGGCACGTTCGAGCCCGGAGACTTTCGCGTCGGCAGATCGCGGTACGGCTCCGCGTCGTTGCCCTTCTTCGGCAGAGGGCTTGCTCCGCGCGTGCGCGGTTGCGGCGCAAGCCCCTCCTTCTTCGGGCTCGCTCCGCTCGGGCTCGAAGCGGAGCTCGCTGCCTTTGCTTCCAGCGAGCGCGGAGCTTCCGTAAGTTCAGCTACCAAATCGACGTCGCTGTCGACTTGAATGTGAAACGCACGCGTTTGATAGCCGGGCGCGCTCGCCTGCACCTCATGCGACGCCGAATCTTTCGCCAGCGTGCCGGTATACGGGCTTCTTCCGAGCGGCTTGCCGTCCAAGAGCAGCTCCGCGCCCGGCGGATCGACACGAATATTCAGGCGCACGGTTGGGCTCGCTGCGCGCGCGTCAGCGGCCGGGTGCGCCCCGGCCGAGGCCGCCGCACTGGCGGTCGGATTTCGATCGCCGGCGCTGTGCAGAGCAAAGGCGAGCAGCGCCGCGACGCCGACGGCGCCGGCAGCGATCAGCCAGGGCTTTTTGGAACCAGTGCGCGCAGCGGAGTCCGCGGGGAGTGTGGCCATTTGTACCGGCGGCGGCGTGGTGTTTTGAACGGGCGTCGTGGTGTACGGCACCGTCGTGGGCGCAGTCGTCGGACCCGTATCGTGCTTGGCCGAGTTGCGCTCGGCCAAGAGCTGCAAAGTCGGCAGCAGGTGGACCGCGTTCAGTTGCCCGGAGTCGAAGTCGCTCTCGGTGGCTTCGGTCATCGCATGCCGAATCACCTCGTTGATCTCGCGCCGCTCATCGGCAAAGAGCTGAGAGACCCGCTGGCCGATCTCGCGCGTGGTCACTTTGGGTCGGCCGTCCAGATAGCTCGCCAAATCTTCGCGAAACGCGGCGGCATCGGCATAGCGATCCTCGGGCTTGAGCGACAACACGCGCTCCAAAATGCGCTCGAGCGCGTCCGGCACGTCGGGTACGGCAGCGCGAATCTTCGGCAGCTCGCCTTGCACCAAGCGCCGCAAAATCTCGTAAACCGAGGCACTGCCGTGCATGTGCCGCCCGGCGATCGCCTCCCAGAGCATGACGCCGACGCTGAACAGATCCGCGCGCTGATCGATCGCGCCGCCGAGCACTTGCTCGGGTGACATGTAAGGCACTTTGCCTTTGACCACGCCCGCGCGCGTCTTGCTCGACTCGAGCGTTTTGGCGATGCCGAAATCCACGAGCTTCGTGTGTCCGGCGTAGGTGACGAACACATTTTGCGGTGAAACATCGCGGTGCACGATGTTCAGACTGCGCCCACCGTAATCAGTCAACGTGTGCGCATATTCGAGCCCCTCGAGCACCAAGCAGAATACGTGGAGCTGCATATCCAGCGGAAAACCCGCGTCCAGCCGCCAAGATCGCTCTTGGATGTTACTGAGCGGCTGCCCGTCCAAATACTCCATCGCGATGAAGTCATGGCCCTCGTCCGAGCCGACTTCATAAGATTGCACGATGTTCGGATGATTGAGGCGCGCGGCGAGCCGACCCTCGTCTTGAAACATGCGCACGAAATCCGCCCGCTCTTGCTCGGGTAAATCCGTGCGCAAGACCTTGAGCACGTGCAGCTTGTTGAAGCCACCGGGTGCGCCGGTGACCGCGAGAAACACCTCCGCCATGCCGCCGCTGCCGAGCCGCGCGATCAAACGGTATTTCGAGAACACTCGATATTGACCCATCGCACTCGGGGAACGCAGGCCGGCGTGCAAGCTCGGACGCAACACCTCCGTGCTCGAAAGCCCGGGATTGGAAACTCGGGGCACTGGCCCGCGCTCGTGCCGCGTCAGGACGTAAACTCCTCCTGCGGCGTAGGTTACCGCAAACGCCTGCGCTGTCGCTGAGCAATCCCGCCACAGCTCCGAGCAAAGTTACAGTAAGGTTTCCAACCTTAACGAATGACCCGTCGCGTCCTGCCGGCGGATCGGCCGGTGCTCGTGCACACAGCGCAGGAGCGAAAATCGCCAGGCTCTTTTGCGAGATCTTTTTTGATGGTCACCGAGCGCAACGGAGCCGCGCTCAGCCTTCGGCGTCGCGGACGAGCTCCCGAGAGCGAGACCACGGTGCCCGCCCTGCGCCGCCGAAGGCTGCGCCGCAACGCGACCGCCCGCGTGACCATCAAAAAAACATCCGCAGTCGCGCCAGCACCGCGCCGGCGTTGTGGCGGCCTCAGCTATGGCGAAACTTGCGTAAACACGAAGTCGCTCGCGCCCGAGTGGCAGCCGGCGCATTGGCTCGCGCCCACGCCGTCGGCGCTAAGGCTACCGCCTCGTTGATACCAATACCACGCGTCGTCGCTCGAGCCCGCCTTCACTTTGACTTGCACGGAGCGGCCGGTCACGGTTCGCTGATCGCTCGCGAAGAGCAGTTTCACGGCCGCCGCGCCGCGCGGATAGTCGTCCGTCGCCGCGCTGTTCGCCATCAGCTCGTTTTCGAAAATTTGATTCGGCTCGTGCGGTGAAGGCGCGCGCGCGGCGTGCACCGCGGGCTCGTGCGCCCAGGCGTCGCTGAACCCAGAGTCGAGCCAGGTCGCGAGCTCCGCCGCGTTCTGCGGCGGAATTTGTGGATCGCTGAGCCCACCGCCCACGGTGGGGGAACCCGGAGCGGTCATGCTCATGCCGTCGCTCGTGCTGCTGCAAGCGAGCAACGCCCGTGCCGAAAGCAGGCTCAACCCGAGCACTTGGCTCCAGAGCGACGCGCGAAGACGAGGCCAATTCATTTCGTTTTCTCCTAATAGCAGCGCGAGAACACGCACCGAATGCGCTCGGCCACGCGAACCGCGTCTCGCCGGTCGTATGCCAGTGACGCGCAAACGGTTGCTGCGCGCAAAAAAAACTCATCACCCCGCGCGCGCCGAGTAACCGTTCGCGCGCCGTTCGCATACCCACTCAGCTCGAGTTCGCGTGCGTGCACGCGTCTTGGTCGAGGTTTGTTCAACGGAGGTGATGCGCGTGTCCCATTTTCGAATTTTTGGCGTCTTGTCCGCGATCCTGGCGCTCAACGCCTGCAGCAGCGACAGCATGAATGGCATGTCGGCCTCGGCATCGCCCAGCGATCCCGATACCGCCGAGAAGGCGACGGTGGATCGCTTCAGCGACGCAGCCGGCCACCTGCAAAAACGCAGCGACTCGCCGGCACTGCCCGGCCCGAACGAGGCCGTCGATTTCGACCAAGGCCCGTTCATCACCGAAGGGCTCGGGCCGAACGCCGAGGTGATTCAGTATTACAACTTCGACGTCCAGCCGACGGCTCCCGCGCCCATCTACGCGCTGATGAAAGGAGGCAAGCCGGTCGAGGGGCAGCTCAACATCGTGGACGTGCTGCCCGGCGCGCCCGGCTACAACGATTTCTGGCAAGTGATCGAGGTCACGGTGCCTGATTCGTACGTTGCGAATACGCTGACGAGCGCCACCGCCGTGAAGAGCTCCGGCTACCCGATGAACACCACGACCACGCTCGTCAATTGCCCGATCGTTCCCGAAGGTTCGACGGCGACGCTCCGCTTCGCGGGCGATACGTCTGGAAAAGATCTGATCCGCGGCTGGTATCAGGGCAAAGTCGTCTTTTACTTCACGTTCGGCGAAAAGGCGCTCAAGGCCAAAAATGGCCTCGTACCAACCTCGCCCATCTACGTCACCTTCAACGATGACGCGAAGGGGCCTGCGTCCGGCTTCATGGCAGAGGCCGATGGCGTGCAAACGCACAACGTGGTCGCCACGCTGCCGGCGGACACCGGCTATTCGCCGCTGTGGGCCGTCACGCCCTTCCCCGACGCCAAGTTCGCGGACGTGATGAACCTCGCGACGGCCGCCACGGCTGCGGGCAGCGGCGCGGTCGCGGCGGACGTGAATTGTCCGGTCGTGTCGCTCACTGCAAAATAGCCAATTGCTCGGCAATCGAGCAGCTCGAGTCGTGGGCCACGATGCAGCACGCGCGTGGCCCGTCGGGCACACAGGAAGTGGCTATTTCGGCGTGAGCTTGAAAACAGTGCTGCCGTCCGTCCAATAGACGCTCGCCCCGTCGAGCTTGATGTCGAATGCCTGGGAGGCCGCGAGCGTGACAGCGGTGCCGCCGCTCTTGGCCACCTTTCGCAGGCTGCCGAGTGCGCTGAAATACACGCTCGTTTCGTCGATCGCGAGCACCGTAGGCGTGAACTCGCCCGCGACGACCGTCCTGACGATGCCGTCGGCGTGGCTGAGCTTTCTGATTTCGCCGCTTTGGTTGTTTGCCCAATACACACCCTCGTCGTCGGCGGCGATGCCCTGCGGCATGCCTTCGCCGTGCGCGAGCGTGCTCACCGCGCCGCCGCTGAGCGAGACCTGGCGCACGTCGCCGCGGGTGCTCGCGCCGTCACGCATCGTCCAGTACAAGTTCTGCCGATCGATGGCCATGCCCGCCGCTCCGAGCGAGTTGGTGAGCCGCGTGGCCGCACCGCCGCTCAACGCGAGCTTCGTCGGGTAGGCGAACTGTCCGGTGAAGTACACGTTCTGCTCGTCAATGGCGAGGAACTCGGCGCCTAAACCGGTGCTGAGCGTTTGCGCGACGCCGCCGCGGACGCGCGCCCTTTGCAGCACGCCCAGCGAGCCGCTAGCCCAGTACGCGAACATATCGTCGACCGCCATCGTGCACGGCCACGGCGCCGGGCTGGACATGCTGATGGTCGAGAAAGTGCCGCCCGAAAGCGAGCTGCGGTTGATGATGCCGGCGCTCGGCAGCTCCGCGCTCGCCCAATAGACGCTGTGGGCATCGACCGCGAGGCAGCCGACATTGCTTTGCTTTCCAGCGAGCGTGACCAGACAACGCCCGCCGGTGCAGCTACCCGCACATTCGCGGCCGCATGCGCCGCAATTGGCAGCGCTCGCAGTGAGATCGCCGCAGCTCCCCGCCGAGCCCGAACTCGCTCCGGCGGCGCCCGCACCGCCCGCCAGCAGCTCGGAATCAGCGAGCGAGGTTCTGGCGCCGCAGCCGAGCGCGACCGCGCTGGTGAGCGCGAGCAGCGCACCGATCCGTCCGCGAAATTCCCCGGGCATCACCCGCCGAGCGTAGCACCTTGCAGACTCCGGGTAAGCGCGTAAACAGTGCGCGCTCGCGTTGACGACGAGCGCACCGAGCGTATCGTCGAAGCATGCACGACTCGGCGCTTCCGCGCGCGCTCAGCACGTGGCGTGAAGTGGCGCCGCGCTCGTGGTGGCTGCTCGCAGCGCTCGGGCTCTCGCTCAGCTCGGCGGGCTGTAAGGGCCGCACGACCGGACCGCACGACGAAACCCTGGAGCTAAAACGGCCGGGCGGAGATCCGTGCAACCCGCCCACCACGATCTTGGTGAAGCGACTGGTGCCGCCCGAGCGGAACCCTTATCCGCCCGCGGACGCTCTCGCGCAAAAGCGCGTTGCGCTCGCTACAGCAACGATTCGAGCATTCTATACCACGCGGCTCGATCAGGCCGCGCTCGCTCCGCGCGCGAACGTGCCGCACGACGCCGGGCTCGATGATTTCACGAAGGGCCCGGACGCCTTCGAGTTCCAACTCAAGAGCGCCGATTGTCTCGCCAATCTCGACTGCTGGAGCAAAGATTATCCGTTTCTGAAACGAGTGCTCGGCCTAAGCTCGAGCTCGCCGCCCTGGCTCGTCAAGCGCACGCTCTGGGCGCACGTGGTGCCGTGGAGCTTGCGACGCTACGTGGAACGCGCGTTGCCGCCGGCCGAGCAGCAGCTGAATGACGACTTCAAAATCTCCGAAGCGCAAAAGCGCGACTATGCTGGGACCTCCGAGCCACTGGTATTCATTTTGCCCCCGCTGAACCTGCGCGCGGACGAGTATCTGGTCGATGCGGTCGTCGAAATGCGCGGGAAACCGGGCTGGTTTCACTTGCTGCACGTGCTCAGCGACGACGCCGCAGGCGAACCCGGGCTGCGCTGGTTCGAGCTTTTGCCGATCCAAGATCTGACTCGCCCGAGCTGTTCGCCCTGAGCCGGGAGTGCGGCACAGCGGTGTAGCCGCGACCTATGGCGAGTTGGCTACGTCGTTTGGCTCGAGGATCAGCGCGGCTACATTTTCGTCGCGCGGCGTAGCAGAGGCGAAAATGTCGAGCGCCGAGCGCGCGATCACACGTGGGCGAACGTGCCTCGACGTGCGGGCCGATCCACACCGAAGTCTGCTCCGGAGTCTGTCCTGTCGTTGAGGGCTGAGGTAAACACGGTTCATGAGCGAGCTGATGCAGCGGCTGCACGCGCAGTCGCACCAATTGCTCTGCGAATGGCTGAGTCGCCTGGACGCGAATGTACAAACACCAGCCGAACGCGAGCTAACCGTCAGGCTCAGTGATCTGCACCAGTTGCTCGGCAGAGTGGTCACCGCCGTCGCCGAGACGCTCACGCAGCAGTCGTCGGAAGAAGCCGCCATCGCCGCACGAAAGCGCGCCGAAACGCTCGCGCTCGAGCTCCGGCAGAGTGAAGAGCGCGTGCGCCGGGTACTGGAGGCGTCCGGGGCCGGCTTGTGGGAGCTCGACGCGCAAAGCCACGCCATCGCCACCGACGAGCGCATGCGCGAGCTGATGGGGTTTTCCAGCGAACAAGCCGTCGACCTTGAAATATGGCTCAATTCGCTACCGATCGAGGCAGATCGGCGGAGTGTGCTGGACGCATTCCAGCGCGCATTGGCGGGCGAAAACGAGGGCAAATTCCTGACTGAGTTTCGAAGCGGCGGGCATGGTAAGCCCGTGCGCTGGCTGGAGAGTCGCGCGCAAGCGTCCTTCGACGGACAAGGCAAGGCCACGCGCTTGTCCGGCGTGGTGATGGACATCACGCCACGCAAGGAAGCCCAACGGGAGCTCTTGGCCAAGACCACGCGGCTGAATTTGCTGCTCGACAACAACAAGGACTACGCATTCGTGCTCAGCGACGCGAGCGGTACGGTGCTCGAGTGGCAAGGCGCAGCCGAAGCGATCACCGGTTATCCCGCGGACGAGGCGATCGGCGGCCCGTCGAACATCGTCTTCACGCCCGAGGATCGCGCGGCGGGCGCGCCGGAGGCGGAAATGGCCACGGCGGCCCAGCTGGGCCGCGCAGAGGACAAACGCTGGCACCTGAAGAAGGACGGCTCGCGCTTCTTCGCCGATGGCGTGATGACCGCGCTGTACGACACGTTTGGACGATTGAACAGTTTCGGCAAAGTGTTTCGCGACGCGACGGCCCAGCAACAGGCCGAAGAAGCGCTGCGCCGCAGCGACGCCCGGCTGAGGCTCGCGCTGCGCGCCGGACGCATGGGGACGTGGGAGCTCGATCTCGTCAAGAGAGAACTCACCTGCTCCGACACGTGTAAGGCCAACTACGGGCGCGGTCCGCACGATCCCTTCTCGTATTTGGACCTCGCTGCCTGCGTATTCGAGGAAGACCGCGGTGAGTGGCAAAATAAGGTCGAGCACGCGATCGAGAACTGCTCCGATCTCGACCTCGAACATCGCGTGCGTTGGCCGGATCAATCCGTGCATTGGGTGCACGTGCGCGCGCGCTGTACCGTGCTGGATGGGCGCGCGAGCGCGCTGTCCGGCGTGTCGAGCAGCATCGACGAGCGCAAGGCGTTC
>Ga0207667_10010086_pt1 | contig 11073 bp, 6 predicted proteins | sample KBSCornC52_FD_184301 | JGI IMG/M metagenome (GOLD analysis project Ga0207667, IMG submission 184301) | Corn rhizosphere microbial communities from Kellogg Biological Station, Michigan, USA - KBS Corn C5-2 (SPAdes) (version 2) | ecosystem: Host-associated > Plants > Roots > Rhizosphere > Soil ...
CGGCGGTTTGATCGACAGCGCCTTGCGCGGCCGGGACGACGATCGCCGAGGCGGCGGCATCGGCTACTTCATTTCCACCATGGTCGCGCAGGTCGTGCTCGGCTTTTTGGCCATGCTGATCATCGCGGCCTTCAGTCGCTGGCGTGAGTTTCGCGCCGATCGCGGCGGCGCCGAGCTCGCCGGGCGCAGCAAGATGATCGCTGCGCTGCGCCGCCTGGGCACTCAGGAAGAGACGGCGCTGCCGCAAGCCATGGCCGCTTTCGGCATCAACGGCGGTGGCGTGGGCTCGTTACTCCGCTCACACCCGCCGATCGCCGAGCGCATCGCGGCGCTCCAGGGCGCGGCCCAAGGTTCGGCGTTCAGCGCTTCCGCTTGAGCACGTCTTCGCGCGGCGGCGTGGGCGGCGCTTTCGGCGCGGCTGATTTCTTGTTCGCCACGGGCGCGGCGGCCCCGAGCTTCTCGCGCATCAGATCGCCCAGGCTACCGAAGCCGGTCGTGACCGGCGGCTTCTTTTGCGCTTGCGGCGTGGCCGCGGGCTCTGCCGCTGGAGCCGCCGCCGCGGAGGCGGCGAAGTCACGAAAATTTTGCTCCTCTTCCACGCGATCGACGCGGGTCGCGCTGAAGCGCAGCTTGCCTTGCGCGTTGGCGTCGAGCACGACCAGCGTGAGCTCTTTGCCGACGGGAAAGAGCTTACGGTGATCGGAGCCGGGAGGGAGCGGGAGCTCACGCAAGGGCACCAGGCCGTCGCCGCGCGGCGTCGACACGAATACGCCGAACTTCTCGACCCGCGTGACTTTGCCGGCCAGCACTTCGTCCGGGCGTGGAGCTTCGCCGGGGGGAGCCGATTGGCCGAGCGCCTTCAGCAACGAGCCTTCGAAGCGCGGTTCGACCACGGTCACGCGCAGCCGGTCGCCGACCGCGACGCGCACTTTGCCGTCCGCGTCGAGCAGTTCGCCGCGCGGGATCCGGCCGTCGGTGGGCGTGCCCACGTCCACGAACACGAAGTCGCTCGCGATTTGCATCACTGTCGCATCGAGCACCTCGCCGCGGCTGAGCCGGCGCCGCGCGCGGTCGGTCCCGCCGGAGGTGGTCATGAGCGAAGCGAAGTTGTCCGTTGCCATGGCGGCAGCATGCCACTAAGGCCGAAATCCACAACCCGAAGTGCGCGCCCGTAGCCAGCGCGGGCAGGCGCGGCCGCACGGAAGAAGCAGGCTTGCGCTCGGGACCTACGGTCGAACCTCACGGACAGCGCGCCCGTTCCCGCGTGGCCCCCCAAACCCCAAACCCAGCCTGGCGGCGAAATGCGGCTCGTTTCGCGTCTTTACTTGCTGCGCGGTTCGAGGCGGATCGAGCGCGAGACGGTGATCGCGGTCATGTGCACGATCGCGTCCACGTTGGCGCCTTGCTGGAGCACGTTCACCGGCTTCTTCATGCCGAGCACGATCGGGCCGATCACGTCGCCCTCGCCGATCACGCCGAGTAACTTGTAGGCAGCGTTGCCGGCGTCGAGGTTCGGAAAGATCAGCACGTTGGCCGAGCCTTTGAGGCGGCTGAACGGGTAGGGCGCGCGCGCGTCTTCGTCGAGCGCGACGTTGGCTTGCATTTCGCCGTCGATCATCAGCTCGGGCCGGCGCGCTTTCACGAGCGCAACGGCGGCGGCTACCTTTTGCGATTGCGGATGCGGCGCGTCGCCGAAATTCGAGAACGAGAGCATGGCTACGCGCGGCTCGAGCCCGAGATCGCTGACCGTCTCGGCCGCGAGCAGTGCAATCTCCGCGAGCGTCTCGGCGTCGGGCTCGATGTTGATCGTCGTGTCCGCCAAGAAGCGCACGCCGTTCTTGGTGATGACCATGTACATGCCGGCTGCGCGCCGCACGCCCTCGCGCACGCCGATGATCTGCAGCGCGGGTCGAATCGTGGCCGGATAATCTTGGCGTACGCCGGCAACCAGGCCGTCGGCGTCGCCCAGCTCGAGCATCATCAAGCCGAAAGCGGTGCGCGAGCGGCGAATCTCTTTCCACGCCGAGTGGCGAGTGACGCCTTTGCGCTGGCGTTTCTTCCAATATTCTTCGACGTACGTCTCGAGTCGGTCGCTCGCGCGCGGATCGACCAGGGTGGCGCCTTCCAGATGTAGCCCGAGCCGTTCGGCGTGGTCGCGGATGCGATCGGGCACGCCGAGCAAGATCGGCTGCGCGATGCCCTCTTCGATGATGCGCTGAGCCGCGCGCAGGATATTGTCGTTTTCCGACTCGGGAAACACGATCCGGCGCGGATCGGTCTTGGCCGCTTCGGTGATGTTCCAGAGCACGCGCCGCGTGGGCGAGATCGTGCGGTACAGACGCTCGCTGTATTCGGCGATGTCGATTCGGTCGCGTGCGACGCCGCTCGCGATCGCCGCCTCCGCGACTGCGGGCGCCACCCAATACAGCACGCGATTGTCGAACGGCTTCGGGATGATGTAGTCATGGCCGAAGCGCATGCGCTGCCGGCCGTACGCGCGCAGCACCTGATCCGGCACGTCCTCGCGCGCGAGTCGGGCGATGGCTTCGGCTGCGGCGACCTTCATCTCCTCGCTGACGGTCGTGGCGCGCACGTCGAGCGCGCCGCGGAAGATGTACGGAAAGCCGAGCACGTTGTTGACCTGATTCGGAAAATCACTGCGCCCGGTGGCGACAATTGCGTCGGGGCGTGTGGCCAGTGCCTCGGCGTAGCCGATCTCCGGATCGGGGTTGGCGAGCGCGAAAATGATCGGCTTTTTGGCCATCGTTTTCAGCATGGCGCTGTTCACCACGCCGGCCGCGGACAGGCCGATCATCACGTCAGCGTCGACCATCGCTTCGGCGAGCGTGCGCCGTCCGTCGCTCTTCGGGCGAGCGAACGCGGCGCGGAATTCGTCGATGTCGCCGCGATCTTCGTACAGGACGCCGCCCACGTCGACGAGCGTGATGTTTTCGCGCAGAACGCCCATGCGCACCCACATTTGCATGCAGCTCGTTGCCGCTGCGCCCGCGCCGACGCAGGTGACACGCAGCGTGTTCATGGGCTTGCCCTGCAGCTCGGCCGCGTTGCGCACGGCAGCAGCAGAGATGATCGCGGTCCCGTGCTGATCGTCGTGGAAGACCGGGATCTTCATGTGCTGGCGCAGCGCGCGCTCGATCACGAAGCAGTCGGGGGCGCGGATGTCTTCGAGATTGATGGCACCGAAGGTCGGCTCCAGCGCGCGCACGATGGTGATGAACTTCTCGGGGTCGATTTCGTCGACCTCGATGTCGAACACGTCGATGTCGGCAAAGCGCTTGAACAGCACCGCCTTGCCCTCCATCACCGGCTTGGCCGCGCGCGGTCCGATGTTACCGAGTCCGAGCACTGCCGTGCCGTTCGTGACCACCCCGACCAGGTTGCGCCGCGCCGTGTACAGGTCGACCGCGTCCGGATCTTTGGCGATTTCGAGGCAAGGCGCGGCCACGCCGGGCGAGTACGCGAGCGACAGATCGAGCTGCGAGGCGACCGGTTTCGTCCACACCACCTCGATCTTTCCGGGGCGACCCTCACGGTGATAGCGAAGGGCGTCTTCGTGGCGGCTCATGGCCGGGACGCTAGCAAAAATCGCCTTCCATGACACACTCGCCGGACGGCATGGAAGCCTCCACGGAACGGCTGAACGAGCAGCTCGAACGCGCCGCGCTGCACGCGATCTTACGCACCTGGGACGAGCTGAACGGTAGTCTGTTTCGCTTCCAGCTGCGCCGCCCTAGGGTGATGCTGGTCGATTCGAGCGCCCGGCTCGGTCTTTGGCACGGCGGCGAGCGCGTGATCGAGATCGCGCGCTCGCTTTTGCTCGATCACGGCTGGGGTGTGCTGGTCGAGGTGCTCAAGCACGAGATGGCGCACCAGTACGTGGACGAGATCTTGGGCCAGCCGGACGACGCCATGCACGGCGCGGCCTTTCGGCGCGTGTGCGAGGAACGCGGTATCGACTCGAGCGCGGCGGGCGTACCGCGTACCGCGGAGACGACGGCCCAGGTCGATCAGCACTTGCTCGAGCGCATCGCCAAGCTGCTCGCCCTAGCGCAAAGCTCGAACGAGCACGAGGCCCAAGCGGCGATGAGCGCGGCGCAGCGCTTGATGCTCAAATACAACATCGATCTGGCGATCAGCGGCCAAAGCCCGGCGCATGCCTTCCGCCATCTGGGCGAGCCCACCGGGCGCGTCAATGAAGCGCAGCGCATTTTGGCGGGCATTCTCGGCGATCACTTCTTCGTGCAGCCGATCTGGGTGCCGGTCTGGCGCAGTCGTGAAGGCAAGCGCGGCAGCGTGCTCGAGATCTGCGGCTCGCACGCGAACCTCGAGCTGGCCGAATACGTCCATTCGTTTCTAAATCTGACCGCCGAACGCTTGTTCCTCGAATACCGGCGTACGCCGCTCGGAAGGGGCGCCAAGCGCCTCACCTTCATCGCCGGCGTGATGGCCGGATTTCGCGATCGCCTCGAGCGCGAACGAAAGAAGTCCAAGGCCGAGGGGCTGGTGTGGGTGGGCGATGCCGGGCTCGATGATTTCTTCCGCAAGCGGCACCCGCGCATCCGCTGGACGCGCTACGCGGTCGGTCATGGCTCGGAGGCCTACGCACGCGGTCGGGAGGCCGGAGCAAAGATTGTCCTACATCGCGGAATCAGCTCGAATTCGCGTGCTACTTCACCCGCGCTCTTACCGGCCGGCAAGCGCGGGCCGTAAGTGGATCTAGCGCTCGACTCTTGGCACAAAGCTTTCCAGAATACCGCGCAGTGAGCACTCGCGACGACGATCACGCCGCCGAAGGCGATGCTCTGCTCGGTACCGTCCTCGCTGGGCGTTACCGCATCGAGCAGCTGCTCGGTAAGGGCGGCATGGGTGCGGTGTACCGCGCCGAGCACGTGCACATGCGCAAGGCCGTGGCGGTCAAGGTCCTGCACAAGGAGATGACCGCGTTCCCGGAGATCGTGGCGCGCTTCGAACGCGAGGCGGTCGCGGCCGGACGCATCGAGCACCCGCACGTCGTATCCGCCAGTGACTTCGGCCAATTGGACGACGGCTCGTTCTACTTGGCTCTGGAGTTCATCGAGGGGCATAGCCTCGCCAAGTTGGTCGACACGCAGGGTCCGCTCGAGCCGGAGCGCGCGCTGCGCATCGCGCGCCAGATCGCCGAGGCACTGCAGGCCGCCCACGGCGTCGGGATCGTGCACCGCGATCTCAAGCCCGACAACGTGATGCTGATCGCCAAAGACGGCGATCCCGACTACGTGAAGGTGCTCGATTTCGGCATCGCCAAAATCAAAGTCGAAGGCGCGGGCGATCAGCCGGCACTCACGCAAATCGGCACCGTGTTTGGCACGCCCGAGTACATGTCGCCCGAACAAGCGCGCGGCGACACGGTGGACGCGCGCGCCGACCTGTACACGGTCGGTGTCATTTTGTTCGAGATGCTGAGCGGCCGCTCACCGTTCAAGGACGACGATCTGGTGGTCGTGCTCACGCGCCACCTGACGGCCGATCCGCCGCCGCTGCCCGCGGGCATCGATCCAGCGATCGTCGAGCTGGTGCTGCTGCTGCTCAAAAAGAGCCCGGCTGAGCGCGTGCAGAGCGCGGCCGAGCTGATCGAGCGCATCGATGCCATCTTGGGCGTGTCTTCGGCTTCGCCCGGTTTTGCGGGCACCACACCGTCCGGACCGATGAGTCGCGCGCGTTCGAACGCGGCGCTCGATGTGACGGCCGTCGCGAGCTCGTCCTTCGACGCTTCGCCGGCTCAGGGCTATGCACCGACGATGCTCGGGCAGACCGCTCCGCAGCCCTTGGCGCTGCCCGGCGCAGGCGCCAAAGCGCTGCTCCAACGTGAGGTCGTGCTAGGCGGGCGTGCGCTGCCGCTTTGGGTTCTAGCCGCTGGCGCGCTCGGTTCGAGCCTCGGCATTGCGCTGCTCATCGTCCTGGGTTCGCTGATCTTCGGCGGCAAGAACAGCGCAGCGCCCTCCGGCAACCCGGTGACCGAAATCTTCAAGCCCAAAGAAGATGCCCTGTCGCAGCTGATCGTGCGCGCCGAAACCGGCGAGCAAACGGCCCTGGCCGAGCTCACGGCGCGTCCGGAAAAGAAGCGCGGTGAGCGCGAATGGCGCGCTTTGGGCCACGGCTATGCAAAACTCGGTCAATTTTCGGCGAGTTTGAACGCGTACCAAAAGGGCGTGCTTTCACACCCACCGCTCGCCAAACGGCCCGAGTTGCTCGCGGATGTGCGGCTGGCCGCGCTCGACGCGCAGGCCTCGGACGAGGCGCTCAAGTTCGCCGCGACCGGCCTCGGCGCGGAAGGCCTGGACGTGATCTACGACGTTTGGGACGACACGCGCTCGCTGCCGAGCCAGGCGCTGGTGGCCAAACATGCCCGGGCCTACCTCGATGACGACGCCGTGCGCGCCAAAGCGACGCCTGCGCTGAAGCTCCTGCTCGAGCTGAGCAAGGCGCAAAAAGAAGGCTGCGCCAGCGTCAAACGCTGGCTCGCCCGCGCAGCCAGCGACGGCGACGCGCGCGTGCTGCCCCTGCTCAAACGCTTCGACGACCGGCGCGGCTGCGGCTTCTTGGGCCTCGGTGATTGTTATTCCTGCCTGCGCGCGGGCAAAGACCTCGCGAACACCGCGGACAGCGCGGGCGCTCGCCCGGCGCCCAAATTCGGGCCCTGAGCGCGTTCCCGCGGCGCAACCCGGGCCGCGAAACCTGCTAGCTTTCGCGGGTCATGCGCCTGATTCGCGTAGCTGCTGCGACTTTGAACCAGACCCCGCTCGACTGGGATCAGAATCGCGCCAACGTCATTGGGGCGATCGAAGAGGCGCGCGCCGAGGGCGTCAGCGTGCTCTGCCTACCCGAGCTGTGCTTGACCGGTTACGGCTGTGAAGACGCCTTTCTCGCGCCGGGCACGCACGCCATGGCGCTCCAGCTATTGGACGAGATTTTGCCGTACGCGCGCGGGCTCGTCGTGTGCGTCGGTTTACCGCTCTTTCACAACAAGGCTATCTACAACACGTGCGCCTTGCTCGTGGACGGTAAAATCGCAGGCTTGGTCGCCAAGCGCGCGCTCGCCGGAGATGGCATTCACTACGAGCCGCGCTGGTTCAAGCCCTGGCCGGCAGGGCTCCGCACCACCATCTCGTTGCTCGGCAAAGATGTCCCGCTCGGCGATATTTACTTCGACTGTTCGGGCGTGCGCATCGGCTTCGAGATCTGTGAGGACGCCTGGGTCGCACAGCGTCGCGGCGCGGAGCTCGCGCTGACCGGGGTCGATTTGATCTTGAACCCGAGCGCGAGTCACTTTGCGTTCGGTAAGCAGGAAATTCGCCGTCGTTTGGTGCTCGAGGGCTCGCGCGCGTTCGGCGTCAGCTATGTCTATGCAAACCTGCTCGGCAACGAGGCCGGCCGCGCCATCTACGACGGCGACGCGCTGATCGCCACGGCCGGCAAGCTCGTGGCACAAGCCCGCCGTTTCAGCTTCGCGAACCACGCGCTGATCAGCGCGGTGATCGACGTCGACCTCACGCGCGTCCGCTATGCGGCGCTCAGCAGCTCCAAGCCGCGCGTCGAGAGCGAGCCTGGCGAATGCGTCAGCTGTCAATTCGCGTTTCCCGCGCTCGTACCGTTGGCGCCGCTCGAGCCGCTCGAGAGTTGGGAGCACTCGCCCGCGCTCAAAGAAGAGGAATTTGCGCGCGCGATCGCGCTCGGCCTGTTCGACTATTGTCGCAAGAGCCGCTCGCGAGGCTTCGTGGTCTCGCTCAGCGGCGGCGCGGATTCGTCGGCCGTGGCCTGCTTGGTTGCGCTGATGGTGCGCTTTGCCGCAGCCGAGCTCGGCCTCGACGGTCTGGCCGAGAAACTCGGGCACATCGAGGGCCTGTCGCGCTTGGTCTCCGAGCGCGAGCTCGTCGGAGCGTTACTCACCACTGCCTATCAAGCCACGAAAAATAGCTCGAGCGTGACGCGCGACGCCGCTGCTGCCGTCGCACGCGCGCTCGGCTCGACGCACCACGAGCTCGACGTCGACGGCCTAGTCACGGCGTATGTGTCAGCAACCGAGCGCGCGCTCGGTCGCGAGCTCGACTGGCAGCGCGATGATTTGGCGCTGCAGAACATCCAAGCGCGCGTGCGCGCGCCTTCGGTTTGGTTGCTCGCCAATTTGAAGCAAGCGCTGCTGCTCTCGACCAGCAACCGCTCGGAAGCCGCGGTCGGCTACGCCACGATGGACGGCGACACCGCCGGCGGACTCAGCCCGATCGCCGGCATCGACAAGGCGTTTTTACGGCGCTGGCTGGTCTGGCTCGAGCAGCAGGGCCCATCGGGCTTCGAGCCCATCCCGGCGCTCAAGGCCGTGAACGTGCAGGCGCCTACCGCCGAGCTGCGCCCGCCCTCCGCCACGCAAACCGATGAAGCCGATCTGATGCCGTACGAGGTGCTCGACGCCATCGAGCGCGCCGCGATCCGCGACAAATACGGCCCGCGCGAAGCACTGTCCCTGATCGTCGCCGAGTTTCCCGCGTTCACCGAAGCCGAGCTGTTCGTCTGGCTCGAGCGCTTTTTCCGCCTATGGAGCCGCAACCAATGGAAGCGCGAGCGCTACGCGCCAAGCTTCCACGTCGACGACGAAAGCCTCGATCCCAAAACGTGGTGCCGCTTTCCGATCCTATCCGGCGGCTTCACCCGCGAGCTCCAAGAACTCCACGCCGAACTCGCGCGCCGCTAGGAGCGCGCATTGCGTAGCTTTGTTTTTAATGGTCACGCGTCACGCCGCGCGGCGGCCCAGCCTTCGGCGTCGCGCTGCGGATGAGAGGAGAGAGGGAGAGTTCACCACCGAGCCACAGAGATCACGGAGATCACAGAGCTGATTTTGGGGTTAGTTCGGAACTCCGCGGCGGAGGGACGGAGCGCGGCGACGTTTTCAGGCAGACTCATTTCCGCAGATCACGCTCAGTGCAGCGGCCCGGACGCTTTCGCGCCGCCCTGCGGCTCACCTTGTAAAACCAAAAATTACACGCTCGCCCCGATTTTTCCGCTCCGCCAGCGCCGACCCCGGCGCTCCGCGTCCTCTGTGATCTCTGTGGCTCGGTGGTGAAATCCGGGAGCCGTCATCCCGCTCCGCATTTTGCGCCCGCGCCGCCCGCGAGGAGCAGCCCCGCCTTCAGCGGTGCACGACCACGATCGTCGATGGCCCGAGCCAGGGCAGCCAGCGTACGCCGTGCCAGCCGGGCGGCAGCGCCGGCTCGCTGAACTCGAAGAGGGTTTTGCCGTCGATCGGCGACAGATTCACGCAGCCGCCGCTTTTGAATTCACCCCAGCTATCGTGCCAATAGGCGGTGTGAATCGCGTGCGGGCCGCTGAAATTCTGCGTCCACGGCACATCGGAGTGCACGAACTCACCGGGCGCGACCATCGTTGCCGTGGCGAACTTGCCGGAGATCGGAAATGTGCCGGTCGGCGTGAGCGCGCGCGCGATCGGCTCTTCGCCTGGCTTGGCGTAGCCGCCACGGCCCGGCGAAATCAGCGTGGTGAAGACGGGCTTCGTGCCCTCATACGCAATCAAGTAGCCGTCCGTGACGGCGACTTCGAGCCACGTGGCGCGCCCGCCTTTGGGCGCATTGCCGGTCGTATCTTCCGCGCCCACTGCCGCGCCCCAGGGCGTTCGAGCCTGCGGGCTGGGCACGACCGCGTCCGTGGCTTTGACCCACAGACTGCCGCGCTTGGTGCGCAGGTAAACGTCCGGCTCGCTGCCAGCGCGTTCGCCGGTCAGCTCGACGAAGCTGAGGCGCTGGAACGTGTCACTCGCCGGCGCAAACTCGCCGTTCGGCTCACGCGTATACGCGGGGCGATCTTTGGCTTTGAAAAACGCGAGCGGCAATGCCGCGTCGCGCCCGAGCTTCACGCCTTGAAACTTCACCACCGGATACGGTGTGACGCTCGCTTTCGGCAGCCACTGGTAGTCCGCGCTGAGCAAAAAATCATGCCCGTTTTCGCTGATTTCTTTGCTGTAAGCGACCGTCGAGCGCCTGAGTAGCCGATTTCTGGGCTCGTGAATCGCCATCGGCAACGCGGGAAACCCGAGTGGCGCGCCCGGGAGCGCGGTACTTGACTCGAGCCCCAGCGATTCGCCGTACTGATGCGGCCAGGGCGAGTCGAGGTTCGCTGCGTAGGGCAGCACTGCGCGATACACCGGGTCGTTTGCGTCCAAAGTGGCGCGGTTACCGTCGACGCATACGTAGCCGCGCGGCTCAATCGCGTACCACTCCATGCAGCCCGGGCCGTACACGGGCTTCGCGCTCTTCAGCGCCACCGACCCGCCCGTCCACAAGTAGCCGATCCACTCCTTGCTCGCGTCCGGCTCGGGGCGGATCCAGACGTAGCGGGTGCGCGCGTAGACGCGCGGGCCGGCCTCGGGCTCCGCCGCGCGGGCGCCGAGCGGGGCCGAGGGCGGCGCTACGGCCGCGCTCAGCCCGAGCTCTGCGCGCGCGGAGGCCGGCTGAGTGAGGCTTGGCAGCGCCGTCGCTAATTGCGCCGGCGCGAGGGGAGCGCGTTCCCGCGACGGCTCGCGCTGCGTGGCATCCGCCTTCGATTGCGCGCACGCGCCGAGTGCGAGGCACGCGCCGAGCGCGAGCGCGCCCACGCGGGAGTGGGCCGGGCGGGGCGGACGGCGGAGCACGCCGGGAAGGTAGCGCGCATTTCGGGCAGGACCCGCTTTTTTTGCGAGATCTTGCGCGCTTTCGCGCGAAGATTTGGGCTTTCCTGGCTCAGGGCTGCCCGGCGAAGCACGAACCGATCTGGCCCCCGGACCCGCACGGGCTCGGCTCGCTGAAAGCGGGCTCGGGGCTGCCGTGCGCGTCGAGCTTCGCCACCACGGTGTCCCAGTGGCTCACGCCGTGCCGGGTCAAGGAGAGCCGGAGCAGCCAGCCGGTGGTCGTCGCGGGCTCGTGAAAGCCGTCGAACACGAAATTGCCCAAGCTGTAGATGATGGGCTTGCCGCGGTACAGCTCGACCCCTTGCGTCACGTGCGGGTGCCCGCCGATCACCGCGTCCGCG
>Ga0207667_10010087_pt1 | contig 11072 bp, 7 predicted proteins | sample KBSCornC52_FD_184301 | JGI IMG/M metagenome (GOLD analysis project Ga0207667, IMG submission 184301) | Corn rhizosphere microbial communities from Kellogg Biological Station, Michigan, USA - KBS Corn C5-2 (SPAdes) (version 2) | ecosystem: Host-associated > Plants > Roots > Rhizosphere > Soil ...
CGCCACCGCCTGTTTGACCGCACTCGGCAGCGAGGGCTCGGAAGTGCGCGGCAGATCACCCGCGGACGTCAACACCGACAGGAAGAACGGATTGCCGCCCGTGCGCGAGAACAGTGATGCGGCGAGTCCTGCGTGCGTCTGTTCGACGCGCAGTTGCGCGAACTCCGTCACTTCTTCGGTGCTGAGCCCCAAAAGCACGATCTCGTTGCGACAGGCTGCACGAATTCGCGCCAGCGCATCGGCCCGTGCGGGGTCGCTGAGCCGCTCCGCGTCACGCACGGCCCCGATCACCAAGATCGGCGCTGCGAGCGCCTGGGTCAGGAACTCGAGGAGCAGCAGCGAGACCAGGTCCGTGCTGTGGAGATCGTCGAACACCAAGGCAAAGGGTCGCTGTTCCGCCAGCTCGGAAAGCCCGCGCGCCATCGCATCGAAGGTGCGAAATCGTTCGTTCGGGGAGTCCCAGCCCAGCTGGTCATCGGCTTGCCAGCTATCGGTGCCGAGCAGCAGTTTGCGGGCGCCGCTGGGCGCGCTGTCGAATGCGCGGCGCACGATTTTCAGCGAGCGAGCTCTGACCAGAGAGCGAAAGATTTGTTGCCAAGCGAAGAAGGTGGGAGCCCCCTCGACTGCGGAGCCCCGGGCCGCGTGAACCTCGACGGAAGGCGGGGCGTTGCTGCGCATTTCCTGGAGCAGGCGGCTCTTGCCGATGCCAGGCTCACCGAGCAAGAGCAGGAAGTCGCCGCGACGGGCCTCGAGTTGGCGCAGAGCCTGCTCGAGCCGCGCGCACTCGCGCTTTCGTCCGATGAAGGGTCGCTCCCCCAGAGTGCCCTCCGCGGGGACCACGCCTTCGGCGCCCTCGGGCTCGCGAGTGAGCTCGGCTGCGGGCGCGCTGTGCGTGCTTACCGGCGCGATGAACTCATAACCCCGGCCGTGCACCGTGCGGATGAAGCGCGGCGTCTTCGAGTCATCGCTGAGCAGCTTGCGCGCGCAGCTCACGCAGCGGGTCAAGACGCTTTCCCCGACCACGTCGCCGGCCCACAGCGAATCGAGCAGCTCGGCCTTCGAGACCACGCGGCCGTGGTGGCGCATCAAATAGCTGAGCAGCTCGAATACCTTGGGCTCCGGCGTGAGCAGCTCGCTACCGACCCGGAGCGACCAACGCCCCGGGTCGAGCACCACGTCGAAGCTCGTGTAGCAGAGAGCCGGCATCCGCGCGGAAGCTAGCGCACTGTGCGGCCGCGGTCAGCTGTCGCGTTGATAGCGGATCACGTTGAAACAGCGCGTCTCGTGGCTCGAGCGATTTTCGTATATGTGCCGAACGTCGGCTTTGAAGAAGATCGTGTCGCCGGGCAAAAGCTCGTGCTCCTCTTCGCCGATCGACAGCCGCAGGGCGCCGGTCATATACGAAAATCGTTCGGAAGTTCCGCGCCCGTGCGGCTCGCTGCGATGCACGGCTTTGGGCAGGAAGCGGAGCTCGTAGATTTCGACGTCCGGCGAAGAACCGCCCGGGGAGAGCAGCCGGCTTTCCATCCGCCCGTCGCCGCTCTTCAGCGGCGGTGAATCGCCGGCGCGCAGGAGCTTGGCCCCGCCATCTTCCGACACGCCGAGCAGCTCGTGGAACGGCACGTCCAAACCGACCGCGACCTTCCACAACACCGACAGCGTTGGGTTGGTGCGCGTGCCTTCGATCTGTGAAAGCGCCGCACGGCTCACGCCGCTGCGCAGCGAAAGCTCGTCGAGTGACAAGCCGCGCGCTTTGCGGAAATGCTTGAGCCCCTCTGCGACGCGCCGCGCGACCTCTGCCGCTCCGAGCTCGTCCCCGGATCCAGAAGCCACGCGCGGTCGCCCGCGCTCGGCTTGGGCCAGCTCCGGCGCGAGCGCCTCCGGTTTTTTGCGCGACGCATCGAGCTTGCGCGGTGCATCCGCTTCCGGTTTTTTTCGTGCTTTCGCTGCTGCCATCGGGCCTTCTTCTAGCCGCTTCGGGGTGACGCTGGCCAGAGCTCAGCCGCCTTTTTTACTAGCGAAGCCGCGTTTGTGCGCGCAAGATCGCGCCGGGCCGCAGGCAAAGCCGCAGTTTTCCCCCGAGCGCTGCTAAAATTTGGGGCTCTAACAGGCGCACTCGCTCGGGCTGCTCGAAGGTATTGCAGTCGCCGATGTGCTCGAACCCGAGTTCGACGCACTCGGCGCTGTCGAGCTCTGCGCCGAACGCCTCGAGCTCGAGCTCGCACGGCTGTTCTGGATGCGTGTTCACCAGCGTGACGGTCAGCAAGTCGTCACGAAGCGAAGCGGAGCCGAGCACACGGCGCAGCTTTTGCGGTTGGCGGTCGAGCCGCAGCGCGCGACAATCTTCCGCTGCGGACCCGCCGTCGGACACCACGTCCGACAGGTTGACACAGCGCAGGGCGCGCGCGCCGCGATGCGGCCGATACAAGTCGAAGACGTGATAGGTCGGCGTGCGAAAGCAGCTGTTTTCATCGGCCAATACCAGGGCGTGCAGCACGTTCACCACTTGCGCGAGATTGGCCATGCGCAGGACTGCCGCGTGGCGATTGAACAGGTCGAGCTCTATGGCGGCAATCAGCGCGTCGCGCACGGTGTTTTGCTGATAGAGCGAATGGCTCGGCTTGCCGGCTTCCGTTTTGTGCCACGCGCCCCATTCGTCCACGATCAGCGCGATTTTGCGCGCCGGATCGAAACGATCCATGAGCAGCCGGTGGCCCTCGACCAGCCCGTTCAGCGTCCAGGCCTTGGTCAGCGTGGCAAACCAATTGTCGGTGTCGATGTCGAGCGCCGTGCGCGCCGTGTTCCAAACGTAGTGATGAAGCGCGAAGGCCTCGAGCCCCGAACGCTGGCCGTGATTTCGGAACATGTACTCGAAAAAACGCTCGGTCCACGCGAAATCCGCTGAGTTCGGTCCGGAGGCGATGGCGAACGGCTTGCTGCCCGAGTACTCGGGCAAATACGTGCGGTAGCGGGAAAACTCCGCGGCGTAATGCTCGGGGCCCATGTTGCCTCCGGCGCCCCAACTCTCGTTGCCCACTCCCCAGTAACGCACCTGGAACGGCTCGGGCGAGCCATTGGCGGCGCGCTCGGCCGACAGCTGGGAGCCGCTCGCGAGGTTACAGTACTCCACCCAATCTTTGAGATAAGCGGGGGTCTCCGAGCCGAGATTGCCTGCGAAATACGGCGAGCAGCCGAGCGCGCGACACACGTCGATGAACTCGTGTGTTCCGAAATGATTCGGCTCCGGAGCGTTGCCCCACTGCGTGTTGATGCGCGCGGGGCGGGCCGCGCGCGGCCCAATGCCGTCACGCCAGCGATAGCTGTCCGCGAAATTGCCGCCCGGCCAACGTAAGACGGGCAAGGCGAGTGGCTGGAGTGCTCGCAGCACGTCCTGGCGCAGGCCCGCAGGGTGTGGCCCGCGCGCGCCGTCCGCCCAAAGTCCGGGATAGATCAGCTCACCCAGGTGCTCGGCGAACGCGCCGTGCAAATCAGGATGGACGCTACCGATCGGTTCGGATGGAATCACGAGCCAGGCTACCCGGCTCAAGCTGAGGTCCTTTGTCGGAGTGCTGCCACGCGTCGATGATGCGCCGCCGAGCGCGGGAAAACCACGACCTAAATGCGTACCGAACCCCTGCCTTCAAACGGACTCGCTGGCCGTGGCGGCGGTGCGCGGCAGGGGTTTCACCTTAGGCCACACCGCGCGCAGCCATTCGGCCACGAACAGCGCGACAGCGCCCACCGCGAGGCCGGCCGCGCAATCGACCGTCCAATGGTGACGCAAGTAGATGGTCGAAATCCAGAGCGAGACCACCACCGGCAGGCAAATCCAGAAGAACAATCGGGGACGGCTCGGGAAGATGGCGCTGCCGAAGCGCCAGGCATAGACCAGCGACACGAGCGCGAGCGCGCAGTGCAACGAAGGGAATGCCGAACGCGTGCGCGCCGGATCTGCGGCGTCGAAGGCGCCCTGCTGGAACTCGAACAAACCGAAATAGGAATAGAGCGTGCCCGGTTGAAACGGCCCCTCGAGCAGCGGGCGGTAAAAACGCGGCGGACCCGCGGGGAAGGTCAGGCACAAGACCAACCCGAGCCCCTGCTGAATCACCACGGCGCTGGACATCTCCCGAAAATCTTCGCGCCGCCCGCGCAGCGATAACGCGGTGGCGATGATCATCGGCAGCACGAAATAGCTGCCGTAGGCGAACGCCATCCAATCGGTGAGCAGCGGGTGATGAAAGGCGTGGATCCAAACCGTGGGCTCGACGCCGAACAGCCGCACATCGAGCGCGTACAAGACTGGATCGACCGATGGCTTCGGGATCCGGCCGGTATACGTTTCGAGGCTCTCGAACGCCCACATCAGCCCGATGAACGGCGCCCAATCGCGAGCGGTTTCGCGGATGCTCACGCGGAGATCGCCGAGCTCCGCCTTTCGGCCACGCCGCAGTACCGGCAGGCGCAGCAGAAAATGTAGTGCAATCAGCCCAGATCCGAGCGCGGCGCTGATCGTGATCGGCCCTTCCGCCCAAACGAACGACACTCCATACGAGCGGATGAGCGTCGCGAGCGCGCCCAGGAACAGCGCGAGCAGCGCGACATCGGCGCCCATCAACGCGAGCACGCGGAGCGGGAGCGAGCGTGGTTCAGCCATGGCTCACTTTGCCAAAGCGCATGCGTGGCGCGCCCCATTGACGATGCTTGCGAGGCTTCCATGTGAACCGTCATCACTCACGAACTGATCTCCACGCCGAAGAAGGTTGCGGCGCCGCAGGGGCGTCTTGCTCTGCAAGTCGTCAGCGCGGTCGGCTTGGCGCTCGCGCTCGCGTTTTGGTCGTCTAGGCTCGATTGGTCGCTGCTCGGGCGCACGCTGGGGCAGGCGAAACCATGGGCGCTGCTGGCGGTCGCGCTGATCGCGTTCGGCGGGCTCGTGTGGAAGGCGGCATTCTGGCGCTTCGCCTTGTCGGCGCTCTGCCCGGTGCCGTTTTGGCCATTGCTCCGCTACGCCGTGGCGGCGTCGGTCGGCTCCATTTTGGCTCCGGCACGCGCGGGTGATGCGTTTCGCGTCTGGATCTTGGGGCGCCGTCACGCCGTGCCGCTGCTCGTCACGCTGACCGTCGTCGGCCTCGAAAAGTTGGCCGACGTGGCCGCGCTGCTGGTGCTGGCCGCACCCTTGCCCTGGCTCGTGCCGCGTTTGTCCGGTTCGGTTCGGCCGTGGTTGCTGCTGCTCTCCGGCTTGCCGGTGCTCGCCAGCTTGGCCGTCGCCCTGGTACGGCGCCACGCCACTTGGAGCAAGCTGCCGCTGTTTGCGGGCCTCAGCATCTTCGAGCGCGGCCGGCCGATCCTGATCGCAGTTGCCTGCGTCTTGTGCGCGTGGCTCTTCGATTTGCTGACGATTGAGCTGGTGCTCTATGCCATTGGCGTGGCCCCCACGTTGAGCGCGGGGCTGCTCGTATTGCTGCTCACGAACCTGGCGATCGCGGTGCCAGTGACGCCCGGCAACGTGGGCGCGCACGAGCTCGGTTCGGCACTGGCCTTGAAGTTGCTGGGCGTCGACGTGGAGATCGCCGCGGCCTTCGCGCTGCTCTATCACGGGCTTCATACCATCCCCGTGCTCTTGCTGGGGTTCGTGGACGCCAGGCGTTTGTTGGTCGACACGGCGAAGGCACCCTCGAGCACCAGCTCTGGTTGAGCACGCCCTGCAAAGCGTTGGGTCGAATCAATGGCGGCCAGATAGTGCTCGCGGACTCGTTCGGCTAATACGGGCCAGCGATAGGCGCCGACGCAGATCGCGTTGAAGTCCTGCATTGCTGCGCGTCGAGCTGGATCGGCGGCCAAGGTCGCGATCGCTGCGGCGAGCTGCTCTGGGTCGCGTGGAGGCACGAAGGCCGCGCCCTCGGGCTGCGCCACTTCACGGTAACCGCGGATGTCGCTGCACACGATGGCGGAGCCGCCGGCCATCGCCTCGAGCAGCACGATGCCGAAGGATTCTTGGCGGAGTGACGGCGCGACGAATAAGTCGCACGCTCGATAGTGCTCGATCAACTCCGAGCGCGGCAGTGATCCGTGCAGGCGTAGACCCGGTAACGAAGGCGGCGCGGGCACTCCGGTCCGATCACCCACCACGTCGAGCGTGACCTGGAGCCCGCGCGCCAAAAGCCGCTGATACGCCTCGAGCATCACGCGCCAGCCCTTGCGCTCGTCTGCCAAGCGACCAACGAACAGCAAGCGTGTGCCATCACGCTCAGCGGCGCGCTCGCGCGGCGCGAACAGCTCCGTATCGATTCCGTTCGGCACAATCGACAGCGGCCGTTTCCAGGCTCGCCCGGCGTACTCCGCGGCTGCTTGCGAGACGGCCAAGCCGCGCGCGAAAAACCGATACTGGAGCGCGCCAAACAGCTTTTGCCCCAGCCGTAAGAGCAACGGCGGCGCGTCAGCGTAAGCGTGGAACGTGCACAGCTTTGGAATACCCGGCGTCAGCCAGCTGACCCAATACGCCAGCGACGGGATGGGCGGCTCATGAACGTGGATCACGTCGAACGGGTGGCTTTGAAAAAAGCGCAGCGTTTCGAAGGGCGAAGCGAATAACGGCATCTCATTGCTCGACCCGTTCGACTCCAGGGAAACGATGCCGCCGACGGTCACGACTCCCGTCTTGCGCACTGGGCGACTCGCTGGCCCCAAGATGGTGACCGAGTCGCCGCGCGCGCGCAGCGCGGCGGCCAAACCGAAGATGTGGTGTTTTACGCCGCCACCGCGGACCGCCAAGTCATAAGGAGCAACGAGACAGACGCGGAGCGGCGCCCCAGTTCGCAGTGCGATCATTGGATTTTCCTTCGCCAAGCGAGCCGCCCGTCCAGGAGCGCGGGGGCCAGCAGCGTGGCAGCCGTCAAGCAGGTCAGCTCGCCGATCATGGCCGAGAGACCGAAGCTGTGGATGCCCCGATTCTGCGAGAAAAGCAGCGAAGCGTAGCCGACGATCGTCGTGTACGAGCACAGCACGACCACCGGACCCACGCCGATCAACGCGCTGCGGCCGGGCCGGGAATCGCTGACGTCGCGAGCGCGCGCGGCGATATTTACGGCGTAGTCGACGCCAATCCCAATCGTGATCGGCAGAGCGACGAAGTCCAAGAAGTTGACCTTGATGCCGAGCGCCCAGGCCGCGCTGAGTAACCCCGTGCTGCCGAGCAGCTCGCACAGCAACGTGACCTTGGCCGAGCGAGATCGGCGAAAGAGCGCAAAAATCACCAGGCACGAGCCGAGTACCGCGGCAAACGTGGCGCGCGGACCGTCCCGCCGCATGGCCTCGAGCATGTCGGAGAACACGAACGCCGAGCCGCCGATCACCACGTCGCGGCCGAGGTGCATGCCCCTGACGGTGCGCGCGAACGACACGAGCGATGAAACGCGCCAGCCGTCGACCGCTAGGCCCGTGTTGGCGAGCACGAGACGCCCGCGCGTGCCGTCGCGCTCGGTAAAGGGCCAGGCGAGCTCTGCCGGGACATCCTGATAGCCCACTTTTTGCAAGGTGTCGGGCGGGCGCAACTCGTGCAAGCGCTGTCGTTCGCTCGGCTCGAGCCGCCGGAGCATGGGTGAATCGAGCAGGGCGCGGATCTCGGCCAGGAGAGCGAGCTTTTGCGGTTGGTCTGTGGGCAGCGTGTCGTCGAGCGTGTGAATCGAGCTGAATAAGTGCGCGGCTTCGGGCTTGCCCGCGTCCACTGCGCGAAGGCGCGCGGCCACGAGCGGTGCCTCGGCGCGCTGCGCGACGCCAATCGCGAATCCGCCGTCCAACCCGTGGCCGAACGCATGGTCGAACTTGTCCATCCAGCGCGAGGCGTCGTCGAGCGCGGCGGTGTACGATCTGAGGTTTCGCAGGTCGTCCTCGAGTGGACGGCTCGTGAGATAAAGCACGGTGGTGGTCGTCGTCAGCGCAAGCAGTACTAGACCCAGTGCGGCGACGGTCCGCGGGCGGTTGGGAGTGAGGCGCGCGAGCAGTGCACCGAGGCGCACTGGGCTGCGGCCTTGAATTCGTTCGCCGGCCAGCATCAACGCCGCGGGTAAAATCGTGTAAGCGCAGAGCCAACACGCGATCATGCCTGCGGCGCCGATCATGCCGAAATCGCGAAAACCGCGGAATGGAGTCAGAGCGAGTGAGCCATACGCGACGGTGGCGGTGAGCGCCGCTGCCAGCGTCCCCGGCGCGGTGCCGCGCGCCGCGAGCTCGAGCGCCCGCGGCACCGCTGAGCCTTGCGCTCGCTCCTCGAGGTAGCGAGCGAGCAGCACGAGGCCGGCGTTGATGCCATTGCCGATCACGATCGAGGACAGAAACGCGCTGGCAATGTTCAAATGCCCAATGGCAAGGTAGGTGAAAGCGAACGTGCCGAGCACGCCCACGCTCAACGCCCAAGCCAGCGCGCCCACGGCCAGTACCGAGCGATAGAACAGAAATAGCGCGCCCAGCACCAAAACCGCGGTCGCCAGCGTAGAGAGCAACATGCCGCGCAATAACGCGTCGTGTTCCGCGAGCGTGGTCACGACGTCGCCTGCCAGGCCGATTTTTGCGCCGGGATGCGCGCGTTCGATGTCCGAGGCAATGCCACGGAGGCGCTCGGTCAGCGCGCGGCCGCGATCGACGTCGCCCCCGGAGAACGTGGTGCGCAGGAGCACGAGCTGCAAGCGCCCGTCTTGCGAGACGAATGTGCCCGGCGCATCCGCCGCTTGTTTGGCTTGGTCGAGCCGCTTCCAAAGCGCGTCGGCGCCTGCGGTGGCCGTGTCATCGGAGTCACCGACTTCTAGATCGAAGGGGCTCGCGCGCTCGAGCTGAGTCTGTAGTGAGTCGCGCGCCGCCTCGAGCTCGCTGAGCGGTGCAAACAACCAGCGATGCGCCCAAGTGAAGCGACGTGCCGGTCGATCATCGGCGGTTACACCGGAGACCAACGTTGAATCCAGCTGCGCTGCGCGCGCAATCAGGTCGTCGGCAGCGCCTGCACGAAGCTGTGGCTGATTTGCCTCGATGCCAATCATGTACGTCGCCGGAACGCGCAACCGGTGCTCGAGCGCGTGAACATGGCGCACCGATTCGGTGTCCGCCGGCAGCAGGGCCGCGAAGCCCGCATCGACGCTGAGCCGGGCGCTCAATACGGCGCAGCCTGCCGCTAGCAGCCAACTCAGCACCACGACCTGCCACGCGTGCGCCGCACAAAAACAGGACAATGATCCGACAAACCTGGCCAATCGACTGGGCGTGGCAGGCGCCTCCGAAGCGTTGCCCTGGGGCGAATGGCCGCAGGCGGCGCGCGTGAGCTCGCCGTCAGCCACGCGCTTGCTGCTCTCGAGTGGGTCGTCGCTCATGATGTGGGCGGCGTCGTTCATCAGTTACCTGCCGATCCGCTAGTCACGACTCCGTTCCCGATCGAACCGTGCTGCGCCGGTATGCTCGATGTGCGTGACGAATCCGAATGGGTGCTCACCCACATCGAGCGAGCGCGCCAAAGCGCAAGCCCTGCGCGGAATCAACTCGGTCGATCGCCGAAGCGCGTGGAGTGAGGCCTTGCGGGGCCGTTGCGTCGCGTCTACGGATCGCGTGCCGTCGCGTGCTGCGGATTGCGCAACGCCGTTGCAAGCGAACCTCACTGAGCGTCGCTCGCGTGCTCAGTCGTGAGCGACGGCGGGGCTGCGATGTGACTGGCACTCTCCAGTTGGCGGATCACTCTGCGCACTGACTGCGCTCGCCAGCTGAACGCGCCGCCGAAGGCTATGCCGGATCGCGCCCGCTACGCGTGACCATCAATCCAGCTCGTGCTTCGAGCGGACGGTCGCCGAGCAGGAATGTGCGCGCGCTGCAATGGGTCGCCCTGTCGAGCGTCGGGCTGAGCCGCGTCGCGATATTACGGGATTTTCGCGGCGACCGGGCTCGGAATTGCGGGGCGATTTGCTCCCTTAAGCTCCGTTTCGAAGCGCCCGTAAGAGCTAGGACGGAAGATCCGATGTCAAATATCTACCAGGTCAAAGTTGGGCGACTCCTGGAGGTGCGGCTCGATTCGAGTGTTCGGACCACCGAAGACGTGGATCGCTGGTTCACAGGCGTCGGAGCCGCGCTGAGGGTGCTCCCTTCCGGGGTGCGTGCGGTGGTCATGGCCGACTGGCGCAGCTGTCCACTGCTATCGGATGAAGCCTCCGAGCGCGCTCGGCTGCGTCTCACTCAATCGAACGACCACGTCGAGCGCAGCGCCGCGCTGGTCTTTCCAGATTCGGCGATCTCCGTGCTCCAGTTTTTGCGCCTCTGCCGCGACAGCGGCACGCCGAATCGTCGCCTCTTTACCGAAGAGCAGCCCGCGGTAAGCTGGCTCGGTGAGGTGCTCAATGACGCCGAGCGGCAGCGACTCGCGGTCTTCCTCGCCGAATATGACGCGCGTAGCGGCGGTCCCGCTCAGCGCCTGATGTGAGCGATGCACCTGCTGCGCGCTAGCGGGTAGGGGTCACGCGCGGAACGGCGCCGAGCGACTCTTGGGCAAGGGCGACCTGCTTGCCAGTCTTGGGCGCGGCGTGGTGCGGGCCCAGGCGCCGTTGCTGTCCGATCGCTAATCCACGCTGCGTTCTTTGCGAAAAAATCCCTCGCGTCGTCGTCGGCGCAAGAGCGCGGCCAGTGCCAGCGAGAGCAGGAGTGCGCGTGCGTTGCTCGAGCCTGTGCCCACGCGGCAACCGCAACCGCCCGCGTTCGAGCCCGCAGCGTTGTTCAGCGGGCCCGCGCCGGCTACCGGTTGGCTGCCGCCGTTTGCGCTTGCACCGGCCATGCTGGGGCCGCTGCCTCCAGCGCCGGCGCTGGCGAGCGCGCCGCCAGCAGCGACGCCGCCTCCTGCCGCACCCGCCGAACCGCTCGCGCCCGGCGTGCCAGCGCTGCCGCTTGCGCCGCTGCCGCCCGTGCCGCTGCCGCTTGCGCCGCCAGCACCGCCGCCGCCAGTCCCGCCGTTGCCCGACCCAGGCGGCGAGATCGTGTACATGAGCGCGCCGCCGTACGGGATCGTCGCCGAAATGCCGCTCGTCACGTCCGGCACGTCGGCGCGATGCCAG
>Ga0207667_10010088_pt1 | contig 11071 bp, 10 predicted proteins | sample KBSCornC52_FD_184301 | JGI IMG/M metagenome (GOLD analysis project Ga0207667, IMG submission 184301) | Corn rhizosphere microbial communities from Kellogg Biological Station, Michigan, USA - KBS Corn C5-2 (SPAdes) (version 2) | ecosystem: Host-associated > Plants > Roots > Rhizosphere > Soil ...
GCTCGACGAGGCTTTCCACCCCGCCCAGGCTTTCGGCCAGGGTGAACAGGCGGGTGCGTTCGAGGAAGGCGCGGGTGCCATCGAGGTCGCGGTCGAGGATGACGGTGATCATGCCGCCGAAGCCGTGCATCTGGCGCTTGGCGAGATCGTGCTGCGGATGGCTGGGGAGGCCGGGGTAGATCACCTGGCGCACGCCCGCGCGGCCTTCCAGCCAGCGGGCGATGGCCAGGCCGTTCTCGCAATGGCGCTGCATGCGGAGCGCCAAGGTCTTGAGTCCGCGCAGGGTGAGATAGCTGTCGAACGGCGAGGCGATCGAGCCGACGGCGTTCTGCAGGAAGGTGATCTGGTCGCGCAAGGGCGCGTTCTCGCCGACGATCAGGGCGCCGCCGACCACGTCGGAGTGGCCGCCGATGTACTTGGTCGTGGAATGCATCACCACGTCGAAGCCGAGCTCCAGCGGGCGCTGGACGTAAGGGCTGGCGAAGGTGTTGTCGGCCGCCGCGATCAGGCCGCGCTGCTTTGCCAGGTCGGATATCGCCTGGAGATCGGCGAGCCGGAGCATCGGATTGGTCGGCGTCTCCACCCACATCATCCGCGTCCGGGGCGTGATCGCCGCCTCGACCGCCGCCAGGTCGGCGAGGTCGACGAAGCTGAAGTCCAGGCCGGCGGAGCGTTTGCGCACCTTGTCGAACAGCCGGAACGAGCCGCCGTAGAGGTCTTCGCTGGCGATCACATGGTCGCCGGCGTCGAAGGCTTCCAAGAGGGTCCCGATGGCGGCCAGGCCCGAGGCGAAGGCGAAGCCCTTGGTCCCGCTCTCCAGATCCGCCAAGGCGCGTTCGAGGGCAAAGCGCGTCGGGTTCTGGCTGCGCGAATATTCGAAGCCCTGGTGCACGCCCGGCGAGGCCTGGGCGTAGGTCGAGGTGGCGTAGATCGGCACCATCACCGCCCCGGTCGTGGGGTCGTGCTCCTGGCCGCCGTGGATCGCGCGGGTGGCGAAATCCAGCCGGTTCTTGCCGGTGGGGGTCTTGGGATCGGTCAAGCCGCGCGCCTCAGATAGTTGATCAGGTCGATCCGGGTGATCAGGCCCAGGAATTCCTTGCCGTCCATGACGATGGCCACCTCGTCCCGCTCGAAGATCGGCAAGAGGGCGTCGAGGTTGGCGTTGGCCTGCACCGTGTGCAGCTTGGCGGTCATGGCGGTGGAGACCGGCTGGCGGAAGCGGGCGTCCGAGCGGCGATCCTCGACGGCTTCCAGGAGATCGCTCTCGTCCACCAGGCCGATCAGCCGGCCCTCGTCGAGCACCGGCAGCTGGCTGACATCGGCCTGGCGCATGCGGTTGTAGGCGGTGAGCAGGGTGTCGTCGGGGCCGACGGTGACCGCCTCCCCGGCCACCGCGGCGCGGGCGATGAGGTCGCGCAGGTCGCCGTGCAGTTCCCGGTCGATGAGGCCCTGCTCGGCCACCCAGCTGTCGTTATAGACCTTGGACAGGTATCTGGAGCCGGTGTCGCAAACGAGGGTCACGACCCGCTTCGGCTCGGTCTGTTCGCGGCAGTAGCGCAGCGCCGCGGCCAGCAGCGTGCCGGAGGACGAGCCGGCCAGGATGCCGGCCTTGACCAGCAGCATGCGGGCGGTGGCGATGCTCTCGGTGTCGGTGATCTCGTAGGCCTTGGCGACCAGCTTCAGGTCGCAGTTCTTGGGCACGAAATCCTCGCCGATGCCCTCGATCACCCAGGAGCCGGGGACGATCTTTTCGCCGCGCTCCACGAGGGGGGCGAGGATCGAGCCCACCGGATCGGCCAGCACCATGGCGGTCTTCGGCGAGGCCTTGGCGAAGAAGCGGCCAAGCCCGGTCAAGGTGCCGCCGGAGCCCACGCCCACCACCATGGCGTCGAGGTCGCCGCCCATCTGTTCGAGGATCTCGGGGCCCGTCGAGGTCTCGTGGGCCAGCGGGTTCGCGGGGTTGTCGAACTGGTTGATGTAGACGGCGTTGTTGAGCTTGGCGGCGATCGCGGCGGCCATGTCCTGATAATATTCGGGGTGGCCCTTGCCGACGTCGGAGCGGGTGATGCGCACATCGACGCCCATGGCGCGCAGGTGCTGGATCTTCTCGCGGGCCATCTTGTCGGGGACCACCAGCAACAGCTTGTAGCCCTTGAGGATGCCGACCTGGGCGAGACCGAGCCCGGTGTTGCCGGCGGTCGCCTCAACGATGGTGCCGCCGGGCCTCAGGCTGCCGTCGGCCTCGGCCGCGTCGATCATCGAGCGGGCGATGCGGTCCTTGATCGAGCCGCCGGGATTGGCGTTCTCCAGCTTGACGAACAGCCGGCAGGGTCCGGCGTCGAACCCCGTCAGCTCCACCATCGGCGTGCGTCCGATCAGTTCGAGCGTCGAGGCCGCGACGGGCGGCGTAGGCTGGGCGGTCAAAGCATCCTCGGGGTCTCAAGGCCTGGCCGGTGAGAATTGCGCTTCCGGCCGGCCACGGGAGGTAAACCGCAGCGCTCACGCCAGCGCAAGGCGGGAAATTCTTGCTGCGCCGCAGCGCGATCGCGGCACGTCCGACAGGCGCGCCGCGGGCCGTCGGAACCCCGTTGACAGACGGCGCGGTCCCGCCATCGTCTGAAGCGGGCACATCGGGGGAGATCGGGCATGGCGGGGACGGCAGAGCGGCATCTGTCGATCGATGCGGTGCGGGGGTTCGCGATCCTCGGCATATTGCTGATGAACATCGTCGGCATGGGACTGCCGGCCTTCGCCTATATCGACCCGACCTATGCGGGCATGCACGGACCGGCGGACCTGTGGACCTGGGCCGTCAACAACGTGCTGACCGACGGGAAGATGCGCGCGCTGTTCACCATGCTGTTCGGCGCCTCGACGGTGCTGATCGCCGAGCGGGCCGAGGGTTCGAAGCCGGGGCCCGTGCAGACCCACTACCGGCGGATGTTCTGGCTGTTCGTGTTCGGCATGATCCACGCCTACTTGCTGTGGTGGGGCGACATCCTGGTCTGCTACGCGGTGGCGGGGCTGTTCATCTTCCCGTTCCGCAAGCTCGACGCGCGCGCTCAGATCGGCATCGGGGTCGCGATCCTCGCCGGGCTGCTGGCGCACAACGCCTTTGAGGCCAGACAGCTGATGGCGCTGCACGCCGCGGCGACAGCGCCGGGCGCGAGCGCGGCGGCGGTCGCGGCCTGGAAGGAGGTCTCGCTGGTCGTGGCGCCGGGCCAGGACATGGCCGCCCAGCAGGTCGCGGGCTTCGGCGGAAACTTCATGGCCGCGCTTCGCGCCCGCACCCAGATGTCCATGATCATGCAACTCGGGCTGGAGCCGACGGATGGCCTGCCCGAGGCGATCGGCCAGATGTTCATCGGCATGGCGCTGTTCCGGCTGGGCTTCTTCACCCTGCGCTGGTCGACCCGGGCCTACGTGGCGACGATCGCGGTGGGTTATCTGATCGTCGCGCCGGCCATGGCCTGGACCGCCTGGATGATCTGGCGGGCGCATTTCGAGCCCTTGACCCTGCACTGGTGGGAGGTCTGGCAGCAGATCGGGCGGCCGCTGATCGCACTCGCGCACGCCAGCGCGCTGCTGCTGATCGTCCGCGCGGGCCTGGCGCAAGGCGTGGTCGACCGGCTGGCGGCGGCGGGGCGGATGGCGTTCTCCAACTATCTGATGACCTCGATCATCACGACGCTGGTGTTCTGCGGCTTCGGCCTGGGGCTCTACGGCAAGCTCTCGCGCTTCGAGATGCTGGGCGTGGTGGGCGGCGTCTGGGCCTTCATCCTGATCTGGAGCCAGCCGTGGCTGGCGCGCTTCCACTACGGGCCGTTCGAGTGGGCTTGGCGCTCCCTGGTCCGCTGGCGCCCGCAGCCGTTCCTGCGCGGCGGGGTCAAGCCGGCGACGGCGGCGGCGTAGGGGCGACGATCCGTTGTTCGTCGGACTCTAGGCGAACAGGAGCGTGGACGAAGCCGGATATCCGCAGCGGCCCAGGAGGTCCTTGTCATCGGCGAGGAGCCGATCGAGCTGCAGCTTCGCCTTGTCGGCCGCCTGCCGGCGGATCTCGGGCATGGCTTCATCCATCTCCTGATCGAGCAGCACCTTGAGCCGTTCGTCCGAAACGAGCGGGTTGGATGCCTGCAGGGTCTTGCCCTGGGTCTCGATGCGGCCGCGGCGTTGTTCGCTAAGATCGTCGATGTAGCTCTGGGTCAGCGTCCCCAACGCCTGATCCCTGGTCTTGTGGAGCAGGTCGCCGGAAACGGCCCAGACGGCGAGCTGTTTGTCGGCTTGCGATTGCGAAGACTGGGCCATGCAGTCGGCGAGCTGGTGGAGCGGTTCGGTCTCCTCGCGGGTCATGCCGGGGCCACCGGTGGGGGTGATCGAGAGGGCGACCTGCGCGGCCGGCGTCAGGGCGAACTGGTCGATGCAATAGGTGACGATCGTCTGGCTGGCGTTGGTCTCGCCTGCCGCGAAGACGAGGACCGCGGCCTGGCCGGTGATCAGCCGCTGCAGACCCGAAGCGCCAGCGTAGAGGACGACGCCGGCCGGGACGATGACCCTGAGCGGCGCCTTGGCGTCCACCCGGGTCAGGGTGACGGTGGCCGAGGATCCGTCGTCGCCATCGGTCCTGATCCCGGCGGTCACCTGGCCGGACTGCATCGCGTCGCCCAGTTGCACGTCCGGCGGCGCCGGCTTGCGGCAGGCTGCCGCGAACAGCAGGGCGACCGTCACGGCCAGGATGGTGCGTAGTGGGGCGTGGCTCATGGGGCGTCCTTCGCGATCAGTTGGGCGGAGGCCGGCGCCAGGCTGAACAGCAGCCTGCGCCGCGGATCGAGGACATAGAGGCGCTCGCCCTTGATCCGGATCGAGCCGCCCGCGTCATTCACCACCGACAGGGCGTTGGGCCCGATCAGGACGTAGACCTTGGCGTCCGTGGCGAAGAACAGCACGTCGTCTGCGCCGACCGCGATCGAGCGGATCGGCCCGGCGAAATCAGCCGGCGTCGTGAACAGCACCTGAGGCGTCCCGGCCCGGAGCCGCATGATCGTCGTCGCCGTCGCCGCATAGACGCCGCCCGGACCTTCCGCGGCGGAGACAATCGGCCGGTCCGACTGCAGCAGGACATGGAGATCGCCTTGATCGGTCGCGTCGTAGAGACGCCAGTCGCCCGACACGCCGCCGAACAGAAACACCACGCCCTTCTCCGGCGAGGGCGCCAAGCGCATGCCCGGATTTGTCATGGGAATCGCCTTGGCGAACGCGGCGTCCGTCTGCAGCAGGCCGAAATAGCCGCCAGCGACGCCCAGCATGGGCCCGTCCACATCCAGGGCGATGCTGGACGGCTGGGCGCCGAGCACCTTCACGGGACGCAGTTCCGGCGCGGCCGCTCGAGCGTCGAGGGTGCGCAGCACATCGCCCACCGAGAGCGCGACAGCGCCGCCCGGGCCAATATCGAAATCCGGTGCGACATCGCCCCCCGTCTCACCGAAGCCGGCCGGCCCGACGATGGGGTCGATCTTGGCGGAGCCGGCGGCGCTGACCTTCATGGCCGCGGCGTCAGAGGCGGCGTTCACGAGGCCCAGGGCGAAGGCGCCGACCAGGGCCAGACCCACCGCCAAGGCGCCGAGCGCCGCGAGCCTTCGCCAGCCCCGCATCACCGGCCGAGCCACGACTGACCGCGCGCGCCATCGGGACCGCCGGTGATGCTAGGTCCGCTGCCGCCGCAGTTGATGTGGCAGAAGGTGTGGCCGTCCCCCACCGTCGCCGACTCGCCGGGCGAGACCAGATGGGTGCGGATGCCGTTGTCCTCGGGGCCGGTGCTGGACTGCGGCGCGGCCGTGGCCGTCGGTGAGGACGAAGGCCGATCATCGCTCCGCGAGCGCCCCGAGTTTGTATAGCCGCGGAAATCGTCGCTGCGGATCGCCTGGATCACCGGATCGACCCGCGCGGCCATGACCGGCGCCGCGACGGCGGCGGCGGCGGCGGCCGGAAGCATGACCGGCTGGGCGGCGGCCGCCATCCGGAACTCGGATAGCTGAACATAGCGAGGCGCCGAGGGGTGCTCGTGCATCACCTTCTCATAGATGTCGGTCAGGCCGTCGGCGGCGATCTCGGCAAGGTCCGAGGTCCGCGTGGCCCGCAACCCGACCTTAATGCTCTCCTCCTGCATCGCTTCGTCGGCCAGCTTCTGCGCTTCCCGGGCCCGCCGGCTGAGCTGGCCCCAACCGATCTCCCGTTCGTAGGTTTCAAGCGGACCGCCGTTGTTGAGCGCCCAGTTCACCGGCTCGCGGAGCCGGGGCAACCGGCTCTTGCCGATCAGCCGTTCGAGAGGACCCGAGGCCATCCGCGCGAGCGAGCCGATCGCCTTGCCCGCCGCCCATTGGAGCAGCTTGTCCATGGCCACCTTGGAGACGGCATAAGGCAGGTTCTCGACGATGGCCGCGGCGGTGTAGCCATAGGGCGAGCGGCCCGGCCGTTCGATGTCGTATTTCTGATCGACAAGGCGCTGCCGGATTTCGGTCGCCTCCTTGCCCTTCAGGTCTCCGCCCGCCGCCTTGATCTCTTTCAACCGGGCGGCGTCCTTGCCGATGATCACCAGTTCGGCGCCGAGGTAACGGTCGCGTCGATCCAAGGCCGCGTCGCCGGTATCGGCGGCGAGGTCCGCCAGCATGTAGGTTCCCCCGATCGCCATCAGGACCGGGTGATGAGTCTCGACGAGGATGCTCGCCATGCCCGACCCCGTGACATCGCCGGCGAACTTCACCACCGCCCAAGGTTTCGGCCAGCTCGCAGCCGCCGCGGACTGGGCGGCCGCCATCGCCAGCAGGGACAGGGTGAAGCCGGCAGCCTTCACGGGCCGGCCGCCCGCCGGGCCTTCACGCTCACCGGCAGGTCGTCGAAAGAGCGGCTCGACCGCAGGGCGGCGACGATCCGGCCCTCCTGGGCCGCCGCGTCCTGCCCATCGTCGGAGCCGCCGCCGCTACCGCCGCCGGCCGCGGATCCGCCGCCGGCCGAGACGCTTCCACCCTGGTACGACGTCACACCACCGCTCGAGGTCAATGACCCTGTCGAAGACCCGAGGGAGCCGGCGCCCGTCACGGCGCCGAGACGGCCCGTCTCGACGTGAGACACTTGGCCCGTCTCGACGTGGATTGCGCCCAAGGCCGCTTGTGGAAGCTGCACCGACGGCAAGGGACGCAAGGCCGCTTGTGGAAGCTGCACCGACGGCAGGGGATGCACGGCCGCTTGTGGAAGCTGCATCGGCGGCAGGGGATGCACCGTCGCTGCGCCGCCCGCGATACCCTGGCTCGCTGCCGAGCCATGCAACACGAGGAGCAGCCCTCCGACCAAAGTCCAATAGACGCCTGGACGGCCCGACCACCGTGCGCTCATCGCTCGCCCTCCAACGCCACCATGGGCCATCGGCCCGGCGAAATCCTCAGCTCTGAAGAAACAGCGTGGCGGGCGGCCAACGGCGGGCCGAAACGACATCAGGCGACGCGGGAACAAGGCCACGCTGTGCACTGCGCGGGAGCCTAGCCAACAAACCGCCACAGGTCCATCGGCGGGCTGGCAGGCCTCGCCGGCCTAGGCGCGTTTCGCGAGCTCCAGGATGGCCACCGTGAGGTGGTAGAAGCTGCTGGCCGGCGCGGGCTCCTCGACGAAGCTTCCGTCGGGCAAGAGCCTGTCGCGCCAGGCGCCGGGCGTGGGGACGTCGAGGTATCGGGCAAGCGCATTGGCGGCGGCGAGCGCTTCGGCGTCGTCGCCGAGGATCAGGGCGGCCTTCAGATATTCGGTCTGCGGCCAGAGGCGGGCCGCCGGATCGCGCACCGTCAGATCGTCCCACAGCGCGTTCACCGCCACGCCGCGGGTGCGGTCGACGCCGGCAAGGCCACGCTCGAACAGCGTCCGGGCCGCCGAACGCGCATCGCTGCGTCCCCGCGCCCTGCCCCAGCGTTCCAGCAGCCAGGCCCATTCGAACTGGTGGCCGGGCTCGACCCGGCGGCCGTCGTCGCCCGCCGCCGGGCGCCATGACGCATCGAAGAACTCGCGGAGGAATCCGCCCTCGGCGTCGATGAAACGGCTGAGGCAGAGTTCGGCGAGCTCATCGGCAAGCGCCGTCCAGGCCGGCGAGACGCCAAGCTCGTCCCACGCGAGGGCCGCCTCCAGGAGGTGCATGGTGGCGTTGGCCTGGAAGGGGTGTTCGGTCAGCTCGCGAAAGCCGCCGGCGGGGAGGCGCCGCGGCTGCAGGGCGTCGAGCAGCGTCAGGGCGTCGGCCGCGGGGTCGAAGTCCCCTGCCCCCGCCTCGTGCAGCGCAGCCATGGCCAGCAGCGAGAAGGCCTGTTCGTAGAGGCAGGGCGTGTCGTCGAGCACCCGGCCTGCCTCGTCCAAGAGGATGGCGAAGAGGCCGTCGGGCCGGCGATAGCGATCGCGGTAGAAGCCGTAGCCGCCCCGCGCGGCGTCCAACCAGCCCGCGCCGAAGCCGGCGTGGGCGGCGCTGGCGTAGACGAACACCTGGCGGGCCTGCACGCGGGCCCGTCGCGGGGCCGGGACGGGCGCGCCGTCGAGGGCGATCCGCTCGGCGAAGGCCCCGGTGGCCGGATCCTGGCCTGTCCCGGCCCACAGCGGCAGGGCGGCGTCGGCGAGCCAGCCGCGGTAGTCGCGGGCGGCGTCGGTCAAGCGGCTGGCAGGGCGCGGGATCATCGAGTCTTCGTCTAGCACGATCCGCGCCACGAGCTCTGGGGGCCGGCGGCTTCCGGCTCAAGGCGCCGTGATGGGAACCAGGGGAACAATTGCGAAGGTTGCAGGGTTGGCGGCCGGCAAAGCTGTATGGCCGAGCTCGAGCCTCCCGCTCCCGCCCAGGCCGTATCGGCAGGCTGGAGAGCGAACACCAAATGGCACGCATTGCCCCCCTGATCGGCCTGGCCGGCGCCGGACTCCTGGCGGCCGCCTGCGCCACCCAAAACCACACCCTGGCCCGCAACGACGAGGCGAGCTTCCTCGCCCGCGCCTCGCAGGTCCACCCCATGGCGCTGCAGGAGACCGGCACCGAAGCCGACGCCTATGGCGACAAGTGGACCGCGGCCAACCTCTATGAACGCAGCGTCGACAAGGACAACTCGGTAATCGCGCGGTTCAACCTGGCCAACGCCTACGAGCGGACCGGCCGGCTGCCGGAAGCCGCGGCGCTGTACGCCAGCCTGGTGCGCGACGGGCAGTTCATGTGGGGCACCAGCGGCGTCGACTACCGCGACCGCGCCGCCCGCCTCGTGCACTTCAACATCGCCGATGAATCGGCCGCGCGCCTGGCCGGCATCGAACGGCGGCTGAGCTATGCCGCCAACACCACCGGCGGAGCCATTTCGGCGACCGAGGCGGGCACGCCGACCGCGGCGATCGTCGGCGGCCCCGCGCCGATCATCGAGCACCGGATCTCCGATGCAGAGGCCCTGCAGCGGGACGCGGGCGGACAGTAGAGGCCCGGAGCGGCGGACGCCCCGGCTCAGCCGGGCGTCTGCAGCTTGTTCAACTCGGACGGCGGCAGGTCGCCGACGCTCTCTTCGCCGGCGAACACGGCGTCGAGGCGGCGATGGGCGAAATCCTCGAAGCTCTCCTTGGTGGCGTTGGGCGGCCGGTCGAGGGAGAGGTCCTTGACGATGGCGTCCTTGATGCGCTCGACCGCTTGAGGGTCGAGGACGCCGGCGCGGGCGAGCTCGCGGGTCAGCTGGACGAAGCCAGCCATGTTGGCGTGGGCCCGGATGCCCAGCAGCGCCACGATGTCGTGGAGCTTCTTCTCCTTGCGCTCGTCCATCGTCGGCCTTTCGTTTCCCCCAAAACGCAGCCTGATCCTGGCGTCCGCCGTCACACTCCGCAACAGCTGTTACGCGGGCATCTCGCGGCCCCGTCGAGCGTTGTCGATCCAGCCAGCGGGTCCTCGGCGCATCATGCCGGTCAGGGCGAGTAAGGGGGCAGCCTCGTGCGGATCGCGACCTACAACGTCAATGGCGTGAACGGCCGGTTGCCGGTGCTCACGCGCTGGCTGGAGGAAACCCGACCCGACGTCGCCTGCCTGCAGGAGCTGAAGGCGCCGGACGAGAAGTTTCCACGCGAGGCCATCGAGAAGGCCGGCTACGGCGCCATCTGGCATGGCCAGAAGAGCTGGAACGGTGTCGCCATCCTGGCGCGCGGCTGCGAGCCGGTGGAAACCCGCCGCGGCCTGCCGGGCGAACCGGGCGACGACCACAGCCGCTATATCGAGGCGGCGGTCGGCGGGCTGATCGTCGGCTGCCTCTACCTGCCGAACGGCAACCCCGCGCCGGGACCCAAGTTCGACTACAAGCGGCGCTGGTTCGACCGGCTGGCGGGCCACGCCCAGGGGCTGCTGGACCAGGGCGCGCCGGTGGTGCTGGCCGGCGACTACAACGTCATGCCGACCGACCTCGACGTCTACAAGCCCGAGCGCTGGCTGGACGACGCCCTGTTCCGGCCTGAGGTGAGGAAGGCCTATGCCGACCTGGTGGCGCAGGGCTGGACCGACGCGCTGCGGACCCTGCATCCGGGCGAGCGGATCTACACCTTCTGGGACTATTTCCGGAACGCCTACGGCCGCGACGCCGGCCTCCGCATCGACCACCTCCTGCTCAGCCCCAGCCTCGCCCCGCGCCTGCGCGCCGCCGGCGTCGACCGCGACGTGCGCGGTTGGGAAAAGACCAGCGACCACGCCCCGACCTGGATCGAGCTGGCGGACGGCTGAGGCCCGGCTAGGGCAGGCGGACCTGCGCGCGGACGATCCCGGGCCTGGATCGCCGCGGAATCACGCGGCGGGCTACGTTCAGGGTTTCGGCTCGGAGCCGCCGCCGCCATCCGAGGATTCAATCGACGACGGCGGTTCGGCGCGCCGGGCCAGAAGCGCCGAACCTTCGGGCGTGATGTCCCACCCTTCCCCGCTCCGTTGCGCCAGCCCCATGTCGCTCAGCTTGCGGGCGGCGGAGATATTGACGAACGGAATGGCCGCACCCGCCTTCTTTTCGGCGAGGCGTTCGAGCGCGTGCAGGTCGACATCGGTCAGTTCAGCCAT
>Ga0207667_10010090_pt1 | contig 11070 bp, 10 predicted proteins | sample KBSCornC52_FD_184301 | JGI IMG/M metagenome (GOLD analysis project Ga0207667, IMG submission 184301) | Corn rhizosphere microbial communities from Kellogg Biological Station, Michigan, USA - KBS Corn C5-2 (SPAdes) (version 2) | ecosystem: Host-associated > Plants > Roots > Rhizosphere > Soil ...
GCACTCGCGCGCTAACTCACGGATGAGACGGGGTGTTAGCGACGGTGTTACGCTGGTCACTTCCGCGTCGGGGAACATTTCGGGATGGCTTTGTAACCGTTCAGCTTCTCTGAGCGCCGCCCGGCGCTCGAGTGGCGCAGTTCGATGGATTTACGTCGCACCGGGCCGGTAATATAACTATCCTGATCATAGCGAACCTGTCAGCGCCGCCACGTCCGACGACGAGAGTCGTTTCAAAGACGACGAGAGTCGCTTTAGGGATGTTCGACGAGAGTCGTTTTGAACACGTTCGACCGAAGTCGCTTACGAGACTTCCCGATGAGAGTCGCCTGACAAATTTGAGGAGAGTGGTTTAGAGAAATGCAGAAACCGATCAAGCACGTGGAAAAGGCCGTAACGCTGGCAGCGGGAGTAGCCTGGAATGTGTTCAATACGCTGAATTCCATCCGGCCGAATCCTTCCTTTACGCCCAAATGGTCTGACAAGCCGCTTCTCAAATCGTGGGAGAAGCAGAAACCGCCACTCGGCTGGCCGCGAACCACGGACTCTCTGTGCCCGAAATGCGTGCCGGATATCCGCAATAAGGTCATCAATGGCAATCTTCCCGTCGACATTCTCCGCAACGAAAAAGCCGGCGAAATCAAGGCTCAAATTATCGAGCGCGACGGCCAGATCTGGATGGTGAAGGAGTGCCCCATCCATGGGCATTTCGAAGACCTGATGTCGATTGATCCGGTCTTCTCCGAGCACCTCGAGCGCGTTTTCCCGGGCCGCGACATCCGCGCCCACAACGATTCGAAGCTGCACAATCACGGCTCGAGCACCGTCACTCACGGCCGCGGTTCGGTGCTGACCATCGATCTCACCAACCGCTGCAACATGATGTGCGACCCGTGCTTCATGGATGCCAATCAGGTCGGCTTCGTGCATGAACTGTCCTGGGAAGAGATCCGCACCATGCTCGATAATGCGATCTCGATCAAGCCGCGCCGTCAGATGTCAGTCCAGTTCTCAGGTGGCGAGCCCACGTTGTCGCCTTACTTCATTGATGCTGTCGCCTACGCCCGCAAGGTCGGCTACAACAGCGTTCAGGCGGCAACCAATGGAATCGAATTCGCGAAAAGCCCCGAGTTCGCAAAGAAAGCCGCTGAAGCGGGTCTCCGTTACGCTTATCTCCAGTTCGACGGCATCGGCAATGCCGCCAATTCGCATCGCGCGGTCGGCAACCTGTTCGATGTGAAGCTGCGGGCCATCGAAAACCTGCACTCCGCCGGCGTTGATATCGTGCCGGTCATCACCATCGTTAATGGCGTCAACAATGAGCAGGTCGGGCACGTCATCCAGTTCGCGCTCGATAACCCGAAAAAGATTTCGTTCCTCTCCTTCCAGCCCGTTTCCTTCACCGGTCGTGACGAAGAAATCACAGACGAGCGCCGCAAGGCCCAGCGCTACACCCTGGCTCACCTGGCCCATGATGTGAAAAATCAGGTCGGCATGGGAGAGCCCGCCCGCGACTGGTTTCCGATCTCCTTCATGAGCACCTTCTCGGATTGGGCCGATCTCGCTCACGGGCCCGCCGCCGAATGGGGCCAGTTAAGCTGCGGCTGCCACCCGAACTGCGGTATCGGAATGGGAGTGATGATCGACAAGGAAACGAAGGAATTCCGCCCGGTCACCCAGTTCCTGAACGCGGAGCAAATGGCGAAAGACGTTGCCAGCGTCAATGACGCGGCGCGTGGCAAATTCCTTTCCACCCTGGGCTTCGCGCTCGCGGTGCTGCGGAACTACAATCCTTACGAATCTCCCACCCACCTGCGCATGACGGACCTGCTGAAGAAGTTCGATAAGACCTTCGGCGCAACCGGTCGCAACTACGGCAAGGTGTCGGGCGATCGCACCATCGAAGACATCAAAAAGCGTCGCGCCGATCGCTGGAATTTCCTCTTCATCGCCGGGATGTGGTTCCAGGATCTGTTCAACTACGATTTCCGCCGCACCGAGCAGTGCATCATCCCGTACGCCACGCAGGAAGGCGAGATCAGCTTCTGCGCCTATAACACGGGTGTGGGCTGGCGCAACATCGTCGAGAAGATGCACATGACCGCGACGCTCACCAAATGGTATGAAGAGCGCGGCAGACACGAGATCTTTGCGGGCGGCAAGGCGGTCCCACTGGCTTCCAAAGACCACTCGCTGGTTCTCGATATGGAAGCCGTGAATGCCGAACGCCAGCACGATCTCGACGATCTTGGCATAGCGAAGACGGCGCGTGAGGAAAAGATTCGCAAGCGCAACGAAGAGATGGCGCGCAAAGCGGGCGAAGACGCCCGCATGGCGAAGCTCTACCGCGAAGTGATCCTCAAGGAGAAGCCGGCGGAAGCGGGTTTCGTCCCCGTGAACCAGCTCGGCGGAATCAAGCCTGCCGCTCCGAAACCGGCCCCGAAAAACAGGAAGAAGTTCGGCAGCTTCGGCGATTAATCAGGCCGCTCTGGCCAGAAACCTCCCATCGAGCGCCCCCTCCCTCAGCGGAGCGGGGCGCTCGAGTTTTCTATAAGTCATTTCGATCCACGGTCCCGTCAGCGCGCCGGCGCGGTTCGTCGTCCGGATACTCCATCGCCCCACTTTGCGGCTGTTCGCGCACTGGCTCTCCCGCGCTTTTTCATTCAAATCGGGGAAGGGCATCGTAATCAGCTCGGAATCGAATCCCCGGACAAACTCGAAGCCGTGGTCGTTCGCGATCCGGTTCACGTGCTCTTCCTGGTACCCGTAGAGATACGGAAACCCCAGCAGGTTATTCCACGCGAGCGCAGCGCCGTCGTGGGAGCGCATCTCGAAGTAAAACCGCGCGTTCGGAACACGAACCACGGCGAGGCCGCCGGGCCGGAGCAATCCGTAGATCGCGTCGAGCGTCGAAGCCGGTTCGGCAAGCTGCTCGAAGCAGTTCCATACGAACACCGCGTCGAACGAGCGCGCTGCGAGCCGGGTGTCTTCCACCATCTCACGCCGCACCGTGAATCCACTGGCGCGCGCAAACGATGAAGTATCGGCGCCAACATCAAGCCCGATAGCGGTCCAGTTCCACTCTTCGGCCACTTGCAGAAACGCTCCCAGGTGGCTTCCGACTTCGAGCACGTCGGCGTGGTCGCCGAGCAGCTCGCGAAATCCCGGGGCCTTGTTCCGAAACGCCTTCACGTACCGGGGCAGAAGCTGCCGCATGATCTCCGGATCGTTCGGGTCTTCGCGATAGGAACCGGCGTCGCGGATTCGCCTCTCCGCGCGGACCAGCAGACCGCAGCCCGCACACGCGTGTAAAGGCGCGGCAAAGCCATGCATGAAGTCTGTGAGGTCTTTGGCTTCGGCTCTGGACGGTCTGCGTCCCAGTTTTGCCCGGACAAACCGCTCGCGATAGCGGATTTCTTCCTGAATCTCGTGGGCCGGGATCGCGCCTTCAAAAGTGGCGCTTCCGCAAACGGGACAGTTCACGCCGCGTAAGGTGCACCTGCGGGTCCAAACCCGCCCACTTCACTCTGCGGCGTTTCGTTTGAACAGCGCCTGCGCCACCGGACGAATACGCTCCGCCTGATCCGCCGTAACTTCTGAAACCCAGGGCGGAATGGACCCGGTATCCGCAATGCCCGCGAGCGCCACGGCGGCATGCAGCACCTTCGATGGACCCCAGGCGTCACGCAGGTCCTCGAGAGGGATAAACTCCTCTCGCAGTGAACCGGCCTTCGTGTAATCCTCACTTCGGCAGGCGTCCAGCACCGCGCGGCACAATTTCGGCGCTACAACGCCGGACCCGGTCGTGAAGCCGCTCAACTTGAACTTCCGCAGGTGAGTCACCGCCGGCCGTTCGCCAATGCCGCTGATGATCTTCAAGGGGTCCACGTGCTGAACCAGCCTTGCCAGATACGCATCTTCCGCCGGATCCTTCCGGACAATCGCGTACTTGATGCCGGCGCACACCTTCGAATCCACCAGTCGCCCAATCGCCTCGATGCCCGCGTCGATATCGGCCCCGTAATCCAGCTCGTGCTTCACATACAACATCAACGGCACTCCGCACGCATTGGCGATCTCATGCATGCCGCGCTCCATGCCGATCGCGTCGCGCGGATCTCCCGTCGGCAGCACCAGCACCGATGGAAACCCGTACCGGCGAATCAGCGGGGCCTGATCCATGGCCCTTCCATATGAAGAACCGACGGCCGGGATGATCGTCGCCTGGTTCTTCAAACCGCCCAGCCAGTCGGTCAATTCCGCGTATTCCGCCATCGTGATCTGATACAGGAACGCATTCCCGCCATACACGATCCGCGTCACCCCGTTATCCACCAGATGACGAAAAATCTTCATGTTGGCGTCGAAATCGAGCGACCGTTTCGCGTCTGAGCGCCGCGCCAGAGGCGGCACCGGGTAGATTTCGGTGAGTTGCTCCGGAAATCCGGAAGGCGCGGGAAGGTCCTCAACAGCGGTACTGCCCGAGGTGCGGGGCGTATGGAGCGACTGATTCTGATTCATTGCGCTGGCGACATTATAATCGCTGATCTCGTGTTGCCGGGCGGCGGTGAGTCGTGCGCGGATGCTTTTCCATATACCCCTCAGGCGCCCGTCAACATGCCCGGGATCCGGCGGAAGCCCACTGGAGTTGGCTTCCTCGCCCGCTGCGGGCAGGTGGCTTCGGAACCAGGCTCGTGCGCCTGCCCAGTGCGTGCCCCATCACCCGGCATACTTCACTCCGCACCAGTGGCTTCGGCAAAACGTCAAATCCCGAACGGTTCAGGACCTCGACCCACAGATGCTCGTCCGCCAATCGCGAAATCACAATCAGCAGGGGCGGAGCCTCCAGACCCTGAACAGAGCAAAGGACATTGAACCAGTCTCCATCTGGCAGATCCCGCTCGGTAATCACGACCCGAAAGCCGCCATTACCCAGAACTCTTTTCGCCGAACTCAAATCCAGGGCGCTCACCAGTCCACAGTCCAGACTGCCGAGGATTTCTCGCAAATAGCATGAATCGGCAGGATCCGGGCTAACCAGCAAAACCGCTCCCACTGAGATTTGGGGTAGAGCGCTCATACCCGCCCGTGGTCAGTCGCAATCCGGTAACCATCAACGGCGGCGGGATGTGCCGTGGCAAGCAGCGCCGCGACCGCGGATCTCAGTTCGCCCGGAGTAAACGGCTTGGACAGGAAATGTTCGCCCGCTGTAGCGTTTCCCGGGTCACCCGATATGAACAGCGCCGGCGTTGCGGGATGGAGTTCGGCGAAGGCGCGGCGCAAGGCGATGCCGTTCATTACGGGCATCGCTACATCGGTAACCAGCAGATCGATGCTACCGGGATACGCTCGCGCCAGAGTAAGCGCCTGAGCGCCATCTTCGGCCGGGAGAACCGAGTATCCCGCGCTCCCAAGAACACTGCACGCCAGCGCGCGCACGCTCGGACTGTCATCGGCCAGCAGGACCGTGTACATTGTGTTTCCTCTGCTCCAATGTACGGCTCCATCCCTCAAAAAATTCTCAAAAAAAGGTCGCAGCCGAAAAGGCGCGAAATCTTCAGATTTCCGTTTCCAGCCGGTACCCGATTCCCGGTTCCGTCAAAACAATTGCCGGCTGTAGCGGGTCGTCCTCGATCTTCCGTCGCAGATTGCTGATCGTGACGTGCAGGACGTGCAATGCATGCTCGTTGTATACCTTGCCCCAAACCTCATGTACGAGTTGGCGATGCGTAGCTACCTTTCCTTGTCGTTGTGCCAGGCGCTCGAGCAGCGCGTACTCGGTTCGAGACAGGCGCAGCGGTTTGCCCGCCGCTTCAACCCCGCGGCGCATCGGATCTATAGCAAGCTGCCCATATCGCAGAATCGTCATCGCCTCCTGCCCGTGTCCGCGCCGCAGAAGCGCGCGAACGCGGGCGAGGAGTTCTCGATTTCCGAACGGTTTCGTGAGATAGTCATCGGCGCCTGCGTCGAGCACAGCGACCTTCTCGGATTCCTGACCGCGAACCGAGAGGATCAGGATTGGGCATTGGTCGAATTCACGGATCTGTGCGACAACTCTTGATCCGTCAATATCGGGTAGCCCAAGATCCAGCAGAACGAGGTCAGGATCAACTGTGGAAACGGCCCTGATCGCCTCATCACCGGACGCTGCTTCGTGCACGATGTACCCTGCAGATGCGAGATTCACCTTTAGAATCCGCCGCATGGCAGGTTCATCATCTACGACGAGGATCCTGCTCTCAGAACTGGCCGCTGCACACCTCCCGGTGGCGAACTCTGCGAGGACGCGCCCGATATGGGCAGACTGAAATGAAAGATCGTACCCCCTCCGGGCCGGTCTTCGATCCATATCCTGCCTTTATGCGCCTCGACGAATGCTTTACAGATGGGCAAGCCCAATCCTAATCCCGGGGTCGCTTCCGTTGCAGACCCGCGCGCGAATCTGCCGAATACAGCGGCGCGTTCCACAATTGGAATCCCGAAGCCTCGATCCGCAACACACACGTGAATCTCTTCCCCAACTCGCCCGGCGCCGACTTCGAGCGGAGAACCCGCAGGTGAATACTTCGCGGCATTGTCAAGCAGGTTCACCAGCGTGTGCACGATGAGGGAGAAGTCGAGGACCGCAAGGGGAAGGCGATCGCGGATGGCAAACCGGATTTCGCGATCCAGCGGATTGCGAAATTCCCTCAACGCAGTCCCTATCACGTCTTTGATGTCGTGTGGCTCGAGCCGCAGCTTGAGCGCTCCCGCCTCCAGTCGTGACATTTCGAGCAGGTTTCCGATTAGTCTGTCAAGACGGCATGCCTCTTCATGAGCAATGCGTGCAAGTTCAACAACTGCGGCCTGCTCGCCCCCCTGACCTTCCACGATCGGATTCACCGCGCTCACAATTGCGGCCAACGGCGCTCTCAAACTATGAGAGATCGAGTTCAGCAGGTTCCGCTGGAATTCATCCGCCTTCCTCAGTACTTCGGCTTCGCGGGCTTGTTCTTCCAGTTCGGCGCGCTCAATCGCCAGAGCGACCTGACCGGCCATAGCTTGCAACACGATCTCATCCCGTGCTCCTACATTCGGCGCGGAACCGTCAAGAGTCAATAGCATGACGCCAATCGTGCGTTGGGCAGTTACCAGCGGCAGATACGCTCCATCGCGCGTGCCGGTCTCTCCGCGCGCAGCGCTCCGGAAATGCTCCTCGGCAGCGGTGCGGATCGCATTTTCCAGCTTCACGCCCGAGCGCCGCAGTTCGAGTTCTCCACCCGTCGTCGGCAGTAACACTGCAATTGTCAGTCCGAACGTCGAATGAATCCGTGCGGCGGAGCGGGTGAGGACCTCCTGCGTGTGGCGAGCATTGGCCAGCGACTTCGTCATTTCGTAAAGCGCTGCCGTTTGCGCTTCCCTGCGGCTCGCTGCGAGCGCGTGCTCACGGACAGCGGTACTCAATACCGAAATGAGAACCGCGAGGCACATGAGGGTAAGGGTGTTAACGAGGTACCAGGCGTCCGTTACCGCAAAGCTCATGTACGGCGGAATGAAGACGAAATCGAACGTGAAGGCGCTCACGATGGACGCGATGAGCGCTGGCCCCAACCCCCAGTTATAGGAGATGAAAACAACTCCCATCAGGTACAGCATTGCCAGATTGGTTGGGGCGACTCGAAGATCAAGAAGCCCACCCGCGAATGTGATCACGGCGACCAGGAGCAGCGCCTTTAACCACCGGGTCCATGAGCCGGGCCCGTCGTCCGTGCTCACAGCCCTGTCTATCCAATGCCGGACAAAGCGGGCGTAAGCCTGAGGTGAGGGAAAGGGTTCGCGATCACGGTTCGACACCCCGTTCGAAGCATTCGTCACCAACAGATCCTCCCTGGTCGCAGAGTCTGCGAGAGGCATTCTCCCATACGGCCGGATTGAGGCGCCGCGGCGGTGCGTGCTGTACACGTTAAAACGTGCGCCCTGAATGTCCGGGGCCGCCTTCGGCATTCTCCGGCTTCGGCACTCTCCGGAATGAGACGCCGCGTACCCGTACGCCTGCCCTTGCCGGCGCTCGTACGAATTGCCAGTCTATAATTCGAGTTCCGCATGAAATCCGTCTCGATCTGTCATGCGCCCGAAGATCGGGAGCGCGCGCGTGAGCTCTCTCGCTTCATCGAAGTCAATTTCGGCTTCGAAATCTCGCTTGAGGATTCTGCCCGCGATCTTCCTGCCGCCGTCGAGCGCGCCCTTTCAGCCAACTTCGCCATTGTGATGCTGTCGCCGGCTTCCGTTCCTGCGCCAATGAAGCGCGAAGCGTGGGAGCCCGCTTTCGTCAAAGCGCCTGCGGAATACGGAACCCCGATCGCATTTGTTCTAGTCGAGAATTGCCCGTTTCCCGACCTGCTGCGGCGGCAGCGATTCTTCGACTGCTCGCAGGATTTCCTCGCCGGAGAGCGCGCTCTCAAACGCTGGATACTCGCGCACGAGCGAGGTATTCCCTCAGCTCCCGAACCGGTGGCCGCAATCGAGGCGCTCGCGCCACTTTGGCTGGAGATCGTGGATCAGCCCGGCTCTTGGAACGATCTCGCCCCGGTCGTTGCGTCACTGCTGGAGCACGAGGCCCGCGAGGATTTTGAAGCCGTCCTTCGCCTTCGGTGTGCGGGCCGCCCGCTTGCCCTGGTTCTCGGTGAATTGGGACACGCGCTGGCGTTGAAGCTTCCTGGTCCCGTTGACGAGAATCGTCGCGGCCTCGCATGGGATTGCGCCGCTCACCGCTATCTTCTGATTTTCGATGGCGCGCCGGAATCCATGCGTGACGCTCTGAACTTCGGCGGACGCTCTTCCGTTGTCTTCACTCCACCGACGGAGCGTGCGATGCCCGCTCCTGTCGCCCAAATCTCAATCGGCAATGTCGCCGATGCGATTGATTACGCTCTCGGTGTCTTGCCGCACGACCCTGAGGCTGGCGGCCGTCTGGGTGCGCGTATCGTTCTTGTGCTGTCAGAATACAGCCGCTATGCGGAAGCCGATCTCGTACTTGAAGCCATGCAACGGGCCGGCGGTTCCCGCATGGAATGGGTAGCTCGCGAACGCGCGTGGATCCATGAGCTTTGGGGCGAATCCGTCGGAATCCCCGGCCTGCCCCCGACAGATGCGACTCAACTCCCGCTCTTCGGAGATGCCGAATGGATCGCAGCCTGAACGGCAGCAGAGTAGTCGTGATCGGCGCATCCAGCGGTATGGGATACGAGAGCGCTCTTCTCTTCGCTCGCGAAGGAGCCCGCGTCATGGCGTCCGCCCGTCGCGAAGACCGGCTTAACCAACTGTGCAACGGGCTGGCCGCAGAAGCATGCGCCATCGAAACATTCCCTGCCGATACCCGCGACGCCTCGCAAATGCTGAAACTCGCGCGCCAAACCAAAGAAAAGTTCGGCGGCATCGATACTCTCGTCTACGCCACCGGAACCAATACGCCCGATCGCGCGCTCACCCGCCTCAACCCCACCGTCTGGAACGATCTCATCGCCACGAATCTCAGCGGCGCTTACTATGCAGCCGACGCTGTACTGCCAGTCATGCGCGAGCAGAAATCGGGTCTGATGATTTTCATCTCATCCATGTCGGCCCATATCCCGGATGTCTCCGGCGCGGCGTATCAGGCGTCGAAACGCGGTCTCCATGGGCTCGCCCACGCCATTCGCTTTGAGGAGCGCGGGAACGGCATCCGCACCACCGTACTCGCGCCAGGCTTCACCGATACGGAAATCCTCCGCCATCGCCTCGTTCGCCCCACCCCCGAACAACTCGCGAAGGCCTTGCGCCCGGAAGACGTTGCCCAAATGGTGCTCGCGATCGCAAAGCTGCCCGCGCGCGTGCACGTTCCCGAAGTGCAGATGCAGCCTGCTGAATCCTGAGCACGCCCGATGAGTTTCGCGCGCAGGTTCTCGCTCCGGCCGTGCAGCTTCCGTTCACTGCTTCACGTTAAATCCGTGCGCCCCCAGAAACTTCCATATCGTTGAATAAACCTGCACATTCTGGTCTTCGCTGAAGTTCCCGTGATGCCCGCCGGGAACCGTAAATAGCTCATTCGGCACGCCGGCTTTATCCAGCGCCTCGTGCAGCTTCACGCTGTGCTGGTAGGGCACAGTCGGATCGGAATCCCCGTGAATCATCAGAATCGGCGGCAGACCCGGACGTACATATTGCATGGGCGACACGCGGCGCGCCACCTCGTCGCGGTTCGGCAGACTTCCCAGCCACTGCACCGCATAGGTCTTCATGTTATCGCCGCTCAGCAGATCGTTCACGTCTGTAATCCCGTACCAGTCCACAATGGCCGCAACCTTCGGCAGCGGACGCCCGGCGCATTCACGGTCGAGTCCGGCGCTTTCCGGAACCATGCCGGTCGTAAGCGAGAGATGCCCGCCCGCCGAATCGCCCGTCACCACGATCTTATTGGGATCCATGTGGTGCTCCTGCGCATGCACGCCGACCCACTTCAGCGCGCACAGGCAATCTTCGACGGCCCCGGGCGCAAGGGAAACCTTTGCCAGCCGGTACTCCACATTCACCACATTCCATCCCATCTCGAGATACGGAAGGACCTTGTTGAAGCCGCCTTCCTTCGTACCTCCGGTCCAGCCGCCCCCATGGATATAAACGAGCACCGGCAGCGGCGCGGTCGCATTCTTGCGCTCGTACAGATCGAGCTTGTTTTCGTAATTATTCTCGACGCCGTAGACGATATTCGCCTGAACCGAGTAGCGGTTCGCGAACTTCGCGACCCAATCGGACGATTGTGCGGATGATTGAGCAAAACCGAGCGGCGCCGCGACGAGCACGGCCAGGGAAGGGAAGAGCTTGAGCATCGCGAACTATTCTATGCAATGCGCGCCGCCGCTTCCAATGCCGACGGGCAATTCTCAGTAGTCCTCCGCGACAGTTTTGGGCCTGATGCTCACCGGCTGCCGGCGGGTTTATCACGCCGTCGCGCGTCTTGAGGCCAGAATCTTACTCCCCAGTTGGCCCACGGTAAACGGCTTCTGGACGAATCCTGAAATCCCGCTTCCGAACCGCTGTTTTGCCTCGTGTTCG
>Ga0207667_10010095_pt1 | contig 11067 bp, 10 predicted proteins | sample KBSCornC52_FD_184301 | JGI IMG/M metagenome (GOLD analysis project Ga0207667, IMG submission 184301) | Corn rhizosphere microbial communities from Kellogg Biological Station, Michigan, USA - KBS Corn C5-2 (SPAdes) (version 2) | ecosystem: Host-associated > Plants > Roots > Rhizosphere > Soil ...
GCGGCCGACGGCGAAACCACGGGCGATCTCGCGTTTCGGGCCGCACAACAGGCCTTGCAGGATGCCGGCGTCAAGGCCTCCGACCTCGACATGGTGATCCTGGGCACCACCACGCCCGACATCATATTTCCCGCCACGGCGTGCCTGATCCAGGACCGTCTGGGCGCGAATGGCTGCATGGCGTTCGACGTCAACGCCGCGTGCTCCGGTTTCGTGTACGCGCTCGGTGTCGCCAACAATTTCGTGCGCACCGGGCAGGTAAAGCGCGCGCTGGTGATGGGTGCCGAAACGCTCACCCGCATGGTCGACTGGAGCGAGCGCGAAACCTGCGTTTTGTTCGGTGACGGCGCGGGCGCGGTAGTTCTGGAAGCGTCCGACGAGCCCGGCATCCTTGCCACGTGCCTGCACGCCGACGGCGGCTACAAGGATCTGCTGTACAACCCGGTCGGTGTTTCGGTGGGCTTCAAGGACGAGAAGAACCACGGCGTGCGCATCAGGATGCGCGGGCGCGAGGTGTTCAAGGTCGCGGTGAAGACGCTCGACGCGCTGGTGGACGAATCCCTCAAGGCCGCCAACATGCGCGCGGAGGAGCTCGACTGGCTGATTCCGCACCAGGCCAACCTGCGCATCATCGAAGCCACCGCCAAGCGCCTCAACATGCCGATGGAACAAGTGATCGTCACCGTCGACAAGCACGCCAACACCTCTTCGGGTTCGGTGCCGCTGGCGCTGGATGCCGCGGTGCGTTCCGGGCGCGTGAAGCGCGGGCAGAACCTGTTGCTGGAAGCGTTCGGCGGCGGCTTTACCTGGGCGTCCGCGATGGTGCGTTATTAGTCGAGCTTCAGAAAGCGCCATGACTGACAACACAAACAACCAAGTTTCTCCACGCCCCCACTTGGCATTCGTGTTCCCAGGCCAGGGTTCGCAGTCGGTCGGCATGCTTGCCGAACTCGCGGCCGAATTCCCGCAAGTCCGCGAAGCGTTCGACGACGCGTCGGAAGGCGCCGGACTCGACCTGTGGTCGCTTTCGCAGAACGGTCCGGAAGAAGAACTCGGAAAGACTGAAAACACGCAGCCCGCTTTGCTGGCTGCCAGTGTTGCGGTCTGGAATGTCTGGCGCGCGCAAGGTGGTCCGATGCCCGCGCAAATCGCCGGCCACAGCCTCGGTGAATACTCGGCGCTGGTTTGCGCGGGTGCATTGCCGTTGCGCGAAGCCGCGGCGCTGGTCGCCGAACGCGGACGCCTGATGCAGGCGGCGGTACCGGCGGGGGTCGGCTCGATGGCGGCCGTGCTGGGCGCGGACGACGAAGTCATCCGCAATGTCTGCAAGGAAGTGTCGGGCGTCGAAATCGTCACACCCGCGAACTACAACAGCCCGGGCCAGCTGGTAATCGCCGGTCACGCGGGCGCGGTGGATCGCGCCGTGCAGCGGCTCGGCGAACTGGGCGTGCGCAAGGTCATCAAACTGTCGGTGTCGGTGCCGTCGCACACCCCGCTGATGCGCGAAGCCGCGCAGCAGCTCGCCGCGCGCATGGCCGAGCTGCCGTGGCAGGTGCCCACCATTCCCGTGCTGCAGAACGCCGACGCCAAGGCGCACGCCGGCATCGAGTTCATTCGTGCGGCACTCGAGCGCCAGTTGTACATGCCGGTGTTGTGGACCGACATCGTCCAATCGCTGGTGAAGAATGGCGCCACGAAGATTTTCGAATGCGGGCCCGGCAAGGTGCTGGCCGGTTTGTGCAGACGCATCGACAAATCCATCGATGCGCGCGCGCTTGGAACGCCTGCGGAAATCACCCAGGCGATTGCCGACGTTTCGAATTGATGATGGAGGCTGCGATGAGCAAGCCACCAGGCGATTTGCCGATTTATCGACTGCTGACTGGGCCGGACGACGCAAGTTTTTGCCATCGCGTCAGCGAGGCGCTGGCGCTGGGGTATGTCCTGTACGGCTCGCCGGCGGCAACCTTCGATGGCGAGCGCGTCATCGTGGCGCAAGCCGTCGTCTGGCCGGCGCCCTGAGCACTTCGCGGAGAATGGCATGACAGGAATACTGCAAGGCGAAATCGCGCTGGTCACCGGTGCCACGCGCGGCATTGGTGCCGCGATCGCGGACGAACTGGCGGCGCAGGGCGCGAAGGTGATCGGTACCGCGACGTCGGAAGCGGGAGCACAGGCCATCACGCAACGGCTGTCCGCGCATGGCGGAGATGGCCGCGTGCTGAATGTCACCGACGGTGCCGCGGTGGAAGCGCTGATCGACGGCGTCGTGAAGGAGCACGGCGGCCTTTCGATCCTCGTCAACAACGCCGGCATCACCCGCGACCAGTTGCTGATGCGGATGAAGGACGAGGATTGGCAAGCCATCATCGACACCAACCTCACGTCGGTCTATCGCACCTCGAAAGCCGTGATGCGCACGATGATGAAGGCGCGCAAGGGGCGCATCATCAACATCGCGTCCGTGGTCGGCGTCACCGGCAATCCGGGCCAGACCAATTACGCCGCCGCCAAGGCCGGCATCATCGCGTTCTCCAAATCGCTGGCGCGCGAAGTCGGTTCGCGCGGCATCACCGTCAACGTGGTTGCGCCGGGTTTCATCGATACCGACATGACCCGTGCGCTCGCCGAAGATCAACGCAAGGCGCTGGAAGGCACCATCGCGCTTGGGCGGCTGGGTGCGCCGGCCGACATCGCGCACGCCGTGGCATTTCTTGCTTCATCCGCCGCGACTTACATCACCGGCGAGACCATGCATGTCAACGGCGGCATGTACATGAGTTGATCGTGGTGTTCCGTTCGAAGCGGTTGCTGTGAAAAGTCAGGCCATGGAAGGCCGCGGTGGTCTTCCACCTTGCGGAAATGCCTGGGTTTGCGGCAGATCGATGGTGCAGCGATCAGGGACGATCGCACTCGATATGCCCGCCGGAACCGGGTAATATGCCGCCTTTCGTTCGTTGATCTGCAGGTTTATGGATCGCCGCACCGGTCCTGCGGGGCTTGGTTGGAAGAATCTTTACCGTGCGTGCCTCATGGCGCGTGCGGGTCAAGTGGGGAAGGGTCAGTCCCGACCTCGAACGTCATTTGTCCCGGGAGGCACTGTCTCATGAGCAGCATCGAAGAGCGCGTCAAGAAGATCGTGGTCGATCAGTTGGGTGTCAAGGAAGAGGACGTCACGCCAAACGCCTCGTTCGTCGACGACCTGGGCGCGGACTCGCTGGATACGGTCGAATTGGTGATGGCACTCGAAGAGGAATTCGAAACCGAAATTCCGGACGAGGAAGCCGAGAAGATCACCACCGTCCAGCAGGCGGTCGATTACATCAAGGCGCACGTCAAGTCCTGAACTTGGCCGCGCATGCCCTCGGGCGGCGCACTTAAGTGCCATGCGGCAACCCGAAAGCTGCGCCTCACGTGCGCAGCTTTCGCTTTGTTGGGCCCTCCGACTGTGCGGCGGCGTATGTATCGATACCCCTTCGACACAAACATCGCGACGAAATGTCGGGACGGCGCACGGTTCGCCCCCTCCGTATCGAAGGGCGGAGCGACGCGCGCGAAGTGCGAACGCGAAGCGTCGGGGGAAGACATTCCCGGTTGCATGATCTTGCAAGGCAATCATTGATTTTCTGGAATACGGAGTTCCCATGAACAAGCGACGTGTGGTGATCACCGGAATGGGCATCGTTTCGCCCGTGGGCAACGACGTGGCGACAGCGTGGAAGAACGTGGTGGCGGGTGCCAGCGGCATCGGCCCGATCACGCATTTCGATGCCAGCGCCTTCCCGACGCGCATCGCGGGTGAGGTGAAGGATTTCGATCCGGCGCAGTTCATCCCGCCGAAGGACATCAAGAAGATGGACATCTTCATCCACTACGGCGTCGCCGCGGGCACCGAGGCTCTGAAGGATTCGGGCATCGAAATCACCGAAGCCAACGCCACGCGCATCGGCGTCGCGGTCGGCGCCGGCATCGGCGGCATCGCCAGCATCGAGCGAACGTCCATTTCCTATCATGAAGGCGGCCCGCGCAAGATCTCGCCGTTTTTCGTGCCGGGCTCCATCATCAACATGGTGTCGGGCAACCTGTCGATCATGTACGGGTTGAAAGGCCCGAACATCGCCTGCGTCACCGCATGCACCACCGCGACGCACAACATCGGGCTGGCGATGCGCATGATCCAGTACGGCGATGCCGATGCGATGCTGACCGGCGGCGCGGAATTTTCCGTTACCCCGACCGCGATCGGCGGATTCTGCTCGGCGCGCGCGATGAGCACGCGCAACGACGAGCCGCACAAAGCCAGCCGCCCGTGGGACAAGGATCGCGACGGTTTCGTGCTGTCCGACGGCTCGGGCATCCTGGTGCTCGAAGAATACGAACATGCGAAAGCGCGCGGCGCAAAGATCTACGCGGAACTCGCGGGCTTCGGCATGAGCGGCGACGCGTTCCACATCACGGCGCCCAGCGAAGGTGGTGAAGGCGCGGCGCGCTGCATGGCCAACGCGCTGCAGGATGCCGGCGTCGATCCGACCGCGGTGCAGTACATCAATGCGCATGGCACCTCGACGCCGCTCGGCGATCTGGGCGAGGTGCACGCTGCCAAGCAGGTGTTCGGCGAGCATGCGTACAAACTCGCGATGAGCTCCACCAAATCGACGACGGGACACCTGCTCGGTGCGGCGGGCGGCGTGGAGGCGATCTTCACCCTGCTGGCGATGCGCGACGGCGTGTTGCCGCCCACCATCAACCTGGACGAACCCGGCGAAGGTTGCGACCTGGATTTCGTGCCGAACACCGCGCGCGACGGCAAGCTCGACATCGCGATTTCCAACTCGTTCGGCTTCGGCGGCACCAACGGCACGCTGGTGTTCAAGCGGGCCTGATTGGCGTGCACGGGCGATCTTGCATTTGGCCGGTTTCGTTTAGACTGGCCGGATGATCCGGATCGACACCCCGCGCGTACTCGCGCCCCGCAGCCGCCGCAATGGCAACGCCATCGTACGCGTGCTGCTGCTCGTCATCCTGCTTGCGATCGCCGCGGCCATCGCATGGGGCGGCATCACCTACGTGCACTTCACGCGTACACCGCTGGCCGTGCGTTCCGCGGGGCAGACGCTGGACATCGCCAAGGGCGAAGGCTTCAAGGGCATCGTCGCGCAATTGCGTCAGGAAAAACTCTCCGATGCGCCGCCGCTGCTATGGCGCGCGCTGGCATGGCGGCTCGGTGTCGCCAGCAAATTGCACGCGGGCGAATACGCGTTGTCACCCGGCATGACGCCCACCGTCCTGCTGGACAACATGGCCGCTGGCCGCGTGCTGCATCACCGCGTCACGCTGGTGGATGGATGGACTTTCGCGCAGGTGCGGCAAGCGTTGCAGAAGGCGCCGAAGCTCGCGCATGACATCACCCAATTGAGCGACGCCGACGTGATGGCCAAGCTGGGTGACGCCGGCCAATCGCCCGAAGGCGGGTTCATGCCGGATACCTACGACTATGTGCTCGGCATGTCCGACCTCGATGTGCTGACGCGCGCGCGCAAGGCGATGCAGACATACCTCGCGCAGGAATGGGCGCAGCGCGACACGACCATCTGGCCGCAGCAGCCGTACCAGGCATTGATCCTCGCTTCGCTGGTCGAGCGCGAAACCGCGGTCCCGGCGGAACGGCCGGAGATCGCGGGTGTGTTCGAACGCCGCCTCAAGCTCGGCATGAAGCTCGAAACCGACCCCAGCGTGATTTTCGGCATGGGCGCGACCTACGCCGGCAAGATCCACAAGATCGACCTGCAGACCGACACGCCCTACAACACCTACACCCGCTACGGCCTGCCACCGACGCCGATCGCGCTGCCCGGTCGCGCCGCGATCCACGCGGTGCTGCATCCCGCGCAAGGTGACGCGCTGTACTTCGTGGCGAAGGGCGACGGCACCCACGTGTTTTCGGCGACGCTGGCCGAACAGAACGCGGCGGTGAGGAAGTACATCCTCGGGAAGAAGAATCAATGAGCAGGCGTTGCTCATCCCCCCGCCGCGCTGCGGCGACCCCCTTCCGTTGGAAGGGGGTGACGAATCACCGTAGCGCAAATCGACTACCCCTTTCGGAACGAAGGGCGGCGCGGAGCGCAGCGCGCGAAGCGCGGATGCGCAGCATCGGGGGGATGTTTTCGGAGTACTGCGCATGACCTCCGCACATGTTGCTCCGCAGATTCGCGGGCGCCTGATTACGCTTGAAGGCGGCGAGGGCGCGGGCAAGAGTACGCTGCTGGCCGGTCTGCAGGAACATTTCGCGCGCAGCGGCCTGGACGTGGTTTACACGCGCGAACCGGGCGGCACGCCGGTGGGCGAGGCCGTGCGCGCGCTGGTGCTCGATCCGGCGCATCGCGGCCTTGCCGCGGAAACCGAGTTGCTGCTGATGTTCGCCGCGCGCGCGCAACTGGTGCGCAATGTCCTGCAACCGGCGCTGGCGGCGGGGCGCTGGGTGTTGTGCGACCGCTTCACCGACGCGAGTTACGCGTATCAGGGCGGCGGCCGCGGCGTGGACACGGCGCGCATCGCGGAACTGGAACGCATCGCAACTGAGGGCCTGAAACCCGACCTGACCCTGCTGCTGGATTTGCCGGTCGCCGACGGCCGTGCACGTGCGAGCCAGCGCGGCGGCGCCGACCGCATCGAAGCCGAACGCGACGATTTCTTCGAACGCGTGCGCACCACGTATCGCGCACGCGCGCAGGCTGAGCCCGCGCGCTTCCGGGTGATCGATGCATCCTTGCCTGCCGACGACGTGCTGGCTGCGTCGGTCGCTGCCATCGAGGCATTGCGCACGAGTGCAACGGCATGAGCGACGAAGAAGCCGCCGTCGTCGCGATTGCGCCGGGCGATCCGCTGCCCGCGTGGTGTCGCGCGCAATGGAACGTTCTGGCCGCGCGAGCCACCAACGGCACCTTGCCGCACGCGTTGCTGCTGTGCGGGCCCGCGGGGCTCGGCAAGCGCGCGTTGACCGAAGCTTTCGTGCGCGCACGCCTTTGCGAATCGCCGCGCGAGGGCAATGCCTGCGGAACTTGCCGCACCTGCAAGTTGCTTGCAGCCGGCACGCATCCCGACCGCATGCTTGTCACGCTGGAACCCAATCCGAAAACCGGCGTGATGCGCAAGGAAATCGTGGTCGACCAGATCCGCGGTTTGTCCTCGCGACTGGCCATGTCGAGCCAACTCGGCGGTTGGCAAATCGCGGTGATCGATCCGGCCGATGCGATGAACACGCCTGCACAGAACGCGCTGCTGAAGACACTGGAAGAACCCGGCGATGCCAGCCTGATCGTGCTGGTCGCCGATCAACCGTGGCGCCTCAGCGCGACCATCCGCAGCCGCTGCCAGCGGCTGGATTTCACTGTGCCGCCGCAAGAAGAAGCGCTTGCGTGGTTGTCGGATCGCGGCGTCGAATCACCCGAAGCCGTGTTGGCCGCGTCGGGCGGCAACCCGGGTCAGGCGTGGCTGCAGGCGGAGCAGGGTGGCATGCAGCGCCGCCAGGACGTTGCGCGCGACCTGCTGGCGCTCGCAGCCGGGCGCGCGCACGCGCGCGAAATCGGCAGGGCATGGGCGGGCGACGAACCCGGCCAGCGACTGGATCAGGCCGCGCGTTTGCTGGAAGGCGCGCTGCACGCGCGCGCCGAAGGCCGCAAGGCGCGCTTCGATCCCGGCTGGGATGATGACGTCCTGGCAGAACGCTTTGCCAGCGCCAATCGCCTGCGCGTGCTGCTCAATGGCCCTCTGCGCGCCGACCTTGCGCTGTTCGAATGGCTGGATGGCGTGCCGCGAACGTAGGATTTCTCGTCATTCCGGGGCCGCCGCAGCTCTTCGCGGCGAAACCGGACTGCGGAGGCAGGATGCCGGAGCGAACATTCGCGAAGTGAATGGCCCGAAAGGCGAGCCGCGGGACATGGCGAGTCGATCCAGTGCCTTTGCACGACTTTTCTGGCAGCACCCGGTCAGTGCCCGGTCAACCGCGCGCGGGCACAATCGTGCTCCGGTTGCGCCACCAAGCGCGGCGGTCCCCAAGGAATCTTCGCTTGCGCCAGGAAAAGCCTTCAGATCTGCTTGATCCCGACGCGCTGCTGAGGCGCCCGGGCGCCCGGCTGATGGTGCTGGCGCCGCATCCGGATGACGAATCGCTGGCGGCGGGCGGATTGATCCAGCGCGCGCTGGAATGTGGCGCTGCGGTCAGCGTCGTGTTCGCCACCGACGGCGAGAACAACCCCTGGCCGCAACGCGCGCTGGAGCGGCGCGTGTGGATCGGCCCGCGCCATCGCCTCGCATGGGGCGCGCGCCGACGTGGCGAGGCCGACGCCGCGCTGCGTGCGCTCGGTGCGGAAGATGTCCAGGTGCATCGCCTGGGTTGGCCCGACGGCGGGGTGACCTGGAAGCTGCTGGACGATACCGACGCGATGTTGTCCGCGCTGCGCGCGCTGCTCGAACGCGAACGGCCGACCGTGCTGGTGCTGCCGGATCTCGTCGATCGCCATCCCGACCACAGCGCGATCCATATATTGGTGGAAATGGTTTTCCAATCGATGCCGGGCGTGGTCAAGCCCGCCTGCCTCGGTTACCTGCTGCACGGCCGCTCGCAACCGGGCGTGCCATGTCGCGCGGTGTTCGCGCTGGACGCGGCGGAGCAGCAATGCAAGCGCGAAGCCATCGAAGCCCACGCCAGCCAGACCGCGCTCAGCCACACGCGCATGTTGCGTTTCGCGACCGGCACCGAAACCTTCGTCGCGGGCCTGGATTCGCACGACCGCGCCGGCCCCAACCTGCCGTGGCAGCCGTCGCGCGCGTTGCGTCCCTGGCTCGCATTGCTCGCGGTGGATGCCGGTGGCGGCGAGCGCGTGCCGCTGGATTCGCGTGGCGACGCCAATCTTTTCTGGCGTGATGGCAGTCCGGCAGCGCGCACGACGCGCGCGCTGCAGCCGCCGTATTACGTCAAGCTCTATTGCCCGTTGCCGTCGCCGTGGGTGTTCGACGGCTGGGGCTGGTGCCGATTCGGCGCGCCGCTCGCTTGACCGCGGTGGGCGTCGGCGGCAAGCTTGCGCCCGGTTCACGAGGAGCAATCACGATGGCAATGGCGGGTGGTGCAGGCGGCATGGGCAGTCAGGGCATCCTGCCGGTCGTCATCAAGGACAAACACACGCTCTACCAGTCCTACATGTCGTTCGTGAAGGGCGGCGGTCTGTTCGTGCCCACCAACAAGCGCTACAACCTCGGCGACGAAGTGTTCCTGCTGATGACGCTGCCCGAGGAAACCGAGCGCGTGGCGACCACCGGCCGCGTGGTCTGGATCACGCCCATCGCGGCGCAGAGCAATCGTCCCGCCGGCATCGGCGTGCAATTCACCGAAAGCGCCGACGGCGACAACGCGCGCACCAAGATCGAGACGCTGCTGGCCGGCCTGCAGGGTGGCGAGAAGCCGACGCATACGATGTGAGGGACATCGTCGGCTCAGCCACCATCAGCCGCAGTGCACGAGAATCGAGAGCAACGGCTCACTTCAGGAAGGAATCCACCAGCCACAGCAAGCACGGCGCTGAGGTAGGTGGGTTCTCTGCAGACTTTGGTCGGGGAGACAGGATTTGAACCTGCGACTTCTACGTCCCGAACGTAGCGCTCTACCAGGCTGAGCTACACCCCGACGGTCCGCGTCGGGGCAGCAGCCCCGCAGCGAGCCGCAAATGATACTTGGCGCGGCTTCGCGTACGCAAGATGCGGCCGCACGCTGGTAATCTTGCGGTTTTGGCAAGAGAGCCCGCCATGGCGCTGACCACGCCCCGTACGATGCCCGGCACGCTGGAGCTGCTTCCGCGCGAGCAGATCGCGTTCCAGTCGATGCTGGACACGATCCGCCGCGGGTTCGAGGTTTACGGATTCCTGCCGATCGAGACGCCGGTGATCGAATTCGCCGACATCCTGCTGACCAAGAGCGGTGGCGAGACCGAGCGTCAGGTTTACTTCGTGCAATCCACGGGTGCGCTGGAACGTGTGCCGGACCAAGCGGGCCGCCCGGAGCACGCGCTGCGCTTCGACCTGACCGTACCGCTGGCCCGCTACGTGGCCGAGCATGAGCGCGAACTGGCGTTTCCGTTCCGTCGCTACCAGATGCAGCGCGTGTATCGCGGCGAGCGCGCGCAGCGCGGGCGTTTCCGCGAGTTCTACCAGTGTGACATCGACGTAATCGGCAAGGATACGTTGTCGATCCGCTATGACGCTGAAATCCCGGCGGTGATCCACGCGGTGTTCCGTGCACTCGACATCGGCGCGTTCACCATCCAGCTCAACAACCGCAAGCTGATGCGCGGCTTTTTCGAAGGGCTCGGCATCGGCGATGGCGAGCGGCAGATGCTGGTGCTGCGTGAAGTGGACAAGCTGGACAAACGTGGCGCGGATCATGTACGCGGCGAGCTGACCGGCGAGCAGTTTGGCCTTTCCGCCGAGGCCGCTGAAAGGATCATGCGCTTCGTCGAAGTGCGTTCGACGTCGCTGGCCGACGCGCATGCGAAACTCGATGCTCTCGGCAGCGGCACCGAAACCTTCGAACAGGGCCGGGCGGAGCTTCGCGAAGTGCTGGATACCGTCGCCGCGTTCGGCGTGCCGGAATCGGCGTTCGCGTTGAATCTTTCCATCGCGCGCGGACTCGATTACTACACCGGCACCGTCTACGAGACGACGTTGAACGATCATCCCGGCATTGGCTCGATCTGTTCCGGCGGCCGTTACGACAGCCTCGCGGCCAACTACACCAAATCGACCTTGCCGGGCGTCGGCATCTCGATCGGTCTGACGCGCCTGTTCTGGCAGTTGCGCGAAGCCGGGCTGGTCAAGACCGCCGGCAGCAGCGTGCAGGTGCTGGTCACGCAAATGGACACCACGCAATTGCCGGCGTGCCTGGCGATCGCGAAGGAGCTGCGCGACGCGGGCATCGCGACCGAGATTGCGCTGGAAGGCGGCAAACTCGGCAAGCAATTGAAGTACGCCGATCGCGCCGGCATCCGCTTCGCGGTGGTCATGGGCGAAGACGAACTC
>Ga0207667_10010096_pt1 | contig 11067 bp, 15 predicted proteins | sample KBSCornC52_FD_184301 | JGI IMG/M metagenome (GOLD analysis project Ga0207667, IMG submission 184301) | Corn rhizosphere microbial communities from Kellogg Biological Station, Michigan, USA - KBS Corn C5-2 (SPAdes) (version 2) | ecosystem: Host-associated > Plants > Roots > Rhizosphere > Soil ...
TTGATGTCTTGGACGATCATACCGCCGCCCTCGACACCAACGTACCAAGCTTTGTCGCGGGCCATCGCCGGCGCGGCGAACGCCGTCGAAGCGAGCACTGCCATCAAGGCGAGCTTACGCATATCAATCCCCTTTATCATCCGTTCCCGGTAGGAACGGGGGTCTACTAACCAACGCGAGTCGATCATGCAAGCGCAGTAACGACCTCGCATTCCCCCAGTATTCGCATGACAACGAACCGTGCATACGGCCGGGAGACGCACGCTAAACCGCTTGCGCGAGATTAGGTTGCACGAAGTGGGAAAAAAATTATGGGTGCTACGCTCATGGTTTCCCGTCAGCGAAAAGACAAGGAGCATGGCATCGCTTGCCGCCACGTCTTTAGGACCCCTCCTCGGCAAGTATGGACTGCGGCGGACCGATCGTGACGCCCGGAATCCGGCCAAATTCCTCGCACAGGAGTGGAGGCAGGCATCAGCCGTCCGGGTGCAGTCACAATGGTGCGTTCAACCGAGCCTCCCGATGGCCCAGATCAGCGTTCCCCCATGCGCGACCGGCGTGTCGATGGCTCGTCGGTTACGCCCGCCCTTTGGCGATGTTGATTTAGCAGGGCGCTACTCGGCGGATCTTGATCTGCCCTCCGGCGCTGCGGGATCAAAAAATCGTGAAAGCGGTCGTGCCGAGGTTGACAGCGGACGCGGGCAGGACCATCTCTCCGTCGCCGCCATTTTCAGCGGCATTTGCCGCAACTTCCTCATTGAGGGACCATGTCTGACAACGACCATAGTCGATTGACCGTCCCCTTGAGGAAAGCGCCGAACTGATCGTCGATTAGCTCGCCAGCGCTGCCTCAAGGGGCGGTCGCGCAAGAGGTGAGCTCATGAATGCAACCATCCGGTTCATCACCCATCAGTTTCGCCGCGGGCCATTCGCGCGCGATCCCAATCTGTTGTTCGACGATGGCCTGACCTTCGGCGAAAGGCTTGCCGATCGCGTGGCGACGATTGGCGGTTCCTGGAGCTTCATCATCGGCTTCAGCATATTTTTGGTTGCATGGGCGTTGCTCAACACGGTCGTGCTCGTCCGGCACGCCTTCGATCCTTTCCCTTTCATCTTCCTGAATTTGATGCTCTCGATGCTGGCAGCGCTGCAGGCGCCGATCATCATGATGAGCCAGAATAGGCAAGCAGCCAAGGATCGCCTGGACGCGCGCCTTGATTATGAGACCAATCTTCGTTCCGAGGCGCAGATTGCCAGCCTTCATGACAAGATCGATCTTTTGCTGGCACATCTTGGCGACGGGAAGCCCCTTTCCGAAGCGCCGCAGGATGGCGGCTTATCTGTCGCGAGATAAATTCGCGCTGCATCCAGCGGTCTCTGCCATCGTTCATTGTCGAGCAGTTTTCGCTTGGGTAGTGCGCGGCGCGATGCCTGCCACGCCTGCCCAGCCTTTTGCCTACCTCGATCGGGCGCCGCTCTCCCGCCGCGCCTTCGCGCTGACCGTGGCGCTGGCGATGAGCGCGCTGATGATCCTGATGCTGCTCAAGCTGGGAACGATGGTATCCGGGCCGCCGGGCCGGGCGCTGAACCCGATCGTCGTGCAACTACTTCCGGCAGCAGCGAAGACCAAGCAGACGGCTACGCATTCTGCGCATGCCACCCAAGTAAAGCTCCGCATACCCCGGCCCATTCCGCTGCCGCCGACACCCGTTCCCAGGCTCAACATGATCATGTTATCGCACGAAGAATTCGCGGCCTCGGACATTTCGCGCCTGCCCGCGGCGCAAACCCAGGCAGGCCCGGAAGCCGGTGCCGGCGCGAGCGGCAGCAACGATGATAGCGTCGGCCAGGGGCCGCATGGCGAAAAGCTCTACAATGCCGAATGGTATCGCGAGCCCACTCATGCCGAGATGGCCACCTATCTGCCGACTGGCCTGAGCCAAGTTGGCTGGGCAATGATCGCCTGCCGCACGATCGAGCATTATCATGTCGATGACTGCCAGGAACTCACCGAAGACCCTCCAGGTACCGGGCTCGCCCGCGCACTGCGCCTTGCATCCTGGCAATTTCTGGTCCGGCCGCCGCGCATTGGCGGCCGCACGATGGTTGGCGCATGGGTCCGCATCCGCTTCGATTTCACCCAGGAAAAGAATTCCGGATGACAGGCTCCGGAACACTACGGATGTCTCGGCCGTAAAGAGGCGTTAACCATCCTCCAAAAGGCGGCAGGATGGGTCACATGAGTCGCAAACGAAGCCTCTTCAAGCGGCGCGCGCTTGAGGAAATCGGCAAATCGATCATAGCTGCCTCACGGGAAGCATCGGTTTCGCATGCGGCACTTGCGCGCCTTCACATCGATCGCTGCGGAACCTGCGTTACCGGGCAAACCACTGAATGTTCCGACTGCGCCTTGGCGCCATATTGCAGGAGCAAGTTTGCACGCGACAGAACGCTCCATCGCGCCCGAGATTACACCAGCAAAGGTGCTTACGTCGCCTGACGCCGGCCTCTCCCGATCGACGGAGCGTCCTGCAGCCCGATCGCGTTTACGCAGCAGACTGGCGGAATCTTGGCCATTCCTGTTCGCGCGGCGGCGGCACGTCTAGCGCGCCGACAGGGATTGCCATGCCTCTTTGGTGCTTCTTGTACGCGGCGTGCAATCCGGCGGGGATGAACAGCGATGCCACTGCACACAAGATCACCAACGTGCCGCTGATCTCCCCGATCGGCCGCCCCTGGGTCAGCAGGATCGCCGCGTACAGCACCATCACATGCCAGGCGAACACCTGCAGCGAATGTTGGCCCAGGAAGGTGAGGAACCGCCGCGTGAAGAGCCAGCGGATTGCCGCCGCTACACGGCGAATGGGCGCACTTCGCGCCCAGGGTCCGGCTTGTGCGAGCCAGGTAAGCACATACAGATCGACCAAGAATGAGACCAAATGGATCACCGACACGTTATGGCGATGAAAAAGCTCATGGTTGAACCGATGGGAAAATCGCGCAGAGATCAGGTCGAGCACGATAATCTGGCGGAGCAGGGCGAAAAGAATGAAAGCTGCGACACAGATGTAGAAGGTGAGTTCATATGGGCGCCCGCGCAGTATGGAAAAATCCACTGATCTCGTAACCAGGCGGTAGCCCGCATACAGCCCCAGCACATAGATCAGCTGCCATCCCATCAGATTGAAGCCAAGATCGAAGTTGAAATTACAGCCGAGCCGGCCAATGGCTGCGCCTGCACGATCGACGGCGATGCCTGCGAAAGGCGTTTGCCCCACCGCCCACAATAGCAGCGAGATCGCGGCCGCCGGTAAAACATGGCCCCGATGGAACAGGATGAGGAAGAAGGGCGTGGCGGCTACGAAATAGAGATACATCGCCAATATCCCCATGTCGTGCGAGCAGGTGAGCAGCAGGAGTGAGGCGCCCGTGAATGCGGCAGGATGTTCCGAATAGGGCCGTAGCAGCATGCCGCCGGCGGGACCGAGAAGCAGGGCGGTCGCGAGCAAAATCAGCACTAGACCTGCGTGATATGTGTAGATGGTGAGCCAGCGGCCAGCGATCGCCTTGTACATTGCAGCCGGCGAGCCACGGACCAGCTTGCCGCCATAAACAAGGCTCACCACCAGCCCGGACATGAACACGAAACCGTTGGCGCCGTCACCGAAGCTTACCAAACCGGGGCTGAGATGGCCGATCCTGGTTTGCAGCAGCTGATTGAGGTGCACGCTCATCATCATGATGAGGAAGAATCCACGAAACCCATCCAGGATCGGATAGCGCATCACATGCTGCCCCATGCTAGTGCAGTGGAAGCCATACGTTCTTTGCGCCTGCCGAAGAAGGATCTTAACCATATTCATGATGGTTAACAGCTGCTTAGACCATTTTGAGACAGTTTAGCAGGCCTGCAGGGATTGAGTCGCCAGCTTGAAATATCCGCGATTCAACTGGTGTTCAGCCGAGATTGGTCACAATTTTCCACGATCCAAACGGAGAAGAGCCTTGAAATCGAAGTTTATCGTCCTCGCCTGTTCTGCCGCTGCAATGCTGGCATCCCCGTTGCTAGCCCAGACGTACCAGGATCAGCAGCGTTGGGATGCGGCCCAGGCGCGCTATCAGCGGGAAACCGAGATCTATCAGCAGGAGCGCGACCGCTATTATGACGCGCGTGCGCGCGATCGCGACGGCCGCTACGGCGGCGGTTATGGAAGCGATCGCTTCGCCACCGATTATGATGCTGCCCGCTACTACCGGGACGATCCGCGTTACCAGGAGCGTCGCCTTAGCGCCGATGATCAGGTTTATCGCGGCTCCGATGGCCGTTATTATTGCAAGCGCAGCGACGGCACCACCGGGCTGATCGTCGGCGCGGCAGCCGGCGGCATTTTGGGCAATGTCATCGATGGCGGTCGTCACCGCACCGGGGGCACGCTGATCGGTGGCGCACTCGGCGCGTTGCTGGGCCGCTCGGTGGAGCAGAACAGCGCTGCGAACGACATACGCTGCCGCTGAGGCTATTCGCCCAGCAGATGAAGGGCGATTTCGCGGCGATGGGGCCGACGGCGGTGCTCGAACAGGTAGATTCCCTGCCATGTGCCGAGCACCAGCCGCTCGCCCCTCAGCGGAACGCAGAGCTGCACTTGGGTCAATGCTGTCCGGAGATGGGCTGGCATGTCGTCCGGCCCTTCATCGTCATGCGCATAACCGGCGCTTTCGGGCGCTATGTGCGAGAAGAATTCTTGGAGATCCTCTCGCACTTCCGGCGCCGCATTCTCCTGAATGAGCAGGGAGGCCGACGTATGACGGCAGAAGATCGTCAGAAGGCCATCGCCGATGCCCTGATCAGAGACCCAGCAGGTAACCTCGCGGGTGATCTCGACAAGCCCCTGCCCGCTCGTCTGTATCGTCAATATCGTGGACGATTGACGCATCACCCTGCTTTCCTGCTGCGCCGCGGCTCGTCCGCCAGTTCGATCCACACCGGCGCATGATCGCTGGTCTTGTCCCAGCTCCGCACATCCTTGTCCACCTCAGCTGCGACCAGATGCCCTGCCAGTGCCGGGCTCAACAGGAGATGGTCGATTCGGAGCCCCGCATTGCGCGCGAAGGCATTTCGGAAATAGTCCCAGAACGTATAGATGATCTCGTCCGGATGCATCGTTCGTAGCGCATCGGTCCAACCTTGCTTGAGCAGCCGCGCATAGGCTGCCCGTACCTCGGGCGCGAACAGCGCGTCGTCGAGCCAACGCTCCGGCTTGTACACGTCCAGCTCGGTCGGCATCACGTTGAAATCGCCTGCCAGAATCACAGGGAGCCCGCTGCCGATCAGCTCCGCGGCATGGGTGATCAATCGCTCAAACCATGTCAGCTTATATTCGAACTTGGGCCCGGGCCTGGGATTGCCGTTCGGGAGATAAAGCCCGCCGATCACGATGCCGCTGACCGCCGCCTCGATATAGCGGCTGTGAACATCGTCCGGATCGTCCGGTAAGCCCCGCCGGGTTTCATGCGGCGCTCCAACGCGACTCAGGATCGCGACGCCGTTCCAGCTTTTCTGGCCGTGCCAAATCGCTCGATAGCCCGCTTGGCAGATGGCCACTTCTGGAAATTTCTCGTCAGGCGCCTTGAGTTCCTGCAGGCAGACAATATCGGGCTTCGCCGCTTCCAGCCATCGGAGCAGTACAGGCAGGCGCCCATTCACCCCGTTCACATTGTAGGTCGCGATCTTCATCGCGAAGCAACTCCCCGCCCGGCAACTTGTTTCTGCGCTATCTTCAAGCTTTGCAGAGAATGTTCGATGCCGGTCCGCGGGCGCTGGTGGTTGGTCGACATTCTGACGACATGCCGAGACTCTTCATCGATTCGTGTGCCATAAGCGCCCCGCCGCGTTCGGTATCATCACGACCGCTCAACGGTGCGAACTACGGTGGATTGGCCGCTCAGGCTCCGCGCACTGCTTCCTCTTTTGCCTTGATTTGCCGCGCCTTGCGTTCGTGTATCACGGCCTGTTCACGCAGACGGCGCGCCAGATCGGCATCGTCCGTCGCGGCCGCTTTCAGCCGCGCTACGCGTGCGAGTTGCAGATAATAGATGGCGTCGCGAACTTCCTCCATGCCTGCCTCATAGCAAAGTTTATGCCCGGAGCAGAAGATCATGCGGGCATGCCACGTCAGGCAATCCACCCAGCTCAGGGACCGCCGAGGCGTAGAAGCTTCATGCCGACCCTCGGTATCCGACACGGCGTGAATTAACATAGATCAGTGAAAGATGATCGGGGACCGGTTGGCCAAGTCATTGGCCGCATATGTAGAATTCTACTCAATTCCTCACTTGTTAGCGTTCTTTTAGGAGCTATTGTGCGTTTAGCATGTGAGAAAATAAATTGGAGGCTGTTGATGGGTGAGCCGGGGCATGGAGACGATATAATGTCCCGGTCGACGCCGCACACAGCATCAGAAATCTCGTCCACGGCTGCGCTTTGCGATCAGCACCGTCAAATCAGGAAGCTTGCGGCAGATTTGACGATGATGACGCAACAATCGGGGTTTTCGGATACGGAAGAATTCGGACGCCTGCGGGTTGCCATCAGCCGAGCGCTGCAGGCGCATTTTGAAGCTGAAGACAAGGTGCTTGGCCACGCAATGTGGAGCAAATCAGGCATGCCAGCGGCCCTGCTGGCCGATTGGGACCGACGCCGCCAGCGTTTCCGAATGTCCTATTCACAGCATGTGCGCGATTGGACGCTTGCTGATGCAACCCGTGACTGGGCAGGCTACCGAAAGGCCGTGGCGCTGTGCATCAGCGAGGGAGAAACTCTTGCCAAATTTGAAGAAACCGAAATCTATCCCGTCGCCGTGTAATGGCCGGCGGACGGGCACGCTTGTGTCCGTCCGTTCGCCTCAGATCGTCGCAGCCGGCGTTATCTTTGGCTTAGCCTCGGCTTTAACCGGCTGAAGCTTCGTGGACTCCTGGCCCGTAACTGGAGCTGTCGCCGGCGTCAGGCTGAGCATATCCCTGCAATCGCCGGAGCTGGTCCGCACCACTTTAGGCTCCGCATTCCCGCCATAGGATGTGATCTGCACGCTTTGGCCGCAACTGCCTTTGCCCGTGCTCGTCGAAACAAAGGAATAGTGCACCGTCCCTGCCGGCATCTTGCCGAACGCGGCCATGTCGAGCTTGCCGGTGGGCGTAGCCATCTGCGCCTGCATTGCGGATGCTTGATGAAGGAGAGCATCCATTTCGCGGTCGATCTGCGCGGTCATGCGATCCAGTTCGGCAAAGGGGGGCCGACTTGTCTGATCCGAACCTATGGAGGCAAGCACAAACGGATCGAAGACGGCCACCGGCAGCGACATCTCCGTCACCCCAAATGGCTGAGGCGCGACGGCAACCTTCGGCGCCACGTCACCCTGATATTCGATCTTCGCGATCGAACCATCGGGCATCGCAACCTTCATGACATGGCTGTTGTGGGTTGCCGCCACTGCAGTGCCCACGGCTATCAGAGCCGCGACGCCAGCCAGGACGGCGGTACGGTTTTTTCGCATCGATCGTCCTCCATTCACCAATGAATCGAGCGTCTTATTTCTATCGCGGCAAGCTGAACCGAAGATTGCCAACACCGCCGCGGCTATAGGCGCAGCAGGGCGGTGTAATCGCCGCCGGTGTACCATCGCGCAGCTTTTCTCGCGGCAGCATGATTGACATTTCGATATCTGTCGAATTATTCGATGATCATCAAAATATGGTGGGACAATGAACACGCCCGAAGCCATTTCTGCGATGACAGCGCTCGCGCAGGAAACACGTCTCCAGGTCTTCCGGCTGCTCGTACGGGCAGGACCAAGCGGCCTCATGGCGGGAGAGATTGCCGAAGCGGCGGAAGCGCTCCCTTCCACGATGTCCCACCATCTCGGGTTGTTGGAGCGCGCCGGCCTCGTCACGTCGCGGAGGAGCGGACGCTCGATCATCTACGCTGCCGATTATGAGGGCATTCGCCGGCTCCTATCCTTCCTGATGGAAGATTGCTGTCAGGGCCGGCCGGAGATTTGCGGCTCGGGCTTGTCGCCCGCCGCTTCCTGTGTGGAGACCATATGAGCAACCGGATCTATAATGTGCTGTTCCTGTGCACCGGCAATTCGGCGCGCTCGATACTCGCAGAGGCAATTCTCAACCGCGATGGCGGCGGCCGTTTCAGAGCGTTCAGCGCCGGCAGCCGCCCCAAGGGCGAGGTCCATCCGGTTGCACTGGAGACTCTGAAAACCCTCGATCATCCGGTGGTCGATCTGCGATCGAAAAGCTGGGACGAGTTTGCGGCTCCGAATGCGCCCAAGCTCGATTTCGTCTTTACCGTCTGCGACAATGCGGCGGGCGAGATTTGCCCGATCTGGCCTGGACAGCCGATGACCGCGCATTGGGGGCTGCCCGATCCCGCCGCGCTGGACGGCAACGGTGCCGAGCAGCACGCCGCCTTCTATGACACCTATCGCATGCTGGCGAACCGGATCGGCCTGTTCACCAGCCTGCCGCTGGAGTCGATCGACAGGCTCAGCTTGCAGCGGCGTCTTCGCAATATTGGCGCGGCCGCCGAGCCGCAGCCTTCCGATGCAGCCTAAGCTGACGCGGCGGCTCGGAGCCGAAGCGCTCGGCTGCTTCTTCCTGTTCGCAACCGTGCTCGGCTCGGGTATCATGGCCGAACGGCTTTCCGGTGGAAATGTCGCGATTGCACTGCTCGGCAATACGCTGGCGACGGCTGCAATCCTGTTCGTACTGATCACGATCTTAGGCCCCGTTTCGGGCGCACATATGAATCCGCTCGTCAGCCTGATTGCCGTAACGCGACGCGAGCTGAGTGGCCGCGATGCCAGCCTGTACCTATTGGCACAGCTCGGCGGAGGCTGCCTTGGCGTGTGGATCACGCATTTGATGTTCGGCATGCCGATCCTGCAATTCTCGCACAAAGTGCGGACCGGTATCGGGCAATGGAGTGGCGAGGCTGTGGCGACCTTCGGGCTTATTCTTACGATCCTGGGGACCGTCCGCCATCGGAGGTCGGCAGTTCCCGCGAGCGTGGCACTCTACATCGCGGCGGCTTATTGGTTCACGTCATCGACAAGTTTCGCCAATCCCGCCATCACGATCGCTCGCGCGCTTTCGGACAGCTTTGCTGGAATTGCGCCTGCTGACGTTCCCGGCTTTATTGCGGCCCAACTTTGCGGAGCCTCGCTGGCTGCGTGGTGTGCCAGCAAGCTGTTCGATGATCCGCATGACGCCGAAAACCGGTCACCGGAATCTGCCGCGCTACCGAACCTGCAGCTGAAGGCTGTGGAGAGCTATTCCCCGCCGGCATAGCCACCTCGCCCACCCTCATTCGGTGCTGCCAACGGGCAAGCGAGCAGGGTCATCCAGCGGTTTTCGGCGCGTCCACGATCTCCGCCATCACTTCGTTGCTGCGCAATGGCCCCGGCATGATCGGCGAATCGTAGAAGGCGTGCTCGATCGGGCCTGCGGCCGCTATTCCACGCTCGGCGAGCCGCGCCAGCAACTCCTCTTCCTTCGCCTTGAGGAGCCGATCGTCAGCGCGTCCAGCGAACCGAAGCACGGCCACCGTATGCGATGGAATTTCGGTGATAACAATGCCTCGCCCCGGCTTGGGCAGATCCTCGCGCTTGAGCATCCTCGGCATGACGAACCGGATCAGCCAATCCTTGGCGACCGGGACGGCAAATACCGGGGCCGTCATCGCGATCTCTTCACCCTCCCGCGATTCGGCGAAGATATAATCCGCCAGCAGGCCGAAGCCGTTGCCCAGCGCCCGATCACGCGATCCGTGCTGCCGCGTCTCTGCAACGACCAGCGAGGGATAGCGGCGGATCTCGAACGCCCCGTCACTCTCCAGCGTCTCGTGATCGGGCGTTTCCACCGATTTTTCGCGGAAATACATCCATGCCGCGCCCGCAGCAGCGATGCCGGCCACGCCCGCCAGGATTTTGCCGAGCCCGATTCCGCCAGGTTTCCGTCCACCGGTCTTGTCCAACTTCCTGTTAACCTTCCGTAACGAAAAGCAAGAAATGCATCGCCGACGTGGCTAATCGATCATTTACTACGGATGCACGGCTTTTTTTATCAGCAGGATGCGAAGAGGCCCCACTCGGTTTTGTCGATTGGACTCCATGCGCCGCACCCGCATCTCCCCTGAAGCTCAATCCGGACCATCTGGTGCCAAGAGCCCGCGCATTGGCGACGTAGCCCTGCTTGAAGTCAAGCACGCCGCCAACGACCATGACGAATCGCTCGTTTCCGAGCAGCTCCGGCAGCTTACGCGCACCGCGCCGATCCTGCTGGCCGCGCATCTGATCGGTGGCCTCGGCCTGCTGTTCATCATCTATCGCTCTGGCGACATGCGGTTCACGCTGCTCGGGATGGGGCTCGTTTCGCTCACCCTGTTCCTGGATGCGATTTTCAGCAGCATCGCGCACCTGAAGCTGCTGCGGAACAAGCCGCCCTACATCGCCGCGCGCATTGCCACCGCCTATGGACTGCTTGTGGGCATGAGCTGGAGCGCCCTGCTCCTGATCGGTATTCCGACCCAGGATGCTGGCCAACAGGCGATCGTCGGCATCGCCTTCGCCGGCACTGGAACGGTGGCGGCGCTGGTCATGGCCGCGGTGCCGATCGTGCTGATCGTGCACTGGGTGATCCTGATCTGCGCCCTGGCCTTCAGCTTCGGAAGCTCGGCCGTCGCGCTTACTCTGTCCGGCATCTGCTTTTGCGTTGCGGCGGTGGCGATCAGCCAGGCCCGGCGCCGTTTGATCGCCTCGCGCTACCGTCACGAAAAGGATAAGGAAGGCCGCGTTGCACGCCAGCTGCTGGCTGAATTCGAACATGGCGGCAAGGCATGGCTGTGGGAGACGAACATTGACGGCCGTCTCACCTACATCTCGAAGCAGCTTGCCACCTCGCTCACCGGCGAGGCCGATTCGCTGCTCGGTACGCCGCTGACGGACCTGATCCTGCCGGACGATGGCAGCGAAATGGATTCCGCCAGCGGTGAGCGCACGCTTG
>Ga0207667_10010097_pt1 | contig 11066 bp, 10 predicted proteins | sample KBSCornC52_FD_184301 | JGI IMG/M metagenome (GOLD analysis project Ga0207667, IMG submission 184301) | Corn rhizosphere microbial communities from Kellogg Biological Station, Michigan, USA - KBS Corn C5-2 (SPAdes) (version 2) | ecosystem: Host-associated > Plants > Roots > Rhizosphere > Soil ...
CTATTTCGTCGACGCCCGCCCGCTGATCGGCCGGGAGGCCTTTGAGGCCTCCGAATCGGGCGCGGTCTGGCGTTTCCGCAACGAGGGCAATCGCGCGTCCTTTGTCGCCCATCCCGATATTTACGGTCCCCGGTTCGGCGGCTACGACCCGACCGATCTGGCCCGCGGCGTCACCTTTGCCGGCAACCCGCGGCTCTGGCTGATCTCGGGACAACGGCTTTATCTGTTCGGCCGCGAGGAAGCCCGGGATGCCTTTGCCGCCGATCCCGAGCGTTTTTTGCGCGAGGCGAACCAGCGCTGGCCGCAGCTCGAGCAGGGTCTGGCGCAGTAGCTGTTTCTCGTCGCAATGACAGTCTCACCCCGCCGCCGCAGGATCGCCCCAGGCGATGAATTCCGGCACGGTGAAGCCGTGGCGTCCCGCACCGAACGTCAAGCCGGCGCCTTGCGCATCGGTGATCTTGCCGCCGGCCGCGGTGACGACGGCATGTCCCGCGGCGATATCCCATTCGGAAGTCGGGGAGAGGCGGGGATAGATATCGGCGCCGCCCTCCGCCACCCGGCCGAATTTGACCGCCGAGCCAAGCTTTTGGCGGATTGCGCCGGGTCTCGCATCAATGAAGGCTTCGGTCCTGATATCGCCGTGCGAGCGGCTGACGGCTGCGATCCAGGGCTCGCCGCGTTTGGGCAAGGGGCGGGTATGGATCGGCTCGACCACGGACCCTTTGCCGGTCGTCAGCCGCTCGGCGCCTCGGCCCACCAACCCCCTCCATATCAATCCGAGCGCCGGCGCGCCGATGATCCCCAACAGCGGCGTTCCGTTGGTCACCAGCGCGAGATTGACCGTAAACTCGTTGCGGCCGGCGACAAATTCCCTGGTGCCATCGAGCGGATCGATCAGGAAGAAGCTGCCGCCGTAAGGTGGCTTCGCCAGATGCACGCATTCCTCCGATAGTACCGGAACGTCCGGGATCAGCCACTCCAGGCCTTCGGCAATGATCCGGTCGGCGACAAGATCCGCTTCCGTCACCGGCGAACCGTCGGCCTTGCCGTCGATCTTCATGGCAGCGCGGTTGAGGCTGAGAATGGCGGCGCCGGCGCGGATCACCAGTTCGGTCAGGGGTTCCCTCAGCGCGGCCGCGCTATCGCGATCGATCAGGGGTCCGGAGGAACGTGCCTCATTCATTGGCGTGCCTCATATGCAGCTCGTCTTTCCACCTGCGCTGCCTTGTGTTGGCAGCGCGCGCGTCCGCAGTGTATCAAGCCAGCAAGCATGCTTGATTCGCCGCGTCCGCGCTTTCGCGGATTTCCAGGAACATCTGATGTCTGGCACCTCGTCTCCCGGTCCCGCCCCCGACGCCCTCGAACTCGCGGCGCTGCTGTGTTCGCGGGTTTGCCACGATCTCATCAGTCCGGTGGGCGCGATCGTCAATGGGCTTGAGGTCCTCGACGACAATCCCAAGCCGGACGATCGCGAATTCGCCCTCGATTTGATCCGCAAGAGCGCCAAGACCGCCTCGGCGCGATTGCAGTTCTGCCGGCTGGCGTTTGGCGCTGCGGGATCGTCGGGCGCACAGATCGACCTCGGCGACGCGCAGACCATGGCGCGGGGTCATCTCGAGGACGGCAAGACCACGATCGCGTGGAATCTGCCGCGCATATTGCTTCCGAAAAACAGGGTCAAACTGCTTCTCAACATGATGGTGATCGCGCAGCAGACGATACCGCGCGGCGGCGTGCTCACCATCGATCCGGTGGGCGAGGGCGAGGCGATGGGCTTTCGCGTCGCCGCCAGCGGGCTGAACGCCCGCATGCCGCAAAATATCGCCGATCTCCTGAGATCAGGCACGACCTCGGCCGTCGATGCCCACGCGGTGCAGCCCTATTACACGCGGCTATTGGCGCAGGCCTGCGGACTGAAGGTGGTGCTCGCGCCCGAGGGCGATGCGGTGGTGGTGACCGCTTCCTAAGGTTTGCAGGGGGCGAAATATGGTTAACCAACGGTTTACCGGCTGCCGCCGGATTCGATGAAGCCGTCTTATCTCTTTGTTGAGCCCGTTCTTTTCCAATTACTCAACCAATATTAAACGCTTTGCGCAGATGCTGGCCGAACTCTGTAAGGCGCGTCGAACTCGCGCGCCCCTGCGTTCGAAGGCCTGTTTCATGGACGATCTGTTGCGGGAGTTCCTGACGGAAACCAGCGAAAGTCTGGATACCGTCGACAATCAATTGGTGCGGTTCGAGCAGGACCCGAACAACGCCAAGATTCTCGATAACATCTTCCGCCTGGTTCACACCATCAAGGGCACCTGCGGCTTTCTGGGGCTGCCGCGGCTGGAAGCGCTGGCCCATGCCGGCGAAACCCTGATGGGCAAATTCCGTGACGGAATGCCGGTCACGGCCGAAGCCGTCACCCTGATCCTGAGCAGCATCGACCGCATCAAGGAGATTCTCGCACGGCTCGAGGCCACCGAGGCCGAGCCGGAAGGCAACGATCAGGATCTGATCGTCAAGCTTGAGCAGATGGTCGAGCGCGGGATGCAAGCGATGTCAGCGCCGGCTGCGCCGGTCGCGACAGCGCCGGCTACGCCGGTCGCGTCAGCGCCGGCTGCGCCGGTCGCGTCAACGGCTCCGGTCAAGCCCGCGATCGAGCAGGGCACCTTGGTGCCACAGGTACTGCAGCGGCAACTGCGTCGCGGCGAAGTATCGCTGGATGAGCTGGAGCGCGCTTTCCGCGAAACCGCGACGGAAGTTGCTCCGCCGCCCGAGCCGGCGGCCGCCCCTCAGCAGCGCGCCGCGTCACCGAAACCGGCAAAGCCGGCCGTAAGGAAAACCATTGCCGAGTCGGAAACCGCCGATGGCGATCGCGTCGCCAACCAGTCGATCCGGGTGAATGTGGATACGCTGGAACATCTGATGACGATGGTGTCGGAACTGGTTCTGACCCGCAATCAGCTGCTGGAGATCTCCCGGCGCAACGAGGATACCGAGTTCAAGGTGCCGCTGCAGCGGCTGTCCAACGTCACCGCCGAGCTGCAGGAAGGCGTCATGAAGACGCGGATGCAGCCGATCGGCAACGCCTGGCAGAAGCTGCCGCGGATCGTGCGCGATCTCTCAGGTGAACTCGGCAAGCAGATCGAACTGGAGATGCACGGCGCCGACACTGAACTCGACCGCCAGGTGCTCGACCTGATCAAGGATCCGCTGACCCATATGGTGCGCAACTCGGCCGATCACGGGCTGGAGACGCCGGCCGTGCGCTTGGCCGCCGGCAAGCCGGAGCAGGGCACCATCCGGCTCTCGGCCTATCACGAAGGCGGCCACATCATCATCTGCATCGCCGACAATGGCCGCGGGCTCAACACCGAGAAGATCAAGGCCAAGGCGGTCGCCTCCGGGCTCGTCACCGAGGCTGAGCTGGAGAAGATGACGGAAGCGCAGATCCACAAGTTCATCTTCGCGCCCGGTTTCTCGACCGCGGCCTCAGTCACCAGCGTGTCCGGCCGTGGCGTCGGCATGGACGTGGTGCGCACCAATATCGACCAGATCGGCGGCACCATCGACGTCAAGTCGGTGGCCGGCGAAGGCTCTTCCGTCACCATCAAGATCCCGCTTACGCTGGCCATCGTCTCGGCGCTGATCGTGGAAGCCGCCGGCGATCGCTTCGCCATCCCGCAGCTGGCGGTGGTCGAACTGGTGCGGGCGCGCGCCAATTCCGAGCACCGCATCGAGCGCATCAAGGACACCGCGGTGTTGCGGCTGCGCAACAAGCTGTTGCCGCTGATGCACCTGAAGAAGCTGCTCAAGATCGACGACGGCTCCTCCTCCGATCCGGAAAACGGCTTCATCGTGGTGACGCAGGTAGGCCCCCAGACCTTCGGCATCGTGGTCGACGGCGTGTTCCACACCGAGGAAATCGTGGTCAAGCCGATGTCGACCAAGCTGCGCCACATCGACATGTTCTCCGGCAACACCATCCTGGGCGATGGCGCCGTCATCATGATCATCGACCCCAACGGCATTGCCAAAGCGCTCGGCACCTCGGTCGCGGCCTCCCACGAGATCGCCGAGGAGAACGCGGCGATGCGCGCCAGCGCCGCCGAACAACTGACGTCGCTTCTGGTGTTCCGCGCCGGTTCCGCGCAGCCCAAGGCGGTACCGCTCGGGCTGGTGACCCGGCTGGAAGAGATCGCTACCGACAAGATCGAGTTCTCCAACGGCCGCTATATGGTGCAATACCGCGATCAGCTGATGCCGCTGGTGCAGATGGCGGGCGTCAACGTCGCCACCTCGGGCGCCCAGCCGATCCTGGTGTTCGCCGACGACGGCCGCTCGATGGGCCTGGTGGTCGATGAAATCATCGACATCGTCGAGGAACGGCTCAACATCGAGGTCGCCGGCGGAGAGGCGGGCATTTTGGGCTCCGCGGTGATCAAGGGCCTGGCCACCGAAGTGATCGACGTCGGCCACTTCCTGCCGATGGCGTTCGCCGACTGGTTCAGCCGCAAGGAAATGCGGCCCTCGGCATCGGCGCAATCGGTGCTCTTGGTCGACGACTCCGCGTTCTTCCGCAACATGCTGGCGCCGGTGCTGAAGGCGGCGGGCTACCGGGTGCGAGTCGCCCCCAACGCCCAGGAGGGCCTGATGGCGCTGCGCTCGGGCCAGCTGTTCGACGTGGTGCTGACCGACATCGAAATGCCCGACATGAACGGGTTCGAGTTTGCCGAGACGATCCGGGCCGATGCGCATTTGAGCGCGATGCCGATCATCGCGCTGTCCTCGATGGTGTCGCCGGCGGCGATCGAGCGCGGGCGGCAGGCCGGCTTCCACGATTACGTCGCCAAGTTCGACCGTCCCGGCCTGATCGCGGCGCTGAAGGAACAGACCTCCGAGATGAACCGGGCGGCGGCGGCATGAGACAGGTTCAGCCGGACGGCATCAGGGAAACAAGCATGACCAGCAAGACCCATACCGCCGCGGGCACCATGGCCGAATACGTCACCGCCGTGATCGGCGGCCAACTGTTCGGCCTGCCGATCTCGCGGGTGCAGGACGTGTTCATGCCGGAGCGGCTGACGCGGGTGCCGCTGTCATCCGGCGAGATCGCCGGCGTGCTCAATCTGCGCGGCCGCATCGTCACGGTGGTGGACATGCGCGCCCGCCTCGGCCTGCCCAGGAACGAGGACGGCAAGCCGCCGATGGCGGTCGGCGTCGACCTGCGCGGCGAATCCTATGGCCTGCTGATCGACCAGATCGGCGAAGTGCTCAAGCTCTCCGATGAGGGCTGTGAGGAAAACCCCGTCAACCTCGATCCCCGCATGGCCAAGCTCGCCGGCGGCGTGCATCGCCTCGACGGCCAGCTCATGGTCGTGCTCGACGTCGATCGCGTCCTCGAAATCGTGCCCGACATGATGGCGGCGTAAGGACCGGCGGCGGGCGCGGCGCCAACTTAAGTTGCAATGCAAACGTCCCTTTCGGGATCTGGAAGAAGTAGAGGCTAAAATGAGAACATGTCTGGTGGTCGATGACTCAAGCGTCATTCGAAAAGTCGCAAGGCGCATCCTGGAAGGTCTGGATTTCCAGATCATCGAAGCCGAGGACGGCGAGAAGGCGCTGGAAGTCTGCAAGCGCGGATTGCCCGACGCGATCCTGCTCGACTGGAACATGCCGATCATGGACGGCTATGAATTCCTCGGCAATCTCCGCCGCATGCCCGGCGGCGACCATCCCAAGGTGGTATTCTGCACCACCGAAAACGATGTCGCGCACATCGCGCGTGCGCTTCACGCCGGGGCCAACGAGTACATCATGAAGCCGTTCGACAAGGACATCGTCACGGCGAAGTTCCAGGAAGTTGGCCTGATCTGATCTGCGTTATCCGGCGGCTGAACGGCCCTCGGCGTTATCGCTTCAATAGTGCCGCTTGAGCCGTATCTGGTGAATAATGAGTGTTGCGTTGGCAAGTTCCTCGACCCCGAATCCGGCGCGGCAAGAGCCGTTGCGGGTGATGGTGGTCGATGACTCCGTCGTTATCAGGGGGTTGATCGCGCGCTGGATCGGATCCGAACCGGACATGGTTGTCGCGGCATCGCTGCGCACCGGCCTTGACGCCGTCAACCAGATCGAGCGCGTCAATCCCGATGTTGCCGTGCTCGATATCGAAATGCCGGAGCTCGACGGCATTTCCGCGCTGCCCCTGCTGCTGGCGAAGAAACGTGACCTCATCATCATCATGGCTTCGACCCTGACCCGCCGCAACGCGGAGATCAGTTTCAAGGCGCTATCGCTCGGTGCATCGGACTATATCCCCAAGCCTGAAAGCACCCGCGAACCGGCCGCCGCCGAAATCTTTCGCCACGACCTCATTCAGAAAATTCGCCATCTCGGCGCCAAGGTCCGCCGCGCAGCTACACCAAGTCCCCCGCTGGCGCCGCGTGAACCATTGCCCCGGCAGCCGATGGCGCCGGTTGCGCAGCCGCAGTTGATGCGCCGCGCGTTCAGCACGCAGGCGCCGCGCGCGCTTTTGATCGGTTCATCGACCGGCGGCCCGCAGGCGTTGATGGCGCTGGTCACCGAGCTCGGTCCTGTCATCGACCGCTTTCCCGTGCTGATCACGCAGCACATGCCGCCGACGTTTACGACGATCCTTGCCGAGCATTTGGCGCGCTCGAGCCATCGGCCGGCGCACGAAGCCGTCGACGGCGAGATCGTCAAGGCCGGCCAGATCTATCTTGCGCAGGGCGGTCGCCACATGCGCGTCGCGCGCCACGGCGCCGATGTCGTGATCGCTCTCGACGACGGACCGCCGGTCAATTTTTGCAGGCCCGCGGTCGATCCGTTGTTCACTTCGGCGATCGATGTTTGGCAGGGCGGCATTCTGGCGGTCGTACTCACCGGGATGGGCTCGGACGGGATGCGCGGCGGCAAGGAGATCGTCGCGGCCGGCGGCAGCGTGATCGCCCAGGACGAAGCTTCGAGTGTGGTGTGGGGAATGCCGGGCGCAGCCGCCAATGCCGGCATTTGCGCGGCTGTCCTGCCGCTTAATCAGATCGCGCCGAAATTGGTTCGATTGTTTTCGGGAGATCGTTCGTGACGCCGTCGGACTATGAGTTTTTGCGTAAGCTTCTGAGAGAACGATCCGGCCTGGACCTGTCTGCCGACAAGCAATACCTGGTTGAGAGCAGGTTGATCCCGCTGGCGCGAAGGGCCGGTCTGCCCGGGATCGCCGATCTGGTTGCGAAAATAAAGGGCGGGTCCGAGCCGCTAACGGTGGAAGTGGTCGAGGCGATGACCACCAACGAGACCTTCTTTTTCCGCGACAAGATTCCGTTCGACCATCTGCGCCAGACGATACTTCCCGCGCTGCTGCAGGCGCGCGCCAACAGCCGTTCCCTGCGCATCTGGTGTGCGGCTTCCTCCACCGGGCAGGAGCCGTATTCGATCGCGATGTGCCTGAAAGAGTTCGGCGCGGCGCTGGCGGGGTGGCGGGTCGAAATCCTTGCCACCGATCTGTCGCTGGGTGTCCTTGAAAAATCCAGAGCCGGCATCTTCAGCCAGTTCGAGGTCCAGCGCGGCTTGCCGATTCAGATGCTGGTCAAGTATTTCACGCAAGTCGGAGAGCTGTGGCACCTCAATGCCGACATCCGCGCCATGGTGCAGCACCGGCAACTGAACCTGCTGCAGGACTTTTCTCATCTCGGGACCTTCGACGTGGTTTTCTGCCGCAACGTCCTGATCTATTTCGAGCAGGAAGCCAAATCCGGCATCTTCGAACGCCTCGCCAAGGTGCTCGAACCTGACGGCGTGTTGGCGTTGGGAGCAGCCGAATCCGTGGTCGGGATATCCGACGCCTTCAAGCCCTATCCGGATCTGCGCGGGCTCTACCTTCCCAACGCCGCCCGAACCGCGCGCGCCGGTGTCGCGGCTGTCAGGCCGCACGCCTTGAAGGTGGTCGCCTCGGCGACGCGCTGATCCCGAAAAGTGGATACCGGTAAGCGACGGGTCTGATCGGCGGAGTTCAGACCTCAGCAGGCTCTCACAGGATTGCGTGCGGCAAGAACCGCGACGTATTGCCGGTGATCGGATTCTCGTCCTCGCGGATCGATAGCCCGCACGGGGTGTGATCGACCAGCCAGCTGCCAAGCACCGGATATTGGCGGGAAAAATTCGGCAGCGGCGCGAAGGCCTGGCGAATAAAGCCCTCGGCGCCATACGGCCCCTCCTGGTCCACGACCGTAACGCCATTGCTGACCAGCGTCACGTTGGCGCCTTCGCGGGAATAGAGCGGCTTGCGCACGAAGGAGGCGCCGAGCTCTCCGGCGTTTGGATCGTCCTCGAAATAAGCGGGCAACAGATTGGGGTGATCCGGAAACATCTCCCACAGCAACGGGAGAATGCCCTTGTTGGACAGGATGGCTTTCCAGGGCGGCTCGATCCAGCGCGTCGGCGCCTTTGCAAGCCGCGCGCCGAACGCATCGTGAAACATCCATTCCCAGGGATACAGTTTGAACGCAAACTCGATTCCGCGGTCATCAAGATCGACGAAGCCGCCGTCATCGCGCCATCCGATGTCCTCGATATCGATCAACGTGGTCGCAAGGCCGGCCTGCCTCGCCGTGTCCTCGAGATAGGCCAGCGTGCCGGCATCCTCGGCGCTCTCGGTCGTTCCCGAAAGATGCAGGTGGCGTCCCTCACCGAGCTTTTTCCAGGTGTCGATCAGGCGCTCGTGGATCGAATTGAACTGGTCGGCATGCGAGGCAATGATATGCCGCTCGATGGCCTGCTCCAGCCAGGTCCACTGAAACACCGCCGCCTCGAAAATCGATGTCGGCGTATCCGCGTTATATTCCAGCAGTTTCGCAGGACCGCGCCCATCAAAGCTGAGGTCCAGCCGGCCATAGAGGCTGGCCTCATTGCGGTACCAGCTTTCCGAGATCAGCGGCCAGAAGGCTTCCGGTATTTTTAGTCGGCGCAGAGTGTTTTCGTCGTCGATTGCATCGGCGACAAGTTCGAGGCACATCGCCTCGATTTCACCGGTAGGGGCTTCGATCTGATGCTCGATCTCATCCAGTGTGAACGCATAATAGGCCCGTTCGTCCCAATAGCGCTCGCCATCGATGGTGTGAAAATCAAACCCGGTTTCCTCGGCGGTTAAGCGCCAGTCGTCGCGCTCGGGACAAATAATGCGCTGCATGGAATGATGTTAGCGCATTTCGGTTGACGGCGCGCTAGCCGCCACCATGGCCGTGACCGTGCCCGTGAAATCGATGCGGCGCGCCGCCGAAGCCGCCATAGGTCACGCGGCAATTCTCGATCAGTCGGCCATCCGGGCCGCGTGTCAGCTGTGAGAGGCCTCCTGGCCCGCAGTCGCTTCGGCGCACAAAGCCCATCGATACCGCGCCGATCGCCGCGGTACCCATCATGGTCAAGACCACACGGCGGGAGCGTTTCATGTTGCAGGCCCTGCGCTATTGAAAGGACTGATCCGGAACGAGCGAGTGTCTCTCAAATTGGCGGCAATGAAGCAAGCGAAAGCCGGTCGGTTCACAGCAACGTGCTGCAATCGGCGCTTGCACGATGGGTGCGCGCCTCGAGAAGCCAACAGACCGACGGTCCGGCTCACTTCTTTATTGTGACCAACGTAATGCCGTTCACGAGGCTGTTGGCCAGTAAAAAGTTGCCATCGCGCGTGACGGACGTGTTGCGCACGATGTTTCCGCCGCCCGGAATCGCCCAGCTCTGGAATTTCGCGGTTTTGGGATCGAAGCGCACGACGGTGTTCGGGGTCGACCCGGACTCACTGTACCAGATGATATCGTTGATCGCCGAGATGCCGTAGGGCTCGGATTTCGGTCCGCTCGGAGATTGCCATTCGGTCACCTTTCCGGTCGCGGGATCGAGACGACCCAGAAAACCGCGCGAGTAGTCGGAGTACCAAACGACATCGTCACTGGTGATCGTGAGGCGCCGTGGGCGGGACGCCGCGTCCGGCAGCGGGTACTCGCGAAATTCCATCGTCTTCGGATCGACGCTGCCCACCTTGTTGGTGCCAAACTCCACGAAGAACACGGTGCCTTTTGAATTCAGCGCCATGCCGTAGGGGCGTGCGTTCGCGGTCGGTGGCGTGAGCAGTTTTATCTGGCCGGTGTTCGGATCGAGACGCCCGATCCGGTTGAGGTTCTGCATCGTGAACCAAAGGATTCCGCTGTTGTCGAAGATCAGCGTGTGCGGATCGCCCGGCTCCGGAGTCTGGTGCTCGGTGACCGCCCCCGTCTTCGGGTCAAGCTTTCCGATCAACGATCCGGTATTTCCGGTGTACCAGATGTTGCCGTCTTTATCCTCCGTCAGGCCATGCGGTCCGGAGTGCGGGGTCTTGAGCGGAAATTCCTTGATTTCGCCAGTCTTCGGATCGAGCCGACCGAGCACATTGGCCAGCTGGCCCGTGTACCAGAGCGAGCCGTCCCTCGCCGCCAATGGGTCGTGCGGCCGCGATCCGGGCGTCGGTGCCTGCCACTCCTTGAACGAAACGTCCGCGGGCCCCGGGATGACCGCACCGGCAGGCTTCCCCTTTTCCGGGAAGCTCTTGGTCAGGTATTCCCTGAGCGGCTCAACCTGATCCGCCGGCACGGTAGCGCCTTGGTTAGCCATCATCCGCAGCACAGTTCGCCAGCCCTCCGGCGTGTAGCCTGCGCCGACGCGGCTCAATAAAGTGTGGCAGCTATTGCAGTTGGCCGCGGCCAATTGCTTGCCCGGTCCATCGGGCAACTCCTGGCTGAGTGCGGGAAGCCCGGAGCAGAGCAGCGCTGCCGTGAATATCACGCATGATTTACCGGACATGATACCTCCCTGAAATTTGCACTCTGCGGTGCACGTGGCGCAGCTGGGTTGAACGAGTTCAGCGTCGCGCGCAAATCGTTGCGCGTCAACCGGAGGAGCCGATTGAAGGATCCGTTGAAAACGCATCGCTCGAGTGCCCGGCTCGCCGTTGCCGGACCGTCCTGTCAAAATTGAGGTCGAGCCGGCCAGAGGCGACGAAGCAGGCGAAAGCCAATTGCTTCACAGTGCGGCAC
>Ga0207667_10010099_pt1 | contig 11063 bp, 11 predicted proteins | sample KBSCornC52_FD_184301 | JGI IMG/M metagenome (GOLD analysis project Ga0207667, IMG submission 184301) | Corn rhizosphere microbial communities from Kellogg Biological Station, Michigan, USA - KBS Corn C5-2 (SPAdes) (version 2) | ecosystem: Host-associated > Plants > Roots > Rhizosphere > Soil ...
AGCCCGAGTTCGTCGACCGGCAGAAGCGCACGAAGAGCGGCGCGAAGATCCTGGCCGAGCGCCTGACCGCTCCGGATGCCAAGGCAGCAGGCATCGACGTGCTGACCGGCGGCACCGACGTGCACCTCGTGCTGGTCGACCTGCGCACCTCGGAGTTCACCGGCAAGGACGCCGAAGACCGCCTGCACGAGGTCGGCATCACGGTGAACAAGAACGCCGTGCCCAACGATCCGCGCCCGCCGATGGTGACCTCCGGCGTGCGGATCGGCACGCCGGCGCTGGCGACCCGGGGCTTCGGCGACGCCGAGTTCACCGAGGTGGCCGACATCATCGCGCTGGCCCTGATGCCGGACGCCGACCTGCCCGCCCTGCGTGAGCGGGTCGCCGAGCTGGCCGGGCGTTTCCCGCTGTACGAGGGGCTGACGTCGCCGGGGACCTGGAAGTGACGGCGATCCGCCTCGACGGCGTCGCCACCGCGGCCGCCATCAAGAGCGAGCTCACCGAGCGCGTGTCGGCGCTGCGCGAGCGCGGCATCATCCCGGGCCTGGGCACGCTGCTGGTCGGCGATGACGCGGGGTCGCAGAGCTACGTCGGGTTGAAGCACCGCTATTCGCTCGAGATCGGCGTCGAGTCGATCCGGGTCGACCTGCCCGCGGATGCCAGCGAGGCCGAAGTGCACGCCGCGATCGCGCGCCTCAATGCCGACCCGTTGGTGACCGGGTACCTCGTGCAGCTGCCGCTGCCCAAGGGGATGGATGAGCACGCCGCCCTGGTCGCGGTGGATCCGGCGAAGGATGTCGACGGCCTGCATCCGCAGAACCTGGGCGAGCTGGTGCTCGGCGTCGAGGGCGAGCTGGGCACGCCGCTGCCGTGCACGCCGGCCGGCATCATCGAACTGCTCCGGCGTTACGAGGTGCCGCTGTCGGGCGCGCACGTGGTGGTGGTCGGCCGCGGCCTCACCGTCGGCCGCCCGATCGGGCTGATGCTCACCCGCCGCGGTGTGGATGCCACCGTGACCCTGACGCACTCGCGAACCCCCGACCTGGCTGCCGAGGTGCGGCGGGCCGACGTGGTGGTGGCCGCGGTCGGATCGCCGCACCTGATCCAGCCCGACTGGGTAAAGCCCGGTGCCGCGGTTCTGGACGTCGGCGTCACCCGGGTGGGAACGACCGAGTCGGGGCGGGCCAAGCTCGCCGGCGATGTGCATCCCGACGTCGCCGAGGTGGCGGGCTGGCTCTCACCGAACCCGGGCGGGGTCGGCCCGATGACGGTGGCGATGCTGCTGTCGAACGTGGTGCGCGCGGCAGAACTCGCCGCCTCTGCGTCGAGCTAGCTGCCGCCAAAGAGGATCGTTCTCCGCGGTCGTAACGCATCGGGCTTACCCGCGACGTGACGAGATGTTGTTGGTGCGCAAAGAGGGTGGGGCACCACCCTGAGGTGAGCCCCACCCTCTTCGTTGATCAGTCTCGCGGCGGGGTGCTTCGTCTCGTCGCGATCCGCACAAGCGCGACCGCGATGACGACGAGTGCCGCGACGGCCACGATGGAGAGCACCAGCGTGGCAACTGCACTTCCCTCGGCCAGAGCCCGAACGTCCATGCCGTACAGCCTAGTTGTACTGCGCGGACGCGGCGCCGTTGTGGACGCCACCTTCCGCCAGTGCGGAGAGCGAGGGCTGGTCGTCGGTACGCGTCAGCTGCCGCCGAAGTAGCACGACAGACCCTTGTCGGTCTGCGCCGAGGTGGGCCAGCTGCTCGCGAAGACGCTGTCGTGCGCCGCGGCGCCCACCCGGATGCTGCAGTGGCTGAGCACGACATCGCTCGTGGACGGGCCGTCACCACCGCCCGGGTCGGTCGGAACGCCGAAGCCGTAGCGGTAGATCGCCCACCCGCCGTCGGTGTCTGCATCGCCGCCGCCGACCGGTGAGACGGCGCGCGCCGAGCCCGGGATGCTGATCAGGGCATTGGCGCAGAAGCCCTGGAACGGCCGCTGGTCACCCTGCCAGACCGGGTAACCGGCCATGTCGGCCGCGATCACCTGCTTGGAGTCCCAGCTGCCCGAGACCAGCACCGCAGACACCTGCCCGACCACGAACCGGGTCGACGAGAACGCCGAGCGCCAGCTGTCGCACTCGTTGTCGAGCTGCGACTCGTCGCCGGACTGCTGGTCGGTGGCGGTGACCGGCGCGTGCACCGTCTCGGTGAGTCTCGCGACCGCGCCGTTGGGGGCGGTCGCGGTCACCGAGATCTCGATGAGGACGTCGTCGGCCAGGGGCGGCGGGGTCGGGGCGGCCGAGGCGGTGGGGCTGGGCCTGCCGGTCGACGCGGAGTGGGCGGTGGCGCTCGGTGCGGGATGCGGTGCGCACGCGGTGAGCACGAGCAGGGCGGCGGCAGCCAGCGCGGCCCCGCCCGCCAAGATGACCGGATGCCTCACTGCGCCCCCCTGATCGGTTGCGTGCACTCTGGAGCATGACCGTAGCAGGCGTCCCTGACCACGACCAGGGGTCTGCTCACGGTCGGGGTCACGGCTCGCGCAGCGCGCCATCCGATGGCCGGACCACGAAGGTCTCGGGAGCGCCGAAGCCGTGCTCGGCGAATGCGCCGTCCACCGCGACCTGGAGGCGCGAGACGCCGTCGATCGGCACGAGGGCGATGGCCGATCCGCCGAAGCCGCCGCCGGTCATCCTTGCTCCCAGTGCGCCGTTCTCGAGCGCGGTCTCGACGGCCAGGTCGAGCTCGGGCACCGAGATCTCGAAGTCGTCGCGCAGCGAGCGGTGCGAGGCGTCGAGCAGCGCGCCGATCGCGGCCGGCCCCTCGGTCTCGAGCAGGCGCACCGCATCGAGCACGCGCTGGTTCTCGGTGACGACATGCCGCACCCGGCGGAAGGTGAGGTCGTCGAGGATGCCGCGTGCCCGATCCAGCTCGTCGACCCCCACGTCGCGCAGCGCCGCGACCCCGAGTGCGCGGGCGCCCGCCTCGCAGGATGCGCGCCGATCGCGGTACCCGCCGGTCGCGTGCGAATGGCTGACTCCGGTGTCGATGACCGCGATGGTCAGGCCGGACGCGGCGAATCCGAGCGGGACGACCCGCGATGCGAGGCTGCGGCAGTCCAGGAACACCGCGGCGTCCTGCCGGCCCAGCAGTGCGGCCGACTGATCCATGATGCCGGTGGGCGCCCCGACCGCGTCGTTCTCGGCCCGCTGCCCGACGAGGGCCAGGGTCTCGCGCGACAGGCCGAGCCGCCAGACCTCGTCGAGCGCCACGGCCACGGCGCTCTCGATCGCCGCCGACGACGACAGGCCGGCCCCGACCGGCACGTTCGAGTCGATCAGCAGATCGGCGCCGGGAACCGCGGCGAGGTCGGCGCCGAACCGGCCGAGCGCCCAGGCCACGCCGAGCGGGTATGCCGCCCATCCACGCAGGGCGCCGGAGGCCTGCGCCGCCGCGAGATCGGCCAGGGGGAGCTCGACGACCTCGTCGCTGAAGGTGCTCGCCACCCGCAGCATCCCGTCGTCGCGGGCGCCCAGGGCGACCAGGGTGCGCCGGTCGATCGCGAAGGGCAGGACGAAGCCGTCGTTGTAGTCGGTGTGCTCTCCGATCAGGTTGGCGCGCCCGGGCGCCGACCAGATGCCGTCGGGCTGGTGCCCGGTGAGGCTCTCGAAGAGGGCGCGCAGCTCGTCTCGCATGTCGGTCATAGTCGGGCGATCGCCTCTCGGATCCGGTCCGCGGCGTCTTCGGGGCGCACGTCGCCGATCCAGGCTCCCATGGCCGACTCCGAGCCCGCCAGGAACTTGAGACGATCCGCGGCGCGGCGGGGCGAGGTGAGCTCGAGGTGCAGCCGCACGGTGTCGCGGCCCCGGTGCACCGGTGCCTGGTGCCAGGCCGCGATGTAGGGGGTGGGGCTGTCGTACAGCGCATCGATTCCGAGCAGCAGCCGTCGGTAGAGCACGGCCAGTTCATCGCGCTCATCGCCGCTGGTCGCGGCGAAGTCGGGCACTTGGCGATGCGGAAGCAGGTGGACCTCGATCGGCCAGCGTGCAGCGAACGGCACGAAGGCGGTCCAGTGCTCGCCGCTGAGCACGACGCGCGGCCCGCCGCGCTCGGCGTCGAGGATGCGCTGGAACAGCTGGGGCGAGGTGGCGTCGATCGACGCGAGCAGCCTGGTGGTGCGCGGCGTCACGTAGGGATAGGCGTAGAGCTGCCCGTGCGGATGATGCAGCGTCACGCCGATCTGCTCGCCCCGGTTCTCGAACGGGAACACCTGCTCGACCCCGGGCAGTGCCGACAGCGCGGCGGTGCGATCGGCCCAGGCCTCGATCACGGTGCGCGCCCTGCTCACGGTCTGCGTGCCGAACGAGCCCGTGGTGTCGGGGCTGAAGCACACCACCTCGCAACGGCCGACCGAGGTCCGCGTGCGGCCGATCCCGAGCTCGGTCAGGTCGTCGCGGCCGCGCGGGGGGTCGGCGGCGGTGTCGAGCAGAGCCGGTCCGAACGACGGCGAGCGGTTCTCGAAGACGGCCACGTCGTAGAGCGCGGGCACCTCGCTCGGGTTGCCAGGGCTCTGCGGCGCGAGCGGATCCTGGTCGGCCGGCGGCAGGAACACCCGGTTCTGGCGGGCCGCGGCGATCGACACCCATTCGCCGGTGAGCACGTCGAGCCGCATGGTCGCTGTCTCGGGCCGCGGGTCGAGCGCGCGCGCGTCCAGGGTGCGGTCGGGGCCGAGTGCGGTGCCGGCGTCGTCGTAGTAGAACAGCTCGCGGCCGTCAGCCAGCAGGGCGTCGCGGCGGACCACGCCTGCGGTGAGTTCGGCGACTCCGTGCGGTTCCACGGGATTACGATATCGAAAGCTGACCTTGCGTAAACGAAGATGATCGAAAGGCGCCGGATGCCCGACCTGCCCGCAGAGGCTCGCCGCGAACGGCTGCTCGCGCTGGTGGTCGACGAGGGCTTCGTGCGAGTCGGCGACGCCAGCGAGCTGTTCGGTGTGAGCGAGGTGACACTGCGGTCCGACCTGAGCGCGCTCGAAGCCGCGGGAGCCCTGCGGCGGGTGCACGGCGGGGCGATGGCCGTGCGGGGGGAGGGCCGCGAGTCCCCGGTGGAGGCGACGGCCGAGCGCGACGCCGAGGTCAAGCGCGGGATCGGCCGGCGCGCGGCGGCGCTGGTGAGCAGCGGGAGCAGCATCCTGCTCGATGTCGGCTCGACCACCCTGGCGGCCGCGCACGCGCTCGTCGAGCGCACCGAGTTGAGCGGGCTGACCGTGATCACCAACGGGCTGTCGATCGCGCTGGCGCTCGAGCCGGCGATCCCGCGCTTCACGGTGGTGGTGACCGGCGGCACGCTGCGGCCGCTTCAGCACTCGCTGGTCAACCCGATCGCCGCCCAGACGCTGGCCGGGCTGCACGTCGATCTCGCGATCCTCGGCTGCAACGGGATCGACGACGAGGGGCGGGTGACCAACCTGAACCTGCCAGAGGCCGAGGTCAAGCGGGCGATGCTCGCGGCAGCTGACTCCCGGATGCTGCTGGCCGACGGCTCCAAGGCGGGCCAGCGGCATCTCGCTCTGATCGCCCGGCTCGGCGAGTTCGGCACGCTGGTGACAGGAGGCGCGGGAGCCGAGGCCCTGCGCGCCCCCGCCGCGGCAGCCGGCACGCGCCTCGTGGTCGCCGATGCGGTCGCCCGGCTGCGCGGCGTCGCCACGGCCGGGGCCGCGACGCCCGGCTCCGCCCTAGGCTGATCGGGTGGCCGCCACTCCCGCATCCGCTCCGCTCAGCGGTCGTCAGTTCGTGCTCGAGAACGCGGGCGCCCGCGCCGAGGTCGGCTCGCTCGCCGCCGTGCTGCGCTCGCTGACGGTCGACGGCATCCACCTGACCGAGCCGATCGGCACCGATGTCGTGACCCCGATGGGCTGCGGCATCGTGCTCGCACCCTGGCCCAACCGGGTCCGTGACGGGGTCTGGACGCTCGACGGCCGGCCCCAGCAGCTCGACATCACCGAGCCGCCGAACCGCAATGCGATCCACGGCCTGCTGCGCAACACCCCGTATCGGCTGCTCGCGCAGGGTCCGTCGAGCGTGACACTGGGCGCCTTGATCGCGCCGCAGCACGGCTGGCCGTTCCTGCTCGACACCTCGGTGCGTTATCAGCTCGAGCCCGATGGACTGACGGTCACGCACGCCGTGCAGAACCTGTCGTCGCAGCGAGCGCCGTGGGCGGTGGGGGCTCATCCCTACTTCCGGGTGGGAGACGTGCCGATCGAGCAGTTGAGCGTGACCCTCACCGCCGAGGTGCGGATCCAGCTCGACGACCGCGCGAACCCGGGGGCCGAACATGCGGTCGACGCACCGGGCACCGGTGGCGCCGGAGACCTGCGAAGCGGACGCCCGCTCGACGGCCTCACCCTCGACTCGCCGTACGGCCGGCTGGCCAACCGCGACGCACGCGCCGACATCGCCTGGCTCACAGCCCCGGACGGCAGCACGACCACCCTCTGGGCCGACCCGGCGTTCGGCTGGGTCCAGGCCTACACGCCGCGCGAGTTCCCGCGGCCGAGTGGCCCCGGCCTCGCCGTCGCCATCGAACCGATGACCGGGCCGCCGGACGCGCTGAACAGCGGTACCGGCCTGATCTGGCTCGAACCCGCGCAGAGCTGGAGCGCCTCGTGGGGCGTGCGCTACGAACGGACGACGACATGACCGACATCCTCCCCACCGGCCGCGCGATCGTGCTCGAGCGGGCGGGAGTGCGCGCCGAGATCGGAACCGTCGCGGCCGTCCTGCGCTCGCTGACCGTGCACGGCGCCGACCTGACGCTGCCGATTCCCGACGATCGCGCCCCCGCGATGTGCAACGGCATCATCCTGAGCCCGTGGCCCAACCGGGTGCGCGCCGGGCGCTGGGTGCTCGACGGCGAGCCTCAGCAGCTCGACATCACCGAGCCCGAGCGCGGCGGCGCGCTGCACGGACTGCTCCAGTTCGCCGACTACGAGATCACCGAGCAGTCGACGGATGCCGTCAGCCTGGCCGCGACGATCTATCCGCAGCACGGCTGGCCGTTCGTCGTCGAGACCTGGGTGCGCTACGAACTCGAGCCGGACGGCCTGACCGTCACGCACGGCGCTCGCAACCTCTCGGCCGCGCGCGCCCCCTATGCGACGGGCTCGCATCCTTACCTCAAGGTCGGCGACGCGCCGGTCGCCGAGCTCGAGTTGACGGTGCCGGCGTCGACCTACTTCGCCGTCGACGAACGGCTCGACCCGACCGGTGAGCTGGATGTCACGGACACCCCGTACGACGTGAGGACCCCGCGGCGGGTCGGCGGCCTGGCCTTCGACACCGCGTTCGGCGGGGTGCAGCACGCCGGGGTCGTGAGCGGACGCGGAGACGTGGCCTGGCTGACCGCACCGGGCGGATCGCGCACCACCCTGTGGCAGAGCACCGAGTGGGGATATGTGCAGGTCTTCACCACGCACGTGATGCCCGGGCCGGATGGCCCGATCGACGCGATCGCGGTCGAACCGATGACCGCGCCGCCCGACGCCCTCAACTCGGGCCAGGGTCTGATCTGGCTCGAGCCCGGCGAGAGCTGGGAAGGGTCGTGGGGCCTGCGTTACGCCGGCGGCGCCTCGTGACCTCGCCCGGAACCCCGAACACCCGCGCCGCCGCCGCGCGCCTCAAGCGCTGGCGCCAGTACCTCGCCGACGAGCGCGCGGAGGCCGCGGTCTACCGGCAGCTCGCCGACCGCAAGAAGGGTCAGGAGCGCGAGATCCTGCTCGGGCTGGCCGAGGCCGAGGGGCGCCACGAGAACCACTGGCTCGAGTTGCTCGGCGACCAGGTCGGAGCGCCGGTGAGCGGCGATCTGCGTACCCGCTTCCTCGCCTTCCTCGCCCGGCATTTCGGCTCGCTCTTCGTTCTCGCGCTCGCCCAGCGGGCCGAAGCGCGCTCGCCGTACGACGCCGAGGCCGACGCCTCGCAGGCGATGGCGGCCGATGAACTGATCCACGGCGAAGTGCTGCGCGGGCTCGCGGCGCGCGGCCGAACCCGACTGGCCGGCTCGTTCCGCGCGGCGGTGTTCGGCGCCAACGACGGCCTGGTCAGCAACCTCGCCCTGGTGCTCGGGATCGGCGCGACCGGGGTCCCGGCATCCACCGTGCTGTTCGCCGGCGTCGCCGGCCTGCTGGCCGGGGCGCTGTCGATGGGAGCCGGGGAGTACGTCTCGGTGCGGTCGCAGCGCGAGCTGCTGCAGGCATCCCAGCCCGATCCGGCGTCGCAGGCGGCGCTGGCCCATCTCGATGTCGATGCCAACGAGCTGGCCCTGGTCTACCGCGCGCGCGGCATGAGCAAGAAGGATGCCGAGGCCCGCGCCGCCTCGGTGCTCGCGACCCTGCACCTCGACGCCGACGACCCGGCTGCCGCGGGCGTCGACGCTCACGAGGAGATCGGCTCGCCGTGGAACGCCGCCATCTCGAGCTTCCTGTTCTTCGCGTCGGGGGCGCTGATCCCGGTGCTGCCCTACCTGTTCGGCGCGCGCCACCTCGCGGCCATCGCGATCGCGGGCGGGGCGGTCGGACTGGCCCTGCTCGGCACTGGCGCCGTGGTGGGCATCCTCTCCGGAGCCTCGCCGTGGAAGCGCGCACTGCGCCAACTGCTCATCGGATTCGGCGCGGCGGGCGTCACCTATCTGCTCGGGTCGTTGTTCGGCGCGGCCGGGTTGTAGCCCGTCCGCCCGCCACCCATCACGGGCTGACGATCACCTTGAACCCGGTGGTTTCGAGGGGTGACGCGCCGACCAGTGCGACCTGGGTCGTGCCGACCCGGTGGGGCACGATCTCGGGCTCGAAGCGCCCGGTGGCGGCGTCGCGCCGCACCACGACCGTGACGATGCGCTCGTCGGCGACCAGCGGGGAGTACCGGTCGGCCGGGCCGCGGGTCTCGATCCTGATCACCTGATTCAGCCGCACCCGGATGGTCGCCGATTGGATGTCGGCGATGTTCACGACCAGGGGGCTGACCGACGCAGACGGGGTCCCCGCGCATCCCGTGCCGCCCAGCAGAAGGGCGGCGGCGAGCCCGGCCGCCAGCGCCGCGCGCCCAGTGCTGCCGCCCCGTCGCCCCGGCATCACGGCACCAGGATCAGCTTTCCTGTCGATGAGCGGTCGAGCAGGGCCCGATGCGCGTCGGCCGCGGCCTCGAGCGAGTACGACCCGCCGATCACCGCGCGCAGCTCGCCGCGTTCCAGCATCCCGAGCAGGTCGGTGACGGCGGCGGCCAGCATGGCAGGTCGCCGCACGACGTGCACCAGCCAGAAGCCGATGACCGCGGTGCTGCGAGCCATCAGCATCCCGGGTGCGACGTCGTGGGGAGGCACCCGGCCGGCCATGCCGAACACGGCGAGGCGGCCGAGCGGGGCCAGGGCGCGCAGGCTCTGGTCGAAGACCCGGCCCCCGGTCATCTCCAGCACGACGTCGACGCCGCGACCGTCGTTGGCCTCGGTCATGGCCGCCGCGAGCTCGTCGGTGGTCGAGTCGATCGCGACGTCCGCGCCCAGTTCGAGGGCGAGGGCGCGCTTGTCGGGCGTGGATGCCGTGGCGATCACGCGTCCGGCCCCCCATTTCTTGGCCAGCTGGATGGCGATGGTGCCCACCCCGCCCGCGCCCGCATGCACCACGACCGTCTCGCCCTCGGCCAGATGCGCGCTGGTGCGCAGCAGATGCCAGGCGGTTGCGCCCTGCACCAGGGTGGCGAGCGCGTCGGCATTACTGACGCCGTCCGGGATGGCGAACAGCCGCTTCGGGTCGACGGCGATGCGCTCGGCGTAGCCCCCGCCCGAGACGAATCCGAGCAGGCGGCTCCCGTCGGAGCCGCGCACCACCACCTCGCTGCCCGGGATCATCGGCAGGGTCTGCTTGGCGAGGTACGAATCCTCGGTCTGGTGCGTGTCGGCGTAGTTGACGCCGGCGGCGAGCACCTCGAGCACCTCCTCGCCCTCGGCGGCCACCGGCTCCGGCTGCTCGCTGACGACGAGCTTCTCGGGACCGCCGAACTCGCTGAGGCGGATGGCGCGCATGCCTGCGACGTTACTCGCGCAGGGTGGTGAGCCATTCGTCGAAGGTCTGCCGTCCGAGCTGCGCGGGCGGATTCAGGGTCGGATCGGGCAGCAGCGTGCCGTTGCGCATGGCCGTGCCTGCAGGCCCCGGGGCCGGGACCGCGAGGATCGGCGCCCGCTTGCCGGTCGCCCGAGCGGCCGCCCGCACCATGCGCGCCAGGTTCTCCTCGCGGGGCCCGGCGAGTTCGGCGACCAGCCCGCTCGGCGCGCCCTCCGCGAGGTCGACCAGGTGCTCTGCCACCTCCCGGGCGGCGATCGGCTGCACCCGGCCGATCGGGGCCAGCACGATCGGACCGATTCGCGCCACGCCGTAGATCTGCTGCGAGAACTCGTGGAACTGGGTCGCGCGCACCTCGGTCCACGGCACCGCGCCGGCGTGCACCAGGCGTTCCTGCGCCATCTTTCCGAGGTAGTAGCCGTACCTCGACTTCTGACTGCCGACGATGCCGAGCAGCAGGTAGTGCTTCACTCCGGATGCCGTTGCGGCATCCAGCAGATTCCGCGTCGTCGCGTCGAAAAAAGCGACGGCAGCCTGCTCCTTCTGGGTCTGCGTCGAGACCACGTCGATGACGGCATCCACGCCATCGAGCGCCGCCGCCACGCCCTCCCCGGTCACCAGGTCGACCCCGGTCGAGCGGGCCAGCACGACGGGATCGTGGCCCCGTTCGCGCAGTACGTCGACGACGTGCGCTCCGATGGTGCCGGTTCCTCCCGCCACGGCGATTCTCATCTGCGTCGATTCTCCTCGGGGTGCTCGTCGCTCATCTGCAGCTCTTCAACACTATGACGCCACGGGCCGCGGCACGGAAGCCGCCTGAACGCCCCCTGAGGGATCGGCAGCTTCGCCCTTTACGGCTCTAACGTCTGGTCGGGACGCACATGTCACGAGGAGAGCACCGCCATGGCCACCGAGTCCGCATCATCGAGGTCTGCATCAGCCAAGTCCGCATCGTCGAAATCCGCT
>Ga0207667_10010108_pt1 | contig 11056 bp, 8 predicted proteins | sample KBSCornC52_FD_184301 | JGI IMG/M metagenome (GOLD analysis project Ga0207667, IMG submission 184301) | Corn rhizosphere microbial communities from Kellogg Biological Station, Michigan, USA - KBS Corn C5-2 (SPAdes) (version 2) | ecosystem: Host-associated > Plants > Roots > Rhizosphere > Soil ...
GGAAGACTTTCATCATCGAGTGGGAAAAAACCATCGCCAATTGGATTGGACTTTAGCGCGCGGTCCGGCACGTGTTCTTCGTGCGTCCGGGACGCCGCGCGATATAGTGTCACTAGACGGTGCCGCTTCGATGCTCGCGATCCTCATTTTCCTGATTGCTTCTGGAGTTGCATCGGCTCAACCGGTTTCCCAACCGGCGGGTTGCGCCATGGCGCGACCCTGGAGCGCCTGCGATCTGGAGTTTGAACTTGCGCCGCAGGAAAATCCGGAGCGCGCCGAACTTCGCGCGGAGTTTCGCTCGCCCCGCTTCAAGACATATTTGGTGCGCGCGTTCTTAGACGGTCGCAAGCTAATCATTCGGTTCGCGCCCACCGGAGCGGGCAACTGGGTGTATCGCTTGACCAGCAGTCTACCGCGCCTCGATGGACAGTCAGGAACTGTGACCGCCGCCGAGTCCGACTCGCCCGGCTTCGTGCGTGTCGCGAACGTACACCATTTCGCTACTGAAAATCTCAAGCAGCACCTGTGGATGGCGGCCGCGATCGACCGCTTCGCCGAAATGCCACGGGCGGACTTTGATCGGTTGGTCGAGCAGCACTCGCAGGAAAAGTTTAGTCATCTTCGGGTGACGATTGACGCGGGCACGGATCTGGACGAAGCGGCCGCGCGAGTTCGCGCCATCAACGACAAGGGATTGACCGTTGACATAGTGCTTGCCGCGATCCCCGTGGATGCGAGACAACGCGAAGGGTACCTGAACAGCATCGTGGCGCGCTTTTCCGCGTTCAACATTACTTGGGCGGGCATGCCCCCATTCGAAACGGCAACGCACGGACGCGCAGTGATGAAGGACACCGGCGACCTCTTGAAGAAATTGGACCCCTACGATCATCCGCGCACGACTATGGCGGCGGCGACCTCGGCGTCGCTCGCGGGCGACGGATGGATGAACGTCTTGACCTATGGTACTGCCGATCAGTATATCGGATCGGTGGAACATCAGTTTTACCAGCTTCCCGCGCTGAACTCGGGAATTCAGTCGCAGCAGGACCTCTGGAACGCCACCATGAACGGTCAATATCCAGCGTCGGGCTCGGGTCCTTATATGAAGGCTTGGGCGGAGTTCATGGCCGGGAATCGGTATTGGGAGCTGGAACCGTACTTCGATGTCGACGGAGGCCGGGCGCTGGCACTCGAGGGCGTTGAGTACATTGTTTACGTCGAAAAGCCCGGGCTTGTGGAACTGACGGTTGAGAATCACAGCTACGATGTAGTGTGGATGAATCCGGCGACTGGCGAATTGATCAAGCAGAAAGACTATAAGGGAGAACATTTCACCGGAGAACCGCCCGACAAGTCGCACGATTGGGTGCTGCGGGTATCGCGCGAGGGGCACAAAGCCGGCATGCTGAAGTCCTACAAATTCGATTCGCGGCCGGTGCCCGTACAGGAAGTAGAGTTGAATCCTTTGAAGGTCCCCTACGAGATCGCGGCCCCGGTGGGCACCGAACTCTCACTATCAAAGCCGGCTCCGTTCGCAGTCAAGATCAAGCGCGACAGTCGGGCGACTCGTTCTTTATTGGTCGAATGGACCGCGGAAGTTCCGCTCGATGGTGAGGGTTATCGGGTGGTCGGAACGGGCAGGGAAGGAACACTCGCCATACCCAGGTCGCTGGCGAGCCGCTATCCGGCGGTGATGAGCCTCCACCTGATGCTGCTCAACGCCAATGGAAAGGCGTACGCGCTGGATCGGGTGTACAAGCTGAGCCCATGAGCCCGCATGTGCTCGCTATTGACACCACAGGCGAAGTCGGAAGCATCGCTGGTTGGTGAGCGGGGCCTAATCGAAGAGGTGATGCTCGACTCGCCCGACGGCTTCGCTCACGTGCTGTTCGATGAGATCGAACGTCTACTCGAGCGGCACGCTCTAAACGTTTCGCAAATAGACGCGTTTGCATCGGCGTCGGGTCCGGGCTCTTTCACCGGGGTACGCGTCGGGCTAACAGCGGTGAAGGGCTTGGCGGAAGCGGCCGGGCGTAAGATCATCGCAGTCTCGAACCTGCAGGCCCTCGCTTGGCACGGGTCGCAGCCTCTGCGGGCTGTGGTTCTCGATGCGCGTCGCGGTGAAATTTACGGCGGAGTTTACGACAACCACCTCCAACTTGTGCAGAAAGAAGTGGTTGCCCCGCTTTCGATGTGGCTAGCATCCTTGCCGCAGGGAGAAATTGAAATCGTCACGCAAGGATTGCCGCTCGGCGGAGCAACTGTTCCCGCCTTTGGAAGTCACACAGTAGTCCAGGCGCCTAAGACCTTAGCCGGATCTATCGGGCGAATCGCTTTCGACCGATTGCTCTCTGGGGAAGTACTAGATCCCGCACAAGTCGATGCCAACTACGTCCGGCGTTCCGATGCCGAGTTGCTGTGGAAGGATAAGCCGCCTGTTCCGGCTCGTTGACCGGCGGCAGCGCGGCGCCAAGCGCGCCTTGACGCACGTGAACCAGTGCGGATATACTCGAACGGAGTTAAAGGCCCGTGCATGATCCACTTATCCCGCAAGTTGCGCGTATCAAATGCACCCGTCCGAATATCGCTTGCCGGCGGTGCCGGCCCCATCCCACTCACGAGGTTAATTTATGGCTAAACAGAGTACTCAGCACAAACTGGACCGGGTCCGGCCTCCGCGCGTGCATGTGACCTACGACGTCGAGGTCGGCGATGCCATCGAATTGAAGGAACTACCATTCGTCATGGGAGTCCTGGGCGACTTCACCGGCCAGCCGACGGAACCGCTGCCGCGGCTGCGGGACCGCAAATTCGTCGAAGTGAATCCCGACAATTTCGACAGCGTACTGGAAGGCATGAAGCCGCATTTAACGTTCTCGGTTGAGAACAAGCTCAGCGAAGATTCTAATGCTCCGCAGCTCAAGGTCGATCTGCACTTCAAGAGCATGGACGATTTCGAGCCGGAGAATGTCGCTCGGCAGGTGAAGCCCCTCAAAGAACTGCTGGACCTGCGCACCAAGTTGAGCGATTTGCGCGGCAGCTTGCAGGGCAACGACAAGCTCGAGGAACTGTTGCTGGACGCGGTGGGCGATAAGAACAAACTGGACAAGCTGAAAAAGGAAATGGGCGACGGAGGTTCCAATGGCTGAAGCGAAACAGGGTGCGGCTCCCAAAGCGACCGAACAAGTTTTGGAGAAAGGCCTTCTCGATCAGATCGTAGAAGAAGGCCGCATGGCCAAGGATAGCGGCGCGAAGGAGCGCGGCAAGGATCTGGTCAAGGAGTTTGTCGCCGGTGTGCTCGACGGCTCCATGACGGTGACGCGCGACGCTGAGACCATGATCAACGCTCGCATCGCGCAAATCGATCATTTGCTCTCGATCCAGGTAAATGAAATCCTGCATCACGCCGCCTTCCAGAAACTGGAGGGAAGCTGGCGCGGGCTGAAGTACCTGCTGGATCAGAGCGAGACCAACGATCAGCTAAAGATCAAGGTGCTCAACGTGTCGAAAAAGGAGTTGCTGCGGGACTTGCAGCGGGCACCCGAATTTGACCAAAGCGCGCTGTTCAAGAAGGTGTACGAAGAAGAATTCGGCATCTTTGGCGGAGCTCCGTTTGCCTCGCTCATCGGCGATTACGAATTTGGCAGAGGACCCGAGGATATGGAACTGCTGGAGCGGATCGCGCAAACCGCTTCGTCGGCCCATGCGCCGTTTTTGAGCGCCGCCAGCCCGGAATTCTTCAACCTGGAGAGCTACGCGCAGCTAGACGCCCCGCGCGATCTCTCCAAGGTATTCGACACTACCGAGTACGCCAAGTGGAAGTCTTTCCGCGCAAGTGAGGATTCGCGATATGTGGGCCTGACCTGCCCGCGCGTGCTCGGGCGGCTGCCTTACGGCAAAGACACGAAATCGGTGGAAGCGTTCCATTACGAAGAAAACGTGGACGGCACCGACCACTCGAAATACCTGTGGACCAATGCTGCGTACTCGCTGGGCGCTCGCTTAACCAATGCCTTTGCGATGTATGGCTGGTGTGCGGCAATTCGCGGCGTGGAAGGCGGCGGACTAGTGGAGGGTCTGCCGGTGCACAACTTCTATACCGACGAAGGCGACGTGGCCATGAAGTGCCCGACGGAGGTTCCCATCACGGACCGGCGCGAGAAAGAGCTTGCGGACCAGGGTTTCATCCCTCTGGTGCACTGCAAGGGCACCGATTACGCGGCGTTCTTTAGCGTGCAGAGCGCGCAGAAAGCGAAGCTATACGACAAGGAAGCGGCCAATGCGAATGCGCGGCTGTCGACCCAGTTGCCGTATATTTTCGCGGTATCGCGCTTTGCCCATTATCTGAAGGCAATGATGCGTGACAAACTTGGCAGCTTTATGTCACGCACGGATTGCGAGCGCTGGCTGAATCAATGGATCAGCAACTATGTGACTCCGGACGATACGGCTACGCAAGCCACCAAGGCGCAGTACCCCCTGCGCGATGCCAAGATCGAAGTTTCGGAAGTACCGGGAAAACCTGGCGTGTACCGGGCCACGGCGTTCCTGCGTCCGCACTTTCAGTTGGACGAGTTGTCGGTGTCATTGCGCCTGGTAGCGGAGTTGCCCGCTAGCGCGCGCAAATAAACGAGGGCAGTGATCTACATTTTCAAGGAACGGCGCGAATAGAAACGAGGAGGATTTATGGCACAAAGCGACATGTTTTTGAAGATTGACGGTATCGATGGTGAAAGCGCCGACGATAAACATAAAGGCGAAATCGACCTCGAGTCCTGGTCCTGGGGCGAGACCAATTCCGGTTCGTTCTCAACCGGCGGCGGTGGCGGTGTAGGCAAAGTGAGTATGAACGATTTTCACTTTACCGCGCAGATCAATACTGCGACCCCTAAATTGGCCCAGAGTTGCGCTACTGGAGAGCATATTAAGAAGGCAGTCCTGACTTGCCGTAAAGCCGGTACCGACCCACAGCCGTTTCTCTCGATCACTTTCTCCGACGTTCTCGTCGCAAGCTATCAGACTGGCGGGCATGGCGGCTCACCAGTTCCGATAGAGTCCTTCTCTCTGAACTTCGCGAAAATCGAGTTCGAATATAAGGCCCAGAAAGCGGATGGCACCTTGGGCGGCCCCGTGAAGTTCGGCTACGATCTAAAGGCGAACAAGAAGATATAGCTCGCCTGGATTTCATGAGCGCTAGGGAACTATTCCAGGCCGGGAAACTAAACGAAGCGGTGCAGGCGCTAGGCGTTGAAGTCAGGGATAACCCGACGGACGTCCGGCGCCGCACCTTTTTGTTTGAGTTGCTGTGTTTCCAGGGCGAGTACGACCGTGCCGAGAAACATTTAAACGTGTTGGCGGACGCTACGCCCGATGCCCGAATGGGCGCCGTATTGTACTTTTCAGCTCTGCATGCTGAACGAGTGCGGCTGGACACTTTTCAAAAGAAAGACTACCCGCCTATTGCCGGTTTGGCGAATGACCGCGCGGGCACTCTGAACGGAAAACCATTCGAGTCGTTCGAGGACGCAGATCCCCGGGTAGGCGCGCGCCTGGAAGTGTTCGCAGCCGGCGCCTATTTGTGGATACCTCTCGCGCACGTGGAATCGATCGAAATGGAACCTCCCAAAAAGCTCCGCGACCTATTGTGGATTCCGGCGCTGGTACGCACCGGGCCGGCCTTTAAGGGAACCGAACTTGGCGAGGTCCTGCTGCCGGTACTGGCCCCATTTTCTTCGAAGCGAAGCGACGACAACATCCGGCTGGGCCGAGCAACCGAGTGGGCGGAAACGGACGGGCAAGTGCTGCCGTTCGGCCAAAGAGTGTTCGATGTGGACGGAGAAGAAGTGCCGATTCTGGAAATCCGCAAAGTCGAGTTTGTGCCCGCAGCGAAAGCCGCTTAAAGTTGTCACCCCATGCCCCTGCGCGACGACCTGCTTAACCCGATTCCAGGGGACTGCCCCAGCGGAATCAATCTCCGTTACGCGCCCATCTTCGACAAAATCAAGGAAGCGCGCCGCCAGGATGACGACGCGCCACAAGGCGACTGGCAACGCGAGCGTAAGGTTGCGGATTATAAGCAGGTGGTCAAGCTCGCAGGTGAGGCGTTGGCTTCTCAGTCCAAAGATCTTCAACTCGCCGCGTGGCTCACGGAAGCATACCTGCATCAGGAAGGTTTCTCCGGGTTGCAGCAGGGGTTGGGTCTTATACGCGGGCTGGTCGAGAATTTCTGGGACACGCTTTATCCGGAAATCGAAGACGGCGATCTCGAATTGCGCAGTGCTCCTTTGGAATGGGTGGGAACGCGACTCGACGATCCCGCGCGTAAGGCGCCTTTGACGCGAGGCGGATTCAGCTATTACAAGTTCAAGGAATCGCGAACCGTAGGGTCCGAGGAAGACGCGGCTCAAAGCGAGCAAAAACGCGCAGCGCGCGAACAGGCGATTGCCGATGGCAAGGTCACACTAGAGGAATTCGAGAAAGACTCGGCCGCGACAACCACCGCTCAATATGAAGGCTGGGTGGCGGCGCTGGACGGTAGTTTGGAATCGATCGATTCTCTGCGTGAGTTGTGCGATGAAAAGTTCGGCAACTACGCACCGAGCTTTACCCCGCTCAAGACTGCGCTCGAAGAGGTTCGCAACGTCGCCAATCAAATTCTCCAGAAGCGGCTGGATCAAGAAGGGCGGCGCTCTGAGCCTGAAGAAGTTGAGGTCGAAGCTGAACCCGAATACAGCGAAGACAGCGGAAGTGAAGCCGCGTCCGCCGCGGCGCCCGCGCGAAAGAAAAAAGCAGTTGCCGGATTGGAACCTCAGGATCTCGACGAAGTTACCCCGCGGCTGGCCGCTGTGGCGCGCTTCCTGCGCCAGCAAGATTCGTCGAGCCCCGCGCCGTATCTGTTGCTGCGCGGCTATCGTTGGGGAGAAATGCGCGGCTACGGAGAATCTCCCGACCCGCTCGTTCTGATTCCGCCTTCATCGGAAGTGCGGCAAAACATCAAACGCCTGTCGCTCGAGGGGAATTGGGGCGATGTGCTGGAAGCGGCGGAAGCCGCCATGGCGGAACCTTGCGGGCGGGCGTGGCTGGATCTGCAGCGGTACGTTGTGAAGGCCGCCGGTGAGTGGGGTTACTATAACATCTCCAAAGCGGTCCTCAGTGAATTGAGGGCTTTGCTAGCGGATCTGCCTCAGCTTCCGCAATGGACCTTGATGGACGACACGCCCACGGCGAATGCAGAAACACAGGCGTGGATTCGCGATGTGGTACAAGCACAGGCCGCATCCACCAATGGAACGGAAGAGCCCGCACCGTCCTTCGATGAGCCGTCGGCCGACGTGAGTGTGACGCCTGGTGAGGCTCCACCGCCCGACACGTTCACGCTGGCGCTCGAAGCGGCGCGCAGTGGCCATGCCGCGGATGCAATCCACATGCTCTCCGAAGATATCGCGCGGCAACAGTCCGGCAGAACGCGTTTCCAACGGAAGCTGCAACTGGCTCAGATCTGCATGATGACAAGCCACGAGGCTTTGGCGCAGCCGATTCTGGAGGAACTGGCGCGATCAATCGAGACGCACCGCCTGGAAGAATGGGAATCGTCCGACGCCGTGGCCCATCCGCTGGCAATGCTCTATCGTTGCCTGAATAAAATGGATGGCGATCCGGGGGTCAAGCAGCGCTTATATGCTCAGATCTCGCGTCTGGACCCCATGCAGGCGTTGGAGTGCACGCGTTAGCGTGATGGTATGGCGAAGTCGGATTCCGATCTCACGGTTACACCCTCCTTGGTCGACCGCTTGATCGATCGCGATCCTAGAGCGACCACGGACCCTCATACCACGCGCGCACAGAGCGTCCGGGCGCTGAAGGCGGCGCTGCGCCGGGATCTTGAATGGCTGCTGAATACGCGGCGCAATCCGGATGCCGCGGCGGAGTCTCTTGCCGAACTTTCGCATTCCCTTTTCAATTACGGATTGCCGGATTTCTCTTCGCTAAGTCTGAATTCGCCGCGAGATCGAGGGCGCCTCTTGGTGGAATTGGAAAAAACGGTAGCTATTTTCGAGCCACGCTTACAGCAGGTCCGGGTGAGCCTGGTGGATACGCCTGGACACAGTTCCCGGGTGGTGCACTTCCAGATTGAAGGGATGTTGCAAATGGATCCATCACCCGAACAGGTTTCTTTCGACACCACACTTCAGCTTTCAAGCGGCGAATATCAGATCCGGGGCGAGCGCAGTGCGTGACGAGCTGCTGCTTTACTACGAACGCGAGCTGAATTACCTGCGCCAGCTAGGCGCGGAATTCGCTGAAAAATATCCCAAGATCGCCAGCCGGCTGGTTCTGGATACAGAAAAGGAAACTGCCGATCCGCATGTCGAGCGGCTGCTCGAGGGATTCGCATTTCTCGCGGCGCGGGTTCATCTTAAAATTGACGACGAATTTCCTGAGATAACCGAGGCTCTCCTCAGCATTCTGTATCCGCATTACATACGTCCGATTCCCTCCATGTCGATCGTGGAGATGCATTTGGATATGGAGCAAGGCGGTGCTGCCTCCGCGCAGAAGGTGCCACGTGGATCGATCCTGAATTCGAAGCCCGTGGCCGGGGTTCCTTGCCAGTTCCAGACCTGTTTCAACACAACCGTTTGGCCTCTGCGCATCACCGCAGCCGAGTGGACTTCGCCCGACCGGCTTTCACCCGCCGTGAAAAACGCCGAAGCGGCTTCGGCGATACGCGTCGCCTTCGAGGGGCCGCAGGATATCCAACTCACGCAGATGGATCTGGACAGTCTGCGTCTTCACATTGCAGCAGACCCCAACGTTGCACATACGCTTTATGAGTTGCTGTGCGCCAACACCGTTCAAATACTGGTGCGCGATACCACTCCCAACTCGCGCGTTCGACCGGTGGCGCTGCGGCCTGAGAATCTGCGGCCCGTGGGATTCGACGAGAGCGAGTCCATGCTTCCTTATCCGCGGCGTAGTTTTCCGGGCTACCGTCTGTTGCAGGAGTATTTCACATTTCCGGAAAAACTCTTTTTCTTCGACGTAACAGGTTTGCGTGAGGCGTGGCCTCTGGGATTTAAGAATCGCTTCGAACTCGTCTTTTTGTTTTCTCCGTTCGAGTTGAGCGAGCGCCGCCAAATTTTGGAGCTGGGCGTTTCAACGAAGACTTTCCGCATTAATACAACGCCTATCGTGAATCTGTTTGCCCAGACCGCGGAACCCATCTTACTGGATCAGCGGCGTTACGAATATCCGGTCATGCCCGACATCCGGCGTCCTCTGGCTACGGAAGTGTTTTCGGTAAACGAAGTGGTCAGCATCCACCCGCAATCCAACGAAGTGCTCAACTTTGAGCCCTTTTATTCTTACCGGCACGCAACCTTGCGCGATAAGCAGCAGACCTTCTGGCTAGCGCACCGGCGTCCATCCGGAAAAGCCGGGGATGAAGGCACCGAAGTGTCGATCTCGCTAGTGGATCTGTCCGCCCGGCCGTTGATGCCGGATGTGGACACCCTCACGCTACGCATCACCTGCACCAACCGCGATCTGCCCGCGCGGCTGCCTTTCGGCAATGAAGCCGGTGACTTCGAATTACTAGGTGGAACCGCCGTCAAGCGCGTGGTTGCTCTGCGCAAACCCACGAATTCGGTGCGGCCTCCGAGCGGGAAGGCCGCATTGTGGCGGCTGATTTCGCATCTCTCATTGAATTATTTGTCGCTAGTGGAGGACGGCCGCGAAGCTTTTCAAGAGATCCTCAAGCTGTACAACTTTACCGGCTCGGCGTATTCGGAAAAACAAATCGATGGCATTGCCGGCATCGCTAGCGCGCGGCACTTCGCCCGCTTGGTGTCGGAGAACGGGGTCACCTTCGCACGTGGTACCCGTGTCGAGATGGAGTTTGACGAAGATCAGTTCGTGGGCGGAGGCGTGTTCCTGTTTGCCAGCGTGATTGAACGCTTCCTGGGCGAATATGTATCGTTGAACAGTTTCAGCCAATTGGTGGCTCGCACGCGGCAGAGAAAAGACATTTTGAAAGAATGGCCGCCGCGCGCGGGACAGGTGATCCTGCTATGACTCCGGTCACTGTTCCATCCACGACAGGCTCATCCACGGCCACCCTGAACCGCTACAGCGCCATCGGGACGATTCTGCGAAAGACTCCGCAGGAATTCCAATTCTTTCAGGCCGTACGATTGTTGGAACGCCTGTTTCCCGATCGCGCTCCCGTCGGACGTTTCGTCAGCCCGGGCAGGGAAGTGGTACGCTTCTCCGCACACGCGTCCTTTCCATTTCCGGCGAGTCAGATTCAGACCATTGACTGGCCGGGCACCTCTGCGGCGCAGCAAGACTTGCCCGCTAGCGGCGCCCCTCGGATGGTGATCAACTTCATGGGTCTCGCGGGACCTTCCGGCGTGATGCCGCTTTACTACACCGAGTTGATCGTCGAACGGCTGCGTCAAAAGGACCGGGCTCTACTCAATTTTTTCGATGTTTTCAACCATCGCATGATTTCGCTGTTCTATCAGGCTTGGGAGAAGTATCGCTTCGCCATAGCCTATGAGCGGGGCGAACGCGACCGCTTTTCGCATCACCTGATGGATCTAATCGGAATTGGCACTAAGCGCCTGGACAACCGTGTGGCGGTGCGCGACGATTCGCTGTTGTTCTATGCGGGATTGCTGTCGATGCATTCTCGGTCGGCGGCGGCGCTCGAGCGGATTCTTGCGGACTATTTTGAAGTTCCGGTCGAGGTGGAACAATTCGTGGGCGCCTGGCAAGTCTTGCCTGAATCCGATTTGTGCCGCTTTGAGCGGGGCCTGAGTATCTCGGAACAACTGGGAGGCGGCGCCATCGTCGGCAATGAGATTTGGAACCAGCAGGCGGGAGTTCGCGTGAAGTTGGGACCGCTGAAGTTAGCGCAGTACCTGGACTTCCTTCCGTCGGGAACGGCTTACGAATCGGTGCGTTCACTGGCGAAGTTCGTGTCGCGCGGAGAGATCGATTTTGAAATTCAACTGATCTTGAAGAAAGATGAAGTGCCGGCCTGCGAACT
>Ga0207667_10010111_pt1 | contig 11054 bp, 7 predicted proteins | sample KBSCornC52_FD_184301 | JGI IMG/M metagenome (GOLD analysis project Ga0207667, IMG submission 184301) | Corn rhizosphere microbial communities from Kellogg Biological Station, Michigan, USA - KBS Corn C5-2 (SPAdes) (version 2) | ecosystem: Host-associated > Plants > Roots > Rhizosphere > Soil ...
TTGAGATGAAATTGACTAAAATTTGAGGAGAATAGCCCATACTATTTGACGAGAATTTTCGTCAATTTCAGCCAAATCTACTCTTTTTGCAGCCGGGAGAGTAATTGTCAACAGACCCTATTATTTTTTGAACATTTTGAGCCGTTCTTCAATAGCCTTATTTATTTCTAACTCACTTTTTAAAAAACTTAATTTTATTTTATTTATAAAATGTGCGAAACTCCTGGTAAATTAGAGTTAGGATCGTTTCCCTCCATGGATGAATGTATAAATTTACACTTAAAATAGGTGCCATGACATGAGTGATGAACAACACAATGATCGTAACAATGAGCGTAAAAGAAAACGAGAAGATTCTAACAAGTCACCCGACAAAAAAAAATTTAAATTTGACCAGAGTAACAACTCTGGGTCTTTTTCTGAAGAAGAAACACCCAGAACACCCGATACTCAACCCATGAATAACGGAATGATTCAAGGAGTTGAACCCCTTATTCTCCAAACCCCACCTCAAGCAATAAAACCCTCGCCTGAAATCCTTCTCCTATATGAGCAAACAGTCCATAAATTAAACACAAACCAAGCTATGCTAGAAAACGGCAATTTATTTGAATTTAACATCGATATGTATTCTGACACCGAACAATTCCAAGTAGCAGATACAATCTTTAAAGGCCTTTGCGAAGCGATTCAAGCAAATGCCCAAATAGAAAAATTAGAAATTAGAGCAACCCAAGAAAATCCATTTTCTCGAGAACAAATGAGCGCTCTTGCAAATGCTGCAAGAAATACCAACTGTAAAAGTGTCAACTTTATTACTTTTGACATAGGTGACCATTCAGGTAATATTCAATTACTAAAAGATATAGTCGTAAACAATTCTCATCTGACATCGCTAAAATTTTCAACCACAGATTTTACTTTAGACCAAAGTGATGTCGAACCCATCTTTGCCAATACAAAAATTAGTGAAGTGGGTATGCACATCAAGTGGGCGTCAGATTTTAAAATCGTTTACGGCCTAATAGAGCATACTGAAAATCTCAAAAAAATATTTTTAGAAAATTCTTGTGGAATTTACAGAGATATAGATCAACAGTCAAAAAGGTCCGATGAAAATCCCCTTGAAATTGAACTTAATGCTCATCTTCAAGAAGTCTATCCAAACTTAAATTACCTGCTAAAGAATAAATTGCATATTTTAAATCTTGAGTTCATTGATGTTAACCTAGAAATGGTCAATACAGATAGTGGAACCCCGAGGAGAAAATTTCTGCTGCTTTTAAAAAGAAACAATGATGTCGCTCAATTTCCCCAATATCAAAACTTAATTCTTACTTTTTATTCCCAATTAAGCAATAGTCTCGCTGCTAATGAGCTTATAACTATAAATATACTTCCCAATGAAAAAAATATGCTTGACTATCTTGACCTAAAAGCATCACAAATGATAGATATCAACACTTTTAATGATGTCGAATTAAAAGTGTTAGACAAACTGCTGGAAGCTCAACTTGATTTTGTTTCTCATAAGCTATCAGCTCTTTTTTCTGTCTCAAAATTAAGTTCAGAAAATTGCGCCAATAAAAAAAGCGATGTCGTTTCGCAATTTAATCTATCCCGAGAAAAAGCCAATGCCGTTAAAACATTAATAGCAAAACGTGGGCAGTCACTTCCTGCTGCAAAGCTCATTGGAAAAAGTGAGGATTTTTATAAAAGCGTCAACCCAAAACCAAACAATCAGCCACCGCCATCATCACAAAATTCTAGCAATTGGTTTGGGATGTGAATTTTTGAATAGCCAATAGAGCTGCACAGAAACAGTTGCGGCTCTGATTTTTACTCACTTTTTGACTACCATCTTGTTTCTAGATCCCGGATAAATTTTTCTGTGAGCACGATTTTCTTTTGTATTGCAATAGAGAAAAATTTTCCGGGACGACAGGTGCATAGGACATCTCAAACCCTTGATTTTCCTAAGTGCGATTGCCGTGATTCTACGTCGGAGTTAACAGAGGTAATTGACAAATATCAAAGCAGAAAAGTTGTTTATTATTAGAATAAATATACATTAAATTTGGAGAAATTTATGCGTATTTTCAAATTATTGATCAAATTAATTTAATAAAAGTCAATTACTTGAATTATATTCTTGTTTTAATATATTTAGAAAGTATTTCCATGATACATAAATACACAAAACCAAAACACCTATTATATCAACATTGTAAAAAAACGCTTAGAGGAGAATAGAATGAGCACAGAACAACAACAAATTGCACCTTCCGGCAGTTCCGCTTTTTTTTCGACGTCTAGCAGCATAACATCTAATCCTGATACATTTACAGCTTCGCAAATTGAATTATTTAATCTTCTTGAAAATATTAAAAATATCGATGACCTTAAAAAACTCCCCATAACTTATTTCGATCTGCTTGTGCGAAATAAAAAACAATATTCGCTCTTGACTTTAGCTGCTGAAATTAGCGATCCCAAACTTCGACAAGAAGTATTGAATTATTTCTATTCCATCATTGATGCCAATAAAGAAATTCTCTTTAGCAATGACTCGACCCTTAAAACACCATGGACAAACCTAGCTGAGGCTGCTGTAGCCTGCCATCAAGGTTTAGACTTCATTAAAAGCTTGAATACAAACCCTCATCAGCAATATATTTCAACCGCAATTGAAGCAAACAACTTTCATTACTTACAAAATATAGAATATAGTCAATCATTTGGTCTAAACGAGTGCAATTCAGATGAAGTATCTCACCTGGATTTTATTCACCAATATAATCGTATAGATATTTTTAAATTTTTATACACAAAGGAAACATGGTCAAAAGAATCATTATTACTACGCGTTATTCCATTAGGGAATATGACGCTATTTAATCTTTTGTTACCTGATTTTATTGCAGCCACTAAAAATGGCTCTATCGGCACTTCATCTATCATGAGTTATACTGATTTTCTCAGAACATTTTGTGATTGTACTAAACATAATCAAAAAGAAATGATGAAAACTTTATTAAAAAATACGAGTGATCTCGATTTTAATTACGCCTTAAAATATTTTCAAGGAAATGAAAAACTCAATGGATACAATCCATCCCATATATATCAAAATTTAATCCCTATACTAATCGAAGAAAAGCGTGATTATGCATTTGCTCGCTGCTGTGAAAAATCATTAATAGAACTATCAAAAACGAATTTACAAGAATTTGAAACCCTCTTAATAAAACTGAAATCTAATCCTACAGCACTTACTTATTATATACAGTGCTATAGTCCTGGTGATGACAATATGCCAATTGATATTGAAACAATTGCGTTTAATCTTATTAAAATTGCAAACTCTTCAGAACACATAAAATATAGAGATAAAATTTATTCATTATTAGCTGAATTTGTAAAATTAATTCTAAATAAACCCAGTAAAATTGGCGAAACAAAATTTACTGATATTTTCACTGGCGAAATATATTTTGATGAAATTGACGAAGAAAATAAATTTCGTACTGCAGAAATATTACATCACGTGATTAAAACCAAAAATGTAGAACTTGTCCAACTGATGACTGAATTAACCGGAAGAACAGGCTATCTAAACTATTTTATGGCTGATAAAAAAGATGGCATAACACTGATGTGCAGAGCGGTAGAAATTGGAAATTGGCATATCGTAAAATGTTTGCTGGAACATGGTGCAAGCCCTATAGAAGAAAGTAAAATGCCACGCCGAATGGATGAAGTGAGAGACGAAACCGCTCGAATCACCCCGCTTCAACTAGCCAGGGAAAAAAAACATTTGCCAATACATGTTTTACTAAAAGAAGCCATTGAGAAAAGAAACGCACCTGCTCCAAATCCTCAAAATAACAATAACCAAAATAATAATGATGATGTATCGAGACCTGAATATGGAAGAGTTATTGGCTGCGCTTTTCAATAAAATTTACAACATGATTGGCTAAATTTTCTAGGGGTAGCATTAGAACACTTTATTTTTACAATGAAATCGGAATACTTAAGCCGCAATATTATATTATTCAGGCCGAGCGCTGACATGTGCGAGCCGGGGCTCAGAAAACCACTACAACACAAATTTATTTAATTTTTCAACTGGATTAATGGCATTATATTTTCCATTTGCATCGCAATTAATATCTGATAATGCAATTTCAGGGTCATGTGTATAAAATATTTTTACATTATCTTTTACGGCATGCTCTAAAATTGATTTTTTTTCGTCGATGAGTTTTTCAGGAAATCTGTCGTATCCCATTGTTATAGGCAAATGTATCCAATTGATTCCAGGAATTAAATCAGCGGCAAAAAAACAAGATGCGCCTTCACCTTTGACCTCGGTATGCATCATGCCAGGTGTATGCCCATCAGAAAAATAAAAATGATAATCATTTCCCAATAAAGTTGATTTTTCTGAGTCGACGATTATCAACCGATTTGAACGTTGTAATAGTTCATTAAGCACAGGTACAAATGATGCTTTATCTCTACTATGAGGATGTACTGCTCTTTCCCAAGCAGCTTTACCAACAAGAAATTTTGCTTTGGTGAATAATAATTCGCAGGATTCATTTTCATCCCACGCTGATAAGACACCGCCGGCATGATCAAAATGAAGATGTGAAAAAATTACAACGTCTATATCTCTATGAGATAGTCCATGTTCTTTGAGTGAATTTAATAACACATGCTCAGATTCAACAACGCCATATCTTTCTTTGAGTTTTGGTTCAAAAAAAGCACCAATTCCTGTTTCGAGTAATATTAATTTTTGATTGTCTTCGATAAGTAATGCTCTACATGCTAAATTAATTTTATTGTATTCATCTGATCGCATCCACTTTGACCAAAGTGTTTTAGGCGCATTGCCAAACATTGCTCCACCATCCAATTTCTGAGTATTGCCTATTAAAGAAGTCAGTATTTTTTTCATATTTACCTCTAATGTCCATTATATTGATAAAAAATGTACATAAATCAATGATATCCATCAATTTTTTTTATTCTTACAAATAGTAGCATTTTTCGTGGATGTCGTAACAATTTTAAGATTATTTTCGCCGAATAATACACAACGCTTTTTCATAAGAATATTGCTTTAAACTGATAAAAGACGATATTTTAGTTTGGAACGGACGCTTCTTAACTTAACTCATCATACGAAAATCAGTAAGCGCTTTGGAATTTATTAAACAGTTATTTTAAGGATGAACCTTAAAGAATAATTAATTTTAGAGGCTAGTTTTATCAAATCCCTTTGCCTCTAATTTCCATAATATAAATTTTTTAACTTACAATCTCGCCAGGAAATGGCGGGATTGCAAGGATACAGAGTCAAGAAATAATAATGTTTCAGTATCTGCTTGGGTGCCAGCACCACTGATGGCAATCGAGTTTCAAAAGCTTATGATAGGGTTAAATGCTTAAGCGCTTCGATATGAATAATTCCAAATTGTGTTAAAAGCCATGCGATAACAAACACCACAACAACTGCATTTAAGATTGTTTTGATTGAGCTTGCCATTGGAACAAAACGATTGATAACCCACAACAAGAAACCCACGACCACTAAAACGATAACAATAGAAAGTAAAGGCATGTGTTCGTCCTTAAAAAAGCAAATCCAAAGCTCAGCATATCATTAAGTTTAAAATTTTAAAATCGTTTTATGACTAACTCACCTTACGCAGCACAAGCAAATATTTGCTTATATCAGGAGTGTTGAATGCGGGTTCAGACAAACCCGTATCCGTATCCGGGCCGCGACCGTTAGAGCCTGCCCCGAATCAAGTTCGGGGCAGGCTCTAACGGTCGCGGCTCGGATTTTCAGTGCAATTGCCATAATTTAACTATCCTGCGTAAGGTGAGTTTTTAAGTTTTTTTGTGACCGCCAGATGGCACAAGAACTGTTGAAAATGGTGTGATAGATTTATGTGTAGATTCTGATAATATCTCAGATTCAGAGGTTGCATTATCCTTGCTTTGTTCTTTTGGTTTTTCATTCTCTTTTTTTTCTTCATGAGATTTTTGTACAAGTTCGAAAGGTTGGGTCTTTAAGATTTTTAATATCGTTATTGATGAACCTATGCTTTCATCAGCATGAACCCCTTGGTTAATAGATGGTATTTGTTGAAGATAAGCCTTAAATCTTAAGGGAAGCTCATCTTGCCAACCCGCTCGTTCTTGAGTTTCATATTTTCCAAAACTTGCAACCAATTGATAATTCTGCCTCTCTTTCCAACCTTCCTGACTATGATTTTCATAACCATATTTTCCAGAAAGATAATGAAATCCAGCATGTAAATTACCAACCATTGAAAATACAATATCTTGCGCAATAGATAATCCATTCCATGAGTTTGCGAAATAAACCACGCCTGTATGATTCTCTAAATTGATTGCCACAAATGCCTTACTATCTCCCATATCACCCCAATGAAAAGCTATAATACCGGCTTCTGTTTTTTGTAAGCCCCAACCTAAACCCCATGTGATTTTTTGCAAATCTTCCGCAGAAATTTTGCGATCCACTGCCCAATCATCTTTAGTCATATCAAGAGCTTTCTCGAAAATATGGCCAGTAACAAATGTAATTAATTCAAGCTCAGCTGCATTAGCTAACTTATAGTCACCGTCAATACACTGAGATTTTAAGCGAAAATAGTGTTCTTTTTTATTCTCCAACATTTCAATTTTTATTACTTCTTGTTTTTTTTGATCTGCATAATAAAGAACATCGTTGTATAGAATAACAGCATCTCTACCTTTTAGTTTGCTTCGGATTTGTGTAAACGACGGTATTGTATTCTCACTTGAAATTTTTAAAATACCGCATTGCTGATCAAAATCAAACGCATATTGTAAGTTCTGATTGTTTATCCATGCCTTGATTAAAATCGCATAATCATGTGGTGAAGTATAGAGGCTTTTTGCCGCATGTAGTGATGGAAGATTAGTTTTGTCCTCTGGTTGTGGATTCATATTATCATCGTGAGGTATAGCAAATGTTGTATCTGCACCAAAACAAGCACGATCAAAATGCGTGTTGTTCATCTTCAAATTTTTAAACACATATTTTTCAGCTAGTTGTTCAAGTGATTCGCCCATACGTTTTTCAATAACTTTTTGCAAATATCCGAATGCTTCACCTGAATATCCATATTTTGTTCCAGGTTCAAACTGAAATTCCAATGGCTGCTTTTCGCCAAAATCCATATTAGGCAACCCTGATCTATGATTTAATACCAATCTTGCTGTTAAGGCTTTACTATACTCATGCTCACGTATAAGAGGTTTTTCATGTTCTAATATTTCAAAGAGGGGTTCATCTAAATTAATTTTACCTAGCTCTGCTAATCTCAACACTAAATAAGCAAATACAGGTTTACTCAGAGAAGCTACTTGAAAAATTGTCTCTGATGTTACAAGTATGGAAGGCTTTGAGTTGGCATCTATAGTTCCAAGCGGCATCGGAGTAATTTTTCCTTCGGCACTAATATAAGCAAGAGAAAGTCCCGGATTACCAGTTTTCTTCATCACATCTAATAATTTCGTTTCCAGATCTTGCATGTCTTTTTGCCTTATATGTGTCTTACTTTAATTAATTGTTCCTCTGCATCAAAATGCGCCGTTTCTCTGATTGTATCCAAGCTGTTTGCATCATAAATTAATATTATCGTATATTCATTTGATGTGGTCTGAAAGTTCGGCTTCTAGTTTGAGCAAAACATTATCTAATTGAAATAAAGCAGAATTTAGTCCTTTACGATTAAGAAGTTCAAAAATATTAATCTGTTCAGTACACATCGATTTCAAAAATAAAGGGTTAATTTAGCCTAAAATGATAGACTATAAATATTAAGGAATTATTAAGTCTTATCAATATTGATAAAAAATTGCACAAGTATATTTTGTTGCGAAGTCTCATTATTCTTTTAAAATCATCAATTGAATACATACACTAGCGGATGTATAATTTATTTTTTGTTAAAAAAACAGTTAGCAGGAGAAGATAATGTCAAATGAAAACCAAAGCGCGCGAATTGACTCAATTTTTTATTCAAAATCCTTTGGTGGAAACAAGTGAATTGAAGATTCTCCGTGATATTCTAACATCTGTAACAGATTATATTTTTGCTGATTTATTAAAAAAATATGGTGTTGCACAACAAAGCCCACTCATGAATAATTTTGGAAATAGTTCAACAAGTAATACTATATTTGTTCAGAGTAATAAAAAAGCCAGTGCCGCAGGACCTTCTGTCGTATCGAATGAGATTTTCAGTTGGAATGCTGGTGGAATTGATGAACGGGCTAAACTTGCGGCTCACATACGATTTTTAGATTCATTAAAAGGTTATAGAACTTATACACTAACAAGTGCTGGAATAAACATATGCATAAATAGTGATAGTAACTTTGAAAAAGTGGTTAACCTCTTTAGGCTACGTGAAGATGAGTACACAATTGATTTAGATGCAGACAAAAATTATGTTATTTCTATTCAAAACCATTCGAAAATAATTCAGTGCTTTGAATCACTAAAGCTTGAACCAAGAAGAGTGTATCAAGGAAATTCTCTTAATTATCATCGTATTTGTAAAAACTCTAATATCTCATCTGGTTTAAATCTTAATACACCTAGACAGTAATTTTCGACAATCTACATGTAAATTCAGATATATTCTGGAGGGAGATTAAAATGTGCGGTAGATTCACTTTAGCACCCAAAGACGCTGATTTTTTAACTCACCTTACGCAGGAAATGAACTACGTTTGCTGAATTTTGCTGAGTAAGATGAGTTATGTAATACAGGTATTTTAGGGATTTTAGAAATTTTAATTAAGAATTAATAAAACCTTAAGGTTACATATCTATATTTAATTTGGCATTCTTAACGTAATTTAGTTTTAATTAACTAACACACAATGTTTTTCGAGTAAAAACACATATATATAAGCTATATTGAAGAGGGGGGTTGTTTTTATGAGTCAAGAACCGTTAGATCCTGAAATTGTAGTATCTTATTCCGATCAAGAAAATAATAATGCTGGTGCTTCCCCGCTTATTATGCTGCGGTTTAAAACAGAGGAAAAATTCCAAAAAGCAGTAAAAATCATCAAAAGTGAATTGAGCCTGAAACCCCAAGCAAAATATTTTAAACGTGAGATCAGTGTTGAATGCGTTCAATCAGGTAATAATCAAGATGCTGACAATAATTTTACCCTCACATTCAATTCTTCTGAAAAAGCCGCTCAATTTCTAGAATTAATTGGTAAAAACCGTGGCGTATATTTATTAGATATTCATCCAAATACGATCATATTTGAAGGTGGTTATTTTAATCAGTTGAAAAATAATATAAATTCAAGTAATTCAAGTAACTCAAGTAACTCAAGTAACTCAAGCAACTCAAGTAAGAGCGTAAATTTTAATCAAGCGGTTAATACTCATCAAAACATACCTGCACCCACTGATGCATCACATTTTAAATCTACACAGCCTATACACAATGATTTTCATATATTGCTAGGTAATCAGCAGCTCAATGCATCCATGATAATCAATCAACAGGAAAAGTTAAAAAAAATCTACATCGCCATAAAAAACAGCCATAAATTTGATTTAAAATTGCATGGCAATGAACTCATCAGGGAATTTGATTTATTTGTTTTGGCAGTAGACATGTTCTTAAATACCTTCGATAAAATAACTGAGAAAATGAAAGGAATTAGTACGTTTGAATTTGATTTTGACAAATTTTTAACACAAAAAAAAGAGCAGGAGGCTACTTATGTGAAGCTAATAAAGAAAATACAAAAAGAATTAAAAATACCATCGTTAGCCGCCGATGCTTTTAAAGCGTTTGAGTCTTCTTTTGGTTGCTTTTCTACTACAGGTGGTTATTTAAGTGATTTAAATGATTTAAATAATTTTATTCAACTTCTTGAGCAACCTAAGCAAAAAACTCCACTGGATGAGGCCAAAAATAAATTAATGGCGGGCATAAATGCGCTAAGAGATAAAGGGGATAAAAATAATCGAGCGGGTAATATTTTTATTAAAAATACTGACTTTGGCGCAGCTATTGAGCAATATTTATATGTGACTTTAAACGCAAATGGCCCAAATGCTCAAAAAGCAATTAATAATGCCAATCAAATCCTTAATATTTTAAATAATTCTCAGATGATCCTTCTGCGTCTTGGGGCATATGTTGATGCGTATACGACGTTTAACAAAACTGTTAATGCAAACAGTTTTCAATCTTACCATCACACTCCAAATGGAGTAACCAATGCAAATAAGGTATACACCAACTGGATAATCGCAATGACCAATGCAATTGCGAAGACAATTTTAACAGCATTACAAAAAAATAATAAAACTCTTTGTATATCGGAAGATTTTAATATTTCTGATGTTATTCTCGCTGTACAAGAGGAAATCGCTGAGCAAGTGATGATTTTTGCAAGTAGTGAAAACGGTAGCGGCTATCGTTGTCATTCATTTAATCATTACATGAAGCTGTACATAGAAGAAATGTTTGATATTAATATTAACAATCATCCTTCTCAACCTGATTACGCTCGTAGTGCTAATGCCAAGAGTATTAGACCAGATAGTAGCAATAGAATTAAATTAAAGCAAAATTTAAGCAATCTATCTGATAAAAATCTTATCAAGCCTGAATCTTCATTCGTTAAAAATTCAACTGCTCTTGTGAGCGAGATTAATAGTAATATTGATATTAAGTCGTATAAAGAAGAAGATCTGAAAAATTTTTGCGATCAGATTAAATCAAGCCGAAACACTTTAGCCTTCGAACAGTAAGCGTATTGAGCTCTTATTAATTTATCTTGTGCAATTAGTAACTCATGTTACGCATCGTATAGTTAAAAGGAAAACAATCGAAAAACGAAAACGAACCCACCTCCGTGTGATCGTAAAAGACATCCGTGTCTTTTACGGTTTTCTTTTTTTCGATTGTTTTCCTTTGTCCTCTTGTGCACTCTCT
>Ga0207667_10010112_pt1 | contig 11053 bp, 8 predicted proteins | sample KBSCornC52_FD_184301 | JGI IMG/M metagenome (GOLD analysis project Ga0207667, IMG submission 184301) | Corn rhizosphere microbial communities from Kellogg Biological Station, Michigan, USA - KBS Corn C5-2 (SPAdes) (version 2) | ecosystem: Host-associated > Plants > Roots > Rhizosphere > Soil ...
TGTGTTGCCGTTCATTATTCTTCTTGCGGTTCCCATGGCAGTGCTGGGCGCGCTGCTGGCGCAGTCAATGCGCGGTTTGCAGAATGACGTTTATTGCCAGATCGGACTGGTGATGCTGATCGGCCTGGCCAGTAAGAACGCCATCTTGATCGTGGAATTCGCCGAGCAATTGCAACATCGCGGCTTGAGTTTGGTGGATTCCGCCATTGAAGCAGCGCGGCTGCGGCTGCGACCAATCCTGATGACCTCCATCGCTTTCATTCTGGGCGTGCTGCCACTGGTCTTTGCCAGCGGCGCGGGCGCAGCGGGACGGCATTCCGTTGGAACGACGGTATTTGGAGGAATGATCATTTCCACCTTCCTCAACCTGTTCATCATCCCAGTGCTTTATATCCTTGTCCGCGGATTGCTGCCCATGAAGCTCAAACCCGAACTGGTAGAAACGCCGGAGTTGGTGGAAAAGAGCGCATAAAGCAACTTTGCTCAACAAGCATTGCGAAGAATGCACTTACGTGTCGAAGGAGCTGAATCCAAAGATCTGGGATTTTCTTGAAGCAATAAGCTCGATGGAGAAGCAAACCAGCAGGTCTATCAGCGTAAATAGAATCAGACTTGCTGACGGTCTATCAAAACAAGAGAGGCGCTTCAGGTACGCAAAGGAGTGGCCATCAGGGTTTGGACTTTGCCTGCAAGGTCCCTCAGGGAATACGGCTTCTGAAGAAAAAACATGCCTTGTTTTGAAATGCCGTTTTGCAGCACGACGTCGTCGGTATATCCGGAAACGTAAAGCAGCCGGGTATTCGGCCTGAGTTGCAGCAACCGGTCGGCAAATTCGCGACCGCTCATTTTTGGCATCACCACGTCTGTAATGACCAGATCAATCTGGCCAGCAGCGGTCAAAAGATCCAACGCCTCCGGACCGCTGCCGGCGCATGTAACGGAATAGCCCAGCGCAGTCAGGAATTCGGCGTTAACATTGCGTAAATCGAGTTCGTCTTCAACCAGCAGGATGCCGCCATTGCCTCTCTTCATTTCCTGCTGGCTGGCTTCGCTGGCACTGGGAGCCTCAGAGACGGCGACCGGCAGCAGAATATTGACCTGTGTCCCTTTCCGGGGACTGGATTCAATGACGATCTCGCCGTGGCATTGCTGGACGATGCCATACACGGTAGCCAGCCCAAGTCCGGTGCCGCGCCCGACCTCTTTCGTAGTATAGAAAGGCTCAAAGGCATGTAAGCGCGTCTCTTCATCCATGCCAATGCCGGTATCGCGTATGCGTATGGCCACGTACTGGCCGATGGCGACATTGCCAGAGGAAGTGAGCGCCGGACGCAGCACGTCTTCGGTGGCCACAAATATCTGGCCGCCGTCCGGCATTGCGTCGCGCGAATTGATGATGATATTGATGATGACCTGTTCGAAGTGTGTCTTGTCGATCACCACGGTCCCGGTGGCGCGCAGGTCCACGGAGAGTTCAATGTCCTCACCAATCAGTCGGGGAAGAATGGCGGTAAGTTCCTGAAGCGCTTCTCCGGTTTGCAGAGGTACGGGCTGCACGATTTCCTTGCGGCTGAAGGTGAGCAGTTGCCGGGTAAGGCCGCTGGCGCGCTGCGTGGTGTCAATGATTTTGCTGCAATAGCGCCGCAGGCCCTCGGCGTTTTCCAGCTTGGCTTCCAGCAGTTCAGCATAGCCGCCGATCACGCCCAGAAGATTGTTGAAATCGTGCGCGACGCCTCCGGCCAGCCGGCCCAGGGCTTCCATTTTCTGCGCCCGAAGAAATTTTGCTTCCAGAGCGCGCTGTTCCGTCTGGTCGAGTTGCATGCCAAAGATGCATTCCTTGTCGCCGATGCGCACCAGGGTAGCAAAGTACAGGGCAATATGATCAACTCCGTTTGCATCCTTGAATCTGATTTCCAGATTTTGCACCGCCCCTTCTGCCCGAAGTCTCCGGTAGAACTCGTCGCGGTGGCTTTGCGACTTCCAGAGGCCCAATTCGACTCCTGATTTTCCTATAACTTTTTCCGCCGGCAGGCCCAGCATGCGCAGCAAACTCTCATTCACGTTGAGGAAGACGCCATCCAGTGTCACAATGCCGCACCCCACCGGGCTCTGGCGGAAAACGGTGGCAAACCTCTCCTCCGACTGTTTAAGCGCAATCTCGCTCTGCTTTCTTTCGGTTATATCGATGGCTGTACTTTCAATAAAGCTGTTGCCGTCAGGCTCCGTTACGATGGTGGCGCGCTCTAGTATCCAGAACACGGAGCCATCCTGCCGTCGTTGTTTGCATTCGTAGTTCAGCACCTGCCCCTGGCGTCCAAGGTCAATCAGGAATTGCTCGCGCTCCTCCAAATCGGAGTAAAGGAACACTGTCGAACACTCAAGCGCCTGTTCCTTAGACTTGAATCCGTACATCCTCAGAAAGGCGCTGTTGCAATTCAATAGCCTGCCTTGCGGACTGGAAACGTAGACCGCAGCAAGATTGTTTTCAAAAAGGACCTGATATTGGAGCGCCACGGTGGAAGCCACGTCAGTTTGGTTCTCAAACAGCGTCAGAATCATTCCAAAAGCCACGAAGAATTTTGGCAGGTCCCAGAAAACACTTCCCGAACCAGGCCCCATACCGAGCGCGGCGAGAATGGTCGACAACGGGAAAACGCAGCCCCAGGCCATGAATGCAACCGAAGTCAGGATCACTCCCGGCGAGAACCTGCGAAAATGGCGGAAGTAAACCAACCCAGTCACGTAAAAGAACCCCAGGAGATAAAAATTTATTCCGTGCCGCAAAGCTCCACGCATGGCCTGTTGCGCGGCCCACCCCCCGTAAGGGGCCAAAAGAAGCAACAAATACAGGTATGGGCTCCGCCAGCCGTAGTAGCGTATCGCCTGGACTATGCCGTAACCAATGCTGATGAAGAGCAGGGAAAGGTAAAACCATGGAGTGCGAACATGAAGCAGCAAGATGGTGAGATAGAGCACGGCCGCTGCACTCACGAACAAGATAAACGCGATCCGTCTGCGCTGCTGGGCGAAAACCTCAGACACGGAAAGCAGAAAGAAGGTCCCGGCAATGATCAGGGTGCAAACCTTGATCCACAGCGTGAAAGGCGCCAGATGGGGAAAGTCGACACTGAAAGCCGGAGCGGCAAAATGGACCAGGATCGCGATCCAGCCCAGCATCCATAAGCCGGTCCTTTTCTGACGGTCCCGTAAATAGATCCAGGCAAACAGTGATACCAGGACGCTGATAATGCCAAAGACAACGAGAGCTTCAAACCGCGAAGACATAAACAACCTGCACTTCTATTCAGGTAGGACCAAGACTGACCCGAGGGTCCTCGAAAACGCTTAGGATGACGGACGATAAGAATTATCTAAAGACGAACTATGAGCGGACGCTCAGCTCTTAAATCAATGAGAAATAAAATATCACTAATTGTGCTTGTGAGCGGATTTATTTTTGAGGGCGGCGGGAAGGGAGGGCCAGCGGAACGCGGCATTGACCTTAAAAATGTGCAAGAATTTACCGCTTCTTGTCAGGCTTCTCCGCCGGATTTTCATGGACGCGCTCGCGGAAGCTGCCGCCCATGGTCTTGGCCAGGAAAATTGCTGAGTCGCCATACTTATCGCGCAGCCGGTCAGACGCAGAAAGAGCGCGCGCCCATTTTTGCTTTTTGTCGCCTTCCAGCAGGTCCATCTGCTCCGGGAGATCTTCAAAATTTGAGGCTTGCACGCCCAGCAGGCGCACGGCACGTCCGCGCTCCCAGTTGGCGTGGAAGAGCTTTGCGATGGCCGAAAAAATCTCCGTATCCATTTGCGTTGGGCTATTGAGCGAATGGGCGCGGGTGATGGTGGTAAAGTCTGAATAGCGCAGCTTGAGTTGCAGCGTTCGGGCGATAAAGTTCTGCTCGCGCAAACGCCTGCCTACCTTCTCCGACAAGTGCGCCAGCGTCGGTTCGATCTTGCCCAGGTCGGCCGTGTCGCAGTCAAAGGTATGTTCATGGCTAATCGATTTTGCCTGCCACTGTTCGCCCACATCACCTTCAAACCATGCGCCCGCATCTTCGCCGCGGGCTTTGCCCGCCAGAGTCGGCCCCCATTTGCCGAAATTTTCTTCCAGAACCCGCTCTTCCACCTTGAGCAGATCGCCAATGTAAACAATGCCGATATCATTGAGCCGCGTCTTGGTCACCTTGCCCACGCCGGGGATTTTGCCGACATCCAGGGGAGCCAGAAAGCTCTGCTCCTGACCGGCCAGCACATATAGGACGCCATTGGGCTTGGCTTTATCGGAACTGATCTTGGCCATCAGCCTGGAACTGCCAATCCCGATGGAGCAGTTCAGGCCGGTGCGCTCTTTCATTTGGCTGTGCAGCTTATGGGCGGAGAGCAGTGGCGGCCCATGCAGCCGCTCGGTGCCCGTCATGTCCAGATAGGCTTCGTCAATGGAAGCCATCTCCACCGCAGGAGAAAAATCGTGCAACACTTCCCGGGCCTTTTGTGAATATTGCTGGTAAAGCTCCATGTGGCCATCGACAAAAATGGCATGCGGACACTGCTTGGCTGCCGTTCGCAATGGCATGGCCGAATGCACGCCAAACTTGCGCGCTTCATACGATGCTGCCGACACCACGCCACGCTCGTCACGCTGCCCGCCAACCACCACAGCCTTGCCTTTCAGCGCGGGATTAAACAGCTCTTCCACGGAGACAAAGAAGGCGTCCATATCGACGTGAAAGATGATTCGTGCGGTGGGCGTCACATTCTGAAGATACCACCACAAGAGCTGTGGCTTTCGTTAAATCTTCACTGATGCATGAACACCACTTTATTGGGGCTTCGCTGCATCCCGATTCACCATCACGAAAACCCCCTGGCTTAATCCGATATCTGCCGACATCTGCGAAACTTTCATTCCGGCCCACGCATCATATGTTGACGGCCTTTGCTGTACTGAAAGGTGCATTTCGTGGGCCAAAGATTTACCATGTCTGCCCTGGTTTGAGTTGACAGGATTCCCCCTATGGCTCACCTGAAATCGGTTTTGACATTTCCGCCCGCTTCAGCGGAAGAGCGTGCGCTGGCCTCACTCGCCAGCCAGTATGTTTCAGTGCGCCAACAGACCGATGCGCTCACAGCTCCGCTCAGTCCGGAAGATTTAATGGTGCAGTCCTGTCCGGAAGCGAGCCCGGGCAAATGGCACATGGCGCATACCAGTTGGTTCTTTGAGACGTTTATTCTTTCCAGCCATCTGCCAGGGTATCGGCCTTTCCATCCTCAGTTTCGCGACCTCTTTAATTCCTATTACAACGCAGTTGGCCAGCAGCCGGAAAAGGCGCTGCGCAATACCTTCTCGCGTCCGGCGCTGGAAGAAATTCGCAAGTATCGCGCCCACGTGGACGAGCACATGCTGAAGCTGCTGCAATCAGGAGCGGTCCCCGCAGAAGCGCAGAAGCTTGTGACGCTCGGCCTGAACCATGAGCAACAGCACCAGGAGTTGATCGTTACCGATATCAAGCATGGCTTCTGGAGCAATCCGCTCCATCCGGCTTACCAGGCCGCCGTCACTGCGCCTACGGCTGAAAGCGCGCCGCAACAGAAACCGCAGCTTTATCCTGAAGGACTGTACGAGATTGGCGCGGACGGCGACCAATTTTATTTTGACAATGAGGGCTCACGACACAAAGTCTTTCTGCGTCCGTTTCGCTTTGCCATGCGACTTGCCACGTGCGGTGAATATCTCTCATTCATGGAAGACGCCGGCTATTCCCGACCTGAGCTCTGGCTTTCTGACGGCTGGAAGGCCGTGCAGACCCAACGCTGGAAAGCGCCGCTCTACTGGGAGAAAGCTGGTGGGCAGTGGATCCAGTTCACCTGCTCAGGAATGCGCAACGTGGAAGAAGCCGAGCCGGTCTGCCACGTGAGTTATTACGAAGCCGACGCTTTTGCGCGCTGGGCCGGCGCTCGTCTGCCTACCGAGTTTGAGTGGGAGGTGGCGGCAAGCCGCGTTCCTGTGGTCGAGGGCAACCTGCTGGAAAGCGGCAGATTCCATCCCGTGGCCGCTCCGGCTGCGGTGGAAAGCGGTTCGCAAAGCGGCGTTCCGCTGCAGCTTTTCGGGGATGTCTGGGAGTGGACGGCAAGCGCCTATCTTGCCTATCCGGGCTATAAGCCTGCTGCCGGGGCGCTTGGTGAATACAACGGCAAGTTCATGAGTGGACAGATGGTCCTGCGTGGCGGATCGTGCGCGACGCCGCGCTCGCACATTCGCGCCACCTACCGCAATTTTTTTCCTCCGGAAACGCGCTGGCAATTTTCCGGGATAAGGCTGGCAGATGATGGCGGTTAAAAGCCCTGCAGTCCTGGTAAGTCCGATTGCGGAAGAAGTGTTGCGCGGCCTCAGTGCGCGGCCGCGACGCCTGCCGCCCAAACTTTTTTACGACGCTGCAGGATCGCGCCTTTTCGAGCAGATCACTGAAACGCCGGAGTACTACCCGACTCGGACGGAACGCGCCATCCTGAAGAAGTATGCAGGAGAGATTGTCCGCCAGACGGGACCAAATCTAACGCTGGTGGAATTAGGCGCAGGAAGCGCCAGCAAAACTCAAGTCCTGATTGAAGCGTTGTTGCGCCGGCAACTGCGCGCAGATTTTTATCCCGTAGATGTTTCGTCCTCAGCCTTGCAGAGCGCTCTAAAAACCTTGAACGGGCATTTTCCACGGCTGCGCGTGAGCCCCATCGTTGCCGATTACACTCACAAGATCCCTGATCTCAATTCTCTGCCCGGACGCAAGCTGGTGCTCTTCATCGGCTCGACAATCGGCAATTTTGAGCCGGAAGAAGCCATGGTGTTCCTCAAGAGCGTGCACCGTTCGCTTCAGCCGGGCGACGCGCTGCTGATTGGCTTTGATCTCATCAAAGATGCAGGCATTCTCCACGCGGCTTATAACGACGCGCAGGCCGTGACCGCCGCCTTCAACAAGAACATGCTGGTACGCATCAATCGCGAACTGGGCGGCAGCTTTGACGTTGACTCGTTTGAGCATGTGGCCCTGTGGAACCGGCGCAAATCGCGGATAGAGATGCATCTGGAAAGCCTGTACGAGCAAACCGTATGGGTGCAGGACCTCGGCCGCGGCTTCCACTTTGAAAAAGGCGAGCGCATCCACACGGAGAACAGTTACAAATTCAATAGCGCGTCCATTGCACGGCTGCTGCGCCGCAGCGGGTTCAAGCTGGAAAAACAATGGACTGACACACAAGCTTGGTTCTGCGAGGCATTGGCAAGAGTGTAGAAGCTCTAAAGCGCCGCCCAGAAGGTGAGACCAGACAATCCCGCAGGCGCGATACATCTTTTCAACCCCCAGTCCTTAAACCTTTGTAACTTGTTCCAACCCTTTTCTCCATGCGAAGTTACAACTGAAATGAAAGCCCTTCGTCTGCAGCTATTCCTGGCGCTTGCCACATTTTGCGGCGTCTATGCGCAGCCTCTGTTGAACTCTTCGAACGCTCTAGACACGCGCCAGCCCAGCAGTATGGAAATCACCACTTCCTCCGCTGAGGCGAGGACGCGCTTTGAACACGGCTTGGCCCAGATGGATACCCTTCACCGGGAAGCCGCGCTTCAGGAGTGGCGGGACGCGGCGCGAGTGGACCCGAAATTCGCGCTCGCGCACATCTTTCTCGCCATGTTCTCACGCGATCCTAAAGAGCAGGTCAAGGAGCGCGAACGCGCTCTGGCGACGCGTAAGTTTGCCGGGAAAGAAGAACGACTGATTATCGACTGGATCGCCAATTCCAATCAGAGCCGGTGGGTGCCCGCGATCCAGGCCATGAATGAAGCACTCCATGAATACCCGCGGGACAAATACCTGGCCTGGCTGGGGGGCCTGTGGCTGACTAGCCAGCGCCAGTCCGAGCGTGCAATTCTGCTGTTTGAACGGGCTGCGAGCCTCGAGCCGCATTTTGCCGATCCCTTGAACCAGGCCGCTTACTGCTACGCGCGGCTGGGCAATTTTGAAAAGGCATCTGCCGACATGCAACATTATGCCGAGCTCCTTCCCACGGAGGCCAATCCGCAGGATTCGCTGGCTGAGATTTCGCGCATGGCAGGCAAGTTCGACGAAGCGCTGGCGCATTACCATGAGTCGCTCCGCATAGATCCGCAATTCGTGGAATCGCAGATGGGCCTCGGCGACACCTATGCGTTGATGCAAGAAGAGGACAAGGCACGGGAGGAGTACGCACATGCCATGAAAAAAGCGGTTACGCGCGTGCAGGCAACCACGATCGCCTTGCAATCTGCTTCGACCTACGCACGCGAGCACGATTTTGCCAACGCCGACGCAGCGTTTCAGGAGATCGCGAAACAAGCCCACAAGAATGACCTGGGCGCGCTGGAAGCAGAAGCCTGGCGCATGATGTCGGTTTATCAGAAAGACAATTCTAGGGCGATGGAACTGCTGGCCAAGTCTGAGTCTGTGATCCACGAACCACATACCATGAGCGCTGCCGCACGCGAGCAGGAATTGGCACTCATCCTGCGCACCCGCGTGGGCCGGGCTGTGCATGATGGCAGCATGAGCGATGCTGATGCCGCCTTGAAACGTCTCGAAGCCGTGGCCGCCGCCAACAGCAGCGGACTGGTCCAGTTCTCCTTCAACGGCGCCCAGGGATCGGTGTTGCTGGCGCAAGGTCAGTACGCGGAAGCCATCGGAAGATTGGAAGACGATGACAGGAACCCGTTTTCCATCCAGCGCCTGATCATCGCCTACCAGAAGACAGGGGCAGCCGACAAAGCGGAAAAGATGGCGCACCGCCTTGCCAATTTCTACGAGCCCACCATCGAGCAGGCCGTTGTGGTTCCGGAGTTCCGCAAGACCTCGGCAGCGATGAAAGACAGCAATTAGACTGTGCTTTCCTTGGCAGCTGAAGGCTGGACCGATTCCCAAGCCTGATTCTGCGAGGCGCTGGCAAGGGTCTAGCGCATGTCTATTTTGTAGCCCTCAATCGAGAAATTTAACGGTTTACTTTGACAATTCATTATTACTAAGTAATAATGAATTGTCCTTAATTTCAAAAAGAGGAGACCAGGATGGCGCAAGTCTTAAGTCCGGCCGAGATCAAAGTTGCTGATGAGGTGTGGATCATAACTGCAATCCTTCACCGACAGTATCCTGAGCGAGCTGATTTCACTATTGAGGAGATTGTTGCAAGAGCAAAGCAAGAAGAAAGAAACATGCCGTATCGTCCTGGAGTTTACGTCCATGTCGTGCAGCATTGTGTAGCGAACCGCCCGCCCAACCCAGGCCGCTATCGCATGCTCTTCGAAACAGCCCCAGGGCGGCGCAGGCTTTTTCGCAAAGGCGACACGTATCACCCTGAACGTGAAGGCGCAAAGATTACACCGAAGCGAGAAGACATTCCTTTTTATGATGGATTGCTGAGTTGGTATAACGAGTGGAGCGCACAGGCGGGTCGCGTCACGCAAGAATCAGACCCTCTTCTCGCACTGCGTGGCTCCGGCAAAAAGCTTTGGGCAGATGAGCATGCGGATGAATATGTGCGGCGCTTGCGTGAAGGTTGGGAATGAGCCGAATCTTCTGGGACACAAATCTCTTTGTTTATTTATTTGAAGATTATGGCCCGCTCTCCAAAGCTACAGCAGAGCTCCGAAAAAAAATGCTGATGCGCGGTGATCAGCTGCTAACTTCGACTCTGACGCTAGGGGAAGTTCTCGTCAAGCCTTTGGAGAATGGTGATTCGGTTTTGTACTCCAGATATGAATCAGGCATTGCTGCTGCCGCGCTGATGCTCCCCCTTGATGTTACTGCGGCCAAAATCTATGCTTCTCTGCGCTCCGATCGGACTTTGCGAGCACCCGATGCCGTACAACTTGCATGCGCAGCGGGAGCCGGAGTTGATCTTTTTGTTACCAATGACAATCGACTTCAGAAAAAACATGTAAATGGAATTCAATTCATTGTGCCGCTCGACCGTGTGCCAATCTAAAGCTACTCACCCCTTTACACTTCTTTACCGCCTTGCCTTAGACCAACTTGAGCGCCGCTCGTCTAACTGGTAAAGTAAGTATTCACTTACTTCATAACGCTTCCTCATGTCTGTACGTCTTTCATCTCTCGACCGGCGACGCCAGATTCTGCGCACTGCATCCGCCATTTTTGCGCGCAGGGGCTATCGCGGCACCACCACGCGGGAAATCGCCGATCGCGCCGGCATCAATGAAGCGCTGCTGTTCCGCCATTTTCCCAGCAAGGAAAAGCTTTACTGGACGCTGATTGAAGAGTTGTGCAGCGCCCGCGGCCGCCGCCGCAATATCAGCAAAATTCTTGAAGCGGATGGCACCGACCTGGAGATTTTTACCGGCATCGCGCGTGAAATGCTGGTGCGCAACGCCCGCGACACCGAACTGACGCGCCTGCTCTGGTTTACCGCTCTGGAAAGCCATACGCTTTCGCAGCGGTTCTTCCGTACTTTTATCGCGGTTTATTACGAAGAGGTGGCGGCCTATATCCGGCGGCGCGTGCGGGAAGGCGCGTTTCGCAATGTCGATCCCCTGCTCTCAGCGCGTGGTTTTCTGGGCATGGTGGTCTATCACTTTCTGGTGCAGGAGCTTTTTGGGGCCAGAAAATTCCAGAAGTTCGACCCTGAAACAGTGGCGGCCACTCTGGCGGGAATCTGGCTGAACGGAATGCAGAGCCCTATGAAGGCAATCTCAAACGGCCACAATGGAAATCATGCTCGCGCAGGAAAAAGATTTAACAATGACAACTAGAACCTACTTTTTTCTCACATCATTGGCCGCGCTTCTGCTGCTGGCCGCAGGCTGCTCCAATAAGGAAGCCGTTCAGGCAGCCAAGCCCATGGCCGCAGCCCCTGTCCGTGTTGCCACCGTCGCATCTCGCACCATGCCGGTTGAGTTGCAGGCAATCGGCAACGTTGAAGCCATTTCCACGGTCTCTATCAAGGCCCAGATCTCCGGGCAGTTGCTGCGCGTGCATTTCAAGGAAGGCGACTTCGTAAAAAAAGGGCAGCTGCT
>Ga0207667_10010117_pt1 | contig 11049 bp, 9 predicted proteins | sample KBSCornC52_FD_184301 | JGI IMG/M metagenome (GOLD analysis project Ga0207667, IMG submission 184301) | Corn rhizosphere microbial communities from Kellogg Biological Station, Michigan, USA - KBS Corn C5-2 (SPAdes) (version 2) | ecosystem: Host-associated > Plants > Roots > Rhizosphere > Soil ...
CAAAAATCTCTCGAACTTGACGAGAGCAACGCAGAAGCTCATGTCGTGCTGGCTATCGAATCGCAATGGTACGAGTGGGACTGGGCCGCCGCGGAGCGCGAGTTCAAACGAGCCATTGAACTCAATCCGGACAGTGGCGACGCACGCGGATACTACTCATGGTTCCTGCCGATCATGGGTCGCGGCGATGAAGCGGTCGCCCAGGCGAAGCGCGGTTTGCAGATCGATTCGCTCTCGACCGGTCTCAATGGAAACCTGGGTTCTGTTTTTGTTTTCACGCATCAGTGGAGCAAGGCGATCGAGCAATTGCGTACGTCCATCGACCTGGATCCGAATTATTGGTTCGACCACTATTATCTGGGCAGGGCGTATGTGCAAACGGGGCGATTCCCAGAGGCCGTTGCCGCGTTTAAACAGGCAATATCGCTTGGAGGCGTAACTGAGGTATGGTCCAGCCTAGGGCACGCGTACGCGATGACGGGCAAAAGGGAAGATGCGCAGAAGGTCATTGACCATCTCAAGGAACTTTCGGTTCACGAATATGTCGCCCCTTACAATTTCGCCGTCATCTATGCCGGTCTGAGAGACAAAGATGAGGCATTCGCCTGGCTCAATCGCGCTTATCAGGAGCGATCCTATTTATTGACCTATCTCACGGTGGATGAGCGTTTGGACAATCTCCATTCTGATCCCCGCTTTGGCGAACTTGTGCGTCGGGTTGGGCTCCCGCGCGAACAGCGATAACGGTCAGTAGCTTCGACGGCATTGCAAGCTGAGATCTCTTGGGTCGCGTATGTCGTTCGCGGTGCGATGGAGCCAACAGTACTGAGATTCAGACGAGTGTTGAGGACTTCTCCAATCGCATCGGATAAGCAACTTTGAGAAGTTCTTCTTGGGTGGCGGTAGAGTTGTCGGCAATGGCAGTCGGCGATCTTCGCCGCATCGATCTTGTCGTTCTTCTTCTTGGCTGCCGCGATGGCTCGCAGCATCAGCGGATGAGCCACCTTCAGCTTTTCCGCATGCGGAAGCAGGCAATCGTAGATCCAGCCGGTAAAGATGGTCGCTTCCATCGCCATCATCCGAGGCTGAGGAGGCGCTCTGATTCACCCATCCAGCTCGCGCCGGCTCGAGCCGATCTTGCCTTTCCGGTGCACACAACCGGCCGCGTCCTTCACGCAATAGCTGATCGTCTCCTTGTGAATGTCCGGTCCGATGTAAAACATATCGCCTCTCAAGAAGCTGCTGAGCTCAGCGTGAGCTGACTCGGAGAACAACCTCGGAGGCTCCTCAGTAACACCTCGTGCTCCTCTTCGACTAAGCATTCAAACAATGCAACCGCGACTTCATGGGCGCGCTTCGTACCTACCTTGGCGGCCCACGGCTCACTTGACGTTGGAGCGCAATCAACCAAACGAAATCTCTCCCGATAAGCGGTTTCAATTCGGCGATTCTCTTGACAATGTGTCCGGTAATGGCTAGATTCGGGCAATCCATTACCAGAGCCTCTGCATCCTTCATCTCTCCCCGCGAGATGCCTAATGTTCCAGAGATAACGAGCTGTTGCGGTGTATGCACAGCTCCAGAACTGTTATTCAAGGGAGGCCGAATGGCCAGATTCCTCATTACCATGCTTCCGGCCAACGATCTTGGTCTGCCTACGCGCATGATTCCTATTGCACGCTCCCTTGCCGATCGCGGACATGAAGTTGCAGTCTTCAATCCTGCGCCGGCCCCAGGGAAGCTGATTGCGGAAGCAGGCCTGACATCTCTGCCGATGCCCGCGCGCCCCATGCCTGCACCTGTATTCGATCTAAGGCAGTTGAGCGAGGCATGGGACGTGGAACATTTCTTTGGCGGCGTTTACACGAGCGAGGAGTATGTACGCGAGGCGCTGCCGGTATATCTCGATCTGATACGCGACTACGCGCCGGATGCGGTGGTGGATTCATTTGACCCCTTGGCGTGTCTTGCAGCGCGCATTCTAAAGAGACCGCTGGCCACAGTGCTGCAAGGAAACTTTCATCCTGCCAGCGGAGGCTTCAAGTGGTGGGAAACCAGGCGACCTACTGGGCTGTCGAGTGGAACGGCTCACGTCAACAAGGTGATTGCGGAGTACGGACTCGCGCCGCTCAACCGGTGCGTCGATGTGATGGCCGGCGATCTGTCATTGATCGTCGGAACTCCGGAGACGGATCCAGTGGCTGAACATGCCAATGTGACGTACATCGGGCCCATGGTCTTCCAGCGCGGAGATGCAGCGTTGCCAGCCTGGGTGAATGAGATCAGCCGCGAGCGGCCTCTGATCTGGGTGTATCCCGGCAATCCGCGTTACGCACCGGTAGCCACGCCTATCGATTCGATCGTGGTAATCCGCGCGGCAATTGCCGGGCTGGCCGACGCGCCAGTAGAAGTGGTATTGACAACAGGCTTTCAAGAGCTGCCCAAGGAAATCGGTGTATTGCCGAAGAACTTTCGCCATGCGGCATACGTGCCAGGTCTGCTGATGGCAGAGCGCTGCGACCTGATCGTGTTTCATGGCGGTCACAGCTCAGTCATGACGACCTTAAAGGTTGGTACGCCGGCGGTGATTATTCCCACGATTACGGAGCGCGAGAGCAATGCGCGACGGGTCGCTTTGCTTGGTGCAGGCGAAGTGGTGATGCCGGAGATCGACGAAAGCGGTGAGAAGAGCATTGATGTGACCGAGTTTAGCGCGATGGTAAAGCGCGTACTCAACGAGCCCTCCTACCGTCAATCCGCCAAGAGAGTCGCTAAATCCATGCAGCATTTCGGGGGCGCCCAGAGCGCCTCTGAAATGGTCGAAAAATTCACCTGTGGACGATGAGTTCTTGATGTCGGGTTACCATCTAGGTTTGCGCACGATAGGGCTACTTTCGAAGTAGGTCAACGATTTGCCAAGTTCCAGGTGGCTACCTCCGGCCGCCTGTCCGCGTGGCCATTTCGTGCGGAGGTCCCCTATTGCGACCATTTCATCTCCGATGCTGGTCGCGCAGCGGACGAAAACGAGTGCAGGTGGTCAATGCCGTTTGCAAGCGATCGAGCCAGGCTTTGATCGTGCGCATTACCAGGTCTGCGGCGTCCTGCTGCACGAAGTCCGCTAGGGTAGGGTCAACCTCAAAGCGTCAAGCAATTCCGATCGACGACGCAGCAAAACCGCGGTTAGCCCCAAGGCAGGGCTCCACCTCCAGACCAAAGATGCCGAGGTCGATTCCATTTAGAGCCCAGGGAATGATCTCGTTTTGAGTCTTCGGTCTCCAGTGATTGGATTAGCAATACCACAGTGAAATCGGTTCATCGTCTCTCAATCTGTTCGACGTCGAAGACTCGATCGAAGAACCGGGAGATGACGCCTGACTTGCTGCGCGACCAGAGTCTCTGGCATCGGAAAACCCGATGCTTCTCCTGGCTGCCGCCGGATCATCGTTCGAGATTGCGCTGCGCCTCACGATCGAAGCGGAAAACATACCGCAACAGGCCGAAGTTAATCGCCAGCAAAACCGTCGAGGCGATTGCTGCGGGTATCAATGTTGAGTAGTGCCCGCGTAAGAGGGCCTCCATCGAGAAGGTGAGCAGCCATAACTGCAGCACGACCGTCGTTGCTACCAACACCAGAATGGCAGTGAAGAGAGTGGTCCCTTGTGTACGCAGACTCATTATGCCTTCCACCCTGTCGCATAGAACTGATCATCGCGAAGTTCAAGTTTCACTCGAGGCAGCGAGCGGGTCGGCGGCCCCGCAACCGGGGTTCCCTGGTTTACGTCAAAAACGCCGCGATGACAGGGACAGACAATCTGGTTCTCAGCCTTGTCGTAGACCACCGCGCACGAGAGGTGCGTGCACACCTGGGAGTAGGCCACAAACCGCCCCTCCGGCGTGCGGATCGCGATGCACGGCGACTCAGCCGTCGGATAGCGGAAAAGCATGTAGCCATTCTGTTCGAGGTCCTTCGCCGGTCCGAGCAATTTCACCTGGGTTGAATCCCGGCGCACGAATCGCTTGCCGAAGGCAGTTGCCCAGTTGGCGATCGCCAGCAGGAAGGAACCCAGGGTCAGAAACTTGACCATTTCCCGGCGGCTTACATAGTGATCGCCTTCCCACTCGATCGGAAAGTCCCTTTGCGAGCAGGCTGTTTGACCGCAGGCAACACATCCATCCATCTTCGACTCGGTCTCCGGGCTCATCATTCAACCTCCAGCATCAAGGCAACATCATAGGGGTCGTCCGGCAGTGGCTTTGGTGTGGATTGGATCTGCACGAGTTCCACATTTACGCGCTCCACCTCACGCGGGACCATCACAAAAACCTTTGTCTTCACTTCCTCACCGCCAAATTTCCAGGAGTTCACAGGAATTCCGCGCCTGGTCCTCTGTATCTCTTCCATCGTCGTATAGGTCAGCGCACCCGACGGGCAAACCGTCGCGCACATAGGCTTTTTGCCAATGCTGCTGCGGTCATAACACATGTCGCATTTCATCATTTGCTCGAACTCGGCCATATACTTTGGGACTCCGAACGGACAGGACATGACGCAGTTCGAACAGGCAATACAACGCGGCTTCAGAGAGCTCTGTACCACACCGTCCGGAGTTTTCTTGATCGCATCCGCCGGACAAACGCGAGCGCATATGGGATCTTCGCAATGCATGCAGATCTGCGGAGCAGTCTGAACGCTATCCACGCGTTCGATAGTCTCGAGGTGGATCATGCTCGTTCCCCGATGCGTGTCACACTCCGCACAGGCCTGTACGCATGATTGACAGCCAATGCAGCGAGAGTAGTCGATGAAAAAGTGCTCCTCGCTCATCGAACGCCTCCCGCCTCTGGACCCAGCTGCGCAATCTCGTCTACCGGAGCATCGGTCTTGCTGACCCGAACCGCACAAATCTTGAATTCAGGAATATTCGACACCGGGTCGATCGCGCGAACCGTCATGTTGTTTGCTGAGCGATCGAGAGGCCAGTGATACGGCACAAAAACGGTATCCGGCCTGATCGTCTTCACCACCATGGCACGGACCACCACGTTGCCGCGCCTGCTCTCAACCTTTACGAAATCTCCATCGGAAATTCCGAGTTTCTCCGCAAGCCGTGGATGCATTTCGCAACGCGGCTGAGAATATTGATCCATCAATGCGCCGATGCGACGCGTCTGCGTTCCGGAAAGGAAGTGGGAAACGACGCGCCCTGTCGTGAGGATGATCGGATACTCTTCGTCGGGCATCTCGGCTGAGGGGCGCCATTCGACGGGCATGAAATGCGCTTTTCCGTCCGGATGACCGAACTTCCCGCCTTCATAGAGCCGGGGGGTACCGGGGTGGTGTTCATCCGGGCAAGGCCAGAAGAGGCCGTTTGCTTCATCAATGCGCTCCCAGGTCATTCCCGAGTAATCCGAGATGCTGCCTTTCGATGCCACACGGAGTTCTCTGAAGATGTCCTTGGGCGAGGAGTAGTTGAACTTGTCACCTTTTCCCAGTCGCGCAGCAAGATCGCAAAAAATCTTCCAGTCCTCGCGAGCTTCCCCCGGAGGGGATACAGCTTTGCGATGCAGGATGACTCTGCCCTCCACGTTGGTCGTGGTTCCCTCGTCCTCTTCCATCAAAGAACCAGGAAGCACGATGTCGGCATAGCGGCTGGTCTCTGACATGAAGAAGTCAATGTTTACGTAGAATTCGAGCTTTGAAAACGCGTCACGAACGAAGTTTGCATCAGGCAAGGAGACAGTGGGATTGAAACAGATCGAGATCAGGCCCTTGATTCGCCCGTCATGAATCGCCTCGACAAGCGGAACGGCACTGAGACCCTTTCCCGGGATCGACTCGTCGGGAACGCCCCAGATGCCAGCGATGAACTTGCGATGCTCCGGGTTGGTGATATCGCGATTACCGGGTAGCTGGTCGCACTTTTGTCCTTGCTCGCGCGCCCCCTGGCCGTTGCCTTGGCCAGTGATCATCGCGTATCCGCAACCTTCGCGGCCGATCCGTCCGCTGGCCACCACCAGATTGATGGCTGCCATGCAGTTATCGACGCCTTTGGAGTGATGTTCGATGCCGCGTGCGTGCAGCAAAAAGCTGGTTGACGCAGGTCCCCACAGCTCAGCGGCCTTGACGATCATTTCAGCCGGAACGCCGGCGATCTTTGCAGAGTATTCCGGAGTGTACTTCTTGACTATATCCGCGACCGCGTTGAACCCGGTGGTATGCTCAGCGATAAACTGCCGGTCGATCCACCCGCGTTCAATCATGATGTGGAGCATTCCGTTGAAGACGCCGATGTCTCCGCCGGAACGAACAGGTATGAACAGATCCGCATTGCGCGCAATCGGCGTCATGCGCGGATCGAGAACGATGAGCTTTCCGCCGTTCTCACGGGCCTGCCATAGATAATCCGTTGTGATCGGAGCGCATTCAGCAACGTTGGCTCCGGCAACAAGAATCACTTTGGCCTTGGAAATATCGCTCCACGGATTCGCGCTCCGGTCGATGCCAAAGATTTTCTTCGACGCGGCGCCGGCTGAAACCATGCATAAGCGCCCGTTGTAATCAATGTTCGCCGTTTGCAAAGCCACACGGGCAAACTTCCCCATGAGGTAGGCCTTCTCATTGGTGAGCGAGGCCCCGGTCAGGAACGCGAAGGCATCCTTTCCATGCTGCGCCTGGATGCGCCGAATCTCCGCAACAGTGTGCTCCATCGCCTCGTCCCAGCCGATTGGCTCGAAGCCCCTCCCTTCAATGCGCTTCAACGGAGTCTTCAGCCGGTCAGGGTGCTCGTCCTGCATGTAGCGCTTCACGCCCTTCGGACAGAGCTTGCCTTTATTGAACGGAAAGCTCTCCCAGGGCTCGAACCCTACGACTTTGTTGTTGCTCACTCGCAGTTGGATCCCACATTGCTGGCCACAAAAGCAGCAGTGCGTCTTGACTAGTCTCTCGTCTTGCGGTTTGCGAATCCAGCCGCCCGAAGGAACGGTATGAAGATGTGGCCCGAACTGCGCGACGATCTCAGGTATGCTCTCTGGGAGTTTTGCCATTTTCTTATTGACCTCTTGCGTCGAGCGATTGCGCTTTCCAAAGGCCGTCCTGGGTGAGCGCAACATTCTTGCGCCGGCACGCGGGACATATGTCCTGGTAATGTGTGCCGTCTGCAAGCTGATAGCGGATACCGACGGCGGCTTGAACCTGCTTCAGATCCTCGACATGCATCAGGCTCGTGAAAGGCTGTCCGCAGCGACGGCATTGCGCTTGCGGACCGGTGGCGCCTTCCTGCTTATAGAAGTTCACGCCCAATTGAGCGGGGCGTTGAAATATGTGGAAGAACTTGCCAAAAGGCAGGTAGAGCAACGTCAGGATGACTGTCACCGCATGCAACTGCGAGAGGAAGCCATAGTAAATTCCCCGCATCAGGTGCGTTGAGACCGTAAGAAATAAACCAGTGATGGAAATCGCGAATAGCAGGAGCAGCGGAAGCATGTCGTCGGCAAATTGCTGAACCGACCAAGCACCATGATCCCGACCGCGTCTCCAGAAAGCGAAAAAGACGCCAATTAGTACCATCACGGCGGCAATGTCGAGGATGTTGAAGGTGGTCTCCGCGACGAACGTCCCGAGATGAAAGCTGCCAAGAGGAATCCCAAAGACAAAAGCTCGATAGACATCCTGGTCATTCATTGCGCTTTCGAAACGTACCCAGCCGAACGAAAGCGGAAATGTCACGGCTGCCGCCAGGATGCATCCCCAGGCGAGAAACCAGTGCGCAGTCCACCGCAGATGCGATCGCCGGTCGATGAACCTCTGCAGGATGATGGTGTTCCACAAAATCGCGACGAAGTGAGCGAGATTGCCGGGAAGGCTTCGCGGTCGAAGGAAGATCTTCCATCCGCGGTACCAGTAGAGCCGCGTCGGCGGCCGGCGTAGCCACATCGCAAACCGATAGCCGAGTCCGAACCCGGTAAGGACCGAAGCCCCCGCATAGGAGACGAGTGCGGGATCAAAATCACGGAGCCCACGGCTGCCGACAAAAATGCCCGCGATCAACACTCCGGCGGCGATCAGGCCCCACATTGTCGCGTGCACCGTGTCGTTCATTCGAAGAGAAGTGTGTGGGTTGGTTATCATCCTTCGGAAACCTAGGCCAAGATAGGAGTTTTCTTTCGCCCTGCGACAAGCACGGCCATACACAGCAAGCAAAACACGGAGAGCATAACGAAGCCAGGTACGAAGCTACCGGTACGTTCTTTGACAAACCCAAGGACAAGCGGAGGAAAGAAGCCGCCCAGACCGCCGGCCGCTCCGACAAGCCCGGTGACACTTCCGACGGACTTTGGGAAGTACTCGGGAACCATCTTGAACACCGCCCCATTTCCAAGTCCGATCGCCGCCGCTACGCCAAGAGCACCGATTCTGAAGGTGACAATCATAGGACACGCCATAAAGATTGCCATAATCGCCGTGACTGGGAAGACCCACTTCAGGATGCTGGCTCCTCCGACCTTGTCCGCCAATATCCCGCCGACTGGCCGCATCGCCGTGGCCAGAACAACAAATCCTGCGGTCCTGAGTCCGGCTTGTTGGGGCGTCAGACTAAACATCTCGGTCAGGAAAATCGGCAGATAGATCGCCATTGCCACGAAGCCACCAAACGTCAGGAAGTAGTAGAGGCTCAATACCCAACTACGGCGATCTTCAAGCGGGCGAAGCGTCTCCGTGAACGATCTGGGAGCGCTGAGTCTCGGAGCATTTCTTGCAGCGGTGGCGAAAATGACCAGCCAGACCGCGAGCAGAATTCCAAAAGCCCAGAATCCCCAACGGAAGCCGACGGCCGCTGCGATCACAGGAGCACCGAAGGCAGCCAGGGATTGACCGATATTTCCAGCGCCATAGACTCCAAGAGCAAATCCCTGCTTGTTGGCTGGGTACCATCCGCTTACGAATCCCACTCCAACGGAAAAACTGGCCAAACCGATTCCGATCAGGAACCCATAGGCAAGGAGGTGAGCATAGTCATGCACGCCTCCCATCAGAAACGCGGGAATGATCGAGAGCGCCATCACCGCAGTGAACACAACTCGGCCGCCGAACCGATCGGTCAGCATACCGAGCGGGATCCGCCCAAGGCTCCCAAGAAGAACTGGAACTGCAACTGCGATACTCTTTTCGACAGCCGTGAGGTGCATCTGCTTGCTCAAGATCGGCATCATCGCCGAGAGCGAACCGAATACTGCAAAGCAGAGCGCGAATGCGCCGGTTCCGAGTGTGAGTTGAAGTTTGGCCGAAGATCCAGATGATTGCATGGGTGAGCCGATCTCCCGTTCTTTTTACGCGGTTTGTATCCCTTTATCAGTCTCCGGGGTCGACTCCGGTCCGGCTGTGACTTATGTCTCCCATTTTGACTTATGTCTCCCATTTTGAACGAAATTCTGACGTCCTTGCGAGTGACGCCGTTCGGAAAGGGGCCAAATGCGTTTTGGGGATTAAAATCACTGATCACACGTGCGCTTTGCTGTGAACTATCGAATTAAGTCAGTGTAACTGGAGAACCACGTGCGTAGGGCTCAAGGACGGTGAAGGGCCAATCGGTGCAGTAGTCGGCGCGTGGCATGTCAGCGACCCGCTCGACAAGTCAAGCGCGGCGGGATCGGGATAAGGCGCTTCGTAAAAAGATTTGCCGCGAGAGAAGTAGAGGTCGCCTGGGTGCCATGGACGAACAGCCACCTAAGCGCCAGTTCCGGACACGGCGCTGGGGCAATATCAGCCATCTCTGGACTCTATACAAGCGGGAGCATGCGACAGCGCCAGCGACCTTTGCGCCCAATGGCAGGCCAGGATTGCCGCGTTGCTGAGGAATGAAGGCTACACCGCTTCTACTGCCTCCGCGATCGAGGTGGCCCGATTGTCATGAACATTGACGGCGCTTCGCGAACGGCGATTGCCCGGCCTCGAAGAGATGCGGGAGTCTGCACTGGTCTCGCTTTGCTGTTACTGCTCCCTGGGTCTTGACTCGGTGCACATCCGGCAGATCGGTTGAAAAGCGTCGGATCTCGGAAATCGGCACTACTTGTTCCCCAAATGGGTCGGGTTGCCCGCTTGTTGGACCACTTGCATATCGTTGAGCGTCGATACGAGCAGATTTATCGAGACGAGTTGATTGCGGCGATTGAATGCGGCACCGCGCACTCCCCTGAAGCGAACGCGCGCATCCACAAGGTACATCGGGAATACCGCATGATAGTGGGGTATAGTTGCGCCGTTCGTGATCCCTCTTCTCGATAGGAATACTTCTCGTTTGCCGTAGCAGCATCAAATTGGCGGCCAAATTCTGGCCATTCGTTATCTCCGCCCTTTCATACGCGTAGATAAACCCTTTGTATGCAGCGGTTTATCGAGTTAGATCTAATTCATCTCAAAGTTCGTTGACGCGCCTCTTAACCAACCGTACAAGTGGCTGACAGGTGGCAGCATTCGCCGGGTGGTCGACACACCAGTACAGGGAGATGATCAATGAAAAGGAGATTCATCCTTCGGACCATCGAGGCCCGCTTTCTTCTTGCCGTCCTCGCGTCAGCCATCGTGCTCGCGAGCGCGGCCTGCAAATCTTCCAAAGCCAAAAGCGATGGGCAGGCCTCTATTGAATCCAGCCACGCCAGTCCAGCTTCCGGTGCAAACAACTCGGCCGGCTCCGGCCCCGACATCGATTTGAACTGCGTGATCGATCGCCTCCAGAATCCCCCGGAATCGTTTCACTACTCTTACAAAAAGTCCGGCGACAACCCCGTGATTCAGAATGCCGATGTCACGCCGCAAACCATCGATGGCTCCTTCACAAACGGCACCTTTTCAAACACCGTTCACGGGGTGCGCAGTGACAGCGACAGCTGGCACCTAGCGTCGGGAAGTCTGATGGGTGTTGCCGGCATGTCGAGCACGGTTGCACTCGTCAATCATGGCTCGGCAATGGTCATGGAAGAAAAGGGAAGCGTGAATGGCTACGACACCATCCACTATTCCATCGACACCACCCGAGGAGACTACGCTGAAGT
>Ga0207667_10010118_pt1 | contig 11049 bp, 11 predicted proteins | sample KBSCornC52_FD_184301 | JGI IMG/M metagenome (GOLD analysis project Ga0207667, IMG submission 184301) | Corn rhizosphere microbial communities from Kellogg Biological Station, Michigan, USA - KBS Corn C5-2 (SPAdes) (version 2) | ecosystem: Host-associated > Plants > Roots > Rhizosphere > Soil ...
GTCGAGAGTTCGCCGCCGCGCGTGTTGCGCTTCAGGATGATGTTGATCACGCCCGCGATCGCATCGGAACCGTACTGTGCGGATGCACCGTCACGCAGCACTTCGATATGGTCGATCAGGCCCACCGGGATGGTATCGATATCCACGCCGGTCGAGCCCTGGTTCAGGCCCGGGTCGAGCGTGATGTTCGCGGTCGTATGGCGGCGCTTGCCATTCACCAGCACGAGCACGTGGTCGGGCGTCAGGCCATGCAGCGACAGCGTGTCGGTCAGCACGCCGGTATCACCCGAGTTCGAGGTCCGCGTGATCGACGGCGACAGTTTCACCAACGCATCGCGCAGGTTGGTCTGCCCCGTCGCACGCAACTGATCGCCGCCGATCACGTCGATCGGCGTCAGGCTCTTGCTCGCCCGCGTCTCGGTGCGCGAACCCGTGATCACGACGCGGTCCTGAACCTGCACCTCGCCGTCCGGTGCGGCCGAAGCCGACGATGCCGGTGCGGCCGCGCTACTGGCCGGCGTCGCGGCCGCAGCCGCTGCGGCCCCCGCTCCCGCGTCCTGCGCCCAGGCCGCGCCATGAAAAACGCCAGCCGCCACCGCGACCGATATCACTGTCCTGCGTGTCTTCGGCGAAACCCCTTCGCCTCGTGTGTGCCGCATGATTTCTCCGCTCTTTGTCGATTGAAGGCACGCTACTCGGTGCATTTTCGTAGTACTACATATATTTGTTGAAACGCCATTCCGGGCGGCATCTCATCTTCAGCCGCTCAAAACCAGATCAGAGATCGGGAAGCCCCGGAGGATTGGTCGAGGCCTTCGTGATCGCCTCGCTGTCGAGATTCCAGCGGCTCAGTACCTGGCGATACCGGCCGTTCTGAATCAGGTCGTTGATCGCATAGGTAATGGGCGCTGCGAGCCCGCCGTCCTTGCGAGTCGTGACGGCCACCTCGGCCGTGTGACGCCATCCGCCACTTACCGTGCCGACCTGCCTGATCTTCGCACCCTGACTCACCTGGTAAGCCAACACCGCATTGACGCTGAAAATCGCGTCGGCACGTCCCGATGCCAGCGCCAGCGTCCGCACCGACGGATCCTCGTAATACAGCACGTGAATCGGCTTCAGCCCGTGTGCGACATTTTCCTTGTCCCATGCCAGCAGGATTTTTTCCTGGTTGGTGCCCGAGTCGCCGATCACCCGCAATCCGGCGATATCCTTCGGCTCACGGATCTGCTTGATGGCGCTGTTCTGCTCGACGTAGAAACCCAGCACGTCGCGGCGATAGGTCGAGAAGTCGAACTTCTGCTTCCGCGCCTCGGTCACGGTCACGTTCGACAGCACCGCGTCGACTTTGCCAGACGCTACGGCGAGCGGCCAGTCCGCCCATGCGAGCGGCACGAGCTTGAGCTTGAGGCCGAGTTCGTCCGCCACCAGTTGCGCGAGATCCGGATCGGCCCCGACGATCGTTTTCGCATCCGTTGCGTACACACTGATCGGCGGAACGCCCACTGAGATCCCGACAGTCAGGACGCCCTTTTCGACGAAGCGGAAGTTCTCCGGAATCAGCTTGATGGCCGCGGCATCCGGCGTGACGCGCGGGCGATCATGTTGATCGGCGCTCAGATTCAACGATGGCGCCGACTCCGCGATGCCAGCCACGACCACGAGGGCAAACACACCGGACAATGCCATGCCGATTCCGCGACGACGATTCATTTTTCGATATCCCGTAGAAGTATTTATTCTTCATGCGCCGAACGGCCGACCCAACGGCCTGTCCGGCTTCAAATCCTGCAAGCGATCGGTACGGCCCGGTTCGAGCAGATCCTTCGCAAAAGGCAGTCGCCAGTGCACTTCCAGTGCGATCGCCGGATCGTATAGCGGTGCGTAGCCGGTGCCGGCATAGAGCGCCGAGGCCTCCGGTTGACGGAATCCGGTCGTGAGATAAACGCGCCGGTATCCCTGCTTCAACGCGCGGGATTCGAGCTCGGCCACCACGCGGCGCGCGACGCCCTGGCGACGCACGCCGGAATGCGCCCAGATGCGCTTGAGCTCGGCAGTCGTTTCGTCGTAGCGCTGAAATGCGCCGCCGCCCACGACTTCGTCGCCTCGGCGAATCAGCACGAAGGCGCCGTCGGGGGGCGCAAACAGTGCGGCCGGATACGTCAGGAGTTCATCGCGCACGACTTCCGCGGGCACGGAGCGAAAGTCCTGATAGCGCGTGGAATACTCGATCGACAACTCGTCGAACATCGGCAGCGCAAGCGGGTCAAGCGGGGAGGTGTCGATTACTTCATCTGTCACTGATACGCCAGATGCATCGCGTCATCTGCCTCTGATTTTCCGGATTGGATCGATTTGTTCGACACGGTTAATTTCCTGTGTCGCGTGGCCCAATAGTGCGCGTTAACCATTCACGCGCAAACCAAGCATTTTCGAAATCGTTATGCACACAGATACAGATAATCAGGATTACATATCGTAAAGACCGGAATGCGCCGCAAATCCCGTTCGCCCTGCCGGTCACGCCGTCGGATGCCGCGCTCGTCTGCTTGCCCAGTCCGCGCATGCCGCCGCGATCGCACTGGCTACCAGAAGCAATATCGGCATCAACACTTCGACGAACGCATCCCGGTACGCCTCCTGGCCAGTTGAAGACGATGCCTGCATCAGGAAGACACCGGTTCCCCAAGACATGCCGATCGAGCAAGCAAGGCGCTGCGATAACTGCAGAAACCCTGCAGCCAGCCCGCGCCCTTCCGCCTGGCCGATCTCGGCGAGCGTCATCGCCTGATTCGGTGCATGAATCAGGCCGCTGGCGACGCCCTGCAGCATGACGATCGCGGGATACGAAAGCACAAGCCAGCGAACCTCGAAATATTCGGTGGCCAACCCTTGCATCGCGACCGCAAGCGCATAACACCCTATCGCGAATACCGTCCCGCCACGGCCAAAGCGCGCGGCGAAACGCCAGCTCCACATCGCCGATGCAATCGATGCCAGCGCGGCCGGAATCGACAGCGCGGCATACACCAGCGGATCGAGATGCGCGCCGTCGAGAAAGAACAACGCGCTGACCATTCCGAGGGTGACGCCCGCTGCAAACTGACACATTGCGACGAGCGTTCCGAACACGTAGCCGCTCGAACCGATCAGGCTGCGAGACAGAATCGGCGTGCCGCCGTGACGCTGATACGCCGCCTCCCATGCAAGAAACAATGGCAGCCCGGCAACCGCGAACGCGACGCAGACACGCCACGGCGGCATTGCCGCGCTCCCGACCAGCGTGGCGAGCATGAGCGCGAGCGTGATCGCGGAGAGAAGAATCAACCCGATCAGGTCGACCGAAAACCGGCGACTCGATAGTCGGTGGCGCGGCAAATACCGAAGCGCCAGACAGAACACGACGATCCCGAATGGAGCATTGGCGAGGAACAGCAACCGCCAGCCCGCATCCGGGGGAACCGATGCCAGAATCAGTCCGCCGAGAATCGGTCCGACGAGCCCCGACAAACCGCCTGCCATCGCGTATCGTCCGAGTGCCCTGGCTTGCGCCGTGCCGGTGAACAGATCCTGGATCAGGCCGAATATCTGCGTATTGATCATCCCCGCGCCGAGCCCTTGCAGCACACGTGCAACGATCGCCGTTCGCGCATCGGCCGCCAATCCGCCTAGAACGCTGAAGCCGGTGAACATCGCCAGCCCGACCAGAAACAGCAGACGGCGCCCGATCACGTCGCCAAGCCGGCCGGCCGGGACGAGAGCGATGCCGAACGCGATGGAATAAACCGACGTGATCAGCTGTATTTCCGCTGTCGACGCGCGCAGTCCGCTCCTGAGAGCCGGCACCGCAAGCGTGAAAATCGCCTGATCGAGAAGCGTGGTGAAGCCCATTGCGACGCAGATGCCCAGCACGATGTCGGCACGGGCGCTCGCATCGTGCGAAGCAGCGCGCGCATCGAGCCATCGGGACGGCCAGCCGAATCGGCCGAACGGCTGCGTCTGGGCAACGGCGTCTGCAACCTCGGCCTGCACGGATGCGTGCCGCTCGTCGCGGGTCATCGACTCAATCCGCACGGCTTGCGTGCGCCACTTGCACCGGCAGCAGATATTTCTCGAACAGCACGCCGGGAGGCGCATCTTCACCGAAATCGTGCGATGACAGCAGCGTATAGCCGGAGGATCGGTAAAGGCCAACCGCCTCGGGTTGTCGCGGCCCGGTTCCCAGATGCACGCGCGTATAGCCTTGCCGGACAGCCTGCGCCTCGAGTTCGGCCAACACGCGCCGTGCCAACCCCTGACGGCGATGCGCGCGACTCACCCAGATCCGCTTGAACTCCGCCGTGGCCGGGGTGTGATGACGCATGAACGCACCGCCCGCGATGGCCCGGCCCTCTCGCAACAGCAGCAGAAACGCGCCATGAGGCTGCGCGAAAGCTTCGACCGGGTAGCGCATGAGCTCCTTGTCGAGTTCCTCCTCGGAAATATAGGCCGCGTAGCGGCTGCTGTACTCGTACGCCAGCTCGTCGAACAGCGGCCGCGTGCGCGGGTCCCTGGCCGACACATAGACGAACCGGTCCTGCCGATCCAACGAAGATTCGACTTCAGACATCAAAACGCCTCCTCACCCACCGTTGCCCCAGTTCGGGCCGTTTTTTCATGGTCGATCCGCCGACGCACACATCGATGCTCACGCCGACGGCGCCGGCTGAACAGCGCGCTCGAGCAGCGCACGCAATGCGGCGCTGACGCCATCGGGCCGCTCGAGCATCAATTGATGCCCCCGACGTCGGGGACGTGCAGATTCGTCTGCTCGCGACCGAAGCGCTGCTCGACCGTGCGGCCGCTGCGCTCGACGCGTTGATCGGCGAACACGAGCGCCTTCGCGCGCACCGAAAGGGGGCGATGCTCGCTTTCCGGCAACGAGATGAGCGGAGGGGAATCTGTGCGGTTGTCCATGGTCCGGGCGCGGGCGCGGGCGGACCGGTTGACGATATTGGCGTCCGCCCGAGGGTTTGATCTTAGTCAACCTCGACCGCGCGCAAAATACCGATTGCTGTGATGCTTCGCTGCCGCGCGCAGATAACGAATCCCGTGTGTGTCGCGTAACGCGCCCGGCGTGCCGTGCGGAACGCCGGGCGCGTCATGGCGGCCGGCGGAGGTCGGCCGCGCACCCGGTCAACCGACGAACTTCGCCGCGACGCCGCTGCGCACACCCGCCCACGCGGACGTGCGCGCGGCCGAAGCGTGGGCTGACGGCCGATGCGTCGCTGCCCGTGCCGCGCGCGCTGTACGCGCCATCTGCGCTTCCCTTTACTGAGCGCTGGCTCCGCCATCCAGAACCAACTCGGCCCCATTCATCCAGTGGCTTGAAGCCACGAAGCAAACTGCATCCGCGACATCCTTTGGCTTTCCGAATCCCATAGGATGAGTGCTTGCCAGGATGGATTCCGCTACGTGCTCGTCCGGAGCCAATCCCGAGTCCACAAGGCTTTTGACAACGGATTTTCCCATCCCCCCATCGACGACAGCCGGGTGAATCGAATTAACTCGAATACCATAACCAAGGCGCGCACATTCAATGGCCGCGGCTTTGGTCAAGAGGCGAACGCCGCCCTTAGCGGCACAATACGCACTCAAACCAAACGTACCGACGATACCGGCCAGCGACGAGATATTTATGATGCTGCCGCCGTGCCCGCTACTAGCGCCTGGTTTCATCGCTCGAATCGCCCACTTTGTGCCGAGGAACGTTCCTTCCAGATTCACCTTCTGAACGCGCTGGAATTGCTCAACGGTGAGATTCTCGAGAAGCGAGAAAGCTTCTATCCCGGCGTTGTTCACTACGAGGTCCAGACGACCGTGTGTCTCAACGGCGAATTGGACAACTCGCTGCCAGTCAGGCTCGCTTACCACATCATGTTTGACGAATTGCGCCCCTTGTATAGCTCGTGCAGTCGTTCGGCCCAAGTCCTCCAGGACATCCGACACGATTACCCTTGCGCCTTGGCGCGCCAGAGTAGTCGCGATATCCGCACCAAGACCTTGTGCGGAACCCGTTACCAACGCCACCTTGCCATTTAAATCAAAAATCGGCTGATCCATCACACTCACTCCAACAGTTCGGGTAGTTTGCCCTGGCGCCCCTGTCCGCCACGCCCGTCGCCTACCTGGCCTTCGAGCGGCTTTCGCGTCGCTGGCGGGGCCGGAAAGCGCGCAGGAAGAAATAGGCGCTTTCGTTTTCATCCCCCGCGAATCGGGGAATTCGCGAAGTTGTACGCGGCATTTCGACGGATCAGGGATTGCTCCAACCCTCCGCATAGAGCTGCTGGCAAAGAAGCCCAAGGTGCATGGTCACCGTGTAGCTCTCGCCATCCCCGATAAGAGAGGGGCGGGCGTCGCGGAACAGCTTCTCGATGGGATATTCGCGTGTCGTGCCCACCGCGCCGAAAAGCTGGAGCGCCTCGTGGACCACTTTCATCGCCTCTTCGGTTACCGTCACCTTGTTGGCTGCGGTGACATAGGGGTGGGTCCGCTCCGAAAGGCGTGCAAACGCGAGTGAGCGCCGAGCCGTCGCGCGGGCCAGTTCAATCCGGCGCAGCATGTCGCCGAGACGATAACGGGTCAGCTGATGATCGATCAGCAGCCTTCCGCCCTGTTTACGTTCATGGCAGTACTGCAGCGCCATCTCGAACGCCGCGCGGGCAACGCCCACGAATATCGGCGACGTGTGTGCTCCAGCGTAAGACCACACGGAAGCAAAATTGCCGTAGTATTCGTCTTTCAACGCGACGGCGAAACGTTTCGGAACACGAACGTTGTCGAAATAGATTTCCCCTTGAGGAAGCGCGCGAAGGCCGATTTTTTCAAGCGGCTTGCCGCGCGAGACCCCGGGAAGGTCGAGAGGGATGATCACCCCGACGCCGTGCGGTAGGCCGTTCTTGTCGAGCCGTCCATCGCCATAGTCCGCGCCCATATAGGCGATCGCCACTTGCGCAACGGCGCCGTTGGATACCCAGGCCGAGCTTTGTCCGTTGATCACGATCTCGTCGTCGCCCACCTTCGCCCACAGGTTGCCTTGATTACCCGGCGTGCCTTGGGGCCAATCGCGTTCGATGTCGAACACCTGGAAGTCACTGCCCCGGTCGGGCTGCGTTCCAATCCAGCACCCGATGCGGCCGGCACACAGCTCGACCAGTTCCTGCTTGCCGGCCGTAACAGCCAGTTGCATAGGGAAGTTGGCGATGCCCAGCGACAGAGCAAGCCCGCTGTCGCCCCATCCGAGCTCCTCGGCGATCATCGATTCCATGCGCAACGCCGTCTCGGCGGGCAGCGAAGCGAACAGCGCGGGATCCACGCCGAGCTTCGCGAACTCTGTAAAGACCGAGTAAAAAGGCGATCCTGGGGCAACGGCCTGCTCCGCGGTCATCTTGTCCAGCGCCGTGCCCATTGGGCGGAGAACTTCCTTGGCAAACCGATGAAGCGTCTCCTGAACGGCGCGCTCCTCTTCAGACAGCGGCGTTTCGAAACCGGTCAGGCAAACGTCCGGCAAGTTCAGTTCAGTTTTCAGTCTCAGCACGTTCGTCTCCTTTGGATTTAAGCAACGCGTTATGAGTTGGGCAGACCTTTGGCATATTTCGTCAGCGCCGGATCCATGAAGTCCCACGGCTGAGCACTGGTGGTGTAGAAGTCCATCGAGGGCGAATACTGGCTGGGATCATCGAGACTGCCGCAGAAGATCAGCACGATCTCGGGCTTCTCCGCGATCGTGCCAAGGATGGGCGATCCGCAATCGGGGCAAAAGCCGCGCCCCACGTCGTGGCCGAGATCACTCTTCACCCTGTGATATCGAGGCTCGCCCGATACGATCCGAAACGCGGGAGCCGGCACGATCCGCACCGAGGCGTAAGCACTGCCGGTTGCACGTTGACAGTCACGGCAATGGCAGTTCAATGAGAAAATCGGCTCGGCCGAGCACTCGTAGCGAATCGCCTTGCAGGCACACCCTCCACTGTATGAATTACTCATGTACATCTCCTCTTCGGTTGTTGAGCGGAGGACGCTTCACGAACCTCCGACGCAGTATGTTCAGCGTAATGTGCGTGGGCGTTTGCTCGACTTAGCTCAAGTTTGCTGCCGCACCTGGCATCACGGTTTCAAGATCAGCTTGCCCGTCGATTGGCGAGATTCAAGTAACGCATGTGCGCGAGCCGCCTCGGCAAGAGGGAAACACCCGCCGATCGGCACCGTGATCTGCCCGGACTCGACCCATCCCATCAGGCGGGAGAACTGACGTTTCATTCGCTCGGCGTCAGCGAGGTGCACCCCAAGATAGAAGCCGCAGACACCGAGGTTGCCCCCAAGCATGTGGGCAGCATCCACTAGCATCGGCTCGTTGGAAGCCGCGCCGTACGCGACGATGCGCCCAGAAGGCCTGAGAAGAGCCAGCTCGCGAGCGAGTGCCTCGCCGCCCTGGACATGGAGGATGAGATCGAAGCCTTCGTTGTTCGTGAGGGCACGCGCCGCCTCTTCCCAGCCCGGCTCCGTATAGTTGACTGTGCCAGTCGCGCCTAGCTCACGGGCAAGCTCGCCCTTGTCCGGCGAACTCACCGCGCCGATGACATGACGGGCGCCGAGCAGTCGCGCAATTTGCACCGCCAAGCCGCCTACGCCTCCGGCCGCGCCTTCGACGAGCACGTTACGGCCCGTCACGGGACCGCCGACGTCGTCAAGCACCAGCAGCGCGGTCATACCTTGCACGAAAATGGCCGCCGCAATGGATGAGTCGGTATCTTCCGGAATCGAAATCGCACTACGAGCTTCGACAATGACGTATTCGGCGTAGCCGCCGTGATCGAGCAGGCCGATAAGCCTCGAACCCGGCTGCCAGCCGGTCACTCCATCGCCAACGGACACAACGGTTCCACATATCTCGCTTCCCAGTACGATCGGAAGGCGTGTTGGGGCGGGATAAAATGCACCCCGGCGACGGACTGTATCGGCAAAATTGACGCCGGCGGCGTCCACCTTGACCAGTAGTTCTCCTACACGAGGATGAGGCGCCTCGATGTCGACCAACGTGAGTACCTCCGGTCCACCGGTACGTGCGATTTGCATTGCCTTCATTATCTGTATCTCCTATCGTCAAACTAGAGCACGGCAGTTGCGCCACCATCTACTGCAAGTATTTGGCCCGTGATGTGCTTGCCGGCATCCGATGCGAACAATGCGACCGCCCCCTTCAGATCTTCGCTGTCGCCGATACGGCGCAACGGCACTTCCGCGGCGACGCTATCGGCGCCCAACTTGTTGAGCAACCCGCGCGTTATGTTCGAGGGGAAAAAGCCCGGGACGATCGCATTGACGGTAATCCCGTGCCGTTCCCACTCGCCCGCCAGCGCCCGAGTGAAATTCACGACGCCCCCTTGCTCGCGTTGTAGGCAATCGTGCTCATCGCGTCGGGCGAATTACCTCTGAGCCCGGCGATCGATGCGATGTTGACAATTCGGCCATACCCGCGCGGGATCATCGATCGCTTGCCGATTTGCTGGGTAAGCAGGAAGAGGCCTCGGATGTTGAGGTCCATCACCTTGTCCCATGCGTCGATGGGATGATCCTCCGCCGGCGCACTCCACACTGCACCCGCATTGCTTACGAGGATATCGACGTGTCCCAATCTAGCGAGCGTCTCGTTGGCCAAGCGATGAATATCTATCTTGACCGCACCGTCCGCTGCGATGAAATCCGCTTCGATGCCCAGCGAATTCAAATGCGCCTGTGCCTCTTGCAATTCGCCGATTTTTCGCGCCGAGAGCACAATGCGCGCACCCAGTTCGCCCAGCGACTCGGCGAACTGCAAACTGAGGCCGCGCGAGCCGCCAGTAGGTCGTGGGAATATGTTTCTTGTGAGCGATGAAAAGCCACGACCGCCCGAAGATGCGGTCCAGTTCCTGCTCGTAGATACCTTGGTAGGAGTAGACCAGGGGACCGATCGCCCCCGCCTCTTCGTCGAACAGCGCAGAAGCAGGATAGCCTTGCATGGTGGTATCAGGCACTTGCGTCTCCTAGATAGTTGCCCATGGCGAAGCATCGGCTCTTATAGCGGTATGCGGCCGTTGGTGTAAGCGTCGCGCGCATTTCCGTTACTAGAACAATAGGCGTTCGCAGACTGTCCACCTTTGCTCACAGCGCGGAAAAGCTTTGCTTGTCGGGCAGCGACATCCTCGGATCACGTAGCGATGCTTCGCGGGGCGGCATCGATGGATGGCGCTCGCATTGTCTGCGGCGCCGCGCGCCTCAAGCCATCGAGACGGCCAGCCGAACCGGCCGGACGGTCGCACCGGGACAACGGTGTCTGCAAGCTCGGCATGCACGGACGCGTGCGGCTTGTCGCGAGTCATCGATTCAATCCGGGCTGCTTGCGTGCGCCACCGGACGATCGTCGGGCAGGCCGGAATCGGCAAGCTGAACCGGCTCATCAAGCTCGAGGGCAGCCGGTTGAAGATCTCTCCCGACACGCGGGAATGGACCGACGAAGTTCCACCGCTAGCAGGCATCAGCGCATTCAGTTAGCAACGATTGCTCGCCCCCTCGGCAGCAGCAGAATTCACGCACCCCAACCGGGTTGTACGAGGCAATCGCCGTTCGGCTGGGTCAAGTTTCAGGAAATTGAAGGTGCGACGACGCGACCCCAGTGAAATGCGAGCACACCAAGGCGTTGAGCAATGAGGTCAAGGATGTGCGCCGCGCCACGAGATTCGCAAGCTAGCGATCAAACTATTTAGCTTGGCAGCACTCGACCGCCGTATCAAACCCAGACGTCAAGTGTCAGCTTTTTTTCGCAGTCTCACGCCGGCTAAGCAGGCGTTTTTTGCAGGACGGACCACGCGGGAATTACAGCGCCTTCTTCAGCAGACGGCCCATTTCCGACGGGTTGCGCGTGACGGTGATGCCGCACGCTTCCATGATTTCCAGCTTCGCTTCGGCCGTATCCGCACCGCCCGAGATCAGCGCGCCGGCGTGGCCCATGCGCTTGCCCGGAGGCGCCGTGAC
>Ga0207667_10010120_pt1 | contig 11048 bp, 13 predicted proteins | sample KBSCornC52_FD_184301 | JGI IMG/M metagenome (GOLD analysis project Ga0207667, IMG submission 184301) | Corn rhizosphere microbial communities from Kellogg Biological Station, Michigan, USA - KBS Corn C5-2 (SPAdes) (version 2) | ecosystem: Host-associated > Plants > Roots > Rhizosphere > Soil ...
GCAGTTCGGCGCTCGGTTGATGACCGTGACCGCCTTGCCGTCCCACTTCGACAGCGTTCCTGAAACCCAGCCGACGAAATAGAGATTGCCGTCGACATAGAGCGGCCCTTCCGGACCGAGAACGTTGCTGACGATAACCGATTCCTCGGGCGGCCGAGAGATGCACGACTGTGCCGCGGCCAGTGCGAGGATGGCGATCAACTTTCGCATCAAAATTCGAACTTCATTTGGCGGCATGCCGAAGGCGTGAACCGGTATTCGGCAAAAAGCTTCTCGGGCTTGCCCGGCGCCTGTTCGACGATCGTCCAGCGCCAGCCCCTGCCCGATCGGCTGAAGCGGTTGGCGTAGACGGCGTCCGGAAATCGATAATCGAGCGCAAACCCGTCGGCCGTGACCGCGCCGAGGCCGAGCGATGGCTGGTAGAGGCCGCCGAACGTGTCCATCCAGAACGACCCGACCTCACCGGGTTTCTCACCCGCTCCGTAGTTGATCGCAGCCTCGTACGGCTGCGCTGGCGGCACCGAGCGCAAGTGCAAGGTGAAGTAGCGCCGGCCGAGGTGCCACTCGCCACGCGCGACCGAGGTCGCATCCTTGCCCCGCACCTCGCCGGAGACCCTCCAGCACCCTTCGAGGCCGCCGACCGCGGCGGGAACCATATTGCCGGTCGATGCAGCGGTCGCGAGAAGCAGAAATCCGATCATGAACACCCCCGTAGCACCGGACGCCATAGCTGCTTTCGCGGACAGACTCGACAGCGGCGACAACAGCATTACGCTGATCGCATGCTCAAGCTCGCTCCCGCGCTTCTCGCGCTTGTCGCTTTCCCCGCTGCCGCCCAGCCCCTTTCCCCGGCCGAGGTTTCCCAGATCGACAAGCTGGTCGCCAAGACCCTCGCCGACACCGGCGTACCGTCGACCGAAATCGCGATCGTGCGCGATGGGCAGATCGTCTTCGACAAGGCGTACGGAAAGGCCAACGAGGGCCTCCCTGCCCGGCCCGACCTGCCCTACCAGATCGCGTCCAATTCGAAGCAGTTCACCGCAATGGCGATCCTGCTGCTGCGCGACGAGGGCAAGCTCAGCCTCGACGACCCCGTGTCCAAATACATCCCGGGGATAACCGAGGGCGACAGGATCACCATCCGTGAGATCTTGAGCCACACTTCCGGCCTGCAGGACTTCTGGCCGCAGGATTACCTCTTCTCGGACATGACGGTGCCGACCACGCCGCAGCACATCGTCGACAAGTGGGCGAAGAAGCCGCTCGACTTCCAACCGGGAACGCGGTGGCAGTACAGCAATACCGGCTATGTCGTCGCCGGAATGATCGCCGAGAAGGTCAGCGGCGAGCCTTTGCTCTCCTTCCTCCAGCAGCACATCTTTCAGCCCTTGGGAATGCACGCGCTCGACCAGGACAACACCAACACACCGGCTTTTCCGGCCGGCTACCACCGCTATGCGCTGGGCCCGGTGCGCGTCGTCCAGCCCCCCGCGCGGGGCTGGCTTTACGCCGCGGGCGAGCTGTCGATGAGCGCGGCGGATCTTGCGAAGTGGGACATCGCCCGGATGAACCGCGCCGTGATTCCCGCGCACGATTGGGTGGAGCAGGAAACGCCCGTACTCCGCACCGACGGACGCACCAACGGCTACGGCCTCGGGGTCATCAACGCTTACCAGCGCGAGCGGCATGTCATCGCGCACACGGGCGAAGCCGTCGGTTTTCTCACCGACAACACCGTCTATCCCGATAGCAAGGACGCGATCGTCGTCTTCACGAACGCGGACTTCAGCGGCGCGATGGGTACGATCACCGAGGGGATCGAGAAGATCGTCCTCAACAGCCCCGAGCCGGCGCTCGCCGGCGAAGGCGACCGTGTCGCGGACGTCCGCTCGACCTATGACATGCTGGTCAGCGGGAGGCTCGACCGATCGAAGTTCACGGCCAATTTGAATTTCTATTTCGATCCGACCGTGCTCGGCGACTATCGCTCCAGCCTGGCGCCGCTCGGCGCGCCGACCTCGATCGAGATGTTGGGCCAGCCCCGCCTTCGCGGCGGGTTCGTCAACCGCAACTACACCATCCACTATGCCGGCGGGAAAAAACTGACGCTCGTGACTTATGCCGAGCCAGGATCCACTGGCCGCTGGGAGCAGTTCATCATCATGCCCGAGTGAGCCCTCGAGCGCCTCACCGCTGCCAGACAACCGTTAGTCGCCGGTCCGGCTCTTCTGTCATCGGCCGTTCACCCGCAAGCGTCATCCAGGCGGCGCGAGGAGCGGATGAGAGCGGAGACATAGGTGGACATCAATTATCTGTTCCTTCGGCAGCAGACCGAAAGAAGCCGCGCGGCGACAGCGACGTCGGAGGTCGCGCGCAAGATCCACGAGCAACTCGCCAATCAATACGAACGGCTGATCGAGGACGCGACCCGCGGCCGAGTGAGCTTCGTACGGCCTATTCTGGAGGAGCCAACCGCGCGCAGCGACTGACCGCCCGCCGAACCCTCGTTCGCGCCTTCGCGTGAGGCGAATTCGCCGCTAGAGCGCGGCCCATGACCGACTTCGCTTCGCTCCTCGTCCCCGACCGCGGCCAGAAGGCGCGGCCGATTCATCTCGTCGACACGAACGGCTTTCCAGCGTGGCTCAAGAGGCGAACCGCCGAAGACCGCGCGTTGATCGAGGCGCAGCGCTTCGACGGCAAGAGCGCGGGAAGCTTCGTCATCCTTCCGCGCGGAAGCGAGTTCGAGGTGGCCGCGGCGGTCGGAAAGGCGGACTCGCTTTCGCCCTGGTGCCTTGCCGCGCTCGCCGAGAAGCTTCCCGAGGGAACCTACAAGATCGAGGGTGGCGAACCGGGGAGCGCCGCGCTTGGATGGCTACTCGCTCAGCACCGCTTCGATTCTTATCGGTCCAGGAAAGAGGACGCCGAGCGCGGCCCACGCGTTCTCGTCACCGGCGAGGCGGCGAGAATCGACGAGGCGGTGCGCCTCGCCGAAGCCACCGCGCTGGTCCGCGATCTCGTCAACACGCCCGCCGCCGACATGGGCCCGGCAGAGCTCGAGCAAGCGGTCGCGGAGCTGGCAAAGCGCTCGGGCGGCCATTTGCGCGTGACCTCGGGAGCGGAGCTCGCCGAAGGCTGCCCGCTCATCGCCGCTGTCGGGGCGGCGGCAACGCCTGAACGTGCGCCGCGCCTTATCGAGCTCGAATGGGGCAAGGGCGAGCACCCGCGCATCGCCATCGTCGGCAAGGGCGTAGCCTTCGACAGCGGCGGCCTCGATCTCAAGCAGCCCGCGTGGATGCGGATCATGAAGAAGGACATGGGCGGCGCGGCCCATGCGCTGGCGCTTGCCCGGCTGATCACCAGCGCCAGGCTTCCGGTGCGTCTCCACCTGCTCATCCCGGCGGTCGAGAACGCCGTTTCTGGCGCCGCTTACCGTCCCGGCGACGTTGTCAGGTCGCGCAAGGGGCTGTTCGTCGAGGTGGACAATACGGACGCCGAAGGACGGCTGATCCTCGCGGACGCGCTCGCGAAGGCCACCGAAGGCAGGCCCGACCTGATCGTCGATTTCGCGACGCTCACGGGCGCCGCGCGCACCGCGCTTGGCCCGGACCTCCCCGCGACCTTCGTCAATCGCGACGACCTCGCCGATGAGTTGGAGAGCGCAGCGCGCAATGTTGACGATCCGCTGTGGCGACTGCCGCTGTGGGACCCGTATGACGAGGACCTGAAGAGCAGCATCGCCGACCTCGCCAACACTTCGGGGAATGCGATGGCGGGCGCGATTTATGCCGCCTTGTTCCTCAGGCGCTTCGTGCCCGGCGAAATTCCCTGGGCGCACCTCGATACCTGGGCGTGGCGAGACCCCGGAAAACCCGGACGTCCCAAGGGCGGCGATGCCCTCGGATTACGCGCCGTTTTCGCGATGCTCGAGCAGCGTTACCTGCGAAGCTGATCGTATCATTAGCGAAAATTCCCGCCTTTTCGGGGCATTGCCCTGCAACATTTCGCGTCCTTACCGGTTTATCTCGCTGCTACACGGCACGAGTACGGAGAGTGGCGGCAATGAGCGAAGTTTCGCTAACCGGGTGGATGAAGGCGCTGATCGCCTATGTCCGTTCCGGCGAGCCGGACCTCACCAATCGGCAGATGGCTTTGCTGATGCTGGTTTATCTGACACCCGGACCGCATACGGTCCGCGGCCTCGCGCGTGTGCTCGGGGTCTCGAAACCGGTCGTCACTCGCGCCTTGAATACGCTCGGCGCGCTCGGCTATCTCCGCCGCGAGAGAGATCAGGACGACCGGCGCAATGTCTTCGTCGTCCGAACGAACAGCGGGGCCGAATTTCTTGAAGGGTTCAAGCGCAACCTCCGCGAGGGCGACAGCGGCTCCGCGGCCCACCGGCCGATCATCGGGCAGGCCCCCGCATACGCCCACCAGCGCTGAGGAGTTCGCGCTCACCGGCCCGTCAGACCCGCCGGACCCTTCATTCAATGCCTATCGCAGGGACCTGGCCGACGTCGCGCTCGCCGGACGGGTGATCGCATCGCATTATGCGCAAGCGGCCGGGCGGCGGCTCAGCGCGTCGGCGACCTTGCGGTGCGCGCCCTCGGCCGATGCGCAGGCCGTGGAGGAACTCCGGGCGGGCGCGCCGTTCCAGATGCTCGACGAAAGCCTTGGCTGGGCCTGGGGCTATGGCGGCGCCGATCGCCGCGTCGGCTATGTGCCGAGCGCCTCGCTCACTCGTCAGCGAAGCACGGCGGTTTGTAGCCAGACCAAAGTGTAGAGGCTGCTCACCGAGAGCAGCACCAGCACCGCGATGATGGCCCAATCGCGCGCCGGCCATTTCGGCCGCCGTGCTGGGAACAACAGCCACCCCGACAGCGCGCACAGCACAAGCGTTCCGATCGCACCACCCCTCATGAATGTCACGACGGTCGTCTTCACATGCTCGGTGCCCTTGGCGACGACGTCCCCGTGCGGGCTCATCATCAGGCTCACGCCCGCGTTGATGATCGCGGCGAGCAAAATCAGCGCGCCCATGAACATCCGGCCGCGGCCGATCCCGCGATTTCTCACATCTGCCCCCGCTGGCGGCGGATGGCGTACCATTTGGCGACGTTGGCGTTCTGCTCGGCAAGGGTGTCCGCGAATACGTGGCCGCCAGTGCCGTCGGCGACGAAATAGAGCGCCTTGGTGTTGGCGGGATGAAGCACCGCCTCGATGCTCGCCTTGCCCGGATTGGCGATCGGCCCCGGTGGAAGACCGGGGTTGCGGTAGGTGTTGTACGGATTGTCGGAGTCGAGCTCCGATTTCAGGATCCGGCGTCCGAGCGGCTTTCCCTTGGTCACGGGGTAGATAACGGTCGGATCGGCGTCGAGCTTCATGCCGATTTTCAAGCGGTTGCAATAGACTCCGGCGACCATCGCTCGCTCCGACGCCTTCGCCGTCTCTTTCTCAACGATCGAGGCGAGGATGATCGCCTGTTCCGCGGTCGCCAACGGGCAGTCCGTGCTCCGCTTCGGCCAGAGCTGCGCGACCGCCTTGGTCATCGCGGCCTGCATCCGCCTCACGAGCGCGGCGCGCGTCTCGCCGCGCTGATAGCCGTAGCTGTCCGGAAGGACCGACCCTTCGGGGATGGCGGGCAGCGGACCGGCCAGGTACGGGTTCGACGCGAGCTTCTCGTCCAAAACGATCGACGGCATTCCCTCGGTGACGGTGACCAGCCGGAGCAGCGGCTTGCCGTGCTGCAGGAGGTCGAGGATCGACGCGCCACCCATACCCCTCGGGATTTCGAATTCGCCCGCCTGGATGGGATCATGGGACCCGAACAGCCGGACCATGACGTAATAGGTCCGCGCGGTCCCGGGGATCGCGCCTTCCCTGGCGAGCTGACGGGACAGTGCGCCCAGCGTCGTGCCTTCCTTGACGATGATATCGTGCGGCCCCCGCCGGGGCCCGGGCGCCCACCACAAGGCGTAGATGACAATGATCGCGGCAAGGACCAGCCCCGCCGCGATCAGTGCGAGCCGCCTCACACGGCCTTCATGACCAGGCTGGCGTTGGTGCCGCCGAAGCCGAAGCTGTTGTTGAGCACCGCGCGGACCTTTCGCTCCTTCGCCTTGTGCGGCACGAGGTCGACGCCCTCGGTTCCCTCGCTCGGATTGTCGAGGTTGAGCGTCGGGGGCACGATCTGGTCGCGCATGGCGAGGATGCAGAAAATGCTCTCGACCGCCCCGGCGCCGCCCAGCAAATGGCCGATCGCCGATTTGGTCGAACTCATCGACAGGGAGCCGATGGCATTTCCGAACAGCCGCCGGACCGCCCCGAGCTCGAGCTCGTCGCCGAGCGGCGTCGAAGTGCCATGGGCGTTGATATAGTCGATGTCGGACGGCTGCAGCCCGGACTTTCTCAGCGCCATTTCCATCGACCGGTAGGCGCCCCCGCCTTCGGGGTGCGGCGCGGTCACATGATAGGCGTCGCCAGAGAGGCCGTAGCCGATCACCTCGGCATAGATTTTCGCGCCGCGGGTCTTCGCATGCTCATATTCCTCGAGCACGACGACGCCTGATCCCTCGCCCATGACGAAGCCGTCGCGGTCCTTGTCGTACGGGCGGCTCGCCTTTTCGGGCTGGTCGTTGAAATTGGTGCTAAGCGCGCGCGCCTGGGCGAAGCCCGCGATCCCGATCGGGCAGATGGTCGCCTCCGCCCCGCCGGCTAGCATGATGTCGGCGTCGCCGTCGCGGATCATCCGCGCCGCATCGCCGATCGAATGGGCGCCGGTCGAGCAAGCGGTCACCACCGCATGGTTGGGGCCCATCAGCCCGTATTTTATGGAGACCTGGCCCGAGATGAGGTTGATCAGCCGTCCATGCACGAAATGCGGGCTCACTCGGCCCGGGCCGTTTTCGTGAAGGTTGACGCTTTCCTTTTCGATTCCCGGAAGCCCGCCTATTCCGGAGCCGATCGACACTCCGGCGCGAAGCCGCGTCGCTCCGTCCATGTCGGTCAGGCCGGCGTCCTCGATCGCCTGACCCGCCGCGTCGATTCCGTAAATGATGAAGGGATCGACCTGCCGCTGCGTCTTGTGATCGACGCGTATTGACGGGTCGAAGCCATATTCGTGGTCGGCCGGCTTCACCTCGCACGCGATGCGGCATTTCTGGTCGCTGGCATCGAAATGGGTGATCGGCCCCGCGCCGCTCTTTGACGCGAGGATGTTTTTCCAGCTGGTCTCGACGTCGCCGCCGAGCGGCGTAACCAGACCCAAACCTGTCACGACGACACGGCGCATGTCAGTCACTCCAAAGAGAACAGGCCCAAACCCGTTCGGGCTGAGCCTGTCGAAGCCCTGATTTGCCTACAACGCCTGCCACGGAAAAAGGCAGCCCTTCGACGAGCTCAGGGCGAACGTTATTGAGCCGATCAGCCCTTATTCTGGTCGATATAATCGATCGCGTCGCGGACGGTGGTGATCTTTTCCGCGGCGTCGTCGGGAATCTCGACCCCGAACTCCTCTTCGAAAGCCATCACCAGCTCGACGATGTCCAGGCTGTCTGCGCCGAGATCGTCGATGAAGCTCGCATCTTCGGTCACTTTGTCCGGCTCGACGCCGAGATGTTCGACAACGATCTTCTTCACCCGATCGGCAGTCTCGCTCATGGGAATGCTTCCTCCGTTTGGCTTTTGCCGCAGCCCTAGCGATGCGGTTCGCAGGCGGCAAGAGCATGGACCTGCCGCCCTCTGCAGCGTTTAAGGCGGGGCATGCCGTCGCGTCCGCTCACAGCAGGCGAAATCGCTCTCGCCAGCTCAATCTTCGGCGATGCGATCAATTATTCGAAGGTTCGGCTGGTGAAGGGCAAATGGTGGCCCCTCCAGCCGCGCAACGCGGCCATGGCCCCGAACGGAAATATCTATTTCCACCCGACCGCCGGCGGATGGTCCGAGGATTTCGCCAACGAGCCGGTGATGCGCCAGGGATTCTTCATCCACGAAATGACCCATGTCTGGCAGGCGCAGAAGGGCGGCCGCCTATACCTTCCGCTCATGCGCCATCCCTTGTGCCGCTATCGCTATGAACTGAAGCCGGGAAAGCCGTTCGTCCGCTATGGAATCGAGCAGCAGGCGGAGATCGTCCGCCACCGATTTCTTGCCGATCGCGGTCTTTCAACGACGAGCCCTCCGCCGCGCGAGCTCCTTCCCTTCGCCTGAGCGTCAATCCGCGATAGGTCATGGTGATGGGAACGCATGTGGCAGTCATCGGCGCCGGAGTGTTCGGTGCGTGGACGGCGCATCAGCTCATGGAGGCAGGTCACCAGGTCACGCTGATCGACGCATTTGGCCCCGCCCACAGCCGAGCCTCTTCCGGCGGCGAATCGCGTCTGATCCGAGCGGCTTACGGCAGCGACGCGATCTATACTCGAATGGCGCTGGATTCGCTTCCACAGTGGAAAGCGCTGAGCGATGCCGCCGGGCTGCCGATATTCATCCCATGCGGAATCCTGTTCTTCTTCCCGGCGGAGGAGCCTTACGCCCGCGATACGATCGCCGCGCATCGGCAGATCGGCCTCCCGACCAAGGTCCTCACGCAAGCCGAGCTGACCAGCGCTTTTCCTATGGTCGACTTCGACGGCATTCGAACCGGTATTTACGAACCGACCTTCGGAGCGCTGATGGCGAGGCGCTCTGTCCAGCTCCTCGTACAGAATTTGATTCGCGCCGGGGGCACCTATCTGACCGGTGCCGCACAGCCACCAGCTTCCTCGGGGCAGGACCTCACCGAGCTCTTTCTGGAATCTGGTACGAAGATCGCGGCGGATCATTTCGTCTTCGCACTCGGGCCTTGGCTCCCGAAGATGTTCCCGGAGGTCATCGGCGCAAGGATCCGCGTCACCCGGCAGGAAGTGTTCTATTTCGCGGCGCCGCCGGGCGAGCAGCGATTCCTGCCTGCTGCCATGCCCGGCTGGGCCGATTTCAATGGCGGTGACATGTTCTACGGATTTCCCGATCTCGAGGGACGCGGCGTCAAGTTCGCTCACGATGTCCATGGCGCCGAGGTCGATCCGGATACCCAGAATCGACAGGCAAGCGCGGAGTCGGTCGACGAGATCATTGCCTACCGGGATCGCCGCTTCCCTCTCCTCAAGGGCGCGCCTCTCACCGGTTTTGAAGTTTGCCAATATGAGAATAGCTCGAACGGCGACTTTCTGATCGACTTTCACCCGCGCTGGAAGAACGTCCTGCTGGTCGGCGGCGGTTCGGGGCACGGGTTCAAGCACGGGCCGGAGGTCGGCCGCTATGCAGCGGGGCGCCTTCTGCGCTCAGTCGAGCCGGAACCCCGCTTCAGTCTCGCGACCAAGAGCGAGACACATCGCCGGGAGGTCCATTAGTCCGGCTTTTTCGCGACCGCGACCAGCGCCGGCCGGAGCAGACGATCCTTCATCGTGTAGCCCGGCTGCATTTCCTCGACGATTGTGCCGGGTTCCGCTTCCTCGGTCGGAATTTCCAGCATCGCCTGGTGGCGATGAGGGTCGAGCGCTTCGCCGACCGACTTCACCCGGCTGATCCCGTTGCGCGCGAACACGGCGTCGAGCTCGCGCGAGGTTGCCTCGATTCCGGCGAGGAACTGGCTCGCCGTCTTGTCGGCCCTCAAATCTTCGCCCACGGCCGCGAGGGCGCGATCGAGATGGTCCTTGATCGCCAGCATGTCGCGCGCAAAGCCAGCCGCGGCATAGCTTGTCGCCTGCTGAAGCTCCTGCTCCAGCCGGCGGCGCACGTTCTGGGTCTCGGCCGCGGCGTAGAGCGCGTTCGACCGCGCCTCCTCGAGCTGCTTCTCGAGCTCGGCGACATGGTCGTGCTCGGCGACCTCGGGCGCTTCGTCCGCGGTCTCCTTGCGAAGCTCCTCGGCTTCGTCGTGCAGCTGCTCTTCGTCCTTGGTCGCTTCGGTCATGCCATCAGTCTCGTCAGTGCTTTTGCGGTGAAATCCACCATGGGAACCACGCGGGCATAGTTCAACCGCGTCGGCCCGATGACCCCGACAACGCCGACCACCTCGCCCTTGCTCCCGTGATAGGGCGCGGCGATCACCGACGAGCCGGAAAGCGCGAACATCCGGTTCTCAGCGCCGATGAAGATCCGGCAGCCCGGCGCATCGCGCGCCCCCTCCAGAAGGCGCACGATTTCCTGGGCCTCCTCGAGCTCGTCGAGAAGGCTCCGCACCCGCTCCAGGTCCTCGGCGGCCGTGGCGTCGAGCAGGTTCGCCTGCCCGCGCACGATCAGCACCGGCCGCCTAGCGTGATCCTGCGACCAGGCGGCAAGGCCCGACGCGATCAATTCGGCCGCGGCGGCGTCGACCAGCTCCTTGCGCTCGCGGATTTCCGCCCTGAGGCGCGCCTCGGCCTCGCCGAGCGTAAGCCCGGCGAGCCGCGCGTTGATGAAGTTGCTGACCTCCGTCAGAGCATGAGCGCTGGTCCCGCCGTCGAGCGAGACGACCCGGTTCTCGACGCTTCCGTCGGCGCCGACCAGCACCGCAAGCGCTCGCCGCGGACTCAGCGGCACGAAGCTCAGCTGCTTGAGCACCAGCTCGCGCTTCGGCGCCAGCACTACGCCCGCGGCCTGGCTGAGGCCGGACAGTGCCGCCGACGCCGCCGCAAGAGCGTCCTCGATCGGCTGGTCGCGCACGATCTTGCGTTCGATCTCGCGCTTTTCCCGCGGATCGGGCACCGATGCCTGCATGATCCCGTCGACGAACAGGCGAAGACCGCTGTCAGTGGGGATTCGCCCTGCGGAGGTGTGAGGGTGTGTGAGCAGCCCCCGCTCCTCCAGTTCCTGCATCACGCCGCGGATTGAAGCGGGCGAAAGGTTGATTGAACCGGCAAGGACCTTCGAGCCGATCGGATGCCCGCGTTCGAGATAGGACTCGACCACGAGCCCGAAAATCTCGCGCATTCGGTCCGTAAGTTCCCCGATCGGTTGGGTCATGGGCATGCATCTAGGATTGGGCGCCCTGCCGGTCTAGGGACAGCCCCGCACCAGTATCAGGAGAATGCCCGAAT
>Ga0207667_10010130_pt1 | contig 11038 bp, 9 predicted proteins | sample KBSCornC52_FD_184301 | JGI IMG/M metagenome (GOLD analysis project Ga0207667, IMG submission 184301) | Corn rhizosphere microbial communities from Kellogg Biological Station, Michigan, USA - KBS Corn C5-2 (SPAdes) (version 2) | ecosystem: Host-associated > Plants > Roots > Rhizosphere > Soil ...
TCATCATGGATCGCTGCATCAAGGTTGATCATGCCATGGGAATTACTCACGGCGTGCTGTAGTCCAATCGCTTTCATTGCGCCGGAAGGCACACAGGAGATCGTCACGATGGGTATAGGTATACGCGAACAATTCCGCGCCACCAAAAAGCAGGAAATCAAGGACGAGAACGCCGGCGCCAAACCGCTCTCGAGCGGCGACAAGGCCGCCGACAAATTGCAGGTCCAGACATTGGCGGCGCAGATCGCCGAGCAGCAGGCAATGCTGTTCGCGCAGCATGAGCGCAAAGTGCTGGTGGTGCTACAAGGCATGGACACCAGCGGCAAGGACGGCACCGTCGCGGGCGTGTTCGGCGGCGTCAATCCGCAAGGGCTGCGCATCGTCAGCTACAAGGCGCCCAGCCAGCCCGAACTGCAGCGCGACTATCTGTGGCGCGTCCATCAGCAGGTGCCGGCCAAGGGTGATCTGACCATTTTCAATCGCAGCCATTACGAAGACGTGCTCATCACGCGCGTGCACGACTGGATTGACGCAGCCGAGTGCAAGCGGCGCTATGCACAGATCAACGACTTTGAGCGCCTGCTCAGTGAAACCGGCACCGTGATGCTGAAATTCTTCCTGCACATCTCGAAAGACGAGCAGCGCGCGCGCCTGCAAGAACGCGTCGACGATCCGACCAAACACTGGAAATTCGAGCTGCAGGATCTGGAGGAGCGCAAGAGCTGGGACGACTACCAGAAGGTCTACAGCCAGGCGATCCAGGCCACCGATGCCGATCATGCGCCGTGGTACGTGATCCCGTCCGACTCCAAGACGCATCGCAACCTGGCTATTGCCGGCGTGGTGCTGGAGACTTTGCAGGCGATGAAACTGGCCTTCCCTCCGGCCAAGAAGGAACTCGCCGGTCTCAAGGTGAAATAGGCATGCGTCGCTGGCTGCCCGAACTGCTGGCCTTGCCGCTGTTGCCCTGGTTGTATGCGCAAGGCAAGCGCACGCGTCGTATCACGCCGCGCTTGCCCGAAGCGGATGGCGCGCGTGAAGGATTATGCACACCGGGCGAGATCGCAGACATCGCTCCGGTCGTACTCATCGCGATCGGAGAATCGCCGGTGGCCGGCGTGGGTGTGGAGCGTCAGGAGCAAGCCGTCACCGCCCAATTTGCGCAGGAACTTGCCTTTGAACTCAAGCGGCCGGTGCAATGGCGGGCCTTCGGCAAGAACGGCGCCACGGTCGCCGACGCCGGTCGTGAAGTCTTGCCGCAGCTTCAGCACGTGCCGGCGCAGCAAACCGGAGAAACGCGCATCGTGCTGATTGCCTTCGGCGTCAACGACAGCACCGCCTTCAACAGCAGCAGCCGTTACCGCCGCGACCTCGCTGCGTTGGCGCGCGCGTTGCAGCAGCAACTGTCGCCGACCTTGCTGCTGATTTCCGGCGCGCCGCCGCTGCATCTATTCCCGGCTTTGCCGCAACCTTTGCGTCATGTGCTCGGCATGAAGGCCGCCGCGCTCAGCCGCAGCGCGCAGCAGTTGGCGAGGGAGCTGCCGCAGGCGATTTACGTGCCGGTGCGCAGCGATGCGCGCGAACGCAGCCTGATGGCGCACGACGGCTATCATCCATCCGCTGCCGGTGCGCGTGTCTGGGCGCAGCAACTGGCGCACGCCGCCGTCGAAGGCTTGCGCGGCCTGAAATAAAAACGCCCGCATCATCGGCGGGCGTCTTACGGCGAAAACTTCTCAACGCATCAATGCAGCCACTTGTTGAGCACGCGGTCGTAGTCGCCGGTGGCTTTCTGCAAATGCATCCACGCATCCACGTATTCCTTGAAGGCGACATCGGCGCGCGGCAGCATGAAAGCCTTTTCCGAGAATTGCAGAGGCTGGTCCGGATGCACCGGGCACAGCTCCGGATGCTGCTTGGCCTGCCACAGGGTTTCGCTGGCGTCGGTGACCATGATGTCGGCCTTGCCGTCGATGATCTGCTGGAAGATCGTGACGTTGTCCGGATGCAGGATCAACTGCGCCCGCTTGTAATTGGCGCGCGCAAAGCGTTCATTGGTGCCGCCCGGATTGAAGATGGCGCGCGTGGTCGGCTGGTCGATCATGTCCAGCGTCTGGAACTTGGCGACGTCGGCACAGCGCACGATCGGCGACTTGCCGTCGACCATGTGCGAGACCGCAAACGCTGCTTTCTTCTGGCGATCCAGCGTGACCGATACGCCGCCCATGGCGATGTCGCATTTGGCCAAGAAGTCGGTCATCAGGTTGGTCCAGGTGGTCTTGACCAGCTGGACTTCGACGCCCAGCGACTTGGCCAGTGATTGCGCCAGGTCGACGTCCATCCCTTCAAACGTGTTGTCGGTCTTGAAATAGGTGAACGGCTTGTAATCGCCGGTCATGCACACGCGCAACTTGCCGGACTTGATCACCTCGTCGAGGCGGCTGCTTTCGGCGGCGCCGGCGGTCTGCATCGCCAGGCCTGCGCACAGCAGCGTGAGCGGCAACAGCCACGTTTTGAGGTGTTTTTTGAGGTATTTCGTCATATCGTCTCCTGATTATTTTTGTGAAGCAAAGACGATATCACCAGCAGCCCCGGCCATCAATCGGAGGGCGGCTGTTTTGCGGTTTGGATGAGATAATAGAAGATTGCCGACGTGGCCAACATCAAGTCCCGATTGCTCCAGAACGCTCATGTCTCAATTGCCCAAATCTCAATTTGCTCCGCTCAAGAACGACACCTTCCTGCGCGCCTTGCTGCGCCAGCCGACCGATTACACGCCGTTGTGGCTGATGCGCCAGGCTGGTCGCTACCTGCCCGAATACCGCGCCACGCGCGCGCGCGCCGGTTCCTTCCTGGGCCTGGCCAAGAATCCCGATTACGCCACTGAAGTCACGCTGCAGCCACTCGAGCGCTATCCGCTGGACGCGGCGATTCTGTTTTCCGACATCCTGACCGTGCCGGACGCGATGGGCCTGGGCCTGTTCTTCGCCGACGGCGAGGGACCGAAGTTCGAGCGCCCGCTGCGCGACGAAAAAGCCGTGCTGGCACTGCAGGCGCCGCAACTGGACAGCCTGCAATACGTGTTCGACGCCGTCACCCAGATCCGCACCGAGCTGGACGGCCGCGTGCCGCTGATCGGCTTCTCGGGCAGCCCGTGGACGCTGGCCTGCTACATGGTGGAGGGCGGCGGCTCCGACGACTTCCGCACCGTCAAGACCATGCTGTACGACCGTCCCGACCTGATGCACCACATCCTCAGGACCAATGCCGCGGCTGTCGCCGCTTACCTGAATGCGCAGATCGATGCCGGCGCCCAGGCCGTGATGATTTTTGATACCTGGGGCGGTGCGCTGGCCGATGGCGTGTACCAGGCGTTTTCGCTGCACTACATGCGCGAAGTCATGCGCCAGCTCAAGCGCGACAAGGACGGCGTCAAGATTCCGGCGATCGTCTTCACCAAGGGCGGCGGATTGTGGCTGGAACAGATCGCCGACATCGGCGCCGACGCCGTGGGACTGGACTGGACCGTCAACCTGGCCGATGCGCGTCGCCGTGTCGGCGACAAGGTGGCGCTGCAGGGCAACCTTGATCCCAATGTGCTGTTTGCCGGTCCGGCGCAGATCGAGGCTGAAGTGCGCAAGTTGCTGGAATCCTTCGGCAAGCCCGAAGCCGGCGCAGGTCACGTGTTCAACCTCGGTCACGGCATTTCCCAGTTCACTCCGCCTGAGTCGGTCACGGTGCTGGTGGAAGCGGTCCACGGCATCAGCCGGGAACTGCGCGGCTGATCCTGATCGCGGCTTGAATCGATAAGCCGCTGAAAACAAACACATACTCTTCAGCATGCGATGCGGTGCACATTGTGCCCGCACGCATGCGCAGTTATGCACACGAACGGGGCTTTCCTTAGTGGGAATCATTCATATCCATATTTGTAAAGCGATGGATTCTTGGATTTTGCAAGTTATTGATTTTTAAGGTTTTTGCTTCTTGCGCGGGATTTGTGCAAACTATCGAGACCCGCATGAAACGTGGGCTTCGGGGCTGTCAAGAGGGAGTTGCCCACAAAGTTATCCACAGGAATTGTGGATAGTTGAAAAAGCACTTATGAAACCGTGAGTTACATGCTTTTTTAACGTTTTACTTTAAAAACCGCGGCAGAATCCTACGCTCGTGTCAGAGGCATCCCGACAAAATTTGCTTGACAGAAAGTAGTGCGGGCGATCTCGCGGCGATACCTTTTCGGTGCGAAAAAGGGGACTTATGCACAAAAAAGCTTTTGTGCGCGGCAATAATAAAAATTTAAAAATAAATTTCATGAGCAGCGGTGTGTTTTGCAAGTCATTGATTTTTATAGGTTTAAATTTTGCTTTTGATTTGGGCAATTTATTGAAACCCGCATCCAGACTGGGAAAAACGCTGTCAAGCCCGAGTTATGCACAAAGTTATCCACAGGTTTTGTGGATAGCCTAAAAAGTAGTTACGAAACCGTTACTTAGGTCATCTTTTCAGGAATCACATTAAGTTCGTGGAACAACGCATCCTTCAGATCGTTCTCGATACCCCGCTTGACAGGACCTTCGATTACCGTTGGGTCCGCAACGGCGACGAGGCGCTGCCGCAAATTGGCCAACTGGCGATCGTGCCGTTCGGCCGTCGCGAGGTCGCGGGCCTGATCATCGGCCTGGCCGACCAGACCGACGTGCCGGAAGGCAAGCTCAAGGACGTGCTGGCGGTGCGCAGTCAACTGGCGCCGCTGCCGCCGCAGTGGCTGGCGTTGTGCGGTTTCGCCGCCGACTATTACCAGCGCCCGCTGGGCGAGGTGGCGTTGCCCGGTTTGCCCAAGAACCTGCGCACGCTGACCACGACCGCGCTCGACCGTGCGCTCAAGAAACTGGCCAAGCTCGATGCCGGCCATGATGGCAATCCGGTCAACACGCCGCAGTTGAAGCCTGAACAACAGGAAGCCGTCGACGCTATCGCCGGTGCGCAGGGTTTTGCGCCGCTGCTGCTGTACGGCGTGACCGGCAGCGGCAAGACCGAGGTCTACCTGCAGGCGGCGGCGCGCATCCTGGCGCAGCATGAAGCTGCCGGCGAAGTCGCGCAGGTGCTGGTGCTGGTGCCGGAAATCAACCTGACGCCGCAGCTCGAATCGAATATCCGCGCGCGCTTTCCCGGGGTGCACGTGGTTAGCCTGCACAGCGGCCTGGCCGAAGGCGAGCGCACGCTCAGTTGGCTGGCGGCGCATGAGGGCAAGGCGCGCATCGTGCTGGGCACGCGGCTGGCGATCCTGTCGTCGTTGCCGCACCTTAAACTGATCGTGATCGACGAAGAGCACGATCCTTCTTACAAGCAGCAGGAAGGCCTGCGTTATTCGGCGCGCGACCTCGCGGTATGGCGCGCGCACCAGCTGGCGATTCCGGTGGTGCTGGGTTCGGCCACGCCCTCGCTGGAAACCTGGCAGCACGCCCAGGCCGGCCGCTACCGTAAGCTGCAATTGCGCGAACGCGCGGTGCGCGACGCCGTGCTGCCCAAGGTCAAGATGATCGACATGGAGCGCGACCGTCCCAACGACGGCCTGACTTCGACGCTGGTGGCGGCGCTCAAGCTGCGCCTGGAACGCGGCGAGCAATCGCTGCTGTTCCTCAACCGGCGCGGCTATGCGCCGGTGCTCAATTGCGACGCCTGTGGCTGGATCAGCAACTGCATGCGCTGCACCTCCTTCATGGTGCTGCACAAGCCCGAGCGGCGTTTGCGCTGCCACCATTGCAGCCTGGAACTGTACATCCCCAAAGCCTGCCCGACCTGCGGCAACGTCGACCTGCAACCGCTGGGGCGCGGCACCCAGCGTGTGGAAGAAGGCCTGCAGGCAATGTTCCCGGAGGCGCGCATCCTGCGCATCGACGCCGATTCCACACGCCTCAAGGGTTCGGCCCAGAACGCCTTCGACAGCGTGCATCGCGGCGACGTCGACATCCTGATCGGCACGCAGATGGTTGCCAAGGGGCATGATTTCAAGCGCCTGACGCTGGTGGGGGTGATGAATCCCGATACCGCGCTGTTTTCGCATGACTACCGCGCCAGCGAGCGTCTGTTCGCCCAATTGATGCAGGTCGCCGGCCGCGCCGGACGGGCCGGTCAGAAAGAGGGCGGTTCGCCCAGCGAAGTATTGATCCAGAGCCGTTATCCGCATCATCCGCTGTACAGCGCGGTGGCTGCGCACGACTACGACGGTTTTGCCACGCAGTTGCTCGAGGAGCGCCAGCAGGCGGCCTTGCCGCCGTTCCTGTACCAGGCGCTGCTGCGCGCCGAAGCGGCTGAACTCGATATCGCGCTGGCTTTCCTGCAGGATGCGGCGGGCTGCCTGGAACATGCCGGCATCACCATCAACGATCCCATTCCGATGACCATGACCCGCGTGGCCAACGTCGAACGCGCCCAGTTGCTGATCGAATGCCCGTCACGACCGGCCTTGCAGGCCTTCCTGCGCGACTGGATGGAGGTCTTGCGTCAGATGAAGACGCGCGCCAAATGGTCGCTGGAAGTCGATCCGGTCGATATCTGAGCCTCATCTGAACGTAATCCGAACGTAATCCGAACGTATTGCGCCAATCCGGCGCGCCCGTTCGTCACATCAAAACCCCTGCAACCCGCCGTCTCCGTGCCGTTCGTCGCATGGCGCTGGGACCGCGCGCCGGGCTTGCCTAACATGGCGGCATTCCTCTTCCTTCTTCATTTCAGGAGCCGCCATGTTGCAACAAATCATCATTCATACGCCGCTGTGGGTCTGGGCCATGCTGGCCTTCCTGGTCTATCGCGGCTGGGCCGCCAGCGTTGACCGCGAAAGTCCGTTGTTCAAGGTGGCGCTGATCCCGCTGCTGTTGCTGGCCTTGTCGCTGCACGGTCTTTACGCACAATCGCATGCCGACGCGCTGGCTCTGACGGCGGCTGCGCTGATGGCGTTGGGCAGCGGTGTCCTGAGCTGGGCGGCGGCCGGCCGGGGCGGCATTACGCCGCATCCCGAGCGCGGCACGGTCTGGCTACGCGGCAGCTGGTTGCCCTTGCTGATGATGGTCAGCGTGTTTGCGGTCAAATACAGCGTGGCCGTCCTGCAGGCAATGCACTCCGGCTACGTGCAGGGAGCCTTGTTCACGCTGGCGGTCAGCCTGTTGTACGGCCTGTTCATGGGGGTGCCGGTCGGTCGTTTGTTGCGCATCATGCATCTTTATCGCCAGGCGCAGTCGCCGGCGGCGCAAGCGGCCGCCTGAGGCTGGAGCACTACTCACGAGTGCTTACAAGATCGGCTTCAATCCGAGCGCGGCAAGCCGGTATAATCCGGGGTTTATATATTCATCAATGTGCGGCTGGCGTTGTCAGCGCGGCCGCCGACCCCTTCTGTTCCCATGCTCGCCCAACAAAAACAACGCATCACCGAATTATTCCAGGCCGCCATGGCGCCGCTGATCGAGGGCTCCGGCCTGACGCCGACGATTACGTTGGAGCGTCCGCGCGACCCGTCGCATGGCGACATCGCCTGCAACCTGGCCATGCAACTGGCCAAACCGCTCAAGAAGAATCCGCGTGAGCTGGCCCAGGCGCTGGTGGACGGCGTGCTGTCCCAGCCCGGCCGCGAAGAACTGATTTCCTCCGCCGACATCGCCGGCCCCGGTTTCATCAACCTGCGCGTGGCTGACGCCGCCAAGCAGGCCGTGGTGAAGGTCGTGCTGGCCGAAGGCGCGCAATACGGCAAGAGCAGCGCCGGCGCCGGCAAGAAGGTGCTGGTCGAGTTCGTCTCCGCCAATCCGACCGGTCCGTTGCACGTCGGCCACGGCCGCCAGGGCGCGCTCGGCGACGCCATGTCCGCGCTGCTGCAGTCGCAGGGCTACGACGTCATGCGCGAGTTCTACTACAACGACGCCGGCGTGCAGATCGCCACATTGGCGACGTCGGTGCAGGCGCGCGCCAAGGGTTTCAAGCCGGGCGATGCGGGCTGGCCCGAGTCGGCCTATAACGGCGACTACATCGCCGACATCGCCGACGATTTCAAGGCGAAGAAGACGGTCTCCGCCAGCGACGGCGAACCGGCTACCGCCAGCGGCGACGTCGACGACATCGAATCGATCCGCCGTTTCGCCGTGGCCTATCTGCGCCGCGAGCAGGATCTGGACTTGCAGGCCTTCGGCGTCAAGTTCGACAACTATTACCTGGAATCCTCGCTGTACACCGAAGGCAAGGTTGCCGCCGCGGTCGACGCACTGATCAAGGCCGGCAAGACCTACGAACTGGACGGCGCGCTGTGGCTCAAGACCACCGACTACGGCGACGACAAGGACCGCGTCATGAAGAAGGGCGACGGCACCTACACCTACTTCGTGCCCGACGTCGCCTATCACATCACCAAGTGGCAGCGCGGTTTCGGCAAGGTCATCAATATCCAGGGCAGTGACCACCACGGCACCATCGCGCGCGTGCGCGCCGGCCTGCAGGCGGCCAATGTCGGCATTCCGCAAGGCTATCCCGACTATGTGCTGCACAAGATGGTCACCGTGATGAAGAACGGCGAGGAAGTGAAAATTTCCAAGCGCGCCGGGTCTTACGTCACGCTGCGCGACCTGATCGAATGGTCCAACGGCACCGAAGCGGAAGCGGGTGATTTGACGCGCGGCCGCGACGCCGTGCGTTTCTTCCTGATCTCGCGCAAGGCCGACAGCGAATTCGTGTTTGACGTCGACGTCGCGCTGACCCGCAACGACGAAAACCCGGTCTATTACGTCCAGTACGCCCACGCGCGCATCTGCTCGGTGCTGAACCAGTGGGGCGGCGACGAAGCGACGCTGGATCAGGTGCAGGATCTGGCGCCGCTGACAGCGCCGCGGGAAGTCAGCCTGCTGGCCAAGCTGGCCGAATATCCGGAAGCGCTGGCCCATGCATTGCAGGAGCTCGGACCGCATCAGGTGGCTTTCTATCTGCGCGATCTGGCAGGCGAATTGCATAGCTACTACAATGCTGAACGCGTGCTGGTCGACGATGTCCCAACCAAGATGGCGCGCCTGGCGCTCATGAGCGCGACCCGCCAGGTGCTGCGCAACGGCCTGGCATTGATCGGCGTCTCCGCCCCGACAAGAATGTAAACCTGTAATGAAGACACAAGTGAAACAACACCATCCGATTTTACGCAAGCAGGCCGGCGGTACCTTCCTGGGCCTGATCCTCGGTCTCATCGTTGGTCTCGGCATCGCCGTGGTCGTCGCGCTGATGATCACCAAGTCGCCGATTCCATTCGTCAACAAGGTCACCAAGCAGGAACGCACCGAGCTGTCGCCGGGCCAGTCCTCCGATCCGAACAAGCCGCTGTACGGCAACAAGGACGTCGCCAAGGAAGCCCCGCCGGCGCCGAAGGCTCCCGACCAGGACAAGCCTGCGCCGGACGCCAAGAAGCCCGACACGCCGGCGGCGCCGAAGGTTGACGTGCCGAAGGACAAGGACAAGCTGGCCGCGATCACCAAGGAACAGCCGGCCAAGGCCGACAAGTCCGAGAGTGCGGTTGACGACAAGTGGACTTATTTCCTGCAGACCGGCGCCTTCCGTGAACAAGCCGATGCCGAAAACGCGCGCGCCAAGCTGGCGCTGCTCGGTTTCGAAGCCAAGGTCAGCGAGCGGCCTTCCGATAACGGCACTTTGTACCGTGTACGGATCGGCCCGATCGGACAGCAAGAGACAGTGAACCGCATGCGCAGCAAGTTGTCTGATAACGGCGTCGATGCCGCCATCGTCCGCATACCAAAATAAGGGCCGTTGTTGCCGCGATTCAAATGCCGCGGCATGGCGGTCCGCCATCATATTTATTGTCGAATACCTTGAGAAGGGGTTAAGAATTATGCGTTTGTTCCGTCATGCTCTCGCTGCCATCAGCCTGGGTTTGCTGGCCGTTTCGGCCGGCGCATCACCTGCCAATCCACAGAACGGCACCGATTACCGTACGCTGGAGCAAGCCCAGCCGACCGAGTCGGGCAAGAAGATCGAAGTCACTGAATTTTTCTGGTACAGCTGCCCGCATTGCGCGGCCTTTGATCCGGCGCTGACGGCGTGGGTCAAGAAGCAGGGCGACAAGATTGTCTTCAAGCAAGTGCCGGTCGCTTTCCGCGAATCGTTCATTCCGCAACAAAAGCTGTACTACGCGCTGGAAGCGATGGGCAAGACGGCGGAAATGAATCCGAAGATTTTCCAGGCCATCCACGTTGACCGTCAGCGCGTCGACACCGACAAGACCATTCTGGAGTTCATCGAGAAGCAAGGCATCGACAAGCAGAAATTCCTCGATCTGTACAACTCCTTCGGCGTCCAGACCAAGGTGCGCCGCGCCTCGCAGCTGCAGGAACAGTACAAGATCGACGGCGTGCCGACCATCGCCATCGACGGTCGTTACCTGACGTCGCCGTCGATCGCCGGCGCCTCCATGGCCAACCAGCCCGAGTCCATGCAGCAAGCCGCATCGCTGCAGGTGATGGATCATCTGCTGACCAAGCTGGCGGCGGAAAAAGGTGCTGAAAAGCCTGCCGAAGCAGCCAAGCCGGCCAAGAAGAAATAAGCTTCACCGCGCCGAACACGGTCCGTCGCTCGCGAGAGGACGGGCCGTTTTTATTGGCGCGCACGGATCACAATTGAACGGGAGAGATTGCATGCAGCGAGTCTTCATCACCGGCGCATCAAGCGGCATCGGCGCCGCGCTGGCCACAGCCTATGCGCAGCAAGGCGCCGTGCTGGGACTGGTCGCGCGCCGCCGCGACATGCTCGAGCAGTTGCGCGCCGGACTGGCGCATCCCGAGCGCCATCACCTGTACGTGCTCGACGTCACCGACCACAGCGCGTTGCAACAGGCGGCGCAGGACTTCATCGCCGCAACCGGCGGCATCGAGGTGGTGATCGCCAATGCCGGCATCTCGCAGGGTACGCTGACCGAATTCGCCGAAGACATCCCGGTGTTCGAGCGCATCATCGCCACCAACGTGACGGCTACGGTCGCCACCTTCCATCCGTTCATCGC